>Ga0308163_10000505_pt1 | contig 67606 bp, 55 predicted proteins | sample PhyTR1_FD_201037 | JGI IMG/M metagenome (GOLD analysis project Ga0308163, IMG submission 201037) | Phyllosphere microbial communities from UC Gill Tract Community Farm, Albany, California, United States - DLSLT.R1 | ecosystem: Host-associated > Plants > Phyllosphere > Unclassified | place: USA...
TACACCGAATGGGTTTAAAACTACCGGATATTCCATGAACATTGATTATGCTCCGATAAGTAATGCGGTTGTTCGCCTGGAAGGTAAAGTATACGATAGTAAAGACAAAATCTTTGTCAGGGATATGGATCCCGTAAAAAATAGTGCTACGCTCACAGCGAGTATAGCAGTGTCATTTTAATCAATGAGTAATGGTACCCGGATATTTAAAAACACCCCGTGTGAAATTAATCCTATGCATTTGCATAGGGTTATTTTTTGGCGTCATCTGTTATCTGGTCAGAGAAGGATACGTTATTTTAAAATGGTAAATTGAACAGGATGGAAGACGATAAAGCAGGATCTGTAAAGAAGTTCCTTGATCTGGTAAAGAAATCCAGAAGGGGAAAGTTTAAAGTGTATATCGGCATGAGCGCGGGTGTGGGAAAAACCTACCGGATGCTTCAGGAAGCGCATGCGCTGTTGAAAAACGGGATTGATATACAGATCGGCTATATCGAAACCCATAACCGTGAGGAAACCCATGCACTTTTGAACGGTATTCCGCTGATCAAACGAAGAAAGATCTTTTATAAGGGTAAGGAACTCGAAGAAATGGATGTGCAGGCGGTCATCAATCTGCATCCTGAAGTGGTAATTGTTGACGAGCTTGCACATACCAATGTAGAGGGCAGCAAGAACGGGAAGCGCTGGCAGGATGTGGCCGATATTCTTGATGCGGGCATCAGTGTAATATCCGCAGTAAACATCCAGCACCTGGAAAGTATGAATGGAGAGATTGAGACCATTACCGGCATCCCGATCACTGAAAGAATTCCTGATAAGATCCTGGAAGCTGCGGATGAAATTGTCAATATCGATTTAACTGCTGACGACCTGATAGACCGCCTTAAAGCTGGAAAGATCTATGATCAGACCAAGATCAAACTTGCCCTGGATAATTTCTTTCAGCCCGAGAGGATACTGCAGTTACGTGAACTCGCATTGAAAGAAGTAGCGCATCACCTGGAAAGAAAGATTAGTGCAGAGGTACCAAAGCAGATTAAACTCAGGCCGGAAAAGTTCCTGGCCTGCATTTCTACCAATCATGAAACGGCAAAGATTATTATCCGTAAAACTGCACGCCTGGCTTCTTACTACCGGTCGCCCTGGATAGTATTATATGTGCAGCGCAGCCACGAAGGGGGCGACAGGATCAGGCTGGATCTGCAGCGGCACCTGATCAATAACTTGAAGCTGGCTACAGAACTTGGTGCCGAGGTGCTTAAGGTGAAATCAGAAGATGTAACAGATACCATTACGAGGATTGCCGCAGAAAAAGAAGTAACCACAATTTGTATCGGCAAGCCCCACCTCAGCCTTTTCCAGGTAATCATGCGAACGGCATTGTTTAATAAGCTTTTGAAAAGCATATCAAAAACAGAAACTGATCTGGTGATCCTGTCATAATAAAAATATAAATACCACAAAATTATGAAGATAAAAACAAAATTACGCCTCGGATTCGGATTCCTGTTCGTGGTGGTGATCTTCTTCGGGGCAATATCCCTGTATTGTATGAACGAGATCTCGGTAAGTTCAAAAGTCATCCTGAAGGACAACTATGAGAGCCTGAAATTTGCACGTTCTATGCGCGCTATCCTGGATGACAACAAATTGCCCCTTTCTAAAACAGCGGCAACGAAATTTTTTGCTCAGCTACGTTTGGAAGAAAGCAATGTAACTGAAAAAGGAGAAGGACAAGCAGTTAAGGCACTTGCAGACGCGATCAGGTTAATGACCAGCCCTTCGGTGGATCTGACTATGCAGCAGCAGGCGCTGAAAAAAGCACAGTTACAACTCAGGATGATTGACGAACTCAACATGAATGCTATTGTAAGAAAGAATGACCAGGCGCAGAAAGGAGTGGAGAAGGCGGCTACATATCTGATTACTGCCGCATCCCTTTGTTTCATTATCCTGTTTTCATTCAGTGTAAACTTTCCGGGCTTTGTGGCCAATCCCTTAAGGGAGTTTTCAGAAGCCATTAAAGGGGTTAGCCGAAAGAATTACAAACAGCACCTGCACTTTGATGGTACTGATGAATTTTCTGAACTCGCCCGTGAATTTAATGCGATGACCTCACAGCTCAATCAGTGGGAAAACAGCAACATAGCCAAACTGCAGTCTGAAAAACTAAGGATTGAAGCCATTATAGGGCAGATGCAGGATGCCATCATTGGGCTGAATGAGAAGAAGGAGATTTTGTTTTTGAACCAGGTTGCCGGGCAACTGCTCAATATGAACGAGAAGGACGTCATTGGCGCAAATACTCAGGAACTGATCAGAAAGAATGATCTCCTCCATCAGATCATGCAGATTGGCGGTAATGATAAACCCATGAAAATCTATGCCGACGGTAAAGAATCTTACTTCCAGCTGGAACGCCGTGAGATTCTGGTTCCTTCTTATGAAGACCAGCAGGACCAGTTACTTACAAAAGCTATGAAAACAGCGGGAGAAGTGTATATTCTCAAAAATATTACCCAGTACAAAGAACTTGACGAGGCAAAAACCAACTTTATCGCTACGGTTTCCCATGAACTGAAAACACCGATTTCTTCTATAAAAATGAGTTTGAAACTGTTGGATGACGATCGGGTAGGAGACATGAACATTGAACAGAAGGAGCTGGTACAACACATTAAGGAAGATTGCGGACGTTTGCTGAAAATTACCAGTGAGCTCCTTGATCTGTCACAGGTGGAAACAGGCAACCTGCAGTTGAATTTTGTAAAATCAGATCCGCGTAAAATAGCAATATATGCGATGGATACCGTTAGGTTTCAGGCAGAACAGAAGTCGATAGAACTCGAGCTGATCAGCAGAAATGATTTGCCTAAGGTAAACGTAGATACTGAAAAGACTGCCTGGGTGATGGTCAATTTTTTGTCCAACGCCCTGCGTTACAGCGCTGCAAAATCACAGGTTATTATTCAGATAATTGAATCTGGCAGAAACATAGAATTCTCTGTCAGGGATTTTGGTAAAGGGATAGATGAACAATACCAGAAACGCCTGTTTGACCGCTATTTTCAGGTGCCAACCGATGGTAATAACAAGTCGGGTTCTGGTCTCGGTCTTGCAATTTCTAAAGATTTTATTACGGCCGAAGGCGGGAAGATCTGGGTAGAAAGTGCTATAGGTGAAGGAAGCAGGTTTTGTTTCCTGCTTCCGATAGCTGATTAAAGTTACTGCGTCATTGCACTGTTTAGTGCAATGACTGCTGTTTTAAAGTCTTCCCGGGCCACTAAAAACTGGATGTTTACTTTTCTGAGGGCAAATCCTGCGCTTTTGATGCTGATGCCTTTTTCTGTCAACGCAGAGGCACTTCTTGCAAGCAAGCCTGGCTGGTCCATATTAGAACCCAGCACACATACCAGCGCAACTTTTTCTACTGTGATTTTCTCAAATTCGTTTTGCAGGTCTTTTAAAAAACGCTGATTAAAATCACGTTCCCAGATCACCAGTGATATACTGTTGGCACTGGTGGTTTTATAGGTGTAACTTATATTGTGCTGAAAGAAGATTTGCATAATCTTATAGTCGCTCCCCACAGCGCCTACCATCAAAGGGTCGTAAACATCGATAATCAAAAGTTTATCTGTACCGGTAATGATCTCCACCCGTTTCTTTGAGCAGACAAAATCTTTGGTGATTAGTGTTCCCGGATGCGAAGGTTCAAACGTGTTCTTAATTCTCAAGTTTATCCCGTTGATTTCAAGTGGCTTGGCGGCCTTTGGGTGGATGGCTTCCATTCCGACATCAGCCAGCTGGTCTGCAATGTCGTAACTGGTGAAACCCACAGGACTGCAGTTGGGTATCCCTACGACCGCAGGATCAGCTGTTGATAAATGGTATTCCTTATGGATAATGGCTTCTTTAGGTTTAAGGAGCGCAGCAATTTTACTGAAGGTTACCTCAGAATACCCACGGTCGAACTCCCGCATGATACCATCTTTCCCTTTTGTATAACCGGTAACAATACAGATGCGATCTGAAAGATCTATTCCCTTGAAAGCCTGTCTGATCCGCTGGTCGATTGTGAGGGGATGATGGTCCTCGGCACCGCTCAGGTCTATAAATGAAGCGGTCATTCCCATGTGCTGAAGGATGTTACTCAGGTTAAAGGCCGAGTGTGCTTCGCCAATAGAGGCGAGGATTTCCCTGGCCGCCAGTAGTATGCCCTCTTTGCTTACATAACCTGAAGCAAGGATGTTGACCAGGTTATCAAGGTAAACCCTTGCGCGATGCAGCCGCATAGTAATAAACCAGTCGGCAAGTTCCAGATCTAATCCCAGGCCAGCCTGGCTTTTGTTGATCTGCTTGAGTGATTCGCCCACCTGGTCAAGCTGATCATGAAAATCCAGGTGTTTGGCAATACGGTGATAAACACCAGGCTTGCCTGTTTTCTTATTTTCAAGCAACATGTCCGTAACCCCCGAAAATGCAGAAACCACATAAATGTGGTTATAACGTTCAGCGCCATCGCGCTCAAATAAAATGATGTTCTGAATGACTTTGTTAAGCGCACTCATCGAAGTGCCACCTATCTTTTCTACTGTTAGCATGTCTGCGGGATTACAATTGCAAGACCAGAAAAAGAGTGATGGAACACAATTGTTAAAAATCAGCTTCTGGATCGGCCCGACGAGCATTTATGTGCGAAAAAATCAGTTTTAAATAATAATCAATGAGGTTAAGGCTTTATAAAGTACCCCATTTTGGAAAGCTTCCTGTCATTTTGGGTAGGAAAGTCAAGTCTACTTTCCTGCCTTTTCCAAGGGCCTGAACCGCAAAGCGCTCCAGGTATCATCAATGGAGATAGCTGTTACTGTTTTTATCCCGTATTGTTCTGCTGTCTCACGGATAACATCTCTGTTCAGGTCAGTTTTAATTTTAGAACTTCCTTTTTGATAGGCAAGCCATAATATGCTGTCTGGCAGGATTAGGGAAAGCTGATTTTCGAGGAAGTTTAACAGCTCCTTTTTAGAATAGAGGAAAATAACAGTATTTTCATTAAGCAGATCTGGATGGAGGGTATTGGCGAAACCGAGTTCATTAATGTCTGAGAGAAAAGCTTTAGGCGCATTAACAACCGTGGCTATGTCCCTGAACTTAAATTTACTGACAGCGTTTTTCATATTGTATATAGTATTTATTAAAGACGGTTTTTTGATCCATTAAATTCTTATTTCACAGTGTCTTTTTAAAGAACCTTACTGCTACTGCTCCGGTCAATTCGTGGACAGCGTGTCTGTCTACAGATTTGTCATCATTAAATATAGGCGCTCCTGTTTTTTTAAGTTCAGGTGTGGCTTCATTCAAAAACACGTAGTGGCCAGTTTTTCCACTTATAATGTACAATTGGGATTTAGGAATGAGCTTGTGATAGTGTGCAGCATTGGTTTTAACAGGCGCTATACTGTCGCTCTGCGCTGCAATAATATAAATTGGATGATCAATTGATGTAAACTGTTCCTTGCTGATAAAGCCCTGTCCGATAGCTGGACTCATCGCAAAAAAGGCTTTGATACGGTTATCTTTCAACGGCGGACTTTTCAGAAAAGAAACCCGTACTGCAGCTTCATCCACGCTTTTAAGTAAATCCGGAAATTCCGGGATATTAGTTTCCTGTATCCCTTCCGGGGTCTCAGAGAATTTGTTTAATGCTTCCAAATCTAATTTCGCACCGGCAAGTGCAAGTACGGTATAGCCACCTATAGAAAATCCTGCTGCCCCAATACGCCTGCTATCAATTATTTTATTCAGCGAATTATCTTTCAATAATTGTGTAAGCACAAAACTGATATCAAGCGATCTTTGCCAGGGCGTTACAAAATCAATAGCATTCTTATGGTCATAGGTATTTCCCCAATGATCTACTGCTGCCACAACGAATCCGTTTTTCACCAGAATATCTGCCAGCCATTCCTGGGTCATGCGGCTACCGCCTGTTCCATGCGATAAAAGAATAAGCGGATGCTTAGATGAAGGATAAATGCCGTCCCTGACTGTGGGGTCAACCATGAAGGGATAATCTTTTTTTAAGCTTGGTTTTCCTGTATCATGTGTGGGATACCAGATTTCTGTACTGAGCTTCCTTTCACGGAGAGTATCCGTAAAATGGAACGTTCTTTCTCCAATAAGGGCCTCACTGGTTTGTGAACAAACTACCAGCGGAAACAAGAACAGTAAGATCAAAACGTTGTAGAATCGCATTATCGTAGCTTTTAAACAAAATAAGAAATTTTATCAAAATCTGCTATTGACAATGGGCAAAATTTATATTTACCTTGCTGTCATGTTAGATTTATCTTACGCTGAGAACCAAATTCACTGTGTCACAAATTTTATGGATCTTGTTTCTACGCCATTTAAAGGAGTAATGAATGCGATGTGCTGGACTCGCGAACTAAAGGGTGATTTTGCTGAAATCGTTCAAAAGGTAGGACTGAGCGGTAATATAACAGCAGTTGAAGAAGAGGAGCTTCGTGAACTTCAGTTAACTGAACAAGGCCATTTCGCACGCGAAATCCTGTTAAAGGATTTGAAAGCGCTGAAAGCCCATGGCGCATCACCGGTACTTAACGTGATCAGCTACTATGACCGGGATGATACTTTCCCATTTTTGCCGACCGATGTTTATTCCTATCATGTGGATCGCGCTCCTGTACCAACAGATACTTTTTTATGTACTTACTATGGCGAACCGAGCGAAATACTGCCGAATTCGCAAGGCACACAGAAAATACTTATTCCTGAAATACGTATTGAACTTGAAAAACTGTATGATGCTGCAGAAGGAGAATTTGAATCGTTTTTAACTGAAAACTTTTTCGATCTGCACTATCAGGCTAAACCTGAAGCACACCCGATAAGCTGCGGCATTGGCCACCTCTGGAAATTGGCGGTTGATCATCCTCAAAGCGAGGTTCTGCCTTGTTTACATCGGGCACCAAAGGAGAAATCCGGAGAAAGCAGGTTATTGCTGATTTGTTAAATCCATAAAAAAGCCCTCTAAATTCGAGACTTAGAGGGCTTCTTGATATGGTCGGGGTGGCAGGATTCGAACCTACGACCTCCTGCTCCCAAAGCAGGCGCGATACCGGGCTACGCTACACCCCGAAAAAATTGGTATCACCTTTAACCTTGTCTTTATGATCTAAATGATCTTTCCGATTTGGCGTGCGACAAAGGTAAATAAATTGATGACAATTTTTGGGTCGCCGGGTATTAAAACAAAAGAAAATTCTTAAAACCTTGATTTTCAAGGAGAAAAATTTTTAAACACTTTCAATATGCACATAAGAAAGTTGATTGATCCGGATATTCTTTATTTTTATCGGGATAAATTATCTTATTTTATGATAAAACGTATTTTCTTGTCAATGCTGTTTGCAGCATCATTAAGCATTAATCAGGCGAATGCCGCAAAAGTTGATACTGTAACCACTTATAGTGAAGCGATGAAGAAAAGCATCAGGGCAGTAGTGATTATGCCAGATAGTTATTCTAACGATAAGACATACCCTGTCGTATACCTGCTCCACGGGGCGGGCGATAACTATTCGGGATGGATCAAAAAAGCACCTACTGTAGCAATGACCGCCGATCAGTATCAGCAGATTATTGTTTGCCCAGACGGAAACGTGACCAGCTGGTATTTCGACAGCCCGGTGAACAAAGCCTGGAAATATGAAACGTATGTCACTAAAGAGCTTATTCCCTTTATTGATGGCCACTATAAAACAATCAGAGACAGAAGGGGCCGGGCTATAACCGGACTTAGCATGGGCGGGCACGGGGCGCTGTACCTTGCTTTCAGGCATCAGGACCTTTTCGGCGCTGCCGGAAGCATGAGCGGGGGAGTGGATATCCGGCCTTTTCCAAAAAACTGGAAGATTGAAGAAAAACTGGGCAGCTATGCGGAATATCCGGAAAACTGGGAGAGAAATACAGTGACCAATATGCTTAACCTGCTTAGTCCGGGTTCACTGGCTCTGATCATCGACTGCGGGACAGAGGATTTCTTTTACAAGGTAAATGTAAACCTGCACGATAAAATGCTGGAAAGGAACATTCAGCACGACTTTATTACCCGGCCCGGCGGGCATACATGGCCATACTGGGCAAATGCGGTCAAATACCAGATGCTTTATATGAGCATCTATTTTACCAGGGATTAGTTCTATTGCCTGATACTTATTGCAAGAACGACAATGAACACATTTGTGCTCCGATAATAATTGAAATGTGATGAAAATAAAAGCTAAAATCCGTCTCGGATTTGGATTCCTGTTTGTGCTGGTACTCCTGTTCGGATCAATCTCGCTGTACTATATGAATGAGATTTCGGAGAGTGCAAAGCTCATCCTTAAAGATAATTATGAGACATTAAGTTATACAAGGGATATGCGCTCCATCCTGGATCAGCATGACCTTCCATTGGATAAAGAAGCGATTGTCGGGTTTTCCAGAATCCTGAAACTGGAACAGAAGAATATTACCGAAAAAGGCGAAAATCAGGCAGTTGCGGCATTGGGAGCTGGATTTCGGGTGATGAATTCTCCGGCGGTTCCGTTAGAACAGCAAAAGGCGGCAATGGCAGGTTTGAGGAAACAATTAATGCGGATAGACCGGCTCAACATGGATGCGATAGTCAGGAAAAATAAGACTGCGCAGCAGGCAGTTGAGAAAGCAATTTTGTACTTAATTACCGCAGCATCCTTTTGTTTTCTGGTGTTGTTCTCTTTTATGGTGAATTTCCCTGGCTTTGTAGCCAATCCACTGAAAGAATTTTCGGAAGCGATTAAGGCAATCGGCCGCAAGAATTATAAACAGCGACTGCATTTTGAAGGTTCTGATGAATTCGCAGAACTCGCACAATCTTTTAATGAGATGGCAGCCGTGCTCAATACAGAGTTTAAACAACGGGATGAAGCTAAAACAAACTTCATAGCAACCGTGTCTCATGAGCTGAAAACTCCCATATCCGCTATTAAAATGAGTTTGAAGTTACTGGATGATGAACGGGTCGGCCCGCTGAACCCCGAACAGAAGGAACTGGTTGAACATATTAAGGATGACTGCAGCCGTTTATTAAAGATCACCAGCGAATTGCTTGATCTTGCGCAGGTGGAAACAGGCAATCTGCAACTGAGCTTTGTAAAAGCACATCCCGAAGAAATTGTGGACTATGCGCTCAATGCTGTGCAGTTTCAGGCTGAGCAAAAAAATATTGAGCTGGAGATGATCAGTAATGGTATACTTCCCCCGGTTAATGCTGATGTTGAAAAAACAGCCTGGGTGCTGATCAATTTCCTCTCCAACGCCCTGCGGTATAGCGCTCCGCAATCGAAAGTGCAGATCGGTCTTGTGCAAAAGGAAGGAGGAATTGAGTTTTCCGTGCGTGATTATGGAAAAGGGATTGATGAACAATACCAGGAACGATTGTTCGACCGCTATTTTCAGGTTCCGGCTGATGGTAACAACAAATCAGGGTCTGGACTGGGACTGGCGATTTCCAAAGATTTTATAGAAGCTGAACAGGGTACGATCTGGGTTGAAAGTGAGCTTGGCAAAGGAAGCAGGTTTTGTTTTATGCTTCCGGTTGCAGATTAGAAGACTGGATATAGAGATCAGCAATTCCCCCATCGGGCCTATTCAGGATTCCAGTCGCCCGTAACAGCTATATATGCCTTCAAAAAGCTGGGAAAAACTGAGTTATTCAAAAAATTACATATTGTACAATATTGTTACGAAAGCCTAATTTAACGCATTCATAGGTGTATAGACTGATAATATCCTATTACAATCTCTGTTTCTGTACGTGTATTCCAGGAATGTTTGCAAATTATTTATAGTATTTATGAAATATTATTGAAAATATTGTCAATAAGTTGTAATTTGAGCATGCTTAAACGATTTTTATATATACTTAACCTGCAGCTATAGACTAATTTTTACAAATTCCATGAAAGACGACTTCAACCAGATATTTAAAAACTACAAGTGTAGGGTTTATGCCTATATACTTGCTATAACTAAGTCGGAGTACGTTGCTGAAGAGATTACGCAAGAGATTTTCATTAAATTGTGGGTAGCAAGGGAAAATCTTCATGAAATCAAGAACCTGGACGGCTACGTTTTCAAAATAGCAAGAAATCTTTCCCTGAATCATCTCCGCAAGGTGGCCTATAATGAAAAGATGTCTACAGAACTGATACGCGTAGCTGCAAAAGATGGCGATAGTGCAGAAACTAAGCTGAATCTTTTTGATTACAATAAACTGATCAATCAAGCCGTGGATGGTTTATCCCCGCAAAGAAAACTGGTTTTTAAGCTGAGTAAAGAGGATGAACTGAGTTATGACGAAATCGCCTCACAGCTTAAACTTTCAAAAAACACAGTTAAGAACCACCATCTTACTGCAATGGGTATTGTACGTTCGTTCCTCATTAAAAACGGCATTAGTTCAGCGGTGACAGTTTTCTTTCTGTTTACTTGCTAAGGCGGTTGAAAGCCAGGATTCCCTGGTTCCAACATTGACATTGTATTTATTTGTTTTTTTTTCTGTTTTGATTAGTCTGATCGCACAGCTGGTGTGTCTTTCTTTTAAATCAGCCAGAGAATGGAAGTAAAAAATAGAATTTCTGTACTTTTTAGTAAATATGTAGCAGGTGACGCTAATAAAGCTGAAGTGGCAGAACTTCTTGAACTGGTCAAAAGTGAAGATGCTGCTATGGAACTTGATGCTGAGATGGAGCATTTCTGGAACCAGCATAATCCAGCAGCTGAACATGATGTCGACTGGCAAAGGATTTACAATAGGGCAATCGCTTCTGATCTGGAAATCACCCCAACCCATAAATACAGCAGCAAGGTCTGGCTGAGTGCTGCGGCTATGCTCATCGGCATATTTGCTATGGCATTTTGGTTTACCACCTATAAAAGTTCAGCTACACCAGGCGAAAAATATGTTTCAGGAAAAGCAGGAGCAGGCAAAATGCTTGTTGTTTACCTGAATGACGGTACTAAGGTTACCTTAAACTCAGGTTCTGAATTGCTGTATCCCGAGAAATTCGACAGAAGCAAACGTGAAGTTTATCTGAATGGTGAAGCTTACTTTGAAGTAGCTCATAATCCTTCAAAATCTTTTTTAGTACATTCCGGAAAAGTTGTGACCAGCGTACTTGGTACTTCTTTTAACGTAATGGCTTACCCGGCAATGTCAAGGATGTCGGTAACTGTCCTTAGCGGTAAAGTAGCTGTCAAAAATACCAGCAATGAAAAGCTCGTAACCTTATTGCCAAAACAGCGCGCCAGTTTAAGTACCGGAAGAGATGCTTTTGCTGTAGATACAATAAAAGATGTTGCAGAGATGATTGCCTGGAGCAGGGGAGAGCTGGTTTTTGACAATGCTACCCTTGAAGAAATTGCATTGAAAGTCGGTAACAAATTTGGCATTAATGTAAAGGTGCTCAACAAAGAGAAAAAAGAAAGACGGATTACGGGTACGTTCAACAAGCAGTCATTTGCTGAGATCATGAATGCGGTGACCCATTTAACAGAAACCAACTATAAACAAACAAAACAAAATTATATAATATACTAATAATTAAGAATATAGCTCTCCACTCGATTGAACCGGATCTATGTAACTACCAAGAATGCCTATGCAGTAAGAGTACTTGCAAAAAAAAAGTTGGATGTGTCCCACCACATCCAACTAATTAAGCTTTCGCTCAAAAAATTCATTTTCTCCACTCACCGGAGAAGTATTAACAAATTTCCTCTAATATATGACAAATTACATATTGTCCGACCGATTTTCATGTAAAAATCTGGTTAGTATTATATTTATAGTGTTTTTGCTTCTCCTGGATTTTGATGCTGAGGCAGAAAAGGTCAGATTTCAGGATCCTGACACCAGAATTACGCTCAATGTGAGTAAAATGCCCGTAACTGAGGTCTTAAAAATAATCAACAAACTGGCAAAAATAGATTTTGCATATGGCTCTGATGTATTAAAACCATCTGACAGAGCTAGCATCAATGTGAAAGATGAAAAGCTTTCAGTAGTGCTGAAGACGATTCTTGAACCCCTGAACATGCAATTTACCATTGCAGATAACCTCGTGCTGATAGAAGCTGTAAAATTCAGAAACAAAGTACCTGCTGCGAAAGCGGCCATCTCAGCAGAGCAGCAGTTCCCGGTTAAAGGGACAGTAACGGATCATAAAGGACTTCCCCTTCCCGGCGTAAGTGTAAAACTTAGGGGAGGAACATCAGCGGCAACTACAAATGCTGATGGGCAATACATTATTTTCATTCCTGAGGGCAGCGGAACACTTATATTTACATTTATGGGCTATCTGGTCAGAGAAATTGCTGTAGCAGGCAAAACTGTGGCCGATGTAGAAATGAAGGAACAGTCGCAGGACCTGACTGAGGTGGTGGTTACCGCGCTTGGAATTAAAAGAGAAAAGAAATCCCTTGCATATGCGGTCACAGAAATAAATGGGAGTGAATTCACCCAGGCCCGCGAAATTAACGTTGCCAATGCGCTAACAGGGAAAGTAGCTGGTGTAAATGCTACAGGACTGTCTACCGGACCGGGTGGGTCAAGCCGGATCATTATCAGGGGCAACGGTTCACTCAACGGAAGTAATCAGCCCCTTTACGTGATCAATGGAATGCCAATGGATAACAGTACGCCCGGCGGAAGTGCTACCTCAAATGGTGGCTCGGACGGAACGGGGAATGTGGACAGGGGAGATGGGATCAGCGGGATCAATCCTGATGATATCGAATCGATCAGTGTCCTCAAAGGTGGAACGGCTGCAGCACTGTATGGTGCAAGGGCTGCAAATGGCGTGATCCTGATCAATACCAAAAAAGGTCGCGCGCAAAAGGGTGTGGGCATCGATTACAATAGCACTTTTAATGTAGACAGGATAATTGTATCGCCCGACTGGCAGTATGAATACGGACAGGGTACCGACGGAACAAAGCCAACTACTCAGTCACAGGCAATTGCCAGCGGCCGTCGCTCATTTGGTGCGAGGATAGATGGCTCGGCTTATATTGCTTCCGATGGCTTGTCGCACCAGTATTCGGCAGTAAAAGATAATGTGAACGATTTCTATCAGACCGGTACGTCATTTACCAATACCCTTGCCTTTACAGGTGGAAATGAAAACCTGACCTACCGGTTCTCGGGAAGCAACCTCGACAGCAAAAGTATTCTTCCGAACAGTACATACAACAGGAAAACAGCAAACCTGAGCGTGAACGGCAAACTGGGGCCAAAGGTTAGCTTCGAAGCGCTCGCACAATATAATGTTGAAAATGCACATAACAGGCCAACTGCGGGCGACGCATTGGGGAATCCAAACTGGACGCCGCTTTTAGTGTCCAATACTACGGATGTTGACTGGCTGAAACCGGGTTTTGATGTAAATGGAAAAGAAACGGCATGGAATGATGCCGCAATCGCTACAAATGGTTATTTTGTAGTGAACAAATTTCAACAGGAGGATACCAAAAACAGATTTATCGGACAGGCGGGACTTACCTTTGAGATCGTCAGAAATCTATCTGCAAAGGCTAGTGTGAGCCGTGATTTTTATAATTATGAATACGAATATATCCTGCCTAGCGGAACATTATACACTCCTAATGGTCAGTACGCAGCCTTAAAGGCTGATAATGCTGAAACCAATGGCTTACTGACCCTAAACTATAGCGGGAAAATAACTGATAATCTTACATTAACCGCGCTTGCCGGCGGTAACCAGCAGCGGTCGGTTTACAACCTGGTCACCACTACCGGGAAAAACTTTACTATACCTTATTTTTACAGTACTACCAACCTTTCTACTATTGCCTCAGTACCTACTAATAACCATACGGCGATCAACTCGCTGTTTGCATCGGCAGATATTGGATTCAGAAGTTATGCTTTTTTAACGGTTACCGGCAGACAGGACTGGTTTTCAACACTCAGCCCGGAGCACAATCATCTTTTTTACCCATCCATCGGTGGCAGTTTTGTACTATCGGATGCTTTTGCTTTGCCAAAAGTAATCAGCTTTGCAAAACTAAGGGCGTCATGGGCACAGGTTGGTGGCGGTGCACCTGACCCATACCAGATCAATCTGGGATATACCAATCAGCCCTCATCAGGCCAGCCCATCCAAAATGTAACCAGCACAACCATCAGTAACCGTAACCTTCAGCCCTATACTTCAACCACAACAGAAGCAGGTGTGGAAGCAAAATTTCTAAACAACAGGCTGGGCGCAGACATCACCCTGTATAACCGTAAAACAACAAACGACATCGTTTATACTGCAATTAGCGGTACCAGCGGCTTTAACAATGTGATTCTCAATGTGGGTGAGCTGAATAACAGGGGAGTTGAGGCTTTGTTCACCGGTAATCCTGCAAAATCAAAGAATTTCTCCTGGAACATCAGTTACAATGTGTCTTACAATAAGAATACAGTACAAAAACTGAGCGAAGGGCTCAATCAGATCCAAATGGCTTCTTCTGTAAATTCCTACGCTTATGTCAACAACATCGTGGGCCAGTCGTACGGTTCTATAGTGGGCACAAAAATGCAGAAAGATGCCAATGGCAACACGGTTTTTAATGCAACTACCGGCTTGCCCGTAGCTACCGGCTTACAGGTTCTGGGTAAAGGTGTTGCACCCTGGACCATGGGCTTAGCCAATGATTTCCGCTTTAAAGAATTTACGCTCAGTATTTTAATTGACGGTAAGTTTGGCAACAAGATCTTCTCACTGACGGACGTTTATGCGACACGGCTGGGATTAAATAAAATGACGCTGCCAGGAAGAGATGGTGGTCTTACGGTTGCTGGGGTAACTCAAACAGGAGCTCCTTATACCAGGTTCATCCCGGTAAGCGGTTTGCAGTCGTATTATGATAACTATAAATCTTACACAGACCTGTTCGTTTACAACGCAGGTTTTATCAAGCTTAGGCAGATCATCCTTTCCTACGCTTTACCTGTAAAGAATATCGCCGCACTTCAGTCGGCCGCCATATCGCTTGTCGCGCGTAATCTGGTAACGCTCTACAAACAAACAGATAACTTTGATCCTGAACAAAGTTATACCAACTCAGCGAGTCAGGGATTTGAATCTATCGGCTTACCGAGAACAAGGACAGTCGGACTCAATTTAATGGTTAAATTCTAATGAAAAAAGATATGAAAAGACAGCTAAATCCTATCATTCTTGCTTTCTTATTCTGCCTGGTACTGTCTGGCTGTGATAAAGGTTTTGAGGAAATGAATACCAATCCGAACGCTTCCCCCGTTGTGAATTCAGCTTTTACTTTTACTAAAGCACAGCTGGACGGAGCTGCAAATTCGCTGATCCTGCTGCAGGGCACAATGCAGTATACCACAAGCTTTAATGATGTTGCAGGTTTCGGCGCCAAATATGTGCTGAGCCAGCGCAGCGCAAGTTATTTAGCTTTTACAAATGCCTATCCCAAAGAAATAAACGAGATCATTTCTGTGATCAATACCATAAAAGATGATCCGGGCCAGGTTAATACACTTGCGGCCTCAAGGATCTGGAAAGCCTATATTTTTAGCAGGCTCACTGATCTTTACGGTGATATTCCTTATTCACAGGCTGGAAAGGGATATACAGATGCAATTTATAAACCGGTTTATGATACGCAGCAAAGTATATATGCTGATCTGCTCAAAGAACTCGATGAAGCTGCGGCAAGTTTTGATCCTTCAAAAACAACTTTTGGCCAGGCTGATCTGATCTACGGTGGAAATAACACCCAGTGGAAGAAATTTGCATATTCGCTGATGTTACGACTGGCCATGAGAATGACCAAAGTGGATGTGGCAAATGCCGAAGTATGGGCAAAAAAAGCCATCGCAGGGGGAGTTATTCTGGACAACGCAGACATTGCAAAAGTAAATGGTTATGTGGTCATGGGACAGGACATCAACAAGAATCCACTTGCGCTGAATATGCTGAACTCAGATTATATCCAGGCGAACGGCACCAGCAATACTGAAGGAGGTAAATTCCAGGATGTATTTATCAACTCGCTGAAAGCAAATAAAGACCCACGACTCGCCGTACTGGCTGTGGTATATGTAAATGGACTGGCAGATACTTCTGCTGAAGTTCAAAAAGGGATGTCTGCCATGCTTGGTTCTAAGCCCTCTGATTTTGTTACCTATTCGGAACCTAACCAACTTACCATCCTGCAGTTAAACAGTCCTTATTTACTGCTGACAACTGCAGAAACAAATTTCCTACTGGCCGAAGCAGCGTTACGGGGTTGGTATACAGCTAATTCTGCCAGTACACTCTACGAAAATGGAATCACGGCAGCAATGCAGCAATGGGCACTGTTTGGTCCGGCGGGTGTAATCACACCCAATCAGATCAGCACATATATAAAATACCACAAACTTTCGGTATCCGGTACTATGGCCGCACAATTGGAACAGATTTATAATGAGTTCTGGGTAGGCGTATATCCAAATTCCCAGGAAGTTTTTGCGACTTACCGCCGTACGGGATTTCCGGCTCTGGTGCCCAACAACTATGTAGGAAATGCTACCGGCGGCAAGATCTTCCGCAGAATGGAATATCCAATAACCGAACAGAATTTAAATGCTGAAAATTATAGGGCAGCAGTTGCACGCCAGGGAGCAGATGATTTTTTAACGCGCATCTGGTGGGATAAGTAATCTTTTGATTAAGAAAATATGAATACTAATACTAACATATAATAAACACACACAATGAAAAAGTTTTTTCTTTTTTGCACTGCAGCAGCCTGCATGTTTAGCTTTACGGTACAGGCGCAGCATTACAGTATCGTCATCAAGGGTGGTCATGTGATTGATCCAAAAAACAATGTCGACAAAGTTATGGACGTTGCCATTCTGAATGGTAAAGTAGCAAAAGTTGCATCAAATATCAGTACGGCAGATGCTGCACAGGTAGTGGATGCTAAAGGGCTGTATGTTTCGCCAGGACTAATCGATATGCACTCTCACAATTTCCAGGGTACTACTCCTGATCATTACCTGAGTGATGGCTTTAGTGCTTTAAACCCGGATGGATTTACTTTTCGCGTTGGTGTAACCACTGTAGTTGATGCAGGCAGCTCGGGCTGGAAAAGCTTTCCAAAGTTTAAGAAAAATGTAATTGACCAGTCGAAAACACGCGTACTTGCTATGCTGAATATCATTGGAGAAGGAATGCGGGGCGGTGCATATGAGCAGGATACTACTGATATGAACTCAAAGATGCTGGCTATGGTGGCTAACAACAACAAAAAGATAATTGTTGGGATTAAAGTAGCCCACTACGAAGGTCACGAGTGGACGCCGGTAGATCATGCTGTTGCGGCTGGCGTAAAAGCGGATATCCCGGTAATGGTTGATTTTGGGGGCGCAACACCTGCATTGTCTTTAGAGGAACTTTTCACAACACACCTGAGAAAAGGTGATATCTTTACCCATTGTTTTGGCGCTTTAGCCCCCTCAAGGGAGGAAATGATTGATAAAGCTACAGGCAAAGTAAAACCTTATTTTTATACAGCCCGCAAGAAAGGAATTATCTTTGATGTAGGTTACGGCGGTATCAGTTTTGCTTATTCACAGGCTTTACCTGCAATGAAGGAAGGCTTTTATCCAAATACGCTGAGTACTGATATCCACACCGGAAGTATGAACAATGCGATGAAGGATATGATGAGCGTAATGTCTAAGTTCCTGAATATGGGAATGCCGTTGAAAGACGTAATCAAAGCTTCTACATGGGCACCAGCACAGGCCATCAAAATGGAAGAACTTGGGAACCTTTCTGAAGGATCTCCCGCAGATGTCACTGTTTTCGATATCCGTAAAGGTAAGTTCGGTTTCTTTGATTATACAGGACACAAAGAATCAGGAACACAAAAGTTTGAATGTGAAGTAACCATCAGGGATGGTAAGGTTGTATATGACCTGAATGGAAATACAAGCCCTATCGCATTAGGTAAAGGCGACCACTAATTTATTAAAGTAGAAATATAGAGATATGAATTTGACTATTAAAACCAGCCTCCTGGCATTGGGCATCGCTTTTTTAGCTTGCAAAGTAAAGGCACAAACAATTCCGAAAGAGGAACTGATCTACCTCACGTCCGACTGGAAAGGGGAACGTTTTCCTGACGGAAGACCACGTATCCCGGATGAACTGCTTGAACGTGCAAAAAATGTAGGTATCGAGGAAGCATGGACTATCCTCAGCAATGAAGGTTATAAATGCCAGTTTGATGGCGGATTTAAAATGGTACATGAGAATGCCCCATTTGTTGGAAGAGCACTTACGGCAGCCTATATGCCCTCAAGACCTGACCTTGAAAAGAATATCAAAGATCGCGGAGCGAAACAGGGTAGAAAAGGAAATACCAATGCCTGGGCTATCGACATGTTATCCAAAGGTGATGTGTACGTTGCTGATGGTTTTGGCAAAATTGCCGAAGGAACTTTGATAGGTGATAACCTTGGGAACTCCATTTTTGCAAAAACGGGTACCGGTGTAGTATTTAATGCTTCCAGCCGTGACCTTGATGGCCTGAGACAGATCAAAGGATTTAACGCTTTTGTGCGCGACTGGGATCCGTCGTACCTGAAGGACGTGGTATTGACTGGTTTAAATACGCCGATCCGGATAGGAAGGGCTATCGTATTACCGGGAGATCTGGTAATCGCAAAAAGTGAGGGGGTGATCTTCATTCCTGCGCATCTGGCCGAAAAAGTAATCCTTACGGCAGAATTTATCAGTCTCCGTGATACATTTGGTATCCAGATGCTTAAGGAAGGAAAGTATTCTACCGGTGAAATTGATAACCAATGGACAGACAAAATCAAGGAGGATTTCCTGAAATGGCTGGATAAAAACCCGGGCAAAATACCAATGAGCCGCGCAAAGCTTGACGAGTATATGAAAGGCAGAACCTGGTAAGGTAAAGCGGGAATCCCTTGCAATGCAGGGTTAAAATACTTTTTTATAAGGATAGGTTTGCCTACATTGAAAGCTGAAAAATTTCTGAATAAATGTTCATATGGATTTAACACAACCAGCCTTCGAAGGCAAATCTATCCCTGCAAAAGGACCGCGGCTGCTCTCTCTCGATTTCTTCAGGGGCTTCACTGTCGCTTCTATGATCCTTGTGAATAATCCAGGCAGCTGGGCACATATCTATACTCCTCTGGAACATTCTGCATGGCATGGATGTACACCTACAGACCTTGTATTCCCTTTTTTCCTGTTTATCGTAGGCGTTTCTATCGTATATGCAATGGAAGGCAGAAAAGCCAATCCTGCGCTGCATGGCGCTTTGCTCTTATCGATCCTTCGCAGGGCAGTCACGATTATCTTTCTGGGCATGTGTTTGTCGCTCGTCTGGAAGTTCGATCTTGCCCATCTTCGTATTCCTGGCGTTTTATTCAGGATTGGTGTGGTGTTTGGCATTGCTGCACTCATATATATAAAAACTACAACCAGAACCCAGGTTTTTACAGTTGCTGTACTGCTGGTAGGGTATTACATCCTGATGAATTTTGTTCCTGTGCCCGGTTTCGGCCCTGCCAATCTTGAACCTTCGACAAACCTGGGCGCATGGCTGGACAGGCTGGTCTTCACAGAGAATCACCTCTGGAAATCCTCTAAAACATGGGACCCTGAGGGCTTACTTGGAACGCTGCCTGCTGTAGGAACCTGTCTTATCGGTGTGCTTACTGGTACATGGCTGAAGAAAGGAAAACTTAAAGACTTGAAAGATCTGGGAGTTATTGCTGGAACGGGTGCAATTCTGGTGATTGCCGCACTGATATGGAATTTGTTTTTCCCGATTAACAAAGCTTTATGGACCAGTTCTTTTGTGCTGTTTACCGCTGGTTTAGGCATTATCATCCTGTCCCTCTCGTATTGGTTCATCGATATTAAAAAGTACCAGCTGCTGATCTGGCCCTTTGTGGCCTTTGGCCGGAATGCTATCACTGCATTTGTGCTTTCGGGAGTTTTACCGAGGTTGTTATCTTTTATTCCGTATTCTTCTCATGGCGAGAAAACCAATATCTGGGCTTTTGTTAATCATGAAGTTTTTGAACCTAATTTATCGCCAAATAATGCGTCGCTGATTTCGGCAGTTACCATTGTACTGCTGATCTTTATTCCGATATGGTGGATGTATAAAAAGAATGTGATTGTGAAAGTCTGAAATGACCCGAGAGCTTTGCTGGAAATCAGGATGTGTTCAATTGATACCTTCTGAAGCTGAAGGGCAAATCAATTGAACACATCATGTTCAAAGATTATCCGATGCAAGTTGCATTAACATTATTTCGTGGCATCAGTGGTGCTGCTTTTTGAAAGCAGTTTTGCACTTTGTGCTAAACTAATGAACTCTGCCCGGTAACCTTCTTCATCTGTCCCTTTTGCCCCCTTTGCCCTGGCAATCAAGCTGTCGAAATCTGCATTTTGTTTAAATTCAGAATCACGGAGCAGCAAACCCAGTTCTGCAACTGCACTTGCAAATCTGAAATCGGTACTGGTTTTTGAGAATGCTGTATTTCCATCAGTCACAGCTACCTGTTTCATTTTACTTTTTTCGCCGTCGGGCGTTTTATACCGGAACTTGACAGTCACAATTTCGGAAGAGGTGTTCCTGATTTTATCTTCTTTTGTATCCTGGTATTTAAGCGGGTCAACACTTGGGCTGAAGCTATCTTTCATACCTGCGGGGATGATTTCGTACAGTGCAGTAATGGTATGTCCTACACCCATATCGCCGCCAACTTTTTGATCATTATTGAAATCTTCTTTTTCCATCAGGCGGTTTTCATAGCCTATCAACCGGTAGGCCTGCACCTTGCCGGGGTTAAATTCTACCTGTAGTTTTACATCTTTAGCAACTGTGAACATGGTTGCTCCAAACTCTGTAACCATCGCCTTTCTTGCTTCGGAGATATTATCAATATAGGCGTAGTTGCCATGGCCTTTATCAGCAAGTGTTTCCATTTTGCTGTCTTTTAGGTTTCCCATACCAAATCCCAGTACAGATAACGATACACCACTTTTTCTTTCGCTGACAATGAGCTGCTCCATGTCCTGGTCACTGGAGGCACCAACATTGAAATCGCCGTCTGTAGCCAGTACGATCTGGTTATTACCACCTTTGATAAAGTTCTGACGGGCAATCTGATAGGCAAGTTTAATACCTGCCCCGCCGGCAGTAGATCCTCCTGCACCGAGACTTTCAATCACGTCCTTGATTTTTATCTTTTGATCAGCAGGGGTACCAGGCAGTTGCAGACCGGCAGCTCCGGCATAAGTCACAATAGCGACATGATCTTTTTCGCGAAGCTGGTCGATCAATAGCTTCATAGATGATTTTACAAGTGGTAACCTGTTTTCGCCAGCCATAGAGCCTGAGACATCTATTAGAAACACAAAGTTTGACGGAGGAAGCTTTACTGTCCGTACAGATTTAGCTTTCAGGCCTATCCGTAACAGGCGGTGCTGCGGGTTCCATGGCGCTGCCGAAAGTTCAGTGTGTATCGCAACCGGATCTTCATTCTGCGGTGGGGCCAGGTCATATTTGAAATAGTTAATCATCTCCTCAATCCTTACTGCATCTTTCGGAGGTAAAATGCCAACATTGATCATCCTTCGTACGTTACTGTAGGACGCAGCATCTACATCGATTGCAAAAGTAGACAGAGGAGTACTTCTGGGATTGAGGAATGTATTCTCTGTAATACCCTTGTAGGATTCGTTGTTTGACAAAGAATGATCAAAGATTCTAACCTCCGTCAATTGTCCCACATGGAGTCGGTTGCTAATATGCACTCCAGCTGATCTGCCCGCCAGTGGCTGGCAAGTATACTGATTTCTTGCGGCCGGTGACTGTCCGGATAGCATTAGATTACCCGAAACAGTTACAGAAGAATACGACATTGCATGCTTTTCCAGCTTCGGTCTGGGTGTCGTAATTACAACTTCATCCAGGGCATGACCGGAGGACTCCATCCATATATCTATTTGATTTGTCTTTCCAATCTTCCTGCTTTGCTTATCATAACCCAAAGCATCAAATGTTATAGTCCTGATGTCTTCGGCTACAGTGATGGAATAATGGCCGTTTGCGTCTGTTGTGGTCTTCACATTTGAGCCTTCGGCGATGATAATTACCTTTGGGAGGGGCAAGTTGTCTACTCTGCTGTAAACAGTTCCACTAATGGTTCGGTTGCTGCTGATCCTGAATCCTGCCAGGCTAAGAAAAAGCATAATCAAATAAATATTTCTTTTCATGTTGTTGAATTTTGCCTGGGGATGCATCATGACAAATAATTCCATAAACTATTTATGAAAATATTTTTACCTTGTTATAAATGAATTGGTTCAGCAACTCCAAAAAATCAGATCCTGTAAGCGATGAAGAGCTGCTGAAGCATTATCTTAAAACGGGAGAGCTCAAATTGCTCGGAGAATTATTTCAGGCGCATTCCTCTATGGTATATTATGTTTGCAATCGCTATTTACAGGATAGCGAACTTAGTAAGGATGCCGTAATGCAGATATTTGAAGAACTGATTGTAAAAGTTCGCAAACAGGAAATCAGGAGGTTTGGCAGCTGGCTGTATGTACTTAGCCGCAATCATTGTTTGATGCAGCTGCGTTCCGGTAAAAATATGCAGCATGTGCCTTTTGATGATTTTGTGGAATTTCCTGTGAATTTGCATCAGGATGATCACGAAGACAAAGAAAGAGCACTGAATGCCCTTGAAAAGTGTTTAGAAAAGCTGCCGGAGCGACAAAAAGAGAGTGTAAGCTTATTTTTCCTGAAGGAGAAGTGTTATAAGGAAATTGTGGATTTTACAGGATACAGCTTAAATGATATCAAAAGTTATATCCAGAATGGAAAAAGGAATTTGAAAATTTGTATGGACAAACATCGTGATAAATAAAAAACCCGATATATCGTTGATCCGGAAGTACCTCAATGGGGAGCTTGATGCCGCAGCTATGTACAAGCTGGAAAGGCAGGCACAGGATGACCCTGTGTTAATGGATATGATCCAGGGAATGGAGTATGGCGACCCTGCGATTGATAATGATAATTTACTGGAAATCAATCAGCGTATAAATAAAAGGTTACAGAATGACTCAGGTCATACCCGTAAATTGATTGCGTGGAAAAGCTGGACGGCAGCGGCATCCCTTGTATTGATCAGTACTGTTGCCGGCCTATGGATATTCAAAACACCCCAGCAGAATAAGATTCAGGACAAACTGATAAAGCAAAGACAACAATTGCCTGCTGCAAAACAATCTGGTGAACAAAACCTTATTGTACAAGATCATACCAGCAAAAACAGCACTCCCAAAGTTTCTTCTTCAGAAGAAAGTAAAATTGGCAGGAACGGTCAATTATCTAAAAATGTCCAGTCTGCGTTAGTAAAAAACTCAGAAAAATTGAGGTCTGGCAGAGTAGGTAATCATCCTGTTAAAGCAGCAGAACCTACGGTTACAGTTATTCCCGATTCTGCTATGAATGGTAACCTGGCTGCATTAGATATGAATGCAAAAAGCAAAAATGCCAGTTTAAACGAAGTATCCATCACTGCCCATTATCCAAAATTGAACAAAAAAGCTATGTCATATTCCACCACAACTGTACTGGCAAATCCCAGGGATACACTGACCAATGCACTTGCAGGAAAAGCGGGGGGAGTACAAGTTGATGATGCAGCCAGGCCCCTGGATTTTGGTAAGCAGGAACTCAATGAAGTGGTAGTAACAAGGGGATTTGGTGCGACAAAGGGGGTTGTTCCGGCAATTTTGAAGCCCTCGATATTAGGAAAAGCACATCCTGTTATCGGTTGGGATGCGTTTAAAAAATATCTGAAAGAAAATGCAGTCATCCCCGGTGCCCTGGTAAGTGGTTATGTCACTGTTGCATTTATGATAGATCGTAACGGTGATCCTGTTCGTGTGATAATAATTAAACCATTGAGCGGGGAGGCAGACCGTATTGCTGCCGAACTCATACGTAATGGCCCTAAATGGACGGGCGATGAGGAAGAACTGAAAAAGATTATTACCTTGAAGATTAAGTTTCGCTACTAACTATTTTGAAAAAGTTAAGGCTGTGACAAAATTCTTTTTGCCAGGTCCAGCTGGAGGGAGCGGATATCAGCCAGAACGATTTCCGCCATTTTCGATGCACCGAGCACGCTGAAATGTGTGTCGTCCGTTTTTCCCTGAGGATAATTCGGGTTTTCTCCCGGAGTTAAATGGTTATAGAACTTTTTAGAACCTTCGGGGCCGGCATTTTTGAGAAGCTCCTGGCTTTCCCTGTCCAGGTCTATCAGTGGTACACGTTCTGCTATGGCCACTTTACGAACAATTGCAGAATATACTTCATGTGTGCCTTCCAGCTGTCCTGCCACATTAAAGTTGCGGCGCGCTACAGGTGTAATCAGCACGGGACGGGCATTTTTATACTTAACGTCCTTTACAAACCTTGTTAGATTTGCGGCAAACTCATCCTCGGTCGTAAAACTTTTCTTGGTCGGCACCTCATCATTATGCCCAAACTGTATCAGTACATAATCGTCTTTTCTCAGACTGTCCGTGATGGATTTCCATAATCCTTCGGTAATAAAAGTCTTTGTACTGCGTCCATTTTTGGCAATATTTTTTACCGTGACACTGCTGTCAAAAAAATGATGAAAGGGCATTCCCCATCCGGTTTCCGGATAGGCTTTGGCTTCTTTATCAGCCATAGTGGAGTCTCCGGCAAGGTAAACCGTGATGTGCTTTGGAGCTGCAAGGAATGACAAGGATAAAACTGCGAAACAAGCAACGACAATAAAGCTGAAATATCTGGAAGTAGGTGTATTCATAAGAATTTATATTGGCCAGATAAATGTACTATCCATTTTGCAGAAATTCCGATGCCGTGTTATAAAAATGTGCAATCGTTCCCGGTGGTACAATTTTTACAATGACATACCATAGAAACCGAAAATATCGGCAGCAGTTGAAATGTAGAATCTGAATATAGCTGACATAAATCGCATAACTTTACTGCTGCTGCTCGCTGATCCAGTTCAAAGCCTGGTATGCTCCCGAGGAATGTCCTGCTAACCATACCTTATCCTGTTGCAGGAATTTTCTCAGAGCCTCCATATCTTTCACAAAATTCCCGCTTATGTATTCTGAAGGATCTTCAGGGCTTTTTGATTTACCGCTCATTATCTTACCGTAATAAACTATCGTGAAATATTCTTCCAGAGGTTTTAGGCTATCTTTGTACAGGCTTATGGAAGGCCCCCATCCAGGTGATGGACAAAGACAGACAGGTCCCTGTCCACTAACAATATAATGAAATATGACGCCGTTGAGCGGTGCATAATGTTCTCCTTTTGACAGTGCGTAGTGCGAGTTTGAAAGTTCCATTTACTATGAGTCTTTTTCTTGTTGAATCAGGTGAATACATCTGAATCTGAGTGTATCATCAGACAGGATAAAAATGAAAATATGCTTCCGGATGACATATCACCATTACAGACGATTTTTATCCCCAAAATCAGGGTGTTATACTACTCCAGGGTTGACAGATGTTATACAACAGTACAATCGATACTACGTGAAGAATTTATTCTAGTAAAATTGTAGTTTATTTTATAAATTTAATATATTTACCGCCGGGCTATAAAAACAGCCATAAATATCCATTCTATGATGCCAGTAATATTGATCAGAATAAATTGTTGTCCTGACTAAGTTATCCTCCATAACGCTTATTGACCTGTTGCATATTCCGATTTGTCCTTTTAAATACCATTAATGAAACACGTATACATTTTTTTTACTGCCGGAATCCTGACTATACTTAGCATGGCATCGTGCAGGCATAAAAGTCAGCCTGTTACGCAAGCTGCCGTAAAAGATATTTCAGCGAAACATGGTACAAGTTACCGCAAAGCTGCACTATGCTGCGAATCAAACATCCCCAGCCGCTTTAAGCTGGCAAGCGTTAATCTTGATTCGGATCCTCTTTCAGCAGCAGCTCCGACTGCTGATCATAAAAATATGGTGTGGGTAAAAGGTGGTGATTTTATGATGGGTGGCGACAATAAGCAGTCGGCCCCGGACGAATTTCCTAAACATAAAGTAATCCTGGATGGCTTCTGGATTGATGTTACTGAAGTGACCAACTTGCAGTTTGCCGCCTTTGTAAAAGCTACAGGTTATAAAACCACTGCCGAACAGAAACCAGACTGGGAAGAACTCAAAAAACAGGTGCCTCCCGGAACACCTGAACCGGACAGAAGTTTGCTGGTACCAGCCTCACTGGTTTTTAAACCTACGAGTGGCGCAGTCGAGCTAACCGATTACAGCCAGTGGTGGAGCTGGCAAAAAGGGGCAGATTGGAAACATCCGCAGGGTCCGAAAAGTAACCTCAAAGGCAGAGAGCATTATCCCGTAGTTCATATTTCCTGGTTTGATGCTAAAGCTTACTGCAAGTGGGCAGGCAAAAGACTGCCTACGGAAGCAGAATGGGAATGGGCGGCCAGAGGTGGCTTAAAAAACAATATCTATCCATGGGGGAACGAACCGATCAGTACAGGTAAACCCAAAGCGAATACCTGGGAGGGGAGCTTCCCATACAAGAATACCCTGAAAGATCATTTCTATAATGCTGCCCCGGTAAAGTCGTTCCAGCCAAATGGATACGGGCTCTACGATATGGCGGGTAATGTATGGGAATGGTGTGCAGATTATTATGATAACCGCTACTATCAAACGATAAACAAACCGGCAGGCGTAAAAGATCCGCTGGGCTCTAAGGTCTCTTACGATCCGGAGGAGCCCTATGCAAAAAAACGTGTCATCCGTGGAGGATCTTTTTTATGTAATGATAGTTACTGTTCGGGTTTCCGCGTAGCACGAAGAATGAAAAGTACAGAAGACAGTGGAATGGAACATTTGGGCTTCCGCTGTGTGCAGGATAAATAGGCGCTGGAAATAAAAAGGCTTCAGCGCGGGCATAAACTAATATTTAAATCAGAAGGGAGGAAGATTCAGCAGATTTTACGAAATAAAACCTAATTAAAAAGGGGAAATACAAAGTATTCCCCCAAAAATTTCAATTTATAATGAAACAGGTCACAATTGGCGTTGGCGCCTGTCTCAGATCACGAATTAAAACTATTGTAAAGATATGACAAATATCCAAAATGCCGGCTGGTTATCCAGGCCGCATGTGCAGAATATTGACAAAATTAAATCTTTACGACAGCATGTATATAACGTAGTCCTGCTGTTGTTTATTATCCCCTTTTTTGCCGGAGCGCAGCAAACCAAACCTCAGATCAACTCGTCACTCAGGGGTACGGTCATCGATGCAAAAACAAAAGAAACGCTCATCGGAGCCATCGTTCATATCGAAGGCACAACACACGAAGTGTCCACAGACAAGAACGGAAGTTTCAGCTTCGTTACCGGACAAAAGTTTCCATATACACTGGTCGTTAGTTTTATCGGTTATGAAAAAGCTGCAGTTGTAGTGAGCGAAAGCCCGGTGACAATCAGTCTGAAGGAAAGCTTCAACCAGCTAAATGACGTCATCGTGGTTGGTTATGGAACGCAGAAAAAAGCCGACCTCACAGGTTCGATAGCGTCAATATCCGAAAGTGAATTCAAAAAGACACCGGTGACCTCACTGGACAACGGCTTAAGAGGCAGGGCACCAGGCGTTCAGGTAACCTCTACTTCTAACCAACCGGGCGGAGGAACATCGATAAGAATCAGGGGAAGCAACTCTGTGAATACAGGGAGCGAACCCCTATACGTGATTGACGGCTTCCCTATATACAATGATAACAATACGTTCAGCTCAGGTGTCATCTCCGGACCAAAGACCAATGCACTCGCCTTGATCAATCCCAACGATATAGTATCCATAGAGATCTTGAAAGACGCTTCGGCAACTGCCATTTACGGATCAAGGGGTGCCAATGGAGTTGTGCTCGTTACCACTAAAAAAGGGCAGGCGGGTGCCGATAAAATCGAATTTAACACTTATGTGGGCGTTCAAAAGGTAGCGAAAACTATTCCCGTGCTCAACGCAACAGACTTTGCAAAACTTGTAAATGAGGCAAACGGCACAAAAATTTACAGCGACCAGCAGATTGCTTCATTTGGAGAAGGTACCAACTGGCAGAATGAAATCTTCCGTGATGCACCGGTGCAGAATTACCAGCTGGGTGTGTCAGGCGGCGACCAGAAAACCAAGTATGCTGTATCCCTCAATTATTTTGATCAGCAGGGGGTGGTGATCAATTCCGGTTTCAAACGTTATTCGGCAAGGTTTAACTTTGAGAAAAAGGTAACTGATCAGCTGACTTTCGGATCCACAGTGACTGCCAGCCGTACGGGCGGAAACCAGGTGTTAAGTGCCACGAGTGGTGGTGAGGGAACTATAGGAGTAGTGGCTGCAGCATTGGCATTTTCGCCAATACTGCCGGTTTATAATGCCAGCGGTACATACACGCTTGAAAGCGATCGTGGAATACCAATGGGCAATCCCGTTGCAACTGCAAGGGAAATCACCAATGAATCCTTTACAAACAGGACACTTGCAAATGTATTTGCGGAATTAAAGATCGTTAAAGGGTTGTCGCTGAGAAGCAGCGTAGGGGCAGACCTGCTCAATAACAAAGAAAAATACTATGCGCCGCGTACAGTGCTGGCAGGATATACCGTACAAGGACTTGGAAGGGTAGGCGCTTTAAATACCAACTCATGGCTGAATGAAAATACGTTATCCTACACTAACACACTTGGGAAACATTCACTGAATTCCCTGACAGGTTTTACTATTCAGAAGAATAAATCCGAGAATATCATTTCTTCAGCTTCAGGCTTTGTAAATGATAACCTGAAGGCTGATAATTTGGGTTCAGGTGCAGTGATCAACTCTCCGGTAACAACAGTGAACTCCTTTAGCCTGCTGTCTTACCTCGGGCGTGTAAATTATTCATATGCGAACAAGTACCTGCTTACGCTGACTGCCCGTGTTGACGGATCATCCAAGTTTGGGGCAAATAACAAATACGGATTTTTCCCTTCCGGCTCAGTGGCCTGGAAACTTTCGGAGGAAGATTTTATCAAACAGCTAAATGTATTCAGTGCGCTGAAACTTCGCGGTAGCTATGGTAAAACCGGAAACCAGGAAATTGCCAGTTACCAATCGCTCGCAGGACTTACAAGCTTCAGTTACATCATCGGTGAAAAGGTTGTAAAAGGCTTCGCACCCGGAAACATTCCCAATCCTGATTTGAAATGGGAATCGACAGCGCAGACCGATGTCGGCCTGGATGCTGGTTTCTTCAACAACAGATTGAATGTTACCCTGGATGCCTATTACAAGAAAACTACGAATATGCTTTTGTTTATCAATGTTCCATGGTCGACAGGTTACAGCTCTGCATTGCAAAATATCGGAAGCCTTGAAAATAAAGGCCTGGAACTGGCTTTAAATGCAAACATTTTAGACAAGGGCCTCAAGTGGAACGCGAATTTTAACATCTCCTGGAACAAAAATAAAGTACTTGATCTGGGATCAGTAAGCCAGATTCTTACGGGTGAGATCAACGGTTATCTAAAGATAACTGACCCAATCGTCATCCAGCCAGGTCAGCCTTTAGGTTCATTTTATGGTTATGTTAGCGATGGCATCTTTCAGAATGCTGCTGAGGTGGCGGCCAGTGCACAGAAAACTGCCGTTCCGGGCGACAGAAGGTATGCAGATCTGAACGGTGACGGTAAAATCGATGCCACAGACCGCAAGTTCATCGGCAATGCCCAGCCTAAGTTTTTTGGAGGGATGTCGCACGACTTTTCGTACAATTCGTTTGACCTTGGCTTCTCTGTCAATTGGGTATATGGCAATGAGATACTGAACAGTACCCGTGCTGAGTTAGACCTGCCGACAGGACAAAAGAACAGCTCCCAGAGGGTAGTTAACCGTTGGACGCCGACTAATCCCAGCACAACCATTCAAAGGGCAAGCCTGAATCGCGCGTTCCTGTTTTCGGATGCATTGCTTGAAGATGGCTCTTATCTGAGGCTGAATACGGTCACGCTGGGCTATCATCTTCCTTCAAAGGTAACTAAGGCCTTACGGATCAGTAATTTAAAAGTCTATGCTTCGGCACTCAACCTGCTGACGCTGACGCATTACACGGGTTATGATCCGGAATCCAATCAATCAGGGCAGAACAATATCCTGAGGGGCATCGATTCCGACTCCTATCCAAATGCAAGAACTTTCTTACTGGGACTTAATGTTGGTTTTTAAATAATGGTTATGAAAAAAATATTGATATTTTTATTTGTGCTGAGTACCACGCTTTTTTCCTCATGCAAAAAGTTTCTGGAAGAAGTACCCAGTTCAGTTCTTGTGGCTGAAAATTTTTATAAAACAGAGGCTGATGCCGAAGCAGCAATCACTGCGGCATATGATGGGTTAAATAACCAGACGGACATCTACTTCCGCGGTATATACTTACTATCAGAATTGCCTACAGATAATGCCGAAACCGGCCAGGGAGTGGCAAATGCATTCATTTTTGCTATTGACGGATATACATACGGGCCGGTAAACGACCGCATTTATGTACTGTACACAGCCCTGTACAAAACAATCGCTATTGCAAATGTAGCTGTAGACAAAATTCCGGCAATAGAGATGGATGCTGCCAAAAAGAAAAGGCTGATTGCCGAAGCAAAGTACATCAGGGCCTTACTGTATTTTAATTTGGTGAGATTATTCGGTGATGTGCCGCTGGTATTGCACCCTGTAACTTCGCTTGATGGTGTCAACGAACCCCGCGCAGCAGCAGCTAAAGTTTATGAGCAGATTGTAACCGACCTGAAAGCAGGCGAGACTGATCTCGATGCGGTTAATACTGCCGCAAACCTGGGACGCGCTACACAGGTATCCGCTACAGGATTGCTCGCAAAAGTATATCTTACTACAAAGGACTATACAAATGCAAGCCTAAAGGCAAAGCAGGTACTGGATAATCCCCAGTTCGGATTACTCGATAGCTACAACAATATTTTTACCCCTGATAACAGGTTCAATAAAGAAATGCTCTTTTCGATCCAGAATAAAGGAAATACAGGTACAGGCAACGGATTCTCTATGGCTTTGTACCTGCCAAGGGCAACGATCCCTCTGGCCGGCGGGGGTACAGTAGCCGGGAACAGTGCCGACGTGCCTACGGTAGAATTTTATAATAGCTTTAAAACAGGAGACTTGCGCAAGGACAGGACATTCTTTACCCAGTACAATGCTGGTGGTGGTTTGGTAACCTTCAGGCCGCATTGGTACAAGTATTTCGATCCTTCCGCTATCACAAACCTTGGCGAGGCTACGCTTAACTTTCCTGTTCTGAGATATTCAGATATGCTGTTGACTTACGCTGAAGCATTGAATGAAACCAACGGGCCTACTGCTGAAGGGTATGAGGCGATCAATAAAGTTAGGAGACGTGCTTATGGATTAGCAATTGCTACGCCATCAGCAACGGTAGATCTGGCTGGCTTAAGCAAAACCGGATTTCAGGATGCCATGCTGAACGAACGCCGCTGGGAGTTTGGTTTTGAAAACCAAAGGTGGTTTGATCTGGTGAGGACTGGTAAACTTCTGACCGTAATGAGGGCCAGTGGAAATACACTGATACAGGATTATCATGTACTTTTCCCTATTCCCCAGCGCGAAAGAGATGTAAATAAAAACCTGACACAAAATGATGGTTATCCTAAATAATGCAATAACAGTGATCAGCATTAGCTGATGTTATATTGAAAAATTTAACTGAAATTACTTAATGAAAATTAATTCAATCCAATGAAGATGAAACATTTAAAATCAGTTTACGCCATTCTGTTACTGCTCGCTGCGGTAACTGGTGGTAGCTATACTGCCTCTGCACAAACAACGGTAGCAAAAACTAAACGCCCGAATATAATTTTTATCCTGTCGGATGATCATGCATACCAGGCAATCGGCGCTTATGGAAATAAGATTGCCAAAACACCGAATATCGATCGTATTGCCAGAGAAGGGGCACTTTTCAAAAATGCAATTGTAACAAATTCTATCTGTGGACCCAGCAGGGCTACCTTTCTTACCGGAAAATATAGCCATAAGAATGGATACCCGATGAATGAGCAAAAGTTTGATACAGACCAGCAGTTGTTCCCAACTCTGTTGCAGGATGGAGGATACCAGACGGCATGGCTGGGAAAATGGCATTTAGGCAACCTGCCGAAAGGATTTGATTATTACAACATTTTGAATGGACAAGGGCAGTACTATAACCCGGATTTTATCAGTTCCGCAAAAGATACTACACAGATTGAAGGTTATGTAACCAATATCATTACGCAGCTGGCCACACAATGGATTGATAAACGTGATGAATCAAAACCCTTCTTCCTTGTAGTTGGTGAGAAAGCAACGCACAGGGAATGGTTCCCTGATCTGCAGGATCTGGGCGCTTATGATGATGTGACTTTTCCTCTGCCTTCCACATTTTATGATTCTTATGAAACCAGGCTGGCAGCGAAAGATCAGGACCTGACTATTGATAAGACGATGATCTTAAAAGATGATTTGAAAATCCATGCCGATTATGACTTGACTGCCGAGCAGTTACAGCAGCAGAAGGAGGTTTTAATCAAAAAACGCTTCGGCGGGGCAAAGCCAACGCCTGCACAGGAGAAAGCAATTGATAATTACCTGAGGAGAGGTTTGTACCGTCGGTTTAACCCGGAACAGAAAAGGATATTTTCTGCCTATTATAATAAGATTTCCGCAGAATTTGATGAGAAGAAACTTACCGGAAAGGCGCTTGTCGAATGGAAATTCCAGCGTTACATGAAAGATTACTTGTCCACTGCCAATTCAATGGACAGGAATATTGGAAAGTTGCTTGAGTACCTGGACAAGACCGGTCTCGCAGAAAACACTGTGGTAATTTATGCTTCTGATAATGGTTTTTATCTGGGAGAGCACGGCTGGTTTGACAAACGGTTTATCTATGAAGAATCGCTGCATGTTCCACTGGTGGTGCGTTATCCTAAAGTAGTTAAACCTGGCAGCATTGTAAAAAGCATTGTACTGAATAATGATTGGGGGCCAACGGTATTGGATATCGCGGGTATCAAAACTCCGGCTGCTATGCAGGGAAAATCGTTTCTTCCTTTATTGAAAAATGAAGCCGCTGTAAAAGACTGGAGAAAGGATGCGTATTATCATTATTATGAATTCCCGCAACCGCATCACGTACACCCTCATTTTGGTATACGGTCTGACAAGTATACACTGGTGAGGTTCTATGGCGAAATCAATAGCTGGGAATTGTTCGATCTGCAGAAAGATCCGCAGGAACTTCATAATCTTTATGGAACCAAGGGGTCTGAGGCTGTAACTGCTGATCTGAAGGCCCGGTTAAAGAAACTGATCCTTCAATATGAAGATACGGATGCACTCAAAATATTTGAGAAGAAGATCTAGGCATACCCACAATGTCAATCAGACATTGATTGAACTAACACTGCACAGGACTATAAAAGGTTTGTGCAGTGTTTTTGTTTGGTGCTGTCGCATCGTTAGCTCAGGGTTGGTCCACCCTTGAGTCACCTTTTTGCTGCAAAGAGGTGACCCAAGGGTGGATCAACCGTTTTTAAGCCCTGAATGAAGAGTAACGGAATACCTGACAAATAGTCATAAACACTTGTACCAGTGTATGTTATGGTACTCTTTTTGTTTGCATTTGTCTATATGGTTGAACTTAAAATAAATTATTATGAGAAGAAGAAAAAATAGAATTCCCGGGCTTACAGGGAGAAAAGGTAACGTTGTATCTTATATGCTGAATGGTCAGTATGTTGAACGTACGATAGGTGTAACAACAAAACCACCGACAGAATTACAGCTCGTTGGCAGAGATCGAATGACAATTGTAACTGATTTGCTAAAGCCGGTAAAGGAGTTTATTGAAATAGGCTTCAGCCTGCAGAAGAAAGAGCCATTTGATAATTATCACAATCTGGCTAAGTCCTATAATATGTTACATGCCGTTAAGGGAGAGTATCCTGATCAGCAGATTGATTTCGATCTTGTATTGTTTAGTAAGGGAAATCTTGAGCTGAATAAGGAAGCGCAGGTGAGAGTGGTCAAGAAAGGTTTGGAGTTTAGCTGGGACCCGGAGCTGCTGACAAATGGCAGAATGCCTAATGATCAGGTGATGACACTAGCGTATTGTCCGGAAAAGGAAACTGCATTCCTTCAGACAACGGGTGCAAGGAGGGATGTAGGTAAAGATTTTCTCGAAGTCGCGGCTTTTCATCAGCCAGTAATTCTGGAAACCTATCTATGTTTTGTGGCGGCCGACCGCAAAAGTATTTCAAACAGTTATCACATCGGTCAGGTGAAATTTTAACAGCGTATAAACTTTAAACAATTATTATCATGGCAACAATAAAAACAGGCCAGGTGGGCCAATTCAGAGGTAAAATAGGTAAGCTTGTAGTATACAAATGGAGAGGTGTTATTGTGGGAAGATCACTTCCGTCGAAATCTTCAAAACCTGGAACAGAAGCACAACTTGATCAGCGCAAAAAGTTTGGTAGGGTAGGGAAATTTCTTGGATTATTCTCAGAACAGATCGCAGTAGGCTGGTTTTCAGATAAAAAGAAAGAAACTCCAATTAATGAAGCTGTCAGCTATCATTTTAAAAAAGCATTAAAGGGAAACTATCCTGATTATGAGATAGACTTGGAAAAGGTAGTGATCAGCAGAGGGCGTGGTAAGATCGATGGAGGCTTTAGTCCGGTGGCAACAGCGGTTCCGGGTGCATCTGTAGATATTTCATGGATAACCTGCAATTCTACATCCCGGATTACACAGCCTACAGATAAATTGACGGTGGTCTTTCTTGATGAAAACCTTAGACCAGGGTGTGTGCGTGCAATATCTTATGATTACGTCGCAATCAGGAGTGATTTGACAGTAAGAGTTGACCTTCCATGGGATTGTCGTAATCATCCGGTGCATGCCTATATGTTCTTTAGCTCAGAAAATGGAAAACTAGCTTCTAAAAGTGAGTATCTGGGGATTGTAAATATACAAGAGTAAGTCAGTCCTAGACACTGGCCTTTCTTTTTTGCCAGGACTCCCTGGTAATTTCATACAAAAAGTTGATCTTGGGAGCTTCCTTGAAATCAGGGGCTTCCTGCTCAGCTACTTTCACTGCACCCAAACGCTCAACAGCGGTTTGAGAACGGAGGTTATTGGCACCAACATGAAAATAAACGGTGGAAACGAAAGAAAATGCGTAATCCAGCATTAATTCCTTGACAGCTGGATTAATGCCTGTGCCCCAGTAAGCAACAGCATAAAATGTAAAGCCAATGCAAATGCTATTTTTCTGTTCATCGTATTCATAAAACCGGCTGCTGCCGATAACATTGCCAGTGTGCTTGTCTAAAATTACAAATGCGCCCCCGCTTTTCATGGCCCTATCAAAAAAGGTTTGAAAAATATCTTTCCGCCAACGATCTTTTTCAGGATGTTGTTCCCATATTTTCGGGTCGGATGCAATAGGGTATAAAGCGTCGAAATCCTGCTCCTGTAGCGGGCGCAGCTTCGTATGTTCGTTTTCTAATTGGGGCTGTAAGTTTATGCTCATTTTTAATCATTGGCTATGATAAAAATAGGATTAATTATTCTATTCCTATAGTCAGATCCTGGTTTTGAAATGGACAAATACTTATTTTTGCAGCTTGAGACCAACAAAAAATCTTCCGCTCCATCATCTTCCCGCCATCCAGTTTCTGGCTGCTGATCAGAGTACTGCATTTGGAGAACATGTACCAGACCACCGCATCGATTTTTATGCTGTAATATGGTTTATGGAAGACGGGGGAAAACATTTCATTGATTTTGAGGCTCAGCCTCTATTAAAAAATCTGGTTTACCTGATCGGGAAAAATCAAGTCCATTCCATACCTGCAGCATCACTGCCTAAGGCAAAAATGATCGTCTTTTCGGCTGGCTTTTTCGATCAGATCCAGGAGCCATTCCTGAGACAGTTATTCTCTCCTTTCCAAAACCAGGGTATTTCTATTCCTGAGACTTTGGTCGACACACTGACACAATTGTTTGACCTGATTTTACAGGAGAGCAATCACGAGGCAGACACAGCAATGCTTAACAAATACACCACTGCGTTTCTAACACACCTGTACCGGCTGAGCAAACATATGCACTCCCCTGCAGCAAATGAAGATTTCAGAATGATCCGACTGTGTCAGCTCATAGAAATACATTACAAAGAACAGCGGGCGGCGTCATTTTATGCCGGTAAGATCGGATTGACAGCAAAACGGATCAATGAAATCCTAAAAGAAAAATCCGGTACAACAATCGGTGGCTTAATCAATCAGTTGCTGCTTTTAGAGGCTAAACGGGAACTGTTCCACCGCCGTTTCTCAGTTAAAGAAATCGCTTACAACCTTGGTTTCGCAGATCAGTCCTATTTTGCACGTTTTTTCAGGAAACATACCGGCATGACGCCTGAACAGTTTAAAGCCAAGGAAATTCCCGCTCAGCCCCTTTAGGTGTTGCAATTTCCGTTCAGGTTCATATTGTGCTAATGAAAGTGCGTATTGTGCTGTACATTATCTTCGCTCTCTGCAATCTTTGCTGTATTAACCAAATTTCTTAAATAGAGCACAATGGAAAGATTAAAAGATAGAGTAATTGTAATCACAGGAGCAGCCATGGGCCTCGGCTATGCAGCTGCACTGGAAGCTGCCAAAAATGGCGCTTTACTTTCACTTATTGATTATAATGGGGGATCGCTTGAAAAAGCTAAAGCTGATATTCTGAGCCAGTACCCACAAACCCGCATCCGCATTTCTGTAACTGATGTTTCTGAAGAAGCTGCCGTGAAAAAATATGTGGATGATACTTTAACGGAGTTTGGCAGGATTGATGGGTTTTATAACAATGCCGGAGTAGAGGGGCGTCAGGCACCTATGGTAGAATATGACCTGGACGTATTTAAAAAGGTAATTGATATCAATCTGATGGGAGTATATTATGGAATGAAGTATATCATCCCGATTATGCAAAAACAGGAATATGGCCGTATCGTAAATGTTGCTTCAGTAGGCGGTATCAGGGGTGTGATGAACCAAACTCCTTATGTTGCAACTAAACATGCAGTATCAGGTATCACTAAAACCGCTGCGCTGGAGTATGGCAGGTTCGGTATCTCCACTAACGCAATTGCACCTGGAGCAATCCTTACACCAATGGTTGCAGAAGCATTTAAACAGGTAAACCCTGAAGATCCAAAAGCAGCGGAGACTGTTTATGCACAGGCTAATCCAACCAAACGTTTAGGTTTGCCGGAAGAGGTAGGCAAATTGGTAGTATTTCTGCTGAGTGAAGACTGTAGTTATGTGAACGGCCAGATTATCGCTGTTGATGGCGGACAATCTAATTCTTACGGAAACGTGTAATTCTTTAAGCTTACCATACGCTTGAATAAGCATTTGGTAAGCTTATATTCTATTTACCTGATCCTGGTAAAAAGCATCAAACCAGTAGACCAGTTCAAAGTAGTCTGCACAAAATCGCTTCGCTGTTTCAGCGTTTCAAGAAGTACCTCCACTCTTTGCGGATGTCCTTCAGGCCAGTTGGGCTGCGGAAGCAGGTCATCAATCAGATAATATCCACCCACTTTTACAAGCGAAAGCGTCTGGTCCAGCACATCAAATTTTCCGGGCATCGCATCTGCGAAAATCAGATCAAACTGTGCACCATCGTAAAAGGTAAGCCATTCATTACCGTCAGCACACACAATCGTGATTCTTTGATCCTCAGCGAACGCTTCAGCAGCAACCTGCTGAAATTCAGAATTGATATCAATTGATATAATTCTGGACGTTTCATTTGCACCTTCTGCAATCCAGGCAAGTGATAAACCCGTTCCTGTACCAATATCCAGGAAATGACCTGAAGGTTTCGAGGCCGACAAAGTTCTCAGCAGTGACCCTGTTTTCAAATCTGAAGGCATTTTAAATTGCAATTCCCGGCTTGCCTCAATGATCTGAGCGTAAAATTCCGGGACTATAATCTGTTCGTCGTTTAACATTGTTTTGCTGTGGGCTGGTAAGAAATGTATTGGATTGAAAAATAAGTATTATTTAATGAAAAGTTCTAAAGTTTGCTATTTTTCGTATTTATACAGTAATGGCCCTAGTAAGTGTGGCAATAAGATCAGGTATAAAGTACGGGGCAGGATGAAATTTATCTTTATAAATTTACTGAAAAGAATACAATGATAACCAAATATACCTACCGGCGGCCGGGAAGCAGTTACAGCTTGCCGCCATCAGCCAGAAAAATCCTGGTGATCGAAGACGACCCCGCGCTTTCTGAAATTCTGTATGATATCCTAACAGACTCGGGTTACGAAGTCTTTGTTTTCAATGAAGTCCTTGACATTCATCCGCTGCTGGATAAATATCATCCGGATCTTGTACTGCTGGACTATCTTCTTCCCGTAGTCAATGGCGGCGAATTGTGCAGCCAGATCAAGCGAAACAACCTTACCTGCGGGCTCCCTGTAATCATGCTCTCCGCTTATCATAAAGTTCTGCTTTCCATTGGAAACTACGGATGTGATGCATTTATTGCCAAACCTTTTGACCTCAATGACTTGCTGGGGAAAATTGAAGAATATATAGCATAAACAAATGAAAAATTTCCCTTATATTTCTCCTGCAAATTTAAAGGATACAGCTAGTGAAATTTACAGCATTCGAAATTTACAAGTATTCCATACCTACTGAGCCATTTACCATTGCCACTGGTACCATGCATTTTGCACAGAATTTATTCGTGCGTGCACATACCGACAATGGTCTTTCCGGTGTAGGGGAGTGCTCCGCCTTTCCCATGATCGTAGGCGAAACCCAGGCCACCTGTTACGAGATGGCCAAAGACTTTGCCGCAATCTGGAAAGGGAAAGACCCGCTGCAAATCGCCGAAAGGATGGCAGAACTGCATCTTTACACTGCTGGCAATTACACAGCAAAAAGTGCATTTGACCTGGTACTGTATGATCTTGCAGCCAAACATGCCGGCCTGCCACTTTATAAATACCTGGGTGGCGAAAAACGTAAAATTGTAACTGACCTGACGATTGGAATAGATACACCTGAGAATATGGCCGCAAGTGCTTTAAAACATGTAGCGGATGGATTTACGATCCTCAAAATTAAACTCGGTAAAAGTCCGGAGGAGGATATCAAAAGGATCAAATCGATCAGAAATGCGGTAGGACCTGAAATTGAGCTCAGGGCAGATGCCAATCAGGGCTGGTCTTTCGCAGATGCTGTGTATACCTTAACGGAACTTGCACCTTACAATATTTCTTTCTGTGAACAACCAATGCGTACCTTCAATGATGAACTGCTGCCGGAATTGTGCAGGTTATCGCCCATTCCCATCATGGCCGACGAAAGTGTTTATACCCACAGGGATGCAGAACGTATCATCAGGAACAAAGCCTCCAAATATATTAACATTAAGTTCGCAAAGAGCGGCGGGATCCATGAAGCGGGACTGATCAGCAAGGTAGCTGAGCAAAATGGGCTTACCTGCATGCTGGGCAGCATGCTGGAGAGCCGGCTGGCCTTAACCGCAAATGTGCATTTTGCAATGGCTCATTCAAATATAAGGTTCTTCGACCTCGATACCGCCCTGCTGGGACAACTCGCAGACCCGGTTATTGATGGCTTCAGATACAACGGTATGGAACTGGAAATTACAGACCTTCCCGGCATCGGTGCAGATGTTGACCAGGCTTATCTGGATAAACTTGAACATATCACTGTCTGATAACTGATAATAGAAGCAATAGCTAATGGATGAGGCGGGCAATTTATATCTGGATGGAAAACCCGGCAGAACCTGTACGGTAAGAGGGCAGGAGTTTCTGTTTTTCTCCGGTTACAATTACCTGGGTATTAACGGTGATGCGGAGTTTGATGAACTTATCCTTGCGGGCGCAGCGAAGTATGGCTGGGTATTTCCTTCTTCGAGGATCTCCAATACCAGACTTTCACTCTATGAAGAATGTGAAGCCCTGCTTTCCAGGATTACCGGTAGTGAGGATACAGTGCTGATGCCTTCAGGATATGCGGCAGGGCGGATGTCAACCTCATATTTTGACAGTACTGTCCATAATGCGCCGGGTTCTCATCCTGCAATTCTGCAGCACAGATCTGGCTGCAACAATTTTAAGGACTGGACTGAGTGGCTGGTCAAAGCCTATATGCCCAAAAGCACAGTTCCCCTGGTGCTGGCTGCGGATGCGGTAAGTCCGCTTACAGCAGTTGTAAACGATTTCAGCTTTTTGAGAAATCTGGGTAACCCGGCGGTGATGGTGATTGATGATTCTCATGGAATTGGCATCCTGGGGAACCTCGGTAAAGGCATAAGTACCGCTTTGCCCTCAAATAAAAATCTGGAATATTTGCTCAGCTATTCTCTGGCAAAGGCATATGGTGTCGCCGGGGGTGCAGTAAGCTGCAGTAAAGAGAGGGCGAAATTCTTCAGATCACTGCCCGAATATACAGGAGTAACACCCATCTCTCCCGCACAGATATACGCATTTGTAAATGGACAACATATCTATGAACGGCAGCTTAAAAAACTTAAGCATAATATGAGCCTGTTCAAATCCGCAGTTCAGGAGCTTAAAGGGATCGCCAATGTGGATGGTTTCCCTGTTTTTATCTTGCCCAAATCTGTGATTGAACCAGATTTCTATGAGCAGGGAATACTGATTTCCTCTTTTTCTTATCCCGATCCAGCAGGGCAGAAATTAAACCGTATTGTGATCAATGCGGCACATACAGAAAATGATCTGCATCAACTTGCAGCAATCCTTAACAGCATTCTGCCTGCAATTTAAATCATTCCGAAAATCGCATTGGTTCAGGTTTCAGGGCGAATCTATCCCTGAAGATCTGTGCTGCACTTTCCTGAGTCAACACAAAATAACAAACAAGAGGTGAAATGTTCAAACATTTTCCACGTTATATTGTATTATTTAAATTACCAGTACTCCCTCTAATCAAATATATGAAGTTATTGCTACCAAAGAAGTACATTTTTCTGGCCATGCCCTTTCTGGTTTTCGCAGCGCAGGCACAGGAAATACCCGACACCCTCAAGCGCCGGCAAATACAAGCTGATACCCTGAAGAAACCAGTATCGCCTCAGAATTCTATACCGCCAAATACTACAAATCCTGCCGATACTGCAAGACAGGGAATGGTAAAGGGAATAGTAAAAGATGAAAAAGGATTACCTGTTCCTGGTGCCGTAGTGCAGGTCCGGGGTCAAACAACTAAGGTGCTGACAGATCCTAAAGGCCAGTTCAGCATTCGTCTTCCAAGCCCTGCAAGTGCTATCGAGGTTCTTTATGTAGGATATACAACGAAGATCATCCGTCCGGGTGCGCAGTCAAACATTACAGTCACACTTGTCCCGTCAAGCAAGGCACTCGATGAAGTAGTAATTACCGGGTATTCCAGTCAGCAGAAAAAAGACCTTACTGGCGCAGTCTCTATAATCAGACCTTCAGATATTGATCATATGCCTGTTGGTGGTGTAGATCAGGTACTGCAGGGGAAGGCCGCAGGTGTTTCTGTAACGCAAGGTACAGGAGCTCCGGGCGAAGGTATAGCAGTACGGATCCGCGGTATCGGTACAATCAATAATAACAATCCATTATATGTGATCGACGGTGTACCTACGCCCTCTGGGATCAATCAGATCTCACCCTCGGACATCGAAAGTATCAATATCCTGAAAGATGCATCTTCAGCTTCCATTTATGGTGCAAGGGCATCAAACGGAGTTGTTGTGGTTACTACCAAAAAAGGACAATCGGGCAAGGCACGTTTCAATCTGAGTCAGTATACAGGTGTACAGGTACATGGAGATCTGATCAAAATGGCCAATACACAGCAATATGTTAATGCTTTCAATACAGCTGCGGCCAATGATGGAAGAACACAGATCCCTGCAAGCCTCGCAGCAGGGCTGCCTGATGTGAACTGGCAGAAGGAAGTGCTGAAACCGGCATTGGTCAACAATACGAACTTTTCAGTAAATGGTGGAAATGAAACAGGAAATTACCTTGTTTCGGCAAATTACTACAAACAGGATGGACTGATCAAAAACAGTGCATATGACCGCTTCAATTTACGGACAGCGGTTAACAGCACACTATCTAAAGTATTTTCCACAGGGCTTAACCTCAATCTTTCCTATGCAAAAACCAAACAGGTAGGAGCGTCGGGAGATGGTTTTGGAGATGGAAACCAGGGGGCCAGCGTAATGCGTTATGCCTTATTCCGTACTCCTGCAACGCCCGTTTTCAAAAGCAATGGCGACTATGTAGACCTTCCTGAAAACTCCGCGTTTTTTGGGGACGGCTTAAACCCGGTTGGCTATGCTGATAATTTTGATAGGAGTTACAATGCCTACAGCGTACTCGGTAGCATATTTGCTGAAGCCAATATCGCTAAAGGGTTAAAGCTGCGGACCACCTTTGGCGGCAACCTGGTGATTACCGACTTTAAACAGTTCTTCGCCATCTGGGGAAGCGACCGTTCATTAAACTCGCCGGGAAGTCTGGCACGTTCCAACGCCAACCAGTTTGATTATAACTGGACCAACACACTGACGTATAATATTAAACTGGACAAAAATCAGACCCTGAATGTGCTGGCAGGAAGCGAGGCGATCAAAAGCCGCACCAATGGGTTATCCGCTTCAAGATCGATTTTTCCTAACCAGTCGCCCAACTTTCAGTACCTGGATAACGGAATTGGCGTACAGCAAAACGGGGAGAATGAATCCCGCTGGGCACTCTTTTCTTTATTCGGCCGTGCCGATTACCAGTATGCTGATAAGTACCTTGCCAGCTTTACAGTTCGCCGTGACGGATCGTCCAGATTAAGCCCTGATAACAGATATGGTAATTTCTACGCAGGATCTGTGGGATGGAGATTAGATCAGGAAGATTTCATGAAAGGTTTTGAAAAACTTTCAATGCTGAAACTTCGTGCGAGTATCGGACAGACAGGCAACCAGGAGATCAGCAATTATGCTTATACCACGCTGAATTCCTTTGTAGGTTTTTACCCTTTCGGCGGAACACCACAGATTGGGAATTCCCTGACGTCGAGAGGAAATAGTGATATTACCTGGGAAACCAGTACACAGACGAACTTCGGACTTGACGCCGGATTTTTTGATAATAATCTTCAGTTAAGTGCAGATTACTTTATCCGCGATAATTCTGATATCCTGTTTGCCAATCCACTGGCACCGAGTGCGGGTGGGGGATCAAGTCCTTATATTAATGCAGGAAAAGTTAGAAATCAGGGATTTGAGCTGCAGATTTCATACCGCAGAACGTTATCGGACGACTGGAGTTTTGATGTATCCGGAAACCTGGCTACGCTGAAAAATAAAGTGCTTTCACTTGCTGGCTCGCCAATCTATGGCGGACGTATCGGAACCGAATATAATGCTACCCTCACTACAGTAGGACAACCTATTGGCGCTTTCTACCTGATTCCGATGGAAGGGATATTCCAGAATGAAAAAGACATCTTTACGCATGCTTACCAGGGAGCGGGAATCCAGCCAGGAGATGTGAAGTTTAAGGATACCAATGGTGATGGTGTGATTAACGAGAATGACCGCGAAATTGCCGGAAGCCCTATTCCAAAACTTACTTATGGTTTTACAGGTAACGTTAAGTACAAGAGTTTTGACATCAGCCTATTCTTCCAGGGCGCATATGGCAATAAGTTATATAACCAGATCGCAAGGGACACAGAAGGTTTTTACAGGGCATTTAACATCACCGAAAGAGTGGCCACAGGCAGCTGGACCGGTGAAGGAAGTACCAATCAATTTCCACGTTTAACCTGGAGCTCTGCATCTTCTACCAATAATACCAGGCCATCCACACGTTTCCTGGAAAGCGGTTCATACCTGCGCCTGAAAAATGCACAGATCGGATACAGTTTTACGCCAAAAATGTTAGCGAATTTGAAAATTGCATCTATGCGTGTTTATGTCAGCGGCCAGAATCTGCTTACTTTTACCAAATATACGGGACTTGACCCGGAAATCTATACCAGCAGTAACGGCCAGGGAGACGGCGTAAGAGCAGTAGGAATCGATTGGGGTACTTACCCATCGGCCAGAATTTACACCGTAGGCCTTAATGTAAACTTTTAACTCCATGAATAAATTATATATACTTCCGCTTTTTGTATTGTTGCTGCTGGGTTCGGGCTGTAAGAAATTCCTGGATCAGCCTGCACTGGGTTACTATTCAGACGAAGATCTTTTCAGTACCGATGCAACTGCTATTACTGCAGTTAACGCTGCTTATATCCCTTTAACTTTTACGGATGGAGCTGCCAATCCGCTCTGGGTACTGGGCGACGTAGCCTCTGATGATGTGGTTATTGGCGGAAATGCAGGTGAACAGGCTGATTATACTAATGTTGATCTGTTCAATATCCTTCCGGCAAATGCAGCTGTACAGGCCTTATGGTCCCGCTATTACAATGGAATAAACCGCTGTAATGTAGTTACTGATGGCCTCACCGCTGAGAATACTAATGTATCAGAGACTGTAAAAACGCAGGCGCTGGCACAGGTGAAATTTCTGAGGGCATATTATTACTTTTTGCTCACAAATTTCTATGGCAATATCCCACTGCGTTTAAAAGTAACTACCTTGGCTGACGGAGCTGTTGCGGCATCTACTCAGGCCCAGGTATATGCGCAGATTGAGAAAGATCTTACAGAAGCGAGTACAGGTTTACCTGAGAAGTGGACTGCTACTACAGATATCGGCAGGGCTACTAAAGGTGCTGCACTGGCTTTACTTGCCAAGGCATCGTTGTTCCAGAAAAAATATACAGAAGCTGCTGCTTTCGCAACACAGGTGGAAGCATTGGGTTATTCACTGACTGACAAGTTCACTGATAATTTTAGTGCATCGGCAAAAACAAATAACGAAGTGGTTTTCTCGGTATGGCATACCCGCGGGGCGCAACCCCTGCAGGGCAATGCACTGAACTACTTATTTGCACCGAGATCATTAAACGGGGCAGGGGTATATTATCCTACACAGAGCCTCGTGGATAATTTCGAGAGCAACGATCCGCGTCTGGATCTTACTGTTGCCCGCGCTGGACAGCCTTATTATGACAGTGCATTTCAGACTGCCTGGTCTACGACCGGTTACTTATCTAAAAAACATGTTCAGCCACTGAGTGAAGTACCATCAACTACAAAAAACGATGGCAACCTGAATTATGAGGCCATCCGCTTTGCAGATATATTGCTGATCAAAGCAGAAGCACTCAACGAAGGAGGGCAATCTGCTGCTGCGTTGGTTCCATTAAATAAAATCCGTGAGAGGGCTCGCAAAAACTTTACAGGTACTGCTCCTGCAGGGTTGCTGCCAGCTGTCACTACTACTGACCAGAGCCTCCTCCGGACTGCCATTCGTCGCGAGCGCCGTTCAGAACTTGCACTGGAATTTCAGCGCTTCCTCGATGTGATCCGTTATGGACAGGCTTATGCCGAAAATGCAATTCGTCCTGCGGCACCTAATTTTAATTATACAACGAACAAATTCTTCCCGGTCCCGCAAACGGAATTAAATGCAAACGGGAATTAATTTCAGCAATTTAATGCCATCTGATCATGATCTTTAAAAAATATAATACTTTAATATTTGCCTCGGTGCTTGCTGCAGTAATGGTTTCATCCTGTAAGGATGAGGAGGCAAAGCCGGATTATACGGCTAACAAGGCAAGTCTGCAGCAACTGACTGATTCTGTCAGCCAGGTTTACAACCAGAGTACCGAGGGACACGACCTGGGGCAATACCCAAAACAGGCGCGCACTACACTCAAAAAGACGGTAGATCTGGCTGCTCAGGTAATTACTGGCGAACATACCCAGGCCGAAGTGAACAACGCTTTTGCCAATTTACGCAGGGCAGTGGTAGAATTCAGCGGCAGAAAAATCGCAGAGGTAGCACCCGAAAACTTAGTAGCAAAATGGCTGTTTAACGGGAATGCACTGGATGCTACTGCAAATCATCACGACGGACAATTGATGTCGGGTATCATAGGGAATGCGGCAAGTCACTCTGATGGGGGTGTATTACCTGTGCTGACCACTGACAGGTTTGGAACGGCAGGAAGCGCGTATGAATTTGCTAATGGTGCTTATATAGAAGTGCCCTATGCGACCACGCTGAATCCTGAAATCTTAAGTTTGAGCCTCTGGATCAATCCCAAAGAATCTTATGGCGATAACTACATCATGTCACTCAATAAATGGAATGGGTTTAAGTTCCAGTTGCAAACAGATAACTTCCTGTTCCTGACACTTAAAACTGGTACTGCAACTTATGACAGGGATAGTAATCCGGGCAAAATGGTCAACGGTGCATGGCATCATGCTGTAGTTACGGCAGGAAATGGCTCCATCACATTCTACGTGGATGGGGTACAGGTTAAGTCTGAAAGTGCGGCAGGAACAGCGTTTCGGCTGGCTACGCCGGTTAACCTGGCGATCGGACAGATTCTTCCAAAAGGAATACTGAATTATACAGATAGCACAAGTCCCTTTTATTTTTCTAATGCCGCATTTTTCAAGGGCTCACTGGATGACATCAGGTATTACAATAAAGCGCTTTCTTCTGACGAGGTATTGAAAATATACAACAATGAAAAGCCTGATTAAAGGAAAATCAATTGCTTAAAAACGATTATATTGGGCGGTATGACCGATAGAACTGCCCTTAAAACCTTAGTTTCACCCTTCAGCCGTTTTATTCAGCTGGAATACAGCAGTGGGATAATCCTGCTGCTGAGTGTGGTGCTTGCAATTTTATGGGTAAACTCTTCTTTCTATGCCTCCTATCATGATTTATGGGAGACGAAGTTTGCGCTTGGTTGGGGTGTCTGGAAACTGAACGAACCACTGCACATCTGGATCAACGATGCACTGATGGCTATCTTCTTTTTCGTTATTGGCCTGGAGCTGAAAAGGGAGTTTCTGGAGGGGGAGCTTTCGTCTGTAAGTAAAGCCCTGTTGCCTATGATGGCAGCAATGGGGGGAATGATTGTGCCCGCACTGATTTATTTTATGGTCAACAGGGGTACGACGGCTGAACACGGATGGGGAATACCCATGGCTACTGATATTGCTTTTGCACTTGCCCTGTTAGCTATGGCTGGCAAACATATACCATCTTCTGTAAAAGTATTTCTATCAGCGTTGGCTGTAGCAGACGATCTGGGTGCTGTGCTGGTTATTGCATTTTTTTATACTCAGGGACTGTCACTCATTCCATTGGGCTTTGCCGGGATTTTTGTGCTGATGCTGATTGCAGGGAACAGATTTGGTATCAGATCCATTGGCTTTTATCTGCTTATAGGTATTGCCGTTTGGCTATGTTTTTTCCTGTCGGGAGTCCATGCCACGTTGGCGGGAGTGGTTGTAGCTTTCACTATTCCATCAGGCACTCTCCTGCAGAAAATGGAGCATGGCCTGCATCCATGGGTAGCCTTCCTGATTATGCCAGTCTTCGCGCTTGCAAATTCCGGCATCAGCATAGGCGCAGATTTCCTGGATACAGTAGTTAATCCCATTTCTATTGGTGTCACCGCAGGACTCGTTCTTGGAAAATGCCTGGGGATATTCCTTTTTACCTGGATCATGGTCAGGTTTGGACTTGGCAACCTTCCCTCCGGTGCTACCTGGAAACATATGTTCGGGGTAGCACTGCTTGGTGGTATCGGTTTTACAATGTCATTGTTTATCAGCGGACTTGCATTTAATGAGGCGCTGTTTGCTGATCAGGCGAAGTACGGGATCCTGATCGGTTCAGTAATTGCAGGGATTCTCGGAAGTATTGTTTTGAGAAAAAAATTGATTTAAGCATTGACTAAATCTGCGATAATCAGCTTCTTCATTTTCATTACTTCATTTAATACCCGCGGGCCGCGCTCAGGGTCAGTAACAAGCTCGCCAATTATCTTTGGTACAATCTGCCAGCTAAGGCCATATTTATCCCTCAGCCATCCGCACATCACTTCCTGGCCACCATCTGCTGTCAGCTGCTCCCAGTATTTGTCTATCTCTTCCTGGGTGTCGCAATTGACAACCAAAGATACAGCTTCATTAAATTCTGCATTATGCGCTGCTGAACTATCCATAACTGTTGCAATCAGTCCGTTAATACTGAACTGGGCATGTTTGATCAGACCTTTGGTATCCCCATCATCGCCCGAATATTCCCAGACGCCTTCAACAGAAGATTTGGGGAAGAGGCTGGTGTAAAACTGAAGGGCTTCGGCTGCTTTGCCGGCATTGTCTCCGGTGAACATCAGTGAGGGAGAAAACTTTTGGGACAATGCATTTTTCGGGCCGGTAAACAATTGCCAGGAAATGCCATATTTATCCTGTACCCAGCCATATTTTACGCTCCATTCATAACTGTCAAGGGGCATCAAATCCTTCCCGCCTTCGATCAGCTTATTCCAGTATTGTTCCGTTTCTTCGGGATTTTCACTGACGACCATAAAAGAAAATGTGGCATTTGGTACTGAGGCTGTACCATCATTCAGCAGCATGAAGTTCTGCCCGCTTAATGCTATGAATGTGACAATAGGGTTGGTCTGTATGACTTTTCCACTACCAAAAGTATCGATGTAAAAATCTGTTGCTTCTGCTACCTTGCCTTTGAGGATCAGGCATGGGTAGATAGCATTGTTTAATTTTTCCATAGCAGGTGTATGTTTGTTTCAGATTTGGTTTCTAAAACAAACATACAATGCTTTCCGAAGATTTATCGGGTGCAAGCACGACAAAAAGAGGGGCAATTGCGACAGTTAAAATTTAATCAGCAGCTTTTGTGACTCCAGCTGCCCATTGTTGTAATATTCAAAAACCCAGTTGTCACCTTTTTTAAAGACGATGCCGTTGGCTGTTCCGTTGCCGGCAATAAAATAATTCTCAACTGAAGTTTTATACAGGCTGAGAATGATTTTTGGAGCAGTATCAATTAACTGATAGCCAGTACTGGTAGGCTGCGCATACAATGTTCCGGGAGCAAGTTTGCTTTCTGCTGCCAAAGCGCTCTTAGTGGCATTGGCAGCAGGTTGCGCATTTGCAGCAGCTACAGTACCAGCTGGAACAGCCGCCGAGGCAGTAGCGGGCAAACCAGATGAAACAGGAGCTGATTGTACCGGCACATTTGCCGAAACCGGAACGCTTGTTGTAGTTGCGGAAGCAGGAGCGCTTGCATTGGTAGTAGTTGCTACTGTCGGTTTGTTCTGAGCATCTGCTGCAGCTTGATAGGAGTACGGAGTATCGCTGATCGAAGTGAATGCGTCTCTTAAGGCAAGGTTGTAAGATACAGCGAATTCTTTTTCCCTGCTTTTACCCTGTTTTGATTCAAGCACGGTCTTACCATAACAGTCTTTCAACACAATCGTAAGGTTAGTGCTGAACATGCTGTTTTTTTCCAATACATCAACCGTAAGGGCGCCACATTTGTTATTGGCAATTTCATTTGGTAAATCAGAATTATCGAAATAAGCTGTAAAACCTTTGTCTTGAAGCAGCGCCTTCGTTAGTGTATTTAACTTATACTGATCAGTCTGTTTCAGAAAACTATATTTCTCAGGTACGATCACATATTTGTAGTTATTAATCGTGTTCTGGGCATAGCCTGAAATAGAGAGCAGTACAAGAAATAATAAGGTATATTTTTTCATATAATAAACATTTTATGCTTACAAATATAGTTGTTAAAGTTCTGTTTCTGCATCGGATAATGATGATTGGTATCGGATTATTAACGCTAAGTACCATCTGGTAATTTATCTTAATGTTATCTTTATAATGAAAAGTATAAATTAGCCGCATAATCAGAAATCACAATGGGCGCTCTCAGGGAAAAACTTTCAAAAAAAACAGATGACGAATTGCTTTTTTATATTGATATTATAGATAAGCATATTGATGGGGCCTTGCGCAAGGCCTACCAGTTATTACAAGAAAACCAAGGATCATTGCAGTAGTGATTTTTGTGCCGGTTTTATATTTTATGATTGTCAATACTCCGGCATAACAGGGATTATTTCTCAAATTCATACCTGATCCCAAGTTTTTTAATCTTGGAGTTCAGTGTGGTAGAAGGAATATTCAAAATTTCAGCTGCACCGCCGGCGCCGAAGATCTTTCCCTTGCAGATCTTCAAAATGCTAAGGATATGGTCTCTTTCCATCTCTTCCAGTGTTTTTACCCTCGAACTTTCGCCAGAAGTATGCTCAGGCAAATGATGAACCAAAGGTAGCTCCACCGCAGAAATAGTATCACCTTCAGTCATCACCATACTTCTTTCAATCAGGTGTTCCAGCTCACGGATATTTCCAGGCCAATCATAGTTATTCAGTTCTTTCAGGGCCTGCGGCGAAATAGCTGTAATGTTTTCAGAGGAACCCCTGCTGTATTTATTGATAAAATGCTGCACCAGCATTGGAATGTCTTCCTTACGCTCCCGAAGTGCCGGAAGCTCTACAGGAAAAACATTCAGCCTGTAATACAGATCCAGTCTGAACCTGCCTTCAGCTACTTCTTTCTCCAGGTTCCTGTTGGTAGCGGTGATGATCCTGACGTTAATTTTTTTTGTATAATTACCACCGATGCGCTCAATTTCCTTCTCCTGCAAAACCCTTAGTAATTTAGCCTGCGCCTCCAGTGGAAGTTCGCCAATTTCATCAAGGAAAATGGAGCCGCCATCAGCCTGTTCAAACTTACCTATGCGCTTTTCATTGGCTCCGGTGAATGCCCCTTTCTCATGGCCGAAAAGTTCAGATTCAATCAGCGTTAAGGGAAGCGCGGCACAATTGACGGTAACCATTGTTCTGGATTTTCTGGGTGAAAGCTTATGTATTGCATGGGCAATCCGTTCTTTTCCAGTGCCACTTTCGCCCAGGATAAGCACGGAGGTATCATCTGGTGCAACAAGTTCAATCTTTTTGAAAACAGCATGCAACAATTTACTGTCGCCGATGATCCCATTAAATTCGCTTGACCTTGCTTTGGTATTTTCGGTCTTATGGATTACTTTTTCAGTGGTTACAGGAGCAGACTTCTCTTTCGGTACAGAAGGATGTTTTTCTGAAGAGTCATCTTTTCTGTCCGAAATCATATCCAGAATCAGGCTGAAATCCTTTGAAGAGCGGTCTGCAATACCGCTGTGCGTGCTGCTATACAATCCTGCAGAACTGCTGAAGAAAACAAACTGAAAGATCTCTTCCTCACGCTCTGCCTCGGTGATCAGCAGGGATTCCAGCTTAAAATGATCAGCAATGCACTTAATCAGGATGTTTTCCATTTTAAGCTTTTTGAACTCATAACCGCTGATCACAGGGCTGCTGCCGTTTAAAATTGCAGTGCTGCTCCAGGCTTTGAAATCCCGCTGGGAGACACACATCATTTCCAGGAGTTCCTCGATATTAAATATTTTGTATTGGTTGTGAGCTGTTCTGAACACGCCAATATCCCTGCTGCCTGCTTTTTGATTTGCCCTGGAAATCCACAGGAAATCATAAGGTATCATTGTATTGAGCACTGCACCGGTTTCTTTGAGCCTGATGTGGAACGGCTCTTTTTTCTGCACTATCTCTGCAATCTGTGTTTTTGCTGCCGGTTCTTCGGTATGCTGGTATTTCTGATGCTGTTCATGTCGGTAACGGGCGATATCCAGCATCACTAACAGGTCTTTCTCCCTGAAAGGTTTTACCATAAAGCCATAGGGCAGGGTAGCCTTTGCTGCTTCTAAAGTTGCCTGATTAGTATTTGCGGAAATGTAGATGAAGGGAATATTCATCTCCGTCAGTTGTGCCGCCAGTTCAATCCCGGTTTTATCTCCCTGTAAAAAGATATCCAGCAAAACCCAGTCGGGCTGCTTGGCCGAAATCAGGTCCAGGGCTTTAACTACAGAGGGAGCTATCCCGCAGACGGCGTAGCCCGCTTTTTCAAGCATAATCCGCAGATCATTTGCTACAATAAATTCATCTTCTACAATTAAGATTTTCTCTTTCATCATCTATATTTATATATCACTCAGGGAACAGATCTCAGCAGGTTTCCGCCTACAGCTATGCATCAATAAAAGCACCAGTGTATAATTGATTTATTACCAGACTCTTGCGATATACTGTGTTTTTTATGAATAACGACATGTCGTGAATTTACGAAATTCTTTAAGCCCCTTCAGGCTTTATTTAATTTATCCGCTGGTTGGCTGTTCGTAAATCGGCGATATGCCGTAGGATTTTTTGTGTTTAATTTTCATAACTCTCTTATTTTAAGATAATTATATTATGGTCTGCTTCTTGGATACTGGAGGGAAACAATAAAGTTATCATTATGAAACCATCACCGAATCTTCTTTCGCCTGAAAACCACACTTTAGTTCTGATTGATTTTGAAGGACAAATGGCTTTTGCCACTAAAAGTATCTCTATTAATGAACTCCGCACGAATGTGGCCATTGTTGCCGGAGCTTCCAAAATCTTTAACGTTCCAACCATTGTAACTACAGTGGCAGAAGAATCATTTTCAGGCCCGGTTTTTCCGGAACTGGAGGAATTCTATCCTCAGGCAAGTTCAGGTTATATCGACAGAACTTCAATGAATACCTGGGAAGACGAACCTGCCTACAGGGCGATCACCGCTACAGGTAAACAAAAACTGGTACTTGCAGGACTATGGACAGGTGTTTGTATTGTAGGACCAGCATTATCGGCAATGTCTGAAGGATTTGATGTTTTCGTTATCACTGATGCCTGTGGCGATGTAAGTACAGAAGCACATGAACGTGCTATCCAGAGAATGGTACATGCAGGTGTAAAACCTGTGACTTCAGTGCAGTATTTACTGGAACTTCAGCGCGATTGGGCAAGAACGGAAACTTATATTCCTGTAACTGACCTGATGAAAAAATACGGTGCCGGATACGGCCTTGGCATCCATTACGCACACCATATGTTAAAACATTAAGGTTAAAAACAAAAAATGAGGATAAAACTCTCCTTTTTGGGGATGATGGTAAACCTGTTCTTTTTAGCAGCAGATCTTTCGGCACAAGGCATAAAGCTGATGCGATACGATGAAGATTACAGTAACCTGAGAGATTCTGACCGGAATTTTTATCGCAGTATAAAGTTTCTGCCCCTGACAAAAGATCAAAAGACATATTTCAGTTTTGGCGGAGAGGTGCGTGCTGAATATGGCGGTAAGATAAACGAAGACTGGATCAAAAATCAGGGGTATAACAAATCGGTATTGCAGCGCTATGTTTTATATACAGATCTGCATATGGGCGACAAACTCAGGTTTTTTGCACAACTCAACAGCGCACTGGAAAGTGGCAGTAAATATGGACCTGCTCCGGTAGATGAGGATCAGCTCAATGTGCAGAACCTCTTTGCAGAGTACCAGATATTGAAGAACACAAAAGATCAGCTGTCAGTAAGGTTAGGGCGCCAGGAAATCAACTACGGCTCGGGCAGGCTGATCTCTGTAAGGGAAGGTACTACTGCCCGCCAGTATTTTACAGGAGGAAAAATTATGTATACATCAGCAAAGTTCTCCCTTGATGCCTTTGTGCTTTCTGCCGATGAGGTAAATCCGGGAGTGTTCGATAATGTAGCAAGTCATCAGGCCAATTTATGGGGGGCTTATTCCAACCTGATTGTCGCCGGTGGCGGAAATTTTGATTTCTACTATTTAGGTATCAGGCGTGATCAGGCAACATTTGAAGAGGGTACAGCTAAAGAAATGAGGCATACCATCGCTACGCGTTACTGGAAAAGCGGCGGAGGGTTTATTTACAATCTTGAAGCGGCCTATCAGTTCGGAAAGTTTGGAGCAGGAAATATCAGTGCGTGGACATCGGCCATAGATCTGGGCTACAGTTTTGAAGACCTAAAATTCAAACCATCAGTAAACCTCAGAAACGATTACATCTCGGGCGACAAAAAAGCGGGGGACGGAAACCTGCAGACTTTCAATCCCTTGTATCCCAAAGGGGGATATTTTGGGTTCAACCCACTGATAGGGCCATCCAACCTGATTGATCTGCATCCCTATCTGGTGCTCACGATGACAGATAAGCTTTCTGTGCAGACGGATGTAGTGTTCAACTGGCGTTACTCAGCGGACGATGGGATATACAGGCCAAGCGGTAATTTTAATACAGAAGGTTCAGGATATGATCAGCGTTATATCGGGACAACCTATCTGCTCAGTGCTGATTACAGGTTTAATAACTATTTGTCTGTCAGCTGTGGCGCCCAGTATTTCAAAGTAGGAGATTTTATCAAGGATATCGTTCCTGAGACCGCAGATTCAAAGTTTTTTAATCTGCAAGTCTCATTTAAATTTTAAACATAATCATATGGAAACAAACAAAACTAAACGAATTACATCTGCCGGCAAACAGCTGTTTGCAGCTGTACTTACACTGTCGGTGATCCTTTCCGCAAATACAGTATTCGGACAGGCAACAACGGCCATAGGCACCTCAAAAGTTTGGGGAACCGTAGATGGAATAGCAGTGGAAGGCGTTGTGCAGGGCCCAAGCGCTCAGGTAAGCGATCTTCAAATTGCCTGTCTCTTCGAATATACCGAGGGGGATATATTCAATTCGCCTCCGGCATTGCCGCCGGCACTGAACGGGTTGGTCCATCTGGATCACGATATGAAAGGCCTGGTCACCGAGATACGCAAAAGCGGAAAATTCTCAGGACATGCTTTTGAAACTATCCTGATCAGTCCGCCTAAAGGAACGATTGGAGGTAAACGCCTGCTCCTGATAGGTTTGGGCGACAGGAATAAGTTCACACCTGAGCTGATGACTGGTATTGGCAGTGTGGCCATGAGGGAAGCACTCAATCTCGGCGTAAGTAACTTTTCATTTGCGAGCGATTTGAAAGATGCCGGAATAGACTCTCCAACAGCACTTGTTGCAGCTAACGTAGTCAAGGGTATCTTCCAGGCTTACCGCACACAGGTTTGGCTAAAGGATAAACAGATGGCAAGCTTTAAACCTATGACTAAAGTGATCCTCCTTGCAGGTCCTTCGTTTTTTACAGTAGCTGGTGAAGGAATTCAGGAAGCACTGTTTGCAATCAAAAACTAATCATCTGATTGATTTAAACGCATAAATATGACGGCAGATATGATTTTGTTCAATGGCAAGATACATACCATTGGCAGACAGAAAGAACAGGTAACGGCGGTAGCTATCAAAGACGGAAAATTTGTAGCAGTAGGAACCGATGGGCAAATTATGGCCTTTTCAGGTACATCAACAAAAATAGTGGACCTGCAGAAAAGGCGTGTAGTGCCGGGCATAAACGACTCGCATATCCACCTGATCCGGGGCGGTTTAAACTTCAACCTGGAACTCCGCTGGGACGGCGTGCCCTCACTGGCAGACGCGCTGAGGATGCTGAAAGAACAGGTAGAAGTTACGCCGTCACCACAATGGGTAAGGGTAGTAGGTGGCTGGTCGGAATTCCAGTTTGCTGAAAGACGGATGCCAACACTGGAAGAAATTAATGCAATAGCCCCGGATACCCCGGTGTTTATTCTGCATCTGTATGACAGGGCATTTATGAACAGGGCGGCATTGAGAGCAGTTGGCTATACCAAAGATACGCCGGCGCCTCCGGGTGGCGAAATTCAAAGGGATGCCTCAGGAGAACCTACGGGTTTGATCATTGCCAGTCCAAATGCCATGATCCTGTATTCTACACTGGCCAAAGGGCCGAAACTTTCACTGGAGCACCAGGTAAATTCTACCAGGCATTTCATGGCGGAACTGAACCGATTCGGCATTACCAGCGTAATTGATGCAGGTGGAGGTTTCCAGAACTTTCCTGACGATTACAAGGTGGTTAACGAACTGAACGACCAGAAACAACTGACGGTGAGGATTGCCTACAACCTGTTTACACAGAAGCCAAAGGAAGAACTGGAAGATTTTAAGACCTGGACAGCTTCGGTAGATCTGTACCAGGGAGATGATATGTACCGCCATAACGGAGCAGGCGAAATGCTGGTGTTCTCGGCAGCTGATTTTGAAGATTTCCGGCAGCCTAGACCAGATCTCCCTGAAAACATGGAAGCCGATCTGGAAAGAGTAGTAAGGCTACTGGTAGAAAAAAGATGGCCCTTCAGGCTGCATGCAACCTACAATGAAAGCATCACCAGATTCCTGGAGGTATTTGAAAAGGTAAACCTGGATATTCCTTTTGCAGGCCTGCCCTGGATTTTTGACCATGCAGAAACTATAGACGAAAGAAATATCGAACGTGTTAAAGCCCTTGGCGGCGGTATCGCAATCCAAAGCAGGATGGCCTATCAGGGAGAGTACTTCAGGGACCGCTATGGAGAAAAAGCCACAGCACATACACCACCGGTAAAAAAGATGCTGGAAATGGGAGTTCCTGTAGGCGGAGGCTCTGACGCCACCCGCGTAAGCAGTTACAATCCCTGGGTATCTATGTTCTGGCTGACGGCAGGTAAAACTGTAGGGGGACTTGCAATTTATAACGAGCAGACCGTGCTCAGCAGGGAAACAGCACTTGAATTGTATACGCGTGGCAGCGCATGGTTCTCCAACGAACAACAGAAAAAAGGCGATATCGCAGTGGGCATGCTGGCAGATCTTGCGGTTTTGAACAAAGATTATTTTGAAGTCCCGGAAGAAGAGATCAAAAGCATCGAAGCTGATCTGACGGTCGTTGACGGAAAGATAGTATACGCAAAAGGCGATTTCTCTTCTTTTTCTCCGCCGAAGATCCCAATTCTGCCAGATTGGTCACCAACTAAAAGTTACAATGGATATTATTCTCCGGATCACAGCGGCCATGTCAATTCGGTTCAGATTGGAAATAGCAAGGCTGACCTGCAGGGAACGACTGCATTGCTGATCCATTCCTGCAAAGGCAGCTGCGATGTACATGCGCATAATCATGATGCTGTAAGGAGAAGTAATCTTCCCATAAACAATTATACTGCATTCTGGGGCGCCCTCGGCTGCTCATGTTTTGCTTTTTAATCACAAAGTTTTTTCACCACATTATGGAAAAGATTATTCAATACCTGCTGTATTCAGATCTGGGATTACAGATCAACAATGTTGCAGTGCTAATTTTCAGGTTTTTGCTGATGCTCGAACTTTTCCGCGTACACGGAATGAAAAAGTTCCGGATACAGAACGGGCAGAAAGAACATGTGCCTAATCCCTTGCATCTGCCCGAAAAGCTCAATGCTTTAGTTGCCACATTTTCAGATACGATAGTGCCGGTTCTGGTGGCTATAGGTTTTGGTACCAGACTTTTCCTGCTGCCCTCTATTGGCGTAACTGCAATCGGCTATTTTGTAGTACACCGTAGAGATGATATTGAGGTACGGGATGTACCCTATATGTATACGCTTGCAATGCTCTTTTTACTGGTGCTGGGCGCGGGAACATATTCAGCAGATGCGTATTTATACAATACCTACTTTAATTTCTAACACGTACATTATCAAATAATTAACATTTAAATAAAATTCACATGGAAGCAAAAATTGGTATCAGCAAAGACCGCCTCGCTGAGGTGGCACATTCACTCAGCAAAATTCTTGCAGACGAGTTTGTCTTGTATACGAAGACACGCAAAGCGCACTGGAATATTGAAGGCCCCGATTTTTACAACAAGCACAAATTCTTTGAGGAGCAGTACAATGAAATCGAGGAAATCATTGATGAGGTAGCAGAACGCATCCGCAAACTGGGCCATTTTGCACCGGCGTCGCTGAAACAGTTCCTTGAACTCACGCATTTATCAGAAGACGACCGGGAACAAAATGATAGTCAGGGTTATATAAAGATGCTGCTGGCAGATCATGAAAGTATTATCATTCATATCAGGGAAAATATAAACAACTATGCTTCCCCGTTGAAAGATCTGGGTACGAGCGATTACATAACCGGATTAATGGAAACACATGAAACCATGGCCTGGATGTTAAGGGCGCATTTATCCTAAAACAGAAACAAAATGGAAGAGAAACAGGATAAAATCTGGTTTGTAACACTGTTGCTGACCATCATTGCCGGGTATTGTGATACCGTCACTTTCGTTGCTGCTGATAAGATATTCTCAGCCCATGTAACGGGTAACTTTATTGTGTTTGCCTACCAGCTCGTAAAAGGGGGAGAAGGAGATGCATGGATCAAACTGCTGACCTTTCCGGTGTTTATGCTTGCAGTAATGGCGGGTGGATGGATTGCATCGAGATTTTCGAGCAGGCATTTTGTACTTTGTTGCGAAGGTGTAATCCTTATTTTGGCTGGTGTGATGGCATATTCTCTGGGATATATCGAAAATGCAGCGATCACCTGGCCAATGTATCTCGTAACGATGATCATCGTTTTTGCAATGGGATTACAAAATGCCTTTGGAAAGCTGTTTGCAAAGGAAACCTATGGACCTACAACAATGATGACCGGTAATACAACGCAGTTTGCTCTGGATATCCGTTCCTATCTGGTCTCAGGTCCGGAGAATGGCGACTATCTTTCGGCGATCGGCAATGGGCTGGTAACTCTTGGAGGATTCCTGATCGGATGTTTTCTGGGCGCTTATGTCGGTAAGCTTTTCGGCCTCGCCGCAGTAATTCTTCCAGGTTTCGCCATGGTAATCTGTTATTTTTATACCAAACCAACAACCGTTTCAGCTGTACTTAAACCATAACAGTCATGCCAGCGCGTAACAATCTGTGGACAGTTATTTCCGGCCTGCTGGCAACGCTGGCGCTGACAGGCCTGATGTACATCTGGTATGTTATTAAACGACGGCATTACCTCAGACTGAAACAACTGAAGAATGAAATCAGAAAGCGTGATCTACTGCTGGAAAAACTGAATGGAGAAAAAAAATGGTTGCTGCAGGAGATCCACCACCGGGTGAAAAATAACCTGCAGATTGTGATCAGCCTGCTCAACAGCCAGTCGGCCTACCTGCACAATGTAGATGCGCTGGATGCTATCAGGAAGAGCCAGCACAGGATGTATGCCATATCACTCATCCACAGGAAGCAATATCAGTCGGACAGCCTGGCAGAAATAGATATGAAATGGTATATAGAAGAATTGGTAGAATATATAAGCGACTACTTTTCGACCGGCGAAAAGATCAGGTTCATCCTGAACACAGCGTCAATCAAACTGGATGTGGCACAGGCAGTACCTATAGGACTGATTTTAAATGAGGCGATCAGCAATGCAATTCAGTACGCCTTTCCGGGAGATTCCGCAGGTCAGATTGAGATCCATTTTAACGCTATGGAGGGCAATGAGTATCTGCTGAAGATCGCTGATAACGGAGTTGGGCTTCCTGTTACCTATGAAACCGCCGAAAGAACCTCTTTGGGTATGAGCCTTATTAACGGGCTGACAGAGCAGCTTAATGGCGAAATCCGTATTTGGAATGAGAAGGGGCTTAGCCTGGAGATCAGTTTTAAGCGCCAGAGCAGAATGCCGGATCAATCGGGAAGTAACACTACAAATCCCGGAGAAGATAACGGGAACAGATAAAAAAACATAAATTAAATGGATATGAACAACAGCATTTTAGGTTTGCACCACATTACCGCAATTGCCGGTGATGCAAGGCAAAATTTCGACTTTTACACAAAAACTTTAGGACTGAGACTTGTTAAAAAGACAGTCAACTTTGATGATCCTGAAACCTATCACCTGTACTATGGAGATGAAACAGGTTCTGCAGGTACGATACTCACATTTTTCCCCTGGACGGGCATCGGTCAGGGAACGGAGGGTGTAGGTATGGCTACCGAGATTGGCTATTCAGTACCCTCAGGAAGCCTTGATTTCTGGATGCAGCGACTGAAGGAAAACAACCTGAACCCTTCAGAAATTACGGAACGTTTCGGGGAATCATTGCTCGCTTTCCGCGATCCGGATGGTTTGTCACTAAGTCTGATTGTTGCGGCGAAACCTGACAGCAGAACGCCCTGGGAAACGCCTGATATCAAGAGCGATACCGCTACAAAAGGATTCCATAGCACAACGCTTACCCTGCAAAGCATTGATGAAACGGCAAAAGTCCTGACGGATATTTTTGGCTACCGCTTACTTTCGCAGGAGGGAAACAGATACCGTTTTATTACCGATACTGTTGAAGCTGCACAGTTTGTCGATTTACTGGAGATACCAGACGGACCGAGAGGCAGAAATGCCGCCGGCACCAATCACCATGTTGCTTTCCGTGTAAAAGATGAGCAGGTGCAGATGGCAATGCGTGAGAAGATCCTCAGCAATGACATCCAGATCACGGGTAAGATAGACCGCGATTACTTTTTCTCGCTTTACTTCCGCGAACCGGGAGGCGTACTTTTCGAGATCGCCACAGAAAATCCCGGATTTACTGTTGATGAGCCATTGAACGAACTGGGAGCGAATTTGAAGTTACCACATCAGCATGAAAGATTAAGGGCGCACCTTGAAAAAAGCCTTCCCGAATTAAAATAAAATTATAGATTATGCAGGAAATATATAAAGCAGGAAAAGATCTGGATCAGGCTGAAAAAGTGCTGATCATGATTCATGGCCGCGGCGCATCAGCAGAAGATATCCTATCCCTTGCTTCTGATTTAAATGTAGCTTCGTACGCACTGTTAGCTCCGCAGGCAACAGGAAACACCTGGTATCCAACTTCTTTTATGGCACCGCGGTCAGCCAACGAGCCTTTCTTATCTGAGTCACTAAAGGTTTTATCTGATCTTGTAGAAGATCTCAAAACCAGGGGATTTATCTCAGAGCAAATCTATTTGCTCGGCTTTTCACAGGGCGCCTGTCTGGCGCTGGAATTTGCGGCTTCACATGCTGTACATTATGGTGGCATAGTTGCCTTTACAGGTGGTGTGATTGGCGATCATGTTGACCACAGGAATTATCATGGTGACTTTGACGGGACGCCCATATTTATCGGCAGCAGTGATCCCGACCACCATGTGCCTGTCAGCAGGGTAAAGGAAAGTACAGCGCTCCTCGAAGGAATGGGTGCAAATGTAACAGAGATCATTTATGAGCATATGGGACATACCATCAGCCATTCTGAAATCACACAGGTGAATAAACTGATTTTTACCTAACAGGAACCTGTTGTAAATAGTGTAAAGGAAGAATAATGGAATCAGAGAAAGAAACGGCCAGAATTGAGGCCTTCAGCGATGCTGTGTTTGCCATTGCGGTAACATTACTGGTGCTGGAACTGCATGTGCCGGAATTTAAAAAGGGGATGCAACCTGATGAGCTGCTCAGAGAAATGCGGCTCCAGTGGCCGGTGTATGTGGCTTTTACTATTTCGTTCTTCAGCATCTTCATTGTCTGGGTAAATCACCATAAGCTGTTCAAGCAGATCTACAAACGAAATACGGCAGTTATGTTTGCCAATGGGCTGATCCTTTTTCTTATTTCTCTTGTTTCCTTTACGAGCGCCATGCTTGCACGTTTTTATCTGACACCCTCCAAACAGCTGTCAGTAACCATTTATACTGGTTTATTTGTACTGGTTAACCTTGCCTTTAATCTTTTGTGGCAGCAGGCCTCACGTGATAAAACCCTGCTGAGGCCGGGAATAAGTGCCGCGGCTATCAGAGAGATCCGCAATGATAACCTGTATGGATTGCCTGTATATCTGGCGGCTTTTGGACTTTCATTTTATCAGCCGGATGCAGCGATGGCCATTTGTATGTTGTTGTGGGCGTTCTGGGCAGTATCATCCAGGAAAATAGATTTTGCATATCCTGGATGATTGTCTTAAATTCACGAAATATCGTCAATAACATGGGTAATCAGGAGAAGGATTTTGAAGGAGAAAATTTTAGTATACAGCAACTTCTGCAAGGGATATTTTCGAAGTTGTACCCACTGTTTTCTACCGATTGTGCAGCAATCACCCTGTATCAGAATGATGATCAGCACATTGCCCGTTCTTATATCGCCTTGCGCAACACTGAAGCTGAATACACTGTTGAAAAACTCATCAATCATCCTGTTGTTTTCTCCGATATCACCCGGGAGATTTCAGGATTTGAATTTCCGGTGCTCAGGTCGGCAGAAGACTGGATCGCCGGATTCGGAGAGAACCATCATTTGCTGAACCATCCTGAGGAATATCTTTATCATTGTTATATTCCGTTGGAAGCAAATAGCCGTATTGTGGGGACATTCGAAATCCACAACTATGTTCAGCAATTCAGCTCCGAGGCACTGAACTTCTGCTGTAATATTTCAGATCTGCTGTCGGGGCTGCTCAATACTATTGGTCATACTAATTTGATAACCCAGCGTGAAAGACCAACTATTGCTGAATCGTTGCAACCTTTATCAGCGCTGCAGAACAGTGATGAATTGCTGTTAACAATCAAAAAACAGCAGATAGAAATTGACAGGTATAAAGAAGAACTCAACAAGGACCTGGTTTATTTTGATGAAGTTCCTGCACATACTTACCACTATCCTGAGATTGCAGGCAGCAGTCCGGCGATGCAGCAGATATTTAAACTGCTGGAAAGAATTGCATCAGCAGATACCACTGTGCTTATCCTTGGGGAAACCGGGACAGGAAAGGAACTGATAGCAAAAGCAATCCATCAGAATTCAGGCAGAAAGAATCAGCCGATGATCAGGATCAACTGTGCGGCAGTTCCTCCAAATCTGATCGAATCTGAGTTATTCGGACATGAAAAAGGAAGTTTTACCGGGGCCACGGATAGAAGAATAGGGAAGTTTGAACAGGCCGATAAAGGAACGATTTTCCTTGATGAGGTAGGAGAGCTATCCCTGGCGCTGCAGGTAAAACTGCTAAGGGTTCTTCAGGAAAAGGAAATTGAACGTATCGGTGGAAAAAATACGATCGCTACCGACGTCAGAATTATCTCTGCAACAAACAAAAACCTTGCTGACGAAGTTGAAGCGGGCAGGTTCAGGACTGATCTCTTCTACAGGCTGAACGTCTTTCCTATTGTACTTCCTGCACTTCGGGAAAGAAAATCCGACATACCTGCACTGGCAGCATATTTTTTACACCGTTTCAGTACCAAATCCGGTAGGAATATCAAGGGTTTTTCGAAAAAAGTAATTGCCTCTATGATGGCTTACAGCTGGCCTGGGAATGTCAGGGAACTGGAGCATCTTGTGGAAAGACAGGTTTTACTTACTCCGCAGCCTGTGATCACCGATCTCGCAATTCCCAAAGAAGAGCAGGGTTCGCTGGCTCAGTATGTCACCGGCTCGGCGGTAAAGACAGTGTTTGAAAATGAGCGGGATCATATTTTATCTGTACTGGAACGCTGTAACGGAAAGGTTTCAGGGCCTCATGGCGCTGCAAAGCTATTGGGTATCCCTGCAACAACACTCAATTCAAAGCTCAAAAGGCTGGGTTTGGCCAAGAGGCACAGCTATTAAATGATTCTGCCCTTTGATAGGGCAATCTTATCACCTTATCCGGGATGATAAATATTTTGATTATTTTCGCTGCAATGCGAAGATCTTTTTTCCTATTGTTTTTCTTCATTCTACTGCAAAGCCTGACAGTTTTCGGTGCAAAAGAGCAGCAGTATTCTTTATCCGACCTGAAAACAATGCTCCGGCAAAAGCACACTACCCGTTACCGGCTGATTCTAAATCTAAGGATCAGTGATTTCTATTATTACAATAAAGTTATTAATGAGAAGAATCTGGATAGTACACTGTATTATGCCCGGGCGGCTTATGCAATTAAAAGGGCTAATCCCGCACTGGATCCCGAAAGCTGGTCGAAGGTTAATATAGCCAAAGTGCTGATCCGCCGCAAAAGGATGGATGAAGCAAAAGCTATGTTAGCTGATGGTGATCTGCAGTTCAGAAAGAACCTGATGCTGACCCTTGGCAGGAGCTACCTCTTTAGAAGTGGCGAGTTCAAAAAGGATCTTGATAGCGCAGAACTTTTTTTTAATTCCTCCAGAAAGCTAAGCCGTCTCGTACATGATGTGGCCACTGAGGACCTGATCCAGCTATACCAGATCACGGTAAAGCTGGAAAGGGGGGATAAGGAGGGGACCAGGCCCTTATACATGGCACTTGCAAACGAATGTCTGCGTAAAAATGATATCGATGGTGCAGCAGAAGCTTATTCTACCCTGGGTGATCATTATTTATTTTCCGAAGCTAAAGAAAAGCTGGCCGCCTATTACAAATCGATGGCGCTTTTTGGCCTTGAGAGAAATGAAGTAGAAAAGATTAACATGCTGAGGGCAATTGCCGAGCTGAACTTCAATTCAGGTAAACTGGATCTTGCTGAAAAACAATTGCTACAGGTAGTGAATTGGTATAAATCACACCATTATAAACATATCCAGCATGTCTATTCGCAGCTTTCCGGCTGTTACCTTTTTGCCGGGGATCTGAGCAATGCACTGTTTTATGCACTGGAAGCTGTAAATAGTGCACAGCACACAGAGAGCGACGAGACTGAAGTTGAATATTACAGTGGCCTGGCGCGTATTTACAATGAAATGGGGGACGATAGCAATAGTGTTCTTTACTATAGAAAAACACTTGAATCGCTGAAAAAGAAGAAGTCGGAATTCATGTATACCAACCTCAAGGATCTCTCCGATTACCTGATCAAAGAAGGGAAATCCAATCAGGTATTGAAAATGCTGAACACTATTCACAAGACAGAGGATTCTACTCCGCTGGAGAATGAACTTGTTGCCGCAATCAAAGGCAATTGTTATCAATACCAGAAGAACTACCCACTGGCAGAAAAGTACTACCTGGAGATGTTAAAATGGGAAGGCCTGGCGAAGGTACATACTTTTAGTTCTTCAGATTCTTATCATATACTCGCTGATTTCTATATCTCACAGGGTGCTTATTCCAAAGCTGAGTATTTTCTGCAGAAAATCCTGCAAATGCCGCCGGGGGTATATCCCTTGTCAAGAATCAAAGATGTGTATCTGAAATTGTACCGTGCAGATTCTGCAAAGAATGACCTTGCCACTGCGCTGGTACATTATAAAAGATATAAATCTATAAACGATACGATCTTCAATAAGGAGAAGGAAAGCCAGATACAGGAACTGCTGATCAAATACGGCACGGATAAAAAGGAAGCAGATAATCAGCTGCTGCGCAAAGAATCCATGCTGCAGCGGGATGAGCTTAAAAAAGCAGACCTGATTGCCAAGATTACTATAAGCGGAACGCTGGCACTTTTACTGATCATCATTCTTTTATATACCCAGTTTAAAAACAGGAAAGATGCAAACCAAATGCTGGTTTTGCATCAGCGGGAGATCACTTCGAAAAACAATTCCATGCAGGATCTGATTGATAAACAGCTGAAACTGCTGGTAGAAAAGGAATGGCTGCTAAAGGAGATCCATCATCGGGTAAAAAATAACCTGCAGGTGGTGGTGAGTTTACTGAATACACAAGTAAATTACACGGACGATGCTGTTGCTGTTTCTGCCATCCGTGACAGTCAGAACAGGATGCATTCCATCTCACTGATCCACGAGAAGATTTTCCAGTCGGAAACTGTGTCGTCAATAGATATCCGCTCTTATATCGTTGATCTGATGAAGTTCCTGTGCGACTCCTTCCATTACAACCAGCGCATCAATTTTGAGTTCGAGATCCCATCGCTCCAGTTCGACATTGTTCAAGCTATGCCGCTGGGACTGATCATCAATGAGGCTATGACTAATATTATCAAGTACGCCTTTCCAAACAACGAATATGGTAAGGTTACAATTGTACTGGAACCTATCGGTGATGACTATTACAATTTCAGCATCTCGGATAATGGCATCGGACTGCCTCCGGGTTTTGATTTTGAATCCAGCAATACCCTTGGCATGGTGCTGATGCAGGGGCTCAGCCAGCAGATAGGTGGAGAGATATCCATAAGTTCAACTGAGGGTGTGAGCGTAAGCGTTAAGTTTTTATTAGTTAAACCAAATGAGACTCTTTATCAGTATAACACAGCAGAGACATAAACCAAAGTGATTATTTTCCCACTTTCATCAGTATAGGGAATGTTATGTCTTTATCACCTTCGCCCCAGGCAAGTTGTAGTTCTTCTATAACCATTTCCAGTGGATTGCTGCCGTTTGCTTTTTTAAAATGCTGTACGGCAGACCAGGTATTGAGGTATCCGGTAAGCTGTTCGAAACTCCAGGAAGTTTTGATGGAAAAGTTAGGCACCTGTAATTCCTGGAAAGGGAAGGGCAGGGTGTTATATCCTTCATCTATATACTTACGTTCTTCATCCCAATACTGGCCTAAGATCGTTTTGTATAACTTGTGAATAACAATATCCACCTTTTCATCAATCTGCATCACCCCATAACCAAATGCTGCAAAGATTCCGAAGGGTTTCAGTGTTCTCTTCACTTCGGAATAAAAAGCGTCAAAATCAAACCAGTGTATGGCCTGGGCAACGGTTATTAAATCGAATGTGTAATCTTCAAAAGTGCTTTTATCTGAGCTTTGAAGCAGGTAGGAGATATTTTCCTTTTGCACAGCGTGCGACAATTGATTCTGGCTGATATCAGTTGCAAATACCTGGTTAAAATGTTCAGCAAGTTCCGTAGCAACCTGGCCATTGCCTGTTGCACAATCCCATGCTGTCTGTTTATCACTTACTAAGGAAAAAAGGAAGTCGTATAATTCGGTTGGATAGGTAGGCCTGAATTGTGCATATCCGGCAGATTGTACTGAAAAATTATCCTTCATAAATTGGGCTTAAGTTTATCTTGATCAATGAAAGCTAACTTAGAGAACACTTGGGATTCCAATAATGTTTGGAAGTCATACTGATTCGCAGCCTTCAGCCCACCGCCCCGTGCAAGTCAGGTTTGTATTTTGTAAGTTATGCATTGATTGATGCATTGTTCGCTTTGCAGGGGGGCATACCTTGAGGAGATATATAACACAAAGATGAACATTGGAAATCAGTTTGGCAATAGAAATGAAATAACAAAACCCCTGCGCATCATCAGACGCGCAGGGGTTCGGAAATTCTATTTGGTTAGTATAGGGACACATCCTGCCGGGTTCCTGCTTTGTAATACAGTTCGGCAAGTGTTTTTTGATAGCCAGAGATCATACTCTCCC
>Ga0308163_10000506_pt1 | contig 67553 bp, 53 predicted proteins | sample PhyTR1_FD_201037 | JGI IMG/M metagenome (GOLD analysis project Ga0308163, IMG submission 201037) | Phyllosphere microbial communities from UC Gill Tract Community Farm, Albany, California, United States - DLSLT.R1 | ecosystem: Host-associated > Plants > Phyllosphere > Unclassified | place: USA...
TATGTGCAGCCGATGAAATTATAAGAATCCCACGAAGACACGATGACGACGCGTACCACCAGCTCCACCGCCTCCCCCGACGCAGACAGTTCCCGCAAGAGCAGCCTCTCGACCCTCAAGGGCTTGATCCCGTTCATGGCGCCCTACCGCCGCCAGTTCATCCTGGCCGGCATCGCGCTGCTGTTCGCGGCCGGCGCCACGCTGGCCATCCCGGCGGCGTTCAAGCAGATGATCGATCTGGGGTTTGGCGCCTCGGCCACCGCGCGCGGCATCGAGAACGTCAACGCGACCTTTCTGGCGCTGTTCGGCGTGGCTGCCGTGCTGGCGGTGGCCACGGCTGCGCGCTTCTACATGGTCTCGTGGCTCGGCGAGCGCGTGACGGCCGATATCCGTAGCGCCGTGTACGGCCACGTGGTGCGCCAGAGTCCCGAGTTCTTCGAGACCACGCGCACCGGTGAAGTGCTGTCGCGCCTGACCACCGACACGACGCTGATCCAGGCGATCGTCGGCACCAGCATCTCGCTCGCGCTGCGCAATACGCTGCTGTTCATCGGCGGCCTGGTCATGCTGTTCATCACCAGCCCGCGCCTGACGTCGATCATTCTTGGCCTGCTGGTGCTGGTCGTGCTGCCGATCGTGCTGTTCGGCCGCCGCGTGCGCAAGCTCTCGCGCGATTCGCAGGACCGCATCGCCGATGCATCGGCCGTCGCCGGTGAAATCCTCAACGCCATGCCGACCGTGCAGGCCTTCACGCGTGAAGGCTACGAGGCCGGGCGCTTTGGCCTCGAAGTCGAAAGCGCGTTCACCACCGCCATGCGCCGCATCCGCGCACGCGCGACGCTCACGCTGCTGGCCATCGTGCTGATCTTCGGGGCGATCGTGTTCGTGCTGTGGCTGGGCGCGCACGCCGTGATTGCCGGAACCATGACCGGGGGTGAGCTCGGACAGTTCATTCTGTACGCGGGCATCGTCGCCGGCTCGGTCGGCGCCTTGTCGGAAGTGATGGGCGACGCCCAGCGCGCCGCCGGCGCCACCGAGCGCCTGCTCGAACTGCTGGGCGCGCGCTCGGACATCCAGGATCCGCTGCACCCGGCCACGCTGCCTGCGCGCACCGCCAACGGCGCGCGTGTCACGCTCGACAATGTCACCTTCGCCTATCCATCGCGCCTTCAGGAAGCGGCGCTGTCGCACCTGGCGCTCGAGATCCAGCCGGGCGAGACGGTCGCCGTCGTCGGCCCGTCCGGCGCCGGCAAGACCACGCTGTTCCAGCTGCTGCTGCGCTTTTACGATCCGCAATCGGGCAGCATCCGCCTCGATGGCGTCGACGTGCGCGATCTGACGCTGCAGACGCTGCGGGGTGCGGTCGGCATCGTGCCGCAGGATACGGTCGTGTTCTCGCTCGACGCAATGGAAAACATCCGCTACGGCCGCCCCGACGCTACCGACGAGGAAGTGATCGCGGCGGCGCGCATGGCGGCGGCCCACGAATTCATCGAGCGCCTGCCGGAAGGCTACCGCTCGTTCCTGGGCGAACGAGGTGTGCGCCTGTCGGGCGGCCAGCGCCAGCGCATCGCGATTGCGCGCGCGCTGCTGAAGAACCCGCCGCTGCTGCTGCTCGACGAAGCGACCAGCGCTCTCGACGCCGAATCCGAACGCCTCGTGCAGCGCGCACTCGAAGCGGCCATGATCGGTCGCACCACGATCATCATCGCTCACCGCCTGGCCACCGTGCAGCGCGCCGATCGCATCGTCGTGCTCGATGGCGGCCGGATCGTCGAGATGGGTACGCACCACGAACTGGTCGCGCTGCGCGGCGTGTACGCGAACCTCGCCGCGCTGCAGTTCCAGGCGCATGCACCCGTGGCGGCGTGACCACAGCGTTAGACATAGCAAGAGTGTTGCCGATCGAATCGTGACTTCTCGTCACATTGCGTTGCGGCGTTGTATCGATACAGCGTAAAGACTGTCGAAACTCACTAAATGTTGCCTTGTGAAAAGGTTGGCGCGTATGATCCGGGGTTATACCCTCCATCATTACTCGACTTTCATGAGCAACCACAAATATAGTTTAGCCAGCTGGAATGTCGGCACCCGCATCAGCGCCGTCACCTTCGCCCTGGCAGGGGTCATCATCGCCGTGCTGATCGGCACGATCACGCTGTCCACATCGAGCATGCTGGAACAGCGCGCCATGGAGAGCGTCACGAGCGAGCTCAAAGGCGTGGCCAACACGGTCGAACTGTTCAACAAGACCGTATCGAGCCAGGCCGTCAGCTTCGGCCGCATCTTCAGCGCCGGCCTGCCGGGCGCGTATGCGCTCGACGAGGCAACCACCGTGGACATCGGCGGCCGCCAGGTGCCCACCTTGAGCCTGGATGGCAAGGCGCTGAACCTCGACTTCGCCGTCCCCGACAGTTTCACCGAACGCACCGGCGCCAACGCCACCGTGTTCGCCGTCGCCGGTGACGACTTCGTGCGCGTGACCACGTCGGTCAAGAAGGAAAATGGCGAACGCGCCGTCGGCACGGCCCTCGACAAGACCGCGCCAGCCTACGCCGCGCTGCGCGCAGGCCGCACCTATGTTGGCCTGGCCACCCTGTTCGGCAAGCAGTTCATCACCCAATACGAGCCGGTGCGCGACGCGGCCGGCAAGGTCGTCGGCGCACTCTACGTGGGCGTCAACATCAGCCAGGACATCGCCTTCCTCAAAGAGCGCATCAACGCGATCAAGGTCGGCGACAGCGGCTACTTCTATGTGCTGTCGGCAGCGCCGGGCAAGACCTACGGCGATCTGATCGTGCACCCGAAGAGCGAAGGCAAGAATATCCTCGACAGCAAGTCAGCCAATGGCCATGAGTTCGTCAAGGAAATGCTCGAGAAGAAGGAAGGCAACGTCCGCTACGACTGGCAAAACCCGGGCGAAAGCGGCGCGCGCGAGAAATTCGCCGCCTACACGTACATGAAGGACTGGAACTGGGTCATCGCCGGCGGCACGTATATCGACGAAATCACCGCCGCTGCCTCCGCACTGCGCAACCGCTTCATCCTGCTGGGCCTGGGCGCGCTGGGCGTGCTGGCCACCCTGCTCTACCTGCTGGTGCGTTCGACCGTGACGCGACCGCTGGCCGCCGTCGAAGAAATCGCACGCCGCATCGCCGGCGGCGACCTGACCGCCCGGATCGCGCCGCGCAACAACGATGAAATCGGTCGTCTGACGGTCGCGATCAACGAGATCGGCGAGAACCTGTCGGGCGTGGTCGGCAAGGTACGCGACGGCGCCGAGCACATTGCCGCTGCCTCGCAGCAGATTTCGACGGGCAACCTGGACCTGTGCAGCCGTACCGAAGAGCAAGCGGCCAGCCTGGCCACCACCGCCTCGTCGATGGACGAACTGACCACGACCGTGCGTCAGAACGCGGACAATGCGCGCCAGGCCAACGACTTCGCCCGCAGCGCGTCAAGCGTGGCGCAGAAAGGCGGCGACACCGTTTCGCAAGTGGTCGCCCGCATGGATTCGATCACGGTTGCCTCGCGCAAGATTTCGGACATCACGAGCGTCATCGATGGCATCGCGTTCCAGACCAATATCCTGGCACTGAATGCCGCCGTCGAAGCGGCGCGCGCCGGTGAACAGGGCCGCGGTTTTGCCGTCGTGGCGTCCGAAGTGCGCAACCTGGCGCAGCGCTCGGCCGCCGCGGCCAAGGAAATCAAGGGCCTGATCGATGCCTCGAACCAGGAAGTGGGCGCCGGCAGCGCGCTGGTCGCGCAAGCCGGCACCACGATGCAGGAAGTGCTCACGAGCGTGCAGCGCGTCACCGACATCATGGCCGAGATCAGCAACGCCAGCCAGGAGCAGACCCAGGGCATCGAAGAAATCAACCGCGCCGTCGTCGAGATGGACACGACCACGCAGCAGAATGCCGCACTGGTCGAAGAAGCCAGCGCTGCAGCGCAGGCGATGCACGAACAGGCCGACGCCCTCGCCCGCTCGGTGCGCAGCTTCCGCCTGGCCGAAGACGGCCCAAGCCTCGGCCACGATGCCCCGGCAGCGACGCCACGCCGCCCGGCGCTGACCCACGGCTGATTGACCATTCTGCGCCCGGCCATCCGGTCGGGCGCTTCCTGTGCCGGCACGGTGCGGTGTAGAGTAGCGTTCCTGTTCCTTCGGAGTGCCCCTTGTCAGAATCCGCCCTGCAGCGCCGCTGCCACACGATCTTCCCCGGCCACCGCCAGCGCCGTCCTGCAGAACATTTTGCAGCGATGGCCGCCTGGTGCGAGCAGCACGACATCGACCACGACGTGTATGGCAATGGCGACCTGATCCAGTCCTTTGAAGCGAAGGTCGCGGCCACGCTCGGCTTCGAGGCCGCCGTATTCTGCGTCAGCGGCACGATGGCGCAGGTGACGGCGCTGCGCCTGGCCTGCCTTGAGCGCGCCAGCCGCCTGGTGGCGCTGCACCCGACCTCGCACATCTTCATCCACGAACGCGCCAACTACCAGTTGCTGGACCACTTCCAGGCGCTGCCCGTGGGCGACCGGCACCGCCCCTGGTCGGCCGCCGACCTGCTGGCGGTCCCGGACCGCCTGGGCGCCGTGGGCCTCGAGATACCAATGCGGGAGATTGGCGGACAGCTCTCGTCCTGGGATGAACTCGAGGCGATCAAGCGCGGCTGCCGTGAGCGCGGCATCCACCTGCACATGGACGGCGCGCGCCTGTGGGAAGCGGCGGCCGGGTACGGGCGCAGCGTGGCGCAGATCGCGGCCGGCTTCGATTCGGTGTATATGTCGCTGTACAAGGGCCTCGGTGGCCTGGGTGGCGCGATGCTGGCCGGCAGCAGCGAGTTCGTGGCGCGCTGCGCCGAGTGGTTCCGGCGCCAGGGTGGCAATGTGATTCATCGCTCCCCGTACGTGGTGGCGGCCGCGATGGACTTCGACGCGCGCCTGGCGGCCATGCCCGACTATTTCAGGCGCACGCAGCACTTGTATGCCGCGCTGCGTGCGCACCCGGCGATCCGCGTGAACCCGGCCGCGCCCCAGGCGAATATGCTGCACCTGCATCTGCCTGTATCGCGTGATCACGCACTGGCGATCCGCGACGCGCTGGCCATCGACGAGGGCATCTGGCTGTACAACCGCGCCGCCCATGGCGCGCTGCCCGATGCCAGCGTCGTCGAGATCTACGTCGGTGACAACCTGCTGGCGATGTCCGATGATGCGCTGCGCCTGGCGTTGCAGCGCTTTGCCGACCGGCTGGCCGCGCCACCGGCTACCGGCCACGGCGCCCCGGGCGACCCCGTTTGCACCGGATGATAGAATGACGGGTTGTTAGTTCCTTCATCACACAACCCGCAATGCGCCAATATCTCGACTTCATGCGCCATGTCCAGCAGCATGGCGCCACCAAAACCGACCGCACCGGCACCGGCACCCGCTCGGTGTTCGGCTACCAGATGCGCTTCAATCTGCAGGAAGGCTTTCCGCTCCTGACGACCAAGAAAGTGCACCTGAAGTCGATCATCCATGAACTGATCTGGTTCCTGCAGGGTTCGACCAACATCGCCTACCTGAAAGAAAACGGTGTGTCGATCTGGGACGAGTGGGCCGATGCCGACGGCAATCTGGGGCCCGTGTACGGTTATCAGTGGCGCAACTGGCCGACGCCAACCGGCGAGCATATCGATCAGATCGCGCAGGTGCTCGAGCAGATCCGCACCACGCCCGATTCGCGCCGCATGATCGTCTCCGCCTGGAACGTGGCCGACGTGCCGTCGATGAAGCTGCCGCCTTGCCATGCGCTGTTCCAGTTCTATGTGGCCGACGGCAAGCTGTCGTGCCAGCTGTACCAGCGCAGCGCCGACATCTTCCTGGGCGTGCCATTCAATATCGCCTCGTATGCGATCCTGACCCACATGATGGCGCAGCAGGCGGGCCTGGAGGTGGGCGACTTCATCTGGACCGGCGGCGATTGCCACCTGTACGCCAACCACATGGAGCAGGTCGACCTGCAACTGTCGCGCGAGACGCGCGCGTTGCCGCAACTGGTCATCAAGCGCAAGCCGGACTCGCTGTTCGACTACCGCTTCGAGGATTTCGAGATCACCGGGTACGACCCGCATCCTGGCATCAAGGCCCCGGTGGCCGTCTGACGGCGGCTGTCATCACAGGCGGGCGCACTGCGCCCGCCACCACTGCTACCTGACGGGATCGACATGACATTTCCACTGAACGCGACGTTTCTGCGCCTGCTTGCGCCCCTGGTCTGTACTGCGCTGGCCGCCTGCGATGGCGCCGGTCCCGCGACCAGCCTGCACGGCACCCTGTCCGCTTCAGCACCAACAAGCGGCAATCTGCCCGTGCAGGCGAAAGCCGGCCACATCGGGGCGTCCGTGCATGCCACGACGGTGGCACATTCGAGCGCGGCAACAACATCCGCCAGCGCAAGTGCGCAGCCTGCCCCCTTTGGCAGCTATCTGCGGCCCTACGCGGCAACGTCGTTGTGGAATGCGCGCCCGGTCAACCCCACGTTTGGCACGTTCGTGATTCCCCGGTCACGCTACTTCCCCACCGTGGCGTCGGGCGCCTATTCGACGGGCGTCTTCCTTGCATCGACGAAGGACAAGCCCATGACCATCGTCGGGCCTGGCTCCACCGATGCGCACACGGTGGGGGTTGCCGACCCGGACAATGGCGGCAACCGCGTCATCACCCTCCCGCGCTGGCCTGCAGGCGTGTTGCCGGCCTCGGGCACGGATGGCCATGCCGACATCGTCGACCCGGTGACGCAGACCATCCATTCATTCTGGCAATTGAAGCAGAAGGACGGCCGCTGGACGGCAGCCCTGTATTCGTGGAGCAAACTTTCCGGCACCGGCTGGGGCGATCCCGCGCATTACTACCAGGGCGCCCGGGCGGTGGGCATTCCCGCGTCGGCCGGCCTGATTCGCAAGCATGAAATCAAGGATGGTCTGGCCACCTACCCGCACGCCCTTGCGATGTCACTGACGAACAATGGCCTGGCCAATGGCGTTGTCAGCCCTGCCTACATCTTTCCCGCTACCTCGGCCGACAACACGGCGGCGGGCAATAGCGGCGCCATTCCCGAGGGCGCGCTGATCATGCTGCCGCGCAGCTTCGACAGCAGCGAGATCACCAACCCTGACCTGAAGAAGATCGTCGAGACGCTCAAGCTGTACGGCGCGTATGTGGTCGATGCTAACACCGGCACGCCGTTCGTGATCTATGTTGAAAACGACGCCGGTTTCAACCTGATGCCCACCGGCTGGGACGGCAAGGTCGCCAGCCAGCTCGACCAGATTCGCGCCGGCCTGCGCCAGGTCACGGCGGTACAGGGCTGGATCGATGGCAACGGCAACTCGGCCAACGCGGCGATCAAGGCGCAGCAGAACATGAATATCCTGTCGATGCGAGGTCCCTGGTCGCGCCAGTCGGGCACCGGCACGGCAGCCTACGACACCGCCGGACAGCGCTTCGTGTTCGAGCCGGCGAGCGGCAAGACCGTGTATGTCAACGCGAGCAATGCCGGCCTGACCCGCGTGACATGGGCGAAACCACCGGAAGGCGCCCAGGTCGAACTGGCGGTCAGCGCGACCGGCGGTGCCACGTTGCGCCTGCAAGTCAGCAGCAATGGTGTCGTCACCGATGAGACCAGAGACCTGGGGAACGGGCAATCCCGGCGATTCGTCTGGCCGGCAGACGCCAAATTGACGCTGACCGCGACCAGCGGCACGGGCGGCGCATCGTCGGTCAAGGCGGCGCTGGTCAAGCTGCCTTGAGATTGGCCGCAATGACAATCATCATCCCGGCGCGATGTTATGGACCACCAAGCGCAGTGTCGCTTTTGCACTGTAACTGGCACTGCGATAATGCGCGTTGGAATCACTGGAATAACCATCGATAATCGGCTGCACCTGGAAATGCGAAATCATTTGCTGGTGCCGCTTTTCTCATTCTCATTCATTATTTGAAAGAATTTCTTTTCCGGCACAAATTACCAACCAACGACTCGCCAATCAGCGGAACGACCCTGAGGTTGCAATATACGTCGTCGTTGGCGGGCGCCTAGCACATCATTCGCTCGATATTCAATCTTCATTCGCCCGGGCACCTTCCAGACGTGATCATCGTATCGGATCTTTTCGGTATTGACATCAATTGATCCCGACCAGGCCACCCTGGACCGTGCCAGTTTGTCAGTCATTCCGCCTCTCCGCGCTTTCGATCGAACGCAGCCATCAGGTTCTGCTGCTGACAGCGCTGCTGCCTGAATTGCCAGGCGTTTTTGTCCTGACATCACCCTGATACCGCCCGCCAAACCGCCGGGCATTGAGATCCCTCGGACTGTCATTACGAATACCCTCAGCATCAATACAATTGAATCGGCTTCAATAGTCGTGAAGTCATGCCACATTCAATGTATGAGAAAGACAAGCGAATCAATCGCATCTTTTCAATTCGATCACATCAATCAGTAATACTTTTTTAATGCCTATAGCAAGACGGGCAATCTTCTGTTGCGAATCCCCAATATTTTCCGATAAAAATCTTTTTTTCCGTGTGGAATTATTTTCCTTAAAGTAATATCGGTGTCATCTAACAGGCTGAGAGCGAAGAGCCTGATACCGCATCCGATACTCCCTGATATTGAAGATACCCATATGAAACTCTTTTCACGCACGGTGACCATCAAGGTCGTCTCCACTCTGATGTGCACGTCGCTCGCGGCTTGCGGCGGCGGCGGTGGAGGTACCGATTCCGCTACCGCAGCACAGACCGTCTCGAACATCGCCGCCCCGGTCGCGGCAGCCACGAAGCCAACCACAGATAACGGTAGTACCGCCACGCTGGCGCCAGCACAGGGCGTGCCAGCCACCAGCACCGGCACTGGCGCCGCAACCGGCACCGACACCGTTCCAGGTACGGGTACCAGTCTGCCCGCGATCGAACCGGTGGCGTCGCCGGTGACCGTCCCCGCAGCATCCACCGTGAGCCCATCCGTACCGTCCTCGGCAACACCATCCGTGGTGCCCGTCACGGAGCCTGCCTCGGCGCAGGCAACACCGTCCAGCGCGCGCGATGGCGTCTTTGGCACCTATCTGCGTCCTTATGCGGCAGATTCACTCTGGAATTCTCGCCCGCTCAATCCGGTATTCGGTACGTTCGTGATTCCGAAATCCAGCTATTTCCCGACCGTCGCATCCGGCGCCTACTCCACGGGCGTCTTCCTGGCCACCGCGACGGATTCGCCAATGACCGTCGTCGGTCCGGGTTCGACCGCCACGAATACCGTCGGCGTCGCGGATCCTGACAGTGGCGGCAGCCGCGTCATCACCTTGCCTCGATGGCCAGCGGGGGTGTTGCCAGCCTCGGGTACCGATGGCCACGCCGATATCGTCGATCCGGTCACGAACATCGTCCATTCCTTCTGGCAGTTGAAGCAGCAAAACGGCCGCTGGACTGCAGCGATGTATTCCTGGAGCAAGCTGGGCGGAACGGGCTGGGGCGATCCTTCGCACTATTACCAGGGCGCACGTGCAGTCGGCATTCCCGCTTCCGCAGGACTGATCCGCAAGCATGAAATCAAGGACGGCCTGCCTGCCTATCAACACGCGCTCGCCATGTCATTGACGTTCAATGCCCTGGCCAACGGTGTCAGCAGCCCCGCCTACGTGTTCCCTGCGACAGCGGCCGACAATTCGGCGTCTGCCAACACTGGCACGATTCCGCAAGGCTCCCTGCTGATGCTGCCGCCGAGCTTTGACAGCAGCGCGATTGTCAATCCGGACTTGAAGAAGATTGTCGAAACGCTCAAGTTGTATGGCGCCTACGTCGTTGACCGCAACACAGGTACGCCGTTCGTGATCTACGTCGAAAACGACGCCGGCTTCAACCTGATGCCAAAAGGCTGGGACAACACGGTTGCAGATCAGCTCGACAAAATCCGCGCCGCTCTGCGTCAGGTGACCTCGGCGCAGGCGTGGGTCGATGGCAACGGCGACACCGTGTCGGCACGAAGCGCACAGCAGCCGAACGTGAACATCCTTTCGATGCGCGGCGGGTGGTACAGGCAGTCCGGCACGGGCACGGGTGACTATGACCCGATCACGCAGAAATTTGCGTTTGGCGCAACGACAACCACGACGGTCTACGTGAACGCCAACAACACCGGTTTGACGCCGGTGAAATGGGCCAAACCGGAAGCGGGCACCTATGTCAACTTCACGGTGCGCGCCACCGGCGGCGCCAGGTTGCGACTGCAAGTGAAATCCGGCAGCACGTTCACCCACGATACCTGGGACCTGGTCGATGGAAAATCGGTGCGCATCCTGTGGCCAGCCAATGCCTCGGTGGTGTTGATTGCGACCAGTGGCACGAGTGGCCCCTCGACCGTCAAGGGTGAACTCGTTCCGTCAGCCTGACCGTCAAACTGTTTCGAACTGCAAGCCGCGCCCGGAGCGCGGCTTTTTTTCGTGGTGCAGTCAGCCTGCGAAAGCACGGTGCGTGGCATGCTTGACGCTGACCAGCGACCCTGCACACCGGGACTGCGGCCGGATAGGCGCGTTCGTTACTATTCATGCATCTGAAATTTCGCTTATGATATTGCTATTGCTCACAATAGCGGTACATAGCGCATCCAGCCTCACGGTTGAGGACGTTACCGCCCGGTGGTGTTGCCGTTGCACGCTGCCATGTCCAGCCTCGTCGGCTTCGGCCATCCATTTTAGGAAATTAGTCCCTTGATCCAAGCGTTTTCGATCGCCCTGCTGATGTTGCTGTGCATCATAATGGTGCCAGTCACGGTCTTGCTGGCCCAGGCGCTGCTGGCGTGGCGTCCTGTACGCAGCGCAGCACCCGTGCCCGCCCCGCGTCCGAGCATTGCAGTCCTGATCCCTGCCCACAACGAAGAAGGCGGCTTGCTTGCCACCCTGTCGAGCTTGCAGCCACAGCTCGGCGCCGCCGACCGTATTCTTGTCGTTGCCGACAACTGTTCCGATCGCACCGCGGACGTGGCCCGTCGGGCCGGCGCCCAGGTCATCGAGCGCAGCCACGCGCACCTGCGCGGCAAGGGCTACGCCCTGGACTTCGGCGTGAACGCGCTGGCCGACGCGCCGCCGGACGTCGTCGTGATTGTCGACGCCGACTGCATCGTGGGCGAAGGCGCGATTGCGCGCGTGGCAACGCTGGCCGCCCACCACCGCCGCCCCGTGCAGGCGCTGTACCTGATGCATGCACCGGCCGGTAGCGGCCCGTTGAAAAAAATCGCCGAATTCGCCTGGCTCGTGAAAAACAAGGTGCGCCCGCTGGGCTGGTTCCGGCTGGGCTGGCCGTGCCAGCTGATGGGCACTGGCATGGCGTTTCCGTGGCAAACGATCCGCAGCGCCAACCTTGCGACCGGCCACATCGTGGAAGACATGAAGCTCGGCCTGGACCTGGCGCTGGCCGGCACCCCGCCGATGTTCTGTCCGCACGCGCTGGTATACAGCCATTTCCCGAGCAGCGCCGAAGGCGTGCAGAGCCAGCGTACGCGCTGGGAGCATGGCCATCTGAGCGTCATCGCCAGCGCCGCCCCGGCTGCGCTTGTTGGCGCCATCCGCCACCGCAGTGCCAGCCTGTTCGCGTTCGGCCTCGACCTGTGCGTACCGCCGCTGGCGCTGCTCGTGCTGCTGGTCTGCGCAATCACGGGGCTGAGCCTGGTGCTTGCCCTGGCCGGCGGCCCGGTGGCGCCGTTGCTGCTGGGCGTGCTGGCGGGCGCAGCGCTTGGCGTGGCGATTCTGCTGTCGTGGTGGCGTCATGGCCGCACGGTGCTGAGCGGCAAGGAGCTGGCACTGGCTGTTGTGTATGTTCTGGCGAAGATACCGCTGTATTTCCGCTTTCTGTTCCGTCGTCAAGTCGCATGGGTGAGGTCAAAACGTGACAGTGAATAATCTTGTACTGACCCCGCATGAGCGTGCACCAGTCGTCACCGACTTCACGCGCCCCGTGTATTGCGTGCTGGGCCTGCCGTTCGACGCGCTGGACATGCAGCAAACCGTGGACCTGCTGCTGGCGCGCGCCGGCAGTGGCGAGCGCAGCTTCTTCTCGACGCCCAATCTGAACTTTTTGATTACCAGCCAGCAGGATCCGGCGTTCCGGGACTCGGTGCTGCGCTCGTCGCTGTCGCTGGCGGACGGCATGCCGGTCGTGTGGCTGGCCAAGTTGCTGGGGTTGCCGTTCACGGACCGCGTCGCGGGGGCAACCGTCTTCGAACGCCTGCGTGATCAGCGCGCAATGCCGCTGGGTGTGTTTTTCTTCGGTGGACCGGATGGCGTCGCGCAGCAGGCCGCCGACGTGCTCAACGCCGGCGAGGGCCGCATGCGGTGTGTCGGCGCGTACTCGCCAGGCTTCGGGACGATCGAAGACATGAGCACGCCGGCCATCATCGAACGCATCAATGCAAGCCATGCCGACCTGCTCGTGGTGTCGCTGGGCGCCAAGCGCGGTCAGGCGTGGATCGAACACAATCTGGCCGCGCTCGACACGCCGCTGGTCAGTCATCTGGGCGCCGTGGTCAACTTTGTCGCCGGCACCGTCAGCCGCGCCCCTGCACTCGTGGGCAAACTCGGCCTCGAGTGGTTGTGGCGCATCAAGGAAGAACCGGCGCTGTGGCGGCGCTACTGGGGCGACGGCGTGGCGCTCGTGCGCCTGCTCACCACCCGCGCCTTGCCCGCGGCACTGGATGCGCGGCGGCTGCGCGCGGCCAGCGCGGCGCACGTGCTGAACGAGAGCGACGATGGCCAGCTGTACACGCTGACCCTGGGCGGCGCCTGGCGTGATGCGGCGCTGGGCGAACTGCGGATGGCGCTCGCACGCGCCACGGCGCAGCCACGCCGGCTCCGTGTCGTGCTGCGCGAAGATTGCAGCCTCGACAGCGCTGCGCTTGGCCTGCTGCTGCTGTTGTACGGGCATCAGAGCAAAACGGGCCTGGCCCTGAGCGTGGACGCCAGCAGCGCTTCGCTGCGCCGCACCATGCGCCTGCAGAATGTCGACTTTCTGCTCCACGGGCTTCCTGACGCCGTTGCCTGATACCGGCAACGCCTGTTTTCAATTGATTGGATCGTGCAGCATGGATTGGCTCGTATTGTCCCCGTTCGTTAAGACGACCTGGCCCGGCTGGTTGATGCCGTTCATCGACGCGCGCCTGCACCGCACCCGGCAGGTGCCCGCCGATTACGATCACGACCGGTCGCGCGCGGTGTCGTCGGGGCGCCAATGGTTCGACTACCTGCGCCATGGCTGGCGGGGTTTCCGGCAAACGTTCGGCAAGCACCCGACCGGCATCGTCACGGCATTTCCGCAGCTTGCCGTCATCGTCGCACTGCTCAAAACGCTGAGCGGCCGCAAGAACGTGCCCCTGATCGCATGGTGCTTCAACCTAGCGCAGCCTTATGGCGGCCTCAAGGGCAAGCTGGCCCGCTTCTGCCTGCCGGCGGTCGACGTGTTCGTTGTCCATTCGCGCGCCGAGATCGACATTTACAGCACCTGGCTGCAGCTGCCGCGCGAGCGCTTCATCTTCGTGCCGCTCAGCGCCGAGATACCTGATACCGACACGTGGACGGAGCAGCTTGATGACCCGTATATCGTTGCGCTGGGCACGGCCAACCGCGATTACGCGCTGCTTGCCGACGCTGCCGGGCAGCTGGGCTACAAGACGATCATCGTGGCAGGTACGCACGCCACCGACCATATCCAGGCGCCGCCCTGCGTGAGCTTTCGCTCCGGCCTGACGCTGGCGCAATGCCACCAGCTGGCGCTGCACTCGCGCGTCAACGTCATTCCGATCGCGGACGTGAATGCGCCCTCCGGCCAGGTGACGGTGATCGAATCCATGATGCGCGGCGTACCGATGATTGCGACGGCCTGCGCCGGCACGAGTGACTATGTCGTCGACGGCGTCGATGGCCTTCTGGTCCCACCGAACGATGTCCCGGCCATGGTCAGGGCGCTGCGCACGGTCTGGGAAGATGCCCCGCTGCGCAGCGCGCTGTCGCAAAATGCGCGCCAGGCGTCGCTCGACAAATTCACCTTCCCGGCTGCTGCGGCGAGCCTGACGGAATTGATGACGCAGCTGGCCAGTCGTCAGCCGCGTCGCGACTGACGTCATGCACGCAGTTGACAACCCTGTCGGCGCCCGCGTCTGGAGGACGACTACATCAAGCTTTATACGGAGACCGAATTGATCGCTTATTTATTGCTGGCGCATGGTAACCCGGCACACCTGCAACGGTTAATCTCGCGCCTGCGCTCGGACGGAACGGCCTTCTTTATCCATGTCGATAAAAAAGCCGACCAGGGTGCATTCAGTCACCTGAGGGCGCACGACGTCACGCTGTTGCCGGCGCCAGTTGCCGTGCACTGGGGCGACTTTTCCCAGGTGGATGCGATTCTGCTGTTGATGACAACGGCACTGGCAGCCGGCCCCTTCACGCGTTTCGTTCTGCTCAGCGGCGTCGATTATCCATTGTGGCCAACAGCGTCCATCGATGCCTTCTTTGCTGGCGAGCCCGCCGCCGAATACATCAATCTCGTGCCGATGCCCTGCGCAGCCGCCGGCAAACCGCTGGCGCGCCTGACGACGTACACATTGCGCCCGAACTTGTCTTCCCTGCACCGCCTGACACTGCGCGTGTTGCTCAAAGCCCGCATCATCCCGCGCGAGCGCGATTACCGGCCTGCGCTGGGGTCGTTGACACCGTATGGCGGCTCGACCTGGTGGGCGCTGACGCGGGCGGCGTGCGAATACCTGGTCGATTACACCGGGCGCAATCCGGCACTGGTCCGGTTTTTCAAGGGAACCCAATATGCAGACGAAACATTCCTGCATACGATCCTGGGAAATTCGCCGTTGATGGCGAACGTGAAGCGCAACCTGACTTATACGGACTGGAGTGCAGGCGGCGCCAGCCCAGCCAATATGTCAGCACGGCATGTGGATTACTTCCGCACCAATACGCAATTTAGCGCCGACGATGTCTACGGCAGTGGGCCGATGATGTTCGCCCGCAAATTCAGCGACAGTGACGATGCGCTGTTGCAGGCAATGGATGCTGCGCTCGGAGGCAGCAGACCGGATCAGGAGAAGATTTGTTGACTACGAAGCACGCAATGCCCAACCGCGATGAAAAATACGAATTGCCCGTCTTTGCGATGGGTGACAGCATTCCAAAGCTGATCCACCAATGCTTTTTTGGTGCACGGACCTTTACTGAAGAACTGGCGAACAACGTCGACTTCATCAAGCGGCTCAATCCGGACTGGACGCACACCCGGTACGACGAACCCATGATGAAGCAATTCATTCTGGACCACTACGGCGCGAATATCGTGCGCTATTACGAGCGGATCAATCCAAACTACGGTGCAGCGCGCGCCGACCTGTTCCGCTATCTGCTGCTGTACAAGGTAGGCGGCGTCTATCTGGATATCAAGAGCACGATGACGCGTCCGTTCGACGACTTCATTAGGCCATCGGATCGCTATCTTCTGGGGCAATGGGACGATCCGGACAACCTGGACCGGCTTGGCTGGGGCATTCACCGGGAACTCGCGCATATCGACCACGGCGAATACCAGCAATGGCACATCATTTGCGCACCGGGCCATCCGTTTCTGCGCGCCGTGATCCTGGCGGTGCTGGGCAATATCGATCGCTATCTGCCCTGGCGTAATGACACCGGCGCGCACGGCACATTCAGGCTCACCGGACCGGTCGCCTATACACTGGCGATTCATCCCTTGACCGCCACCGAGCCGTGCCGGCTCATCCATAGCCGCGACAGTGGCCTCGTGTATTCGATCCTGGATCAGCGCAGCCACGCCAAGCTCTTCACGTCCCACTATTACCGGCTGACAGAATCGATCGTCAAGCTCAATCCATTCTGGACCGCCGTCGGCAAGCTGCGCGATTTCAGGGCGCAGACAAAGGCGCTGATCAAGCGCCAAGTGAAGAAATTGATCGGTCGAGCAGCGTAGCGCGCTGCACGGACGGCAGGCTAGCGAATCGAATTGCCCAACGACATCGTGAACTTGCCGGCCCTGATCTTCTTCAACGCAAATTTGGCATGTTTGGAGCGCAGCATGACACTTAGATCGCTGAGTGTCAGCCGTATCTGGTCGTACCCCGCCAATGAGTAAAGCAAGCCGGCCCGGTCACCGGGCTGACAGTGTTTTTCATAAAACAGGTGGGCCGCGCGAACGATTTTATCGGACGACTTTTTGGTAATCCGCTCGAATTCGTGCGAAATATCCATGATGTAGGTGTTGGCCTGGATGCTGTATGCCGGGCCACCGGTCTTGATCAGCCGCACCCACATATCCCAATCCTGCCACGCCGGCATCGCCGGATCGAACGAGCCGGCGTCCTTCATGCGCTGCGGTGTGGTGAACACCTGATTGCCCACGGCGTTCGACTGGACGATCTCTTCGGCCGATACCGATGCTTGCGTGTCCCACAATGCCACGCTGTCGCCGTCGTTGACGATGCGGCGGTCGAACAGGCATGAGAAGCGCACGCCGCTTTCCTGCTGGCGTCGCCACGCTGCCAGGAAGGTCGCCAGTCGGTGGGGAAGAAAAATATCATCGTCGTCCAGACCGGTGATGAACTCCCCGCGCGCCACTTGAATGGCCAGATTGCGCGCCGCGCAGGCGCCTACGGACGTCTCATTGTGAATCAGCGTGACAGAGATATTTTCGTCCAGCCCGTTCACATAGTCGCATGTGCCATCCGTCGAACCGTCGGACACGATAATCAGTTCGATCGGCCGATGCGTCTGCGACAACACGGAATTGACGGCGCGCTTCAACAGATCGAGGCGGTTCTTGGTAGGTATATAAACGGTAATCAGGTTTTCCATATGAACGTCGTCGATCTCGATAAAGTGTAACAGGGCGGGACGGGCAGCATGCCGGGCATGATTACCCGGCCTTCATGCCAATCATTTGTTTGCAACTCTGTACCACTGCTTTCGAAAACATCATGGTCAATGCCCCGTAGATCACGACGCCGGTCACGGTGACCGCGATCAGGATCGTCAGTGGCGCCTGACCGCCGTTCGACAGCACGTTGAACAGCGGGTAAATTACCGCGACCATCACCATCGAAAACATCACCGGCTGCCAGATCACGCGCAGCAATGCGGCCAGCGTGGTGTGCAGTTCCCGCGTCGCGTAATAGAAATGCGGAAGACCGTTGAGGATATTGGCGACCAGATAGCAGGCAGCAACGCCCTCGATACCCCAATTGACACCGATGAAGAAGCTGCTGACCTGCAAAACGGAACCCAGCAAGCCCAGTCGCATCATCAGATCGGTGCGTCCGGTCGACATGAAGACCGAACCCGTCGTGGAAATCAAGGACTGCAGGAAGCCGACCGGCGCCAGCCAGGCGAGAACGATCGGAACCTGGGCCCACTGCTTGCCCAGTGCAATTGCAACGAACGGCTCGCGCAATACCCACAGACCCGCCATCATGGGTGCAGTCAGCGTGGCAATCATGGCCAGCGCGCGGAAATACAGGTGCGCCATTTTGTCCCGCTCGGCTTGCTGCCGGCTCATGACCGGGAACAATGCGCGGCCAGCGACGTAACTCATGCTTTGCAGCGGGAACATCATGACTTTATAGGCCTGGCCGTAGATGCCCAGCTGCACCGAGCCCAGAACGCGGCCAATCACCATGCTGTCGGCGTTGCGCGCGAAAAAGTTGATGAAATTAAAACCGGTCAGATTGCCGCTGAAACCCCACAAGGACCGCAGTTCAGGCACGCTCCAGATTTTCTTGGGCCGCCATGGACTTGCCAGCCACAATTGCGTGGACGAGAGCGCCGCCGAGATCAGTGAATTCCAGACCAGGCTATACACGCCGTAGCCCAGATAGGCCAGCGTGATCGCAACCGTGAGGCCGACGACCGATGACACGATCTCGATGCGCGCCAGCGTCTTGAAGCCCGACCGGCGTTCCACCAGCGACTGGTGGACGGCACTGGCGCTGGTGATCGGGAACACGATCGACAACAGGCACAGTACCGGTGCCAGCCGGTCGATACGGAAATACGCCGCCAGGAATGGCGATGCGAGGACCAGCGCCAGCGTCAGGCCCAAACCCATCGCCATGTTCAGCCAGAACACGGTGCTCGTGGTCTGCTCGGTCAGGTTCTCCTTCTGCACGACGGCGGCGCCGGTGCCCATGTCGCGCAGCAGAAAGGCAAAATTGGTGGCGACGGTTGCCATCGCCAGCAGACCGTATTCGGAAGGCGGCAGCAGCCGCGAAAGAATGGTCAGCGAGATAAGCTGCAGGATAATTCTTGAAGCCTGCGACAGCGTCAGCCATCGCGCATTGGACATTGCAGACATTATGTTGTTTTTCTTTCTGTATCAAAGCCGTAGGCACCGATCATTGCCCGGATCTGGTTATCGTTCATCATTGCGCCCAGATTGTCTTTCCAGAGTGCGACTTCCTGTGTCCCTTCCCAGGTATGGAACTCCTGGCGGTGCGGTACGCGCCTGAAGGTGGCGCCATTGGCACGCGCCATCCACCAGAACCAGATATCGTCACCGCGCGGACAATATGCGGTGAAGGCATCGACATTCAGCACTTCGGGACCGAAGACATTCGGCGGATACAGAACGCCGCCGATCCCGGTCGGGAAATTCAGGATGCTCGATTCGGTATTGGCGGTCTCGAACTCCCACTCGTTGTAAGCGACAGGCAGTCCGTCGGCACCGAGCTTCACGCGATGCATGCGATGGCAGATCACCTCGAGCCTGGCCGGATCGCGCGCCCCCATCAGTTGCTCCAGCCAGTCCGGCCAGTAATGGACGTCGTCATCGGCAATCACGACCGGCGCGTTGCAGCCCTGCTGCAATAGGGGGATCATTTTCTTGTACGACTTCAGGTCGTCGCACGGGATGATTTCCAGCCCGGCGGCGCGCAGCTTCGTCACTGCCGGTGGCAGCGCCGCCATGTCGTCGCGCGCGATCCACAAAATGGTGCGATCGGCCACATGGGTTTGCGACAGCAACGATTTCAGTGTCAGGTGCAGCGTGCCAAAGCGTGGCGGATACGACGTCAGCGAGACGATCACGCCAGTGCCGGAACGCTGGCGGCGCGCATAGCGCCGGCCTTGTGTCAGCCAGTCCAGTTCGCGCTTGGCATGCAGCGCCAGCATCTTCAAACGCCAGCGCAGCTTGTTATAGATATCTCTTGTCCAGCTCATCATGAATCGTGCTCTCGGAGTGCCAAAAAATTGCGGTCATGGCCGATAACGACCTTCCCTCGTGTAATGCCCGCGGTACTGCCGTTGGCACGTCTGCAATCGGTGTCAATGGTATGAATGGTTCCACTGCGCCAGCCAGCGATGGCGCGCGTGGGAAGCGGCGCCATCATGCCGGCACGCGTGGGCGTCAAGCCCCCGTCTGGCGCATCAGGTGCGCCAGTTTCGCCGCTTCGGTGTCGACGGCGTGGCGCGCCAGCACGCGCTGATGACCGGCCTCCCCCATCGCCTCCAGCTGTTCTGGCGCTGCCGCCAGGCACGCTTCCAGCGCAGCAGCCAGCGCATCCACGTCGCCGGCCGGGAACAGCCAGCCTGTCTCCCCGTTGCGCACCAGTTCGGGAATGCCGGCAATGTAGGTGGTCAGGACCGGCCGGCGCAGCGCCATCGCTTCCATCACCACGACCGGCAGTCCCTCGGCAAAGCTCGGCAAGACCATGGCGCGCGCTGCCAGCATTTCTTCGCGCACCTGGTCGCCGTTGATCCAGCCGGTGATGCTGATATGGCTGCCCAGATTGTTGGCGGCAATCAGCGCCTCGATCTCGCCGCGCATTTCGCCGTCACCGGCCAGCACCAGATGGATCGGGATCCCTTTGGCCACCACGGCCTGGACCGCGCGCACCAGCAGCATCTGGCCCTTCTGTTCGCACAGGCGGCCCACGCACACGAGCCGCGGCGCGGCCGGGCTCGGGCGCGGTGCGACTGCGTGAAAGCCCGGGTCGATGCCGCAGTGAACCACCTGCACCTTGGCCCAGTCCGCATAGGCGGCCCAGCGGAACAGCTGGCTGCGGCCGAACGAGCTGACGGCGACCACGAACGCCGAACGGCGGATTTTTTCGCCCAGCCACAACAGCTCAGGCTTGTCGAATTCTTCGGGGCCGTGCACGGTGAAGCTGTAGGCCGGACCGCCAAGCATGCTCGCCAGCATCGCCACTTCGGTGGAATTGGTGCCGAAGTGCGCGTGCAGGTGGCGCGCACCGTGCGCTGCCATCCACGGCACGATCCGGCAGGCTTCCGCCAGGTAGATCAGGTGCAGCGGCAACGGGCGATCGGCCCGCAAGCCGATCTTGCAGGCCAGTGCCAGCGCCCTGGCAAACCGGACCGGCCGCTTGACAGCCATGCGCACGACGTCCATGGCCATTGCCACGGCGCCGTCCTGGAGTACATAGCGCGTCACGGCGCGCTCACGGATATCTTCTTCGTCGCGCAGTTCGTCTTTCCAGCCCCGCATGGCGAGGCGCTGTACCTTGTAGCCCTGGCGCTCGAGCGCCAGGATTTCGCGTCGGATGAAACTGTGGCTGATTTTAGGGTACTGGTTCACCAGATACGCGATGTTCATACTTTTCCTTCATGATTGCCAGGCAGCCCGGACAGACCGGCCCCGTGGCGTGCTGTGCCATTTCTCGCTGCGCTTGCCCTGGTAGCTGTATGCAGGTTCACCAGCGCGCACGCGCCGCCCACAATGAACCAGAGGTACCAGTTGAACACCAGGTAACGGAACATATTGTCCGAGAACGACACGATCAGATACTGGATCACGATGGACAGCATCAGGAACCCGGACACGGGATCGATGCGGGCCAGTGCGCGCAGCGTACCCAGGACGCGGGCGTACAGCCACACGTAGCACAGCAAGCCCACCACGCCCATGTCGAAGAAGAACTGCACATAGACATTGTGCGCATCCCACCGGATCGTGCGGTCCATCGGAAAGAACGTGCCCACGTTGTACCCGAACCCGTCCAGTCCATAGCCGAGAAGCATGCGCTTCGTTTCCATCCAGCCGATGGCCGATTCCCACAGGACCACGCGCCACGCGAACGAGTTGAGCTGCGCATTGCGCGCGACTTCATTACCCTGCCCCAGGTCCATCAGGCGTTCATTCACCGATGGCACGAGCAGCAGCAGCGGCAGCAGAAACAGGTACAGCAGGTAGCTGCGCTTGAAGATCAGCGCATACAGCACGAACACGAGGAAACAGGCGAGCCAGGCACTGCGGGTCTGCGTCAGCAGCAACTGCACCATCAGCATCGGCATGTACAGGCAAATGGCGATGCGCCCACGCGGCGTGATGTTGTACAGCGGGCTCTTGAGCATGTACAGCCCCAGCACCAGCACCAGCGTCAGGTAGAACGCCAGAATGTTCGGATGCGAGAACGTCGACTGCAGGCGAAAGTCCCCGCCGCGCATGTGCAGCGCAATATCGACGAATGCATACAGCGTGGGCAGCAGCGACGAATACACCACCAGGCGGATGGCCTTGTTGAAGTCTTCGTTCGAGCGGACGATATAAATCGCAATCATGAAGATCGCGAAATTGGACGCCATGCCCAGATAAATTTTCAGCGCGTTGGTCTTCTCGAACGACAGCACCAGGCCCACGCTCATCATCACGACAAACGGCAACCAGTACCGCGCCAGCCGGCCAGGAAATGCCTTCGGCTTTTCCATCACCATCATGAACGCGATGAGAATCACGAACAGGTTGATCAAGCCGCCGATACCCATGCGAACGCTGCCAATACCGAACTGCGTCGATTCCAGCAGCATGTCGCCGACCGACCGGAACAACAGGATCAGCATTACCAGTTTTTTGTAGTCATAGATCAGCAGCACACCGAGCAACAGCAGGGCAGGCAGCGCAGCAAGGCGGCCAAACTGATACCCCATGCTGTCGCCAAACATGGGAATCACGGCGCCGACGGACAGGCTCAAAACGACCAGGGCCATGATGGTCCAGGTCGGAACGCCGAAGGGTTCCCTCAGCCAGTTAAGCAGTTGCACTGATCTGTTCGACATTTCCTGCTACCACTAGACCAGTTCAGGCGCGACGCGGATGCGGCGCTTGCCAGGAAACCGGCGCACGAGCCAGCCACGCACCGCGTGCCACTCGCCGGTTTCGGTGATATCGCCGGCACGGAAGCGGTTGTAGCGCCACAGCAGCGACGCCCAGTTGCGGGTGGCAATCGCCTTGCGGTAGCGCAGTTCGCGTTCGATCTCGGGCAATGCGCCAAACGCCTTGCGCACACTGCGCGCCATGTTTTCGAATTCCGCATCGAAGTTGCGCTTGCCGCCGACGTCCATCAGGATGCCGCCATGGTTGCAGAACGGCGCCGGGTCGAACCACGGCACATTGTGCATCGCGCAGAACGAACGCGTCAGAGAGCGGGAGATCGCCAGCGACACTTCCATCTGCTCGGTGAAACTGGTGATGCTGATGTTCTTCCCGTGCCAGCGGTATTTCAGCAGTTTCTGGGGCAGATTGGTCACCTTGCCCAGGATCGCGAGCTGGCCGAAGAGGAAATAGTCTTCCGCCAGCGCCGGCACGTCAATGCGCTGGTCCTCGGGCAGGATTTTCAGGATGTCGGCGCCATAGCGCACGCCCATTTTCTGGACCGGGTCGAAGCGCAAGGTCGATGCCGGATGCGACACCGGATTACGGAACAGGCTGGCCGCACCGATGCGGGCAGTGCCCACGGGCAGGAGCAGATCGTCGAGCTTGTTACCGGCGGCGTCGATGACGTCGGCCTGACCACTGACGACGATGGATTCCGGCTGCGCCTCGAACGCGGCCAGCGTCAGGGCCATGCGGTCAGGCAGGCAAATATCGTCGGCGTCATGCCGCATGATGAATTCGCAGTCGGCAATGTCGATACCGCAATTTAACAGGCCGGACAAGCCCTTCGCCTGCGGGAACGAATGTACCTCGATACGCGGGTCGCGCGCATGATACGCCTGGGCGAGTTCAACGCTGCCATCGGTCGAACCGTGATCGAGCACCAGCAGGCGCCAGTCGGTGAAGGTCTGGGCGATGACACTGTCGATCGCTTCTGCCAGGTAGTCCTTGCCGTTTTTCACTGGCAGTAAAATATCAATTCGGGCCATTCTATACCTTAGTTAATGCTGATTCTTCTTCGCCACGCATGGCCGGCTGCCGCCCCGCCGCCAGCGCGTCGATGGCGTCGAGTACGGGAGCGGATGCTGCGGAAAACTTGCGCGCAAATAGCACCGTGCGCCGTTCCCCGGGGCTGTTCTTGAACTCCGACGCGTGGATCACCGGCCCTGCAAACTGAGGCAGATAACCCGCATCGAGCACGTCCGGGCCCGTCTTGCCGGGCGACCAGCGGGTGAACGTCAGGCTGTGGCTGATGCTGGCTCTGAACGGCGAATTCCACAGAACGTACTGGAAATAGAATTCGTCCGGACAATCGACAAACTTGCAGAACCGGTATACCTGCGGCTCGCGCGCTGTGACGTCCAGCACATACCTGACAGCCTCGCCGCTCAAGCACCACCACTGCGAGCCGGTAACCAGCTCGCCTTTCAACACCTTGCGATAGTCGCGCAGCGGCAGCACCCTGTTCAGAAAATTCTGCAGCGGCCAGCGAAAGCGCCTGAGTGGCTTGCTCTTGCGGATCGATACATGGGTGATGCGCTCCAGCGGCTTGCCATACCGGGTGTCAGGCAGAGCAAACGTCTCGATGAATTCGGTGGTGCGATGGCGCTCGAAAAATGCCGCGATATCGGCGGGCGTGTATAACGGATAGCAGGCGCCGCTCAGCAAGACATACCGGTCGAAGCCGCCCGGCCCGGCCGCCGCGCACCGCATCAGTTCCAGCGTCGCATCGACCAGTGAAATATCGCCCCAGGCGCCATCGACGCGGCGCTGGCAAAACGTGACCGCCGGCGCCAGGGCCGCAAATGCGGCCAGGTCCGACTTCGCATCGATGTGCACGAAGAATGCTGCACCGGGCGCGGTCAGGCGCGAGACCAGCCGCTGCAGATGCGCGGGCTGGTCGTGCGCCAGGATCAGATACGCTATACGCACAGTCAATCCTGCACCATGCGCGTGAAGGCACGGCGCGACTCAAGATACGTCGGCGCCACAGGGCGCACGTGGCGGGCAGGAAAGCGGCTCATCGTCATCATCGATCAGTACTCGTTGAGCACCGTTCCCACCAGGTGCACGCGCGCGTCGGTCAACAGGTCGACCAGGTCGCGCATCTTCTTGTAGTGACTATGGTTCTTGTGCGCCACCATCACGGCGGCGCCGGCGCGGCTGGCAACCACCTGGGCGTCGGCGTACTCGGCGCCGGCCGGCGTGTCGATCAGGATCACGTCGTAGTCGGCGCCCAGTTCGCGCAGCAGACGGCCGAATGCGGGTGAGCCCAGCAGTTCGGACGGGTTCGGCGGCAGCGCGCCGGCGGTCAGGACCGACAGGTCGACCAGTGCCGGGACGCGCTGGATCGCCTCGTGTCCGCTGCGGCCAGCCAATACGCCCGACAGGCCGGCACGGTTTTCCAGCCCGAACAGTGCGTGCTGACGCGGCGCGCGCAGGTCGGCATCGATCAGCAAGGTACGCTGATGCTGCTGCGAAAACACGACGCCCAGGTTGGCCGCCAGGAAGCTGCGGCCATCGCCCGATTCGGCACTGGTGATCGCCAGTGCGCGGCGCTCGTCGCCCGTTTCGAACCAGCGCCACAGCAACTGGTTGCGCAGCGCGCGCAGCGATTCGACGCGCGCGGTGAACGGTTCGTACGCTGCAACGACCTCGTCACTGATGGCGCTCTGCCCGGCCAGCAGGTAGGGATAATCGTACTGGCGCGACAATGCCAGCTCGATGTCGGCAGCGGTCAAGAGCCCCATCTCGACAGCGGCGTCGCCGAAGCGCAGATTGCGCTCGATCGAGGCGCGCATCACCTTGTCGGCATCGGTCACCGACAGGCGCCCGTTGCGAATCAGGATGGCGCCGATCGAATCGTGCGACTGGTGGCTGGCGGCGCGCTCGCCACGTGCGGAGTGGCCCGTCACTGCGACGGCCGGAGTAGTGGAATTCATCGTGGACGCTCCATGCTGGTCATTATGCTGATGCGCCATTACGATGGCAGCGTCATGTTGCCGGTGCCCTTGGCGCCAGGCGGCTTCGAAAACGGCTTCTTCCTGGACGACACGCGGGGCTTCTGGATCTCGCCCAGCATCGGCAGGCCGAACGCGTCAACCAGATGCGACCCCGAACGGATCCGCTGGTCCAGCAGTTCAAGCACCAGGACGGCGCCCAGGCCCAGAATCGTACCGGCAATGATTGCCAGCACGATGTTGAGCGAGACACGCGGACCGGACGGCTGCAGTGGTGGCGTGGCAGCGCTCAGCACCGCGATGTCGGCCTGCTTGGACTCGCCTTCCAGGCTGATCGTGTTCAGGCGCTGACTGGCCGACTCGTAGGCGCGGCGGGCGTTTTCCGCTTCATTGGTCAGCAGGTTGAATTCGTCGCGGGCGCCGTTCAGGGATTGCACGCGGTCTTTTTGCGCTGCCACGGCGGCGCGCAGCTCGCCTTCGCGGCGCTCGCTGATGTCGGCAGTGGCCACCACGCTGCTGGACGAGTTGCGCTTCTGCTGTTCTAGGTTCGAGCGCAGCTTGGCCACTTCGGACGCGGCTGCCATGTACTGCGGGTGGTTGGACGCCAGGCGCTGCGAGATATCGGCAAAGCGGGCTTCCGCCAGCGACAGGCTGGTTTGCAGGTTCTGCACCACCGGATTGTTCATCACGTCGGGCGAGCTGCTGCTGTTGCCCTGGGCCTGGCTGCGGCGCGAGGCGGCGTCCATGCTCTGGCTCTGCACGACCACCAGCTGGCTCGACAACTCGTTCAGGCGCGCGGTCTCGACGTCCAGACGGTTGTCCGCACTGTAGATGTTGTTGTCCTTCTGGTACTTCGACAGGCGCGATTGCGCGAGCTCGTAGCGGTTGCGCAGGGTCTTGATCTGATCCGTGATGTAGCTGCTCGCGCGCTGTACCGGATCGGTCTTGAGCTGGACGCTGACGTCCAGATAGGCATTGGCGAACGCATTGGCCGCCTTCGACACGAACTGCGGGTCGGTGCCACGGAAATTAATCGTCAGCACGCTGCTTTCGCGTGCCGGCACCACGTCCACATTGCCGCGCAGCGAATCGGCCAGCCACTCGCGCAGCGTGCCGCCATTGCCGCCGGTGGCATTCTGGAAGCGCGCCTGCGCGTCCGGCGCATTGGCCAGCCCCAGATCGTCGACGACCTTCAGCGCCACGCTCTTGCTCTTGATGATATCGACCTGCGTTGCAATGTAGCCGGGCATCAGCTGGGCAGGAGCGCTCAGGCCGGTGACTGGATCGACGCCCTTGTAATTGACGACCATCGCCACGGTGGCTTCATACTTCTTTGGCTGCATCATGCTGAAGACGACAGCGGCGAGCACGGTCACGCCGAGCGCCAGCAGCACGATCTTGTAGCGTGCGCGCAGCGCGAGTAACAACAGGGTTGGGTTCATGGTTGGCTTTCAATAAGGTGCAATGGCGCGCGCACGGGCAGCGCTTTCCGGACTTGGCAAGGGCGCATGATCAGAACAGGCTTTCCTTGACGTACACCACGTCATCGGGCTGGAGCAGGTCGTCGCCCTTCACGCTGATGATCTGCATCTTGCCGCTCGCGTCGCGGCGCTTGACGCGAAGGCCGCGCTCGGTACCGCGCGCAGTCAGTCCGCCGCCTGCCGACAGTCCCTGCAGCACCGTCATCTGGCGCTCCAGACGCAAGATGCCCGGCCGCTGCACTTCACCGTAGATGTAGAAACGGGGCGCGCGCTCGACGAAGATGACGTCGCCACCCTGCAGATCGAAGTTGCCCGCCATGTCAGCGGTGCGCATCAGCTCGGCCGTATCCAGCGCGTCCTTCATCACCTTGCCGTTACGGGTACGCACGATAGTGACGATGTCACCACCGTTGGTGTCGATGCCGCCGGCCAGCGCCAGCATGTCCAGTACGCTACGGCGACCGTCGATCGCATAGCGCCCTGCCTTCTTGACCTGACCGAGCACCGACACCTGCTGGCTCGTCAGCGCCGTGATCAACAGGTTCACCTGCGGCTTTTTCACGAAATTGCCGCGCTCGAGCATGCTGGCAATCTTCGCTTCTGCCGCCGCGCTCGACAAGCCGGCGACGGCAACCTGGCCAACCAGCGGCATCGTGATGAAGCCCGATTCGCTGACGCGCGTTTCCACGCCCAGATCGGGGTTGCCGAACACCGAGATCTTGACGACGTCCCCGCCGCCGAGCACCAGCTCTTCGGCCTGCGCGCTTCCCATGCTCCATGCCAGCAAGACGGCGAAGATACCAAGCAAGATTTGTTTCATGTTAAATTTATTCCATTCACAAAGTGTCAATAGTGCAATTCGATCGATCGTTCATGACTGCGGCAGCACGTCACGCCGATCCAGCCCGTTCCAACGCCATCCCTCAGTTAAATTGCAATGTGGCGTAGATGGACGCGCCATTTGCCTTGTAGCTGCTCGTTCCTGCCGCCAGGCTTCCCGAGCGCTGCTCCCGAAACGCCCGCGCTTTCACGGTGATGTTACGCAGCGGCTTGTACACGAGTCCCAGCGAGCGTGTATCGCGACTGTCATTGGCCAGATCAGATGGCACAACTGGCGCGGCTGCCCCGCCAAACGGCTTGAATTCGCGTTGCTCGTGCCGCACATCCAGCTCGGCCTGGATTTTTGCCGAAAATTCCCAGGTCACCTGAGCGCTCGCGCCGTTCGCCAGCGCACTATCGATCAGCGCCCCGTCGATGGCGGCAAATTCGCGCCAGGCCTGGCCGACCACCTTCATGCGGCCCGCCGGCGTATAGTTGACGATCAGCCGGGCATTCGTGCCGCTGTCGTCGCGCGACGACTGCCCCATCTGCTTGCGCTGCACCCAGCCGCCGAGAAACAGCACTTGGGTACTGCCCGTCGCCAGCCACAGCACGTTGAGTTTCGCTTCGTCCTGGTCGTAGCCGTTGATCATCGTGCCCGTGTTGCCTGACGTAAGCCAGTTCGGGTACTTCCCCTCCAACCGGCGCACCTGAAGACCGGCCGTGCTGCCGCTGCGTGCCAGATAATCGAAGCCCGCCACCCACGAATCCTCGGTGCGATCGCTGGCGCGCTGCGACGCCAGTTCGTAGGCGTATTCCTCTTTCGAGACTTCGCCACGCAACTGGAAGCTCGGATGGAACCGCCAGCGACCGTCTGCGTAACGCTTCTTGCTCACCCTCAGATTGCGCTGGACGACGTCGAAATCGGCGAACGATGCGAGCTCTTGCCGATAATAGCCGCCAATATGGCCATCGAAACGCGACGCGACGAACCAGTGCCAGTCACCGCGAATGTCCTTGCGGAGATAGTCGAGCTGGGTATTGCGATCAAATTTGACGGACGAGATGTCCGCCACCGCGCTCAGCAGCTGACGACTGACCGGCCGCTCGAAGCGCACGCCGCCGCCGGTACTCCGGTAGGTGTCGCCACGCGCCGCCGACCGGGTCGACTCGTCGTTTGATGAGCGGAACAGGTTGTCCTCATGTTCAACGCCGGCACTGACAAACGGCTGAAGCGTGCCGGACAACGCCGGCGTGCTGGACAGGGAGCCAGCCAGCACCAAGCACGCTGCCGCCGTCAGCTTCAGATACAGACGGCTGGCTGGTGGCCAGTTTGCCGACCGCGCAGCGCTGGCGCCAACACGACGTTCGCAGGTTCGCAGTAAGTACAAGAAGAATCCCATCCCAAATAATATGTTTTCACGCTTCTTCCCGCTCGCCTGCAACACATGCACGCCATACACTTTTTAATCAGCGCAATAAAGACAGCATGGACCCGGCGGGCAAACATGTCTTTTTATCAGGATAAGTTGCAATTCTACTACATCGCATCACAAACGCGCGTTCGTTACGCATGTCTGGTACGGGGTTGTGGACGGCGCTCGTGCTACGCACGGCCCGTGTGTCAGTACGCCGTCTTGTGGAACCAGACCGAGAATGCCGTCATGACGAGAATCTTCAAATCCAGCGTCAGTGACCAGTGCTCGATGTAATGCAGGTCGTGTTCGACCCGGCGCTGCATCTTGTCGAGCGTGTCGGTTTCGCCCCGGAAGCCGTTCACTTGCGCCCAGCCGGTAATGCCTGGCTTGACGTTGTGGCGGGCGTAATATTCTGAAATGATGGCGCCGAATTCCAGGTTGTGCTTGATCGCATGGGGCCGTGGGCCGACGATCGACATATGACCGAAGAATACGTTGAACAGCTGAGGCAACTCGTCCAGGCTGCTGCGGCGCAGGAAGCCGCCGACACGCGTGACACGGCTGTCGAAACGGGTCGCCTGCTTGACCTCAGCGGCGGCGCAATCGTCGACCTTCATCGAGCGAAACTTCCAGACTTCGAATTCATGGTTATTGAAACCATGACGTCGTTGCTTGAAAATCACCGGCCCCGGGCTATCGAGCTTGACGGCAAGGGCAATGATTGCCAGCACCGGGCTGACCAGGGCGAGCAGAATGCTGGAAATTACGAGATCTTCGGCACGCTTCAAGCGCCCCATCTGCTCGCCGATGCGGCTGTTGGCAATCGTCAGGACCGGAACACCCGCAAGGCGCTCCATATTGATGGACGGGAATTGCCAGACAACGTTATTCGGCACCAGGTCAATCCGGACAGGCACCGTGCGCAGCTTTTTCAGCAACGCTTCGACCCGTTCCGTTGCGAGCCAGGGTAGCGCTACCACGACACGGTCCACGGGATTGGCGCGGATGTAGTCGAGCAGCGTGCAGGTGGAGCCCAGCATGTGAGGGATGAGCGAGGACGGGATGCCACGCTCGACGCGGTCGTCGAACACGCCCAGCACCCGGATATTCGCGTGGCCGCTCTCCCTGATGGCGTTGACAATCAGTTCAGCGCGCTCGTTGGCACCGACGATGATGATCGACTCGTCGAGCAGATTTGCCATGCGTGCGCGGTAAATGATTCGCGTGAGGATCAGTCGATTGGCCAGCAGCAGCACGAACCAGGCGCAGGCGCTCGTTGCCACCCAGACGCGCGAATACTCCGACAAGGTGCCGGACAGGTAGCCGACGATCATGATCAGGGAAAGACCACCGAAGAATCCCAGGCCCAGCTTGCCCAGCAGAGAATTCAGCGACAGGATCTCGCGCTCACGGTAGGCCTGCGCGCAGTGAAGCGACACGATGATGACGAGGGTGCTCAAATAAATGAACAGGTGGCCGGCCGTCGTCAGCTTGGCGTCGAGGCCGAACCGTACGAAAAAGCCACCAAAGCCGGCGAGCAACAGTACGACAATATCGGAGATCTTGAGCAGATTGATGAAGAACGGCAGCCAGTATCTGGCCGACGACTGTGCACTGCCCTTTTTCAGCAGTGAGCCAAGTTCGCCGGCAGCATCCCGCGATCGATGCTTGTCGTGTTCGCCGACAGCGGAAGCAGGGTCGAAGTTATTCATCGTGACAGATCCAATCATCAAGAATTGAATAAGGTGCGCAAATTTTTTCCGGCAGGCACACCGCCTTGCGAGTACTACCGCAAACGCTTGCGACCACGACAAAGACCTGATGGCCCATGTGCGCAGCGCGTTCTGCCGCTACCGGAAACCGCTCTCGTGCATGTCACGAAAGCTGGATTTGCCTACCCTATCCAATTGTTTTCTGCAGCGCCGCGCAACGCGTACTACTTAAAAAGAAAAAAATGAAACCGACTTCATTAGAGAACTTGGCAACAAAGTTTTTGCATCATTTGATGCACATCAATAACATAACTAGACTATATGCTAATTGAGCTTCAAAGTCATTAGTTTTGACGCGACGCACCAAAATATATTTATAACAACTAGCAACGAAGTTTGACCGTTCGCCAGCCGGCATTCACACTCACTCTGACCACATCCGCGCACAACCAAGCCGAAAGGTCCGCGGGCGCCGGGCGTTCAACGTTTTCCCAGCGAGAACTAAGCGCAGGCACTGGTTTCGCCGGCAACATTCATCAGGCGACGACCTTACCCCGGCCGGTGGAGACGGTACATACCGCTTACTTTTTATTACTGTTTCCAAACCGTACCACGTGTTGTCATTTTGTGCATTCAACGGTGTGGCCAGGGGAGATCCCCATGCAGACCCATTGCACCGCACCGATCTGTTGTCTGTACGGCGCACACCGGGCAGTTTGGTGCGTCGAGCGTCGATAAACCGTATAAATATTGGTATCATGCAAGGTCTCGATTTCTCCAGCCACAACAGGACCTCCGATGCCCGCTCCCAATGCCGCGACCGTTACGCGCCCTCTCACATGACCGCGCAGCTGACCCTGGTAGTGGCCCTCGACCGTGACAATGGCATCGGCATCGACAACCGCATGCCATGGCACCTGCCGCATGACCTGGCGCACTTCAAGCGCGTCACGCTCGGCAAGCCCGTGATCATGGGCCGCAAGACGTTCGACTCGATCGGTCGCGCGCTGCCGGGCCGGCGCAATATCGTCATCACCCGCAATGCCGACTGGTCGCACGAGGGCACCGAGCGCGCCGCATCGCTCGACGCGGCCATTGCGCTGCTGGACGGCGCGCCGGCCAGCATCATCGGCGGCGCGCAGATCTTCAATGCGGCGATCGGCCTGGCCGACGCGATGATCGTCACGCACATCGATCACCGCTTCACCTGCGACACGTTCTTCCCGCAGATCGACCCTGCCGTGTGGACGGAAACCGCACGCGACACGCACCATCAGCCGCAGCGCGACGACCAGCCAGAGTTCGACTACGCCTACGTCACCTACCAGCGCAACGCCGGCAAGGGCGCTCCATGAGCAGACCGCTTCGCTCCCCTGGCTCGCGCGGCGGCGACGGCTTTGCCGGCCGCATTGCCGTCCTGATTGCCGTTCTGGCCACGGTCGGCACGCTGTTTGCATTCCTTGGCACCTCATCGCACAACGACGCAAGCCTGTACAAGACGACGGCGGCGATGGAAAAAACCAGTGCAGCCAATGCCTGGGCCCATTACCAGGCCAAGTCGAGCCGCCAGAACCTGGCCGAACTGGCTGCCACGCTGCCCGGCGTTGATGCTGGCCGCTACACACAGCAAGCCGAGCGCTATCGCCTCGAGAAAGACGTGATCCGCAAGGAAGCGGAGCGCTGGGAAGCCTCGTCGAGCGACTGGAACCGGCGCTCCGAAGAAGCCCTGCACCGTCAGCGCCAGTGGGCGGCGGCGTCGGTCGCGCAGCAGATCGCGATTTCGCTGGCCGCGGTCACGCTGCTGGCGCGCCGCACGTGGCTGCTGACGCTGACCGGCGCGGTCGCCACCTTCGGCATCACGCTGGGCCTGTTCGCCTTTTTGGAAGGCAGCACGACGGCATTGTCGCCCGTGCCGCTGGGCGCGGCGCTGGCTGCCGCACTGCTGACCGAGGGGGTCCGGCGCGCCGGGCGCCGCCTGGACAGCTAAGGGTGCGACACTGAACTGCGTGAGTGGTTAATGTAGCAAACAAGCTGGCGCAAAGGCCGGCAAAAAAACCTGCACCGGAGCCCGCAATTTCTGCGAAAATCCGCTACTCATTTTCTACGGTGCCGTGCGCGGCGGCCATGCGCCACTTCGGAATGATCCGATGTGACGCGGCTGCCCCTCACGGCGCTTCGCTTTGGAGCTGTCCATGAAATTTCGTTTCCCCATCGTCATCATCGACGAGGACTTCCGCTCGGAGAATACCTCCGGCCTTGGCATTCGCGCCCTCGCGGCGGCGATGGAACAAGAAGGCATGGAGGTCGTTGGCGTGACCAGCTATGGCGACCTGTCCCAGTTCGCCCAGCAGCAGTCACGCGCATCGGCATTCGTGCTGTCGATCGACGACGAGGAATTTGGCAGCGGCTCGCTGGAAGACACCGATTCGGCACTGGTCGGGCTGCGCGCCTTCGTCAAGGAAATCCGCCACAAGAACGCGGACATCCCGATCTACATCTACGGCGAGACCCGTACCAGCCGCCACATCCCGAACGATGTGCTCAAGGAGCTGCACGGCTTCATCCACATGTTCGAAGACACGCCCGAATTCGTCGCGCGTCACATCATCCGCGAAGCCAAGGCCTATCTGGACAGCCTGGCGCCGCCGTTCTTCCGCGCGCTGGTGAACTACGCCTACGACGGCTCGTACTCGTGGCACTGCCCCGGCCACTCGGGCGGCGTCGCCTTCCTGAAGTCGCCGATCGGCCAGATGTTCCACCAGTTCTTCGGCGAGAACATGCTGCGCGCCGACGTCTGCAACGCCGTTGAAGAACTCGGCCAGCTGCTGGACCACACGGGCCCGATCGCCAAATCCGAACGCAACGCCGCGCGCATCTACGGCGCCGACCATTGCTACTTCGTGACCAACGGCACCTCCACCTCGAACAAAATGGTCTGGCACTCGACCGTCGCGCCGGGCGACATCGTCGTCGTCGACCGCAACTGCCACAAGTCGATCCTGCACTCGATCATCATGTGCGGCGCGATTCCCGTGTTCCTGATGCCGACCCGGAACAACCTGGGCATCATCGGCCCGATTCCGCTGTCCGAATTCACGCCCGAATCGATCGCCCGCAAGATTGAAGCCAATCCGTTCGCGCGCGAAGCCGTCAACAAGAAGCCGCGCATCCTGACCATCACCCAGTCGACCTACGACGGCGTGGTCTACAACGTCGAGACGCTGCGTGAAATGCTGGACGGTAAAATCGACACGCTGCACTTCGACGAAGCGTGGCTGCCGCATGCGACGTTCCACGACTTTTACAAGAACATGCACGCGATCGGCCAGAACCGCCCGCGCGCAAAAGAGTCGATGATCTTCTCGACCCAGTCGACGCACAAGCTGCTGGCCGGCCTGTCGCAGGCCTCGCAAGTGCTGGTGCGCGAATCGCAGTCGGTCAAGCTCGACCAGGATGCGTTCAATGAAGCCTACCTGATGCACACGTCGACCTCGCCGCAGTACTCGATCATCGCTTCGTGCGACGTCGCCGCTGCGATGATGGAAGCACCGGGCGGCACCGCGCTGGTCGAAGAGTCGATCCTGGAAGCGCTGGACTTCCGCCGCGCGATGAAGAAGGTCGACCAGGACTTCGGCACCGACTGGTGGTTCCAGGTCTGGGGCCCAGACAAGTTCTCGGAAGAAGGCATCGGCACGCAGGACGACTGGATGATCCGCGCCGAAGAATCGTGGCACGGTTTCGGCGATCTGGCCCCGGGCTTCAATATGCTCGACCCGATCAAGGCGACCATCGTCACGCCGGGCCTGAACCTGTCGGGTCAGTTCGGCGAGACCGGCATTCCGGCCTCGATCGTCACCAAGTACCTGGCCGAGCACGGCGTCATCATCGAGAAGTGCGGGCTGTACTCGTTCTTCATCATGTTTACGATCGGGATTACCAAGGGTCGCTGGAACACGCTGGTCACGGCGCTGCAGCAGTTCAAGGACGATTACGACCGCAATGCGCAGATGTGGCGCGCGATGCCGCAGTTCGCCGCGGCCAACCCGCGCTACGAAATGCACGGCCTGCGCGACCTGTGCACCGAGATCCACACGTTCTACAAGTCGCACGACGTCGCGCGCCTGACGACCGAGATGTACCTGTCGGACATGATCCCGGCGATGAAGCCGTCGGACGCCTTCGCGCACATGGCGCACCGCAAGATCGAGCGCGTGGCGATCGACGAACTCGAAGGCCGCATCACGGCGATCCTGCTGACCCCCTACCCACCGGGCATCCCGCTCCTGATTCCGGGCGAGCGCTTCAACCGCACGATCGTCGATTACCTGCGCTTTGCACGTGACTTCAACGAGCGCTTCCCGGGCTTCGAGACCGACGTGCACGGCCTGGTCAAGCGTGAAGTTGATGGCAAGCGCGGCTACTTTGTCGACTGCGTGCAGCAGGACGACTGATCCATTGATGGCGGAATAAAAAAAGGCCCGGAGCGATCCGGGCCTTTTTGCATGGCACGCCGACGATCAGGTCTTCGGCAACGTCACGCCGCTCTGACCTTGGTACTTGCCGCCGCGGTCCTTGTACGACGTTTCGCAGACTTCATCGCTCTCGAAGAACAGCACCTGCGCGCAGCCTTCGCCCGCGTAGATCTTCGCTGGCAGCGGCGTCGTGTTCGAGAACTCGAGCGTTACGTAGCCTTCCCATTCCGGTTCGAACGGCGTGACGTTGACGATGATGCCGCAGCGCGCATAGGTCGATTTGCCCAGGCAGATCGTGAGCACATTGCGCGGGATGCGGAAGTATTCGATCGTGCGCGCCAGCGCGAACGAGTTCGGCGGGATGATGCAGACGTCGCTCTTGATGTCGACGAACGAGTTCGAGTCGAAATTTTTCGGATCGACGATCGTGCTGTTGATGTTGGTGAAGACCTTGAATTCATCGGCGCAGCGGATGTCGTAGCCGTAGGACGAGGTGCCGAACGAGATGATCCGGCGGCCATCCTGCTCGCGCACCTGCTGCGGCTCGAACGGTTCGATCATGCCAGTGCTGTGCGCCATGCGGCGGATCCAGTTGTCGCTCTTGATAGTCATTTGTGGGTTTCCAGCAGGGAGAAAATCAGGCGATTTTACGCGAAAAGGCGCTGGCCGTGAGGCCTGATCATGATCGATTTGCTACCCGCCCGCCCCGGCACCGCCCAGCAGACGCATGATCATCGCGTGGACCAGCTGCGCCGTCTCGACCGGTTTTTCGAGCGGATACAAATGGCCGCCTTCGATCATGGCCAGGTGCTCGCCCACCAGCTTGCGCGTAGATGCAAGGCCTGCCTGCCGCATCTCTTCCGATACGGTGCCGGCGATGAAGCCGACCGGCACCGGGAACGGCGCGCGGATCACGGCGCCCATGTGGTGCGGCAGCGACTGGTAAATCGCGGATTCGACGTCGCGCCGGAAGCGCAGCGTGACGCCATCGGGATGCGGCGCCAGACCGTGCTCCATGTAGTCGTCGAGCGCGCCGGGCGCCCAGGCCTGGAACATCGACTTGGCGTGGAAGTGGCGGTAGGCGGCGTCACGGTCCGGCCAGTGCTCGCGCCGCTTGTACGAAAAGCGCGCTGGCGACAGCCGTGCGCCCCACCCCGCCAGCTTGGCCAGGCGCCAGACCAGCGCGCGCCACCCGGCCACCACGGGGGAATCGAGCATCACCACGCAGCGCACCAGGTCGGGCCGGCGCCGCGCCGCCATCGTCGACAGCGCGCCGCCCAGCGAATGGCCAACGAGGATCGCCGGCCGGCCGTAGCTTTCGAGGTGCGCAATCAGCTCGTCGGTCAGCGTGTTCCAGCCATCGCCCACCGGGTAGCGCGGATCGTGGCCGTGCATGTCCAGCGTGCGCACGTCGTAGTGTTCGGCGAGCTGCGCCAGCAGGCGATTGTAGGTGCCGGCCGGGTAGCTGTTCCCGTGGGCGAAGTGCAGCAGCGGTTTGGGCATGGGTCGGGAACGGTGGCCAGGTTATGCAGCCCATTGTAATGGCGTCTCCGGCCCCGGCCCCGATCTTTGGCGCCAGTTTAGAAGGTTACACCTACTGTCAGCGCGGCGCTGTAGCCCTGGCTAACCGTGCCCGTGACGCTCGCCATCTGCAGCGCCGTGCCGTCGCTGAACACATTATCAAGCGCAAAGCTCATCCGCGCGAGATTGCCGATGCTGCTCGCATAGCCGCTGCTGGTGTAGGCCTCGTTGGCGATCGCCAGCGGGAACGTGAACTGCGATGTCTTGACGCGGTTCGCGGCGCTCGTCGCCTTCTCCAGCGACGGATACACCTCGAAGTGCACGTGCGGCATGCGCCCGTCATAGCAGCCGGGGAAGATGGTCGTGAACGTCACGTAGCCTTCGCTGTCGGCTTCCTGCACGCCGCGCAGGTAGTTCTCGCCGACGATGCCGCTGCTGTACATCGAATAACCGCCTTCACGTGTGCAGTGCCACAGATAGACCGTGGCGCCGGCGGCGGCCGCGCAGCCCTGCGCCACGTTCTCGATCTTCAAACGGATGGTTAGCGGCACACCGGCCGCCACGCCGCTGACACCGGCAACGCTGGACCGGAGATCGCTGCGCACGATGCCGGACAGGACCAGCGCATTGGCCACGCCATTGGCATTGCGATTGGTGCCGTCGCCCGGATATGGCCCGCCCGTTTCTTCGGGAATCACCGAGCAGACCGCGCTGCCGCTACCCGCGCTGGCGGCGCCCGTGGTCGTCGTGGAACTGGACAGGCCAAAGCCGTCATCGGCGCCGCCGCCGCCGCAACCGGCCAGCGGCAGGACCGCGCTGCCCGCGCCGGCAAACAGCCAGCGCAGCGACTGGCGCCGGGTGGTTGACCGGGCCAGCATGCGGGCAAGGTCGGCGCCCAGGCCACGGTGATGGTCAGCATCGTGGTCGGCGTGCTGCTCCGGGTCTTGATGATGGCGTATTGCGTTCATTTTCTGCTGTCTCCCTCATGGATATCGTGTCGTTCATGATCAGCTTTGCGGCCCCTGCCGAGCGGCGCGTCGAGCTGCGCACGCTGTTGTGGCGTGAGTACTGCCTTGAGCATGGCGCGTGTCTGCAGCCGCAGCAGCTCCTGGTCGGCGATCGCCTGGCCCAGCGCCTGTGCGGCGGCGGATGCTGCGGCCCCGTCGAATTCCGGTGCACCTGCCACCGCGCGCAGCGCCGCGTCAGCCTTGCGCCCGGCAAGATCCAGCGCGCGCCGCCGGGGCGCCTGGCCGTGCAGGATCGTGAAGACGCGCTCGTTCTGCGCATCGCTCAGGTTCAGGCCGCGCAGGAATGGCGGCGTGCCGACCGGACCGGCGTCGCCGTCGCGCTCGTGCAGTTGACCGAACGGCGGGCCGTCGTGCCCGGGACCGTCCGGTGGCGGCATCGGCTGGGCCAGGACCGTGGGCGCGGCCAGCAGGCAGACGGAGAATGCGGTCGCGGCGCGCAATCCGGATAGTGTGGGGCGCAAGGAAGCTGGTCGTGTCATCGTGGACCTCTCGTGTTGTGGAAGCGGCCATTGTGTGGCGGGGACGTGTAAAGCGCGTCTAAGCCAGGTAAATCCGCGTAAAGCACCGCAGACGGCGCCGACCTGCTGCGCTATCCTGTCGCCATGAACAACGTTTTGCTCATCGACGACGACGTCGAACTGGTCGGCATGTTTGCCGAGTACCTCGAACAGGAGGGCTTTCCCGTCACCTGCGTGCACAATGGCGAGGACGGCGCGCGCGCCGCGCTGACCGGCGGCTATGCCATCGCGGTCCTGGATGTCATGATGCCCGGCGCGGGCGGCATCGAAGCGCTGCGCCAGATCCGCGCTGGCAGCCGCATGCCGGTGCTGATGCTCACGGCGCGCGGTGATGACGCCGACCGCATCCTGGGCCTCGAACTGGGCGCCGACGATTACGTGGCCAAGCCGTGCACGCCGCGCGAACTGACAGCGCGCGTGCGCGCCATCCTGCGCCGCACCCAGGCCGCGCCCGAGAGCGGCCCCGGGGTGGTGCTCAGTGTCGGCAAGCTGACGATGCTGCCCGAACAGCGCCGCGCCACCTGGGACGGCCAGCATCTCGACCTGACCAGCACCGAATTCAATCTGCTCGAAGTCCTGGCCCGCAATGCCGGCCGCCCGGTCAGCAAGAACGATTTGTCCGAACAGGGCCTGGGCCGGCCGCTGGCACGGTTCGATCGCAATATCGACGTCCACCTGAGCAGCCTGCGGCACAAGCTGGGGCCATTGGCCGACGGCCGCTCGTGCCTGCAGACGATCTACCGCCAGGGCTACCAGTTGATCAAGGAGTAGCATGGGCCGGTTGTTCTGGAAGTTCTTCCTGTGCATCCTGCTGGCGCAGGTGGCCGCAACCATCGGCGTGGGCGGCGTGTTCTGGCTGCGCGACCAGGCGCGCCAGCGCGCCACGCCCGTGCTCGACAGCGGTCCGCCGGCAGCGATCGCGCTGGACGCCGCCGCCGCCACGCTGCGCCACGGCGGCTTGCCCGCCCTGCGCAGCCTGCTGCCCGACATGCGGCGCCCCCAACTGTTCGTGCTGGACGCGGCGCGCCACGAACTGCTGGGCCGCGCAGTGCCGGCCGAACTGATGCATGCAGTCGAACGCGAACTGCGCGATGGCGCGCAGGGCGGCGACAGTGCCGTGTGGCGTGGTGCGCGGCGCCTGGTCGGCCCGGGCGGCGAGCAGTACATCGCGTTCGTGTCGCGTGACTTCGGGCGCCAGACCGGCCGTGACGCCGGCCGCCAGGACGGGCTGCGCGACGGTGCCGGCCCCGATACGCTGACGCCTGGCCTCGGGCCCGGTCCCGGCCCGCGCCGCCGTATCGGCCAGAGCGTCGTGATCGGCGCCACCGTATTGGCCAGCTTGCTGTTCGCGGCGCTGCTGGCCTGGTATTTCTCGCGCCCCATCCGCGCCCTGCGCAGCGCCTTCGAAGCCGCCGCCGCCGGAGACCTGGCGCAGCGCTTCGGTCCCGGCGCCAAGGGCGGCGACGAACTGGTCGACCTTGGCCGCGACTTCGACCGCATGAGCGCACGCCTGCGCGCGCTGATGGATGGCCAGCGCCGCCTGCTGCACGACGTCTCGCACGAACTGCGCTCGCCGCTGGCGCGGATGCAGGCGGCGCTGGGCCTGGCGCACCAGCAGCCGGACAAGATCGGCACCACGCTCGAACGCATCGAGCGCGAAAGCAATCGCATGGACAAGCTGATTGGCGAACTCTTGACGCTGTCGCGCCTGGAAGCGTCGCCCGACGTGCTGCGGCGCGAGCCGGTGGATCTGGTGGAGCTGGTCGACGGCCTTGTCGCCGATGCACGCTTCGAAGCCGGCCAGGCCCACGCCGCGGACGATCACGGCGCGGCGCTGCGCGTCGACTTCGATGCCGACGACAACGTCAACGTCAGCGGCGACCCGGACCTGCTCTGGAGCGCACTCGAGAACGTGGTGCGCAACGCCGTCAGACACGGCGCGCCGGGCGGCGTCGTGGCAGTGTTCGTGCGCGCCGTGGATGGCGTGGCAAGGGTCGAGGTATGCGACCGGGGGCCGGGCATCGCGCCCGAGGATCTTCCGGCGATTTTCCAGCCGTTCTTCCGCTCCGGGGCATCGCGCACCGGTGTCGACGGGCACGGGCTTGGACTGGCCATTGCGCAGCGCGTGGTGCAGGCGCATGATGGCGAGATCGTGGTGGCCAATCGCGATGGCGGGGGACTGCAGGTGACGATCACGCTGCCTGCGACAGGACGATGACGTCTGCGGCTCAGCGCCCGTACCAATAGCGGGCGTGGGTTGCGCGGTAGGTCGTGACATCCAGGCCGGGTCCGAACGCCAGCGTGACGGCGCCCCGTTCATCGGTGCGAATGCGCTCGATGCCCATGGCGCCATAGCGCGCGTAGACCAGCTTTTGCGGGTGGCGATACCGATTGCGGTGACCTACCTGGAAGATACCGACTGTCGGCGCGACGGCTTGCAGGAACGCCGCGCTCGACGAGGTGCCGCTGCCGTGGTGCGGTGCCAGAAGCACGTCGGCGCGCAGGCGGTCGGCGTCAAGGTCCAGCAGCGCGGCTTCCTGTGCCGCTTCGATATCGCCGGCCAGCAAAATCGCTTTGCCGCCCGCGCTGATGCGCAGCACGCAACTGCGCGCATTGCTTTTCAGGCGCGGGTTAGCGTAGCTGGCGTTATCTGGCGCGAGCATCTCGAAGCGCACGCCGTCCCAGTGCCATGCCTGCCCGGCGCTGCAGCGGTCCGGGTGCATGGCCTTGCCCAGCAATCGGTGGTCATCGGGTAGCGACGAGATCAGCCGCCCTACCCGCACGGTCTGCAGCACCGCCTCGGCGCCGCCGACGTGATCGAGGTCGCTGTGTGAAATCACCAGTGCATCGAGCCGGCCGATGCCCCGGCCACGCAGGTACGGCAGGATCACGCGCGTGGCGCCGCTTGCGCCGGGCGCGTACAGCGGACCGGTGTCGTACAGCAGACGATGGTGCTGCGTTTCGACCAGCAGCGCCATGCCCTGGCCGACATCAAACGCCGTGATGTCGAACCGACCGGCCACCGGCGCGGTCGGCATGTGGGTCAGCAGCGGCGTCCATGCGGCCAGGCCCGCCCAGCGCTGCGGCCAGCCGCGCGGCGCCAGCATCCACGCAGTGCCGGCCAGGGCCAGCACGAGAATCCACGGCGTTGGCGTGGGCGCAGTCCATACGGCCAGCGCCGGCGCGGCCAACCACGTCAGGGGCCACACCAGGACGACAATTGCCAGGTGCGCGCTGCCCAGCACCAGATCGGCCAGCGGCGACGGCAGCAGGCTGCCGGCGAGCGCCAGCGGTGTGACGAACAGGCTGATGACGGGAATTGCCACCGCGTTGGCGAGGGGGCTGACGAGCGACACCTGCCCGAACAGCAGCAGGGTGAGGGGCACCAGGCCCAGCGTGACAGCCCACTGCGTACGCGCTGCCACCACGAGACCGGCGCGCCAGCCGCGCGTGGGCACGCCCAGGCGGCCACTGCATGCATACAAAATCGCCGCCACCGCCCCGAACGACAGCCAGAAGCCTGGCCACAGCATCGCCCACGGATCGCGCAGCACGGCCACGCCCAGCGCCAGGCACAGCACGTGCGACATCGAGGTGATGCGCCCGCACCACAGCGCCAGTGCGACCATCGCCAGCATGTAGAAGGTGCGCTGGGCCGGCACGCCGAAGCCGGCCAGCAGCACGTACAGCAGCGCCACCACGGCGCCCGCCAGCGCGGCCGCCTTTTGGGCCGGCAAGTGCAGTGGCAGGTTCGCACCGGTGAAGAATGAGCGGCGCCACAGCCATGACGTGGCCCACGCGCTAAGGCCCGCCAGCATCGTGATGTGCAGGCCGGAGATCGAGACGAGGTGGCTGATGCCGGTGCGGTTGAACACGTCCCACGACGCCTGGTCAATGCCGCGCTGGTCGCCAATCACCAGCGCGACGATCACCCCAGCATACGGCTTGCCGTCCAGGACTGCCAGGATGCGGCTGCGCAGCCAGCCCCGCGCCCGCTCCACGGCGTAGCCGGCCTTCGGTGTCCATGCCGCCAGGCGGGCATTGCGCGCGCCGGCCCGGCGGACGTAGCCCGTCGCGCGCACGCCCTGTTCCAGCAACCATGCCTCGTAATCGAAGCCGTGCGGGTTGGCGTTGCCGTGCGGGCGCTGCAGGCGCACGACAAGGCGCCAGCGTTCGCCCGGCTGCACGAACGCCGGATCGGCGGCGCTGGCGCTGTACCAGGACAGGATGATGTTGGCCGGCACGGTGGCGCCGGGCGTGTCGACACGCGCGACGTCGAACTGGAAGCGCACGCCGCCATCGAAGCGGTGCGGCAGGCTGGCGACGGCGCCAGTCACGGCGATTTCGCGGCCTTCGTCTGCAAGCGGCAGTGCGTCGCCGAGCGCACTGTGGGCAAGGAGCGCTGCCCAGCAGGCGCCGAGCAGGCCGCCGACAATCAGCTTGCGGGGCAAGCCGCGCAAGATCACGCAAACGACGATGGCCGTAGCTACGCACGCTGCGAGGCTGCTTGGTTCCGGCAATGCGGACCGGGTCTGGAGCCAGGCAGCGCCTGCGGTGAAGGCAAGGATGGCGCTGCGCATGGGTTGGTGAATCAACGTCGGTCAGGCGGCCGGGCGGCTGACGCCCAACTTGTGCCTGATCGGCATTGCAGCGACGAAGCACCTGTCCGTCGCCACTGTAGTCGAGCAGACCGTCCAGTCTTTCTGGCGCGTAACCGGTCCGTCCATGACATCTCCTTCGTGTTTTCGCGTCAAGCGGCTGTTCGGATCGGATCGATGCACTCAAGGCTCGCTTGCAAGCCGCACGAGTGTCCAGCTGCTGTGCCGGCGAACGCGTTGTGCGAACGATGCACGTGGCATCTGGCTGCCGGCAGCAAACCAGCGTGTACCATCGAGCGCCTCGTCGTCGTCACAGCGCCACCATCCGCTGGCCGGACAGGCTGCACTGCTCTGCGCGACGCTGCCGATCAGGGCGTCGCCGTGGGGCATGAGGTCCGGGTCTGGCGCAAGACCGGACGCGAGATCAGGCGCAATGACGGGGGCAAGGTCAGGCTTAAGGACGGGGCCGAGACTGCTTGCATGACCCGGGATGGCTAACCCGGTCTCAGCAGGCGCTGGCATGATCTGAACCGGGGCACGGGGACGGTGGCGCTTGTCCGCCAGGCGCCACCGGGTCGGGCTTCGGCTTTCATAGCTCGGCTGCAAACCCCGGACCCGCTGCCACACGGTTGGTTGCGGCAGCAGCAGCGCTTGCGGCATGCGCTTGCCTTCAGCGATGAACTGGCGTTGCCCGTTATAGACGCGCACGCGGGCGTTGACCTCGGTACATTGCCACCAGCCGGTGTGCGGACAGCTGTCACCGGCCAGCGCGATGGCGCCGAGCGCAGTGGCCGGCGCTTTGACAGCCGCTGGCGCCTGGAGTGCCGTTGGCCGTAGCCGGAGACTGCCGGCGATCCGGTCCCACAGATCGATCAGCGCCCCCTCGGACAACGTCGACTGCACCGGCTTGCCGCCACCCGCCGGATTGGTGCCGGCGGCCAGTTCCAGAGTCATGAACGGCGTGGTGACATCCGCCTGGCGCCCGGGCATTTCCCACTGAAACGAATAGCCGGTCGTGAAATTGGGTTCGCGCACCCGCATGACCAGTTCGTCGCCATCGAGGCCATTGATGGCGCGCGCCGCTTCACGCAGATGCGAGAACGCAAGCTGCATGAACAGCGGACGGCGGTCGACCGTGATCGCATGCCGTTCGAGCAGGCGCGGGGCGGGCATCACCCCTGCCATCGACGAGAGCACGATACTCACGTCAGGATGGCCCGGCAGGCCGGCGAACAGCACGACGCTTTCAGTATCCGCGTCGTCATACGGGTCAAGCACGATGGCATGGTCAAGACAAAACCCCGGCTCGCGCGGTATCTCACCGGGCTGCATCGCGCGAAACCGGCGCAGTACGCGTGCCAGGCCGTCCCCGCTGCCCGGCGCCATACCCTGCGCCTGCGCGTCAATGCTGACGTGGGGTAGTCTCAGCAGGCCGTGCACGTCCACGTCCTCAATTGCCACAATGTGACCGTTTTCGATGGTCTGGGCCGGGCGCCGGTTATGTACGAACACCTTGCCCTGTCCCGTCGCCGACAGCAAGTCCTTCGCCGACTCCAGCTTGCCGTACTCTTCTTTCCCGTCAAGCAGCGTGTTTTCGAGTGCGTCAAGACGTGCCGTGAAGTCGTCGTCCGTTTCACGGTCGGTACTGGCAACGTCGTAACCGCCGACGAAGCCACGTCGCAGACGCACCTGCGCCTCGGCGGGAAGGTCGATCAGGAAACGGCCTACGCAGACGGTCTTCATCGTGCCGGTCATCTTTGCCACCTTTTGCCTATCCTCGTCGGTCTGGAACGAGTTCGCGAGAAAGGACATCAGCGTCAGGGCTGACGCCATCGCTATACCGACCCAACGCACATGGCGGCTTTTCAGCCGCTTCATCGGACTTCCTGAACGATCTTGACGATGAGATGGCGCGTCAGCAGCAGCATGTCTTCGTGCTGGAAACTGTCCTGGTGCCGGAAACCCGTTGGCGCAAACGCGCCGCGCACGTGCGATGCCGCCCCTGCGCCGGATTGCAGCGGCACGGTTTCATCCCCTTGTTCGTCCTGCGGCCACAAGACAAAGCGCAGCCGGACACCGTTCGCGGTTTCCACCTCGCGCGTGTCGGCACTGCCTTTTCCACCATCAGCGACCAGCTTTGCCGCCCGCACGTTTGCGGTCGTGAGCACAGCCGGCGACGTCGAGGGCATGCGCGCCACCCAGCGAATCTTGCCGTACGCTTTCAGCGTTTTGTCCGCGCCGTAAAAGGCGTAGGAATGGCGGTGATAGTACGGCGTGCTCTTGCCGCCCTTCCTTTCGACGCCCAGAACCTGGCGGTGAAAGCGTTCTGCCTCATTGATTGCGTCGAGAATCTTCTTGACCGGCCCGCCGTGCAGCTTGGCGTAGCGCTGCGCCGGGTCCGCCAACGCCGGATCGATCATCCGGTGCCACGACGTCATGTCCCTGTACATATCGTAGGGATTGCCATCCGGTAGCGACACCATGTCGCGCAGATCCTCGTGCGCGTTCACGCCACGCAACGTCTTGATCAAGAGCCACGGCGCCGGATACAGATGATTCGGCAGCAGTTGCAACAAGCCGGGCGCCACCGCCATCACCGGCATCGTCTTGGCACTCGTGTCGCCGGCGATATCGGCGAACCCGGACGCCGCAAAATTGGCCAGTGGCCCGTTGGTGAAATTGCCTGCCTCGGTGCCGCAGGCCATGCGCCGGTATGCCACCGGCGCGCCCAGCGCCGGCATCACGGCGTGCACGATGCCGGCGATATCCGAGGCGCCACCCGCGCCCTCGCTCAGGCGCGCGCAGGCACGCGCGACCAGCCCGCCCATCGAGTGCGTCACCAGGATCACGTGGCGGCATACATGCTTGCGGTCGGTCCAGAAAGCGCGTATTCCGTCGATCCGTGCACGCAGGCTTTTTGCCGCCACGTCGCACGACGCCAGCCAGTTGTAGCCGAAGGCATACACCGGATACTGGTAGCCGGCGTAGTGTTCGAGTTCGGCTTCGGTGACATGCTCGATCTGTCGCACGCCCCAGCGTTCGGGGTCGCACTGCATCACCCGCTTCCAGTGCAGGCGTACCAGACGCGCGCCCTGGGGCGAGAGCTGGAACGTCTTGTCCAGGTTGCGTTGCAGGTCGACCAGCAGCGCGCCATACGAGTCGGCGTGGATTTCTCCCCAGCCCCGCTCGCGCATGACGTCAGGCTCCAGGCCGCAAAGCGGGAAGTCGAGTTCACCGTCAGGGTCCACCTCGAGGATGGCGGGATCCAGGATGCGCTGGCGCAGTGCAGGCGCGCGTGTTTCCCACACGTCGGCCTCGCGGTATTTGCCGGCGAGGTGATTCGGTGGCCGCCATGCGTGCTCGCCCGGGCGCAGCGCGTCGTCGTCACGCTTGCTCAGGTTGGCGCGCGCCCGCAGGTTCGAGCCCATGCTGCCGGGCACAAAAATGACGGGAATGACCTTGCGCGACCCGATCGTGACGCGCGCGCGCACCTTGAATGCAACCGGCGTGGCGACCGTGTGGGCCACCAGGCTGCCGTCGCGCTCGACGGTGGGCTGGTGGATGGGCCGGGTTGGTTCGCTCATGCTTTGTCCGTGCTGGTGGGCGTCGGATCGCTGGACTGATCATCGGCCAGCAGGCGGATTTCGATGTCGCCCATGGCGTAGCTGTGCAGGATGCCCGTGCGGCCTTCATCATCGGTGATGCCTTCGATGCTGGTGCCGTCCTCGTGCTGTGCGATATAGCGCTGCCCCCTGGCCGGCAGATTCGTCTGGCGGTCGATGACCACCACACGCTCATCGGTTTCGAGGGCGGTAGCCGGCAGTCGCAGGCCGGCCGGCGTGCCGCCACCGCCCGTCAGGTAGTCGACGCTGGCGGCCTTGATGACGTGGTTGCCGCTGCTCTGGTGCGTGATCGCGCCGCCGTGCCAGTCGGTTTGCGTCCCCTGCGACACTACCTTGACGGATGGCGCTTCGAGCTCGATGCCAGTGGCCGCGATCAGGCGAATCCGGTTGGACGACTTGATCTCGATATCGCCCTTGTGCGTTTCGACGACGATGTCGCCGCGCGCCGCGATCAGCTTCATGCCCAGGTCATAGGCGAACAGGCTGAGCGCGCGCGACGCCCGCAAAAACAAACTGCGCCCGGCCGCCAGTTCGGTGTCGCCGGTCGAGACGATGTCGATCTTGGTGCGCGCGCCCAGCGCGATGGCGTCGTCGCTGGCCAGCACCACGCCGGCTGGCGCGCTGACCGCCACCATCGGCGCACCGCCCTGCGCCAGGCCTGGGGCCACACTGGAACCGTCATGCCAGCGGCGCAGGCGTTCGGTGAGCTGGGCCAGGCGCGGGCTGGCCGCATGCTCTTCGCCATGCGCGCCCGCCAGCCGGCCGAGTTCGTCGAGCACGCCGTGCATCACCTCGGCGATGCCGACGAGGGCGCCGCGTTCGAGCTGGGCGCCACCATCGGCATCGCTGCCACCGGCACTAAGCAGGATGCCTTCGCCGCCGCGCACGGCAACGGCCTTGCTGCTGCGCAGTTCGGCGCCCTCACCGCGTGCACCGGCCGCGCCGTTCGTGCGTGGGTCGGACAGCCAGCCCAGGTTGAGTTCGGCAGCCGCGTGGTCGCTGGCCAGCTGCACGCCGATCTGGCCTGGTGTGTCGTCGAACAGCAACTGCCCGCCGCGCGCGCCGCCAATCTCGCGGCTGCGCATGCCGGCCAGGTAGCGGTTGCCCGGCAAGCCACCCGCACGGCTGAGCGCAGGCGGCTGCGAACGCTCGTTGTACAACTGCGACAGGATCACGGGCCGGTCAGGATCGCCGCCCATGAACGCCACCAGGACCTCGGTACCTACGCGCGGCATGCCGAGCGTGCCCGATTGCTGCTGGCTGCCGGCGCCGGCCCCGGCCCAGTTGGATGCGACGCGCACCCAGGCCGAGTCGGCCGGCGTACCCGACGCCCCTGCCCCGTGTGCGTGCCGGTGGTCGTCCGTGCGCATGCCGGGAAAGCGGATCTTGACCCGGCCCAGCGCGTCGCAATGGACTTCTTCGCCGGGCGGACCGGTCACGATGGCGCTTTGCAGTTGCGGATGCGGCAGGTCGGTGCGCGGATCGAAACCGGGGGCCAGCGGGATGCCGCGCCGCACGGCGTCGAAGGTGACCCGCACGCGCATGGGACCGGATGCAAGCGAAGCTGCGGGCGCAGCCCCGGCCCGGGACGCCAGCACCGATGTCGCAAACGCGCTGTCGACACCCGACAGCGCGGTGCCCATCAGACGCCGCACGCGTTGCGCGACGTCAGCCGGCAGGTTGTTCTCGGCCTCGACCTGCAATGCGGTGATGACGAAGTCGCGTTCGGCAGCCGGGTGCGTGTCGATCTCGGGATGGCCGCTAAGGGTGAACCACTCGCCGGCGCGCAGGTCGCGCACGGTGCCCGCGCCATGAAAGCACTTGGTGTCGAGCTCATGCCGGTTCATGCGCAGCTGCCCCAGGCGCCAGTGGTCTTCGACATCGTTGCCGGCATGGGGCATCTCGACCTGGTAGTCGTCCAGGCTGGCGGCCAACCCATTGCCGCTGGGCCCCTGGTCGGCCATGCCGCGCGCGGTGGCCGTCATGAAGCTGGTGCCCAGCGGATTGCGATAATCCCAGCTGTGCCGCGTCGTGCTGCCGGCCTGCAGGCGGCGCGCGGCGCACCACGAGACGATCGTGTCGCGCTCCTCGCTGGCGCCGCCCTGGTGGTAGCGCACGGCGCCGGCGCTGTTGCGGGGCAGCGTGGTGGGATCGTTGAACAACACCAGTGTGTGGGCGGGTGATGTGTCAGGCTCGCTGGCCGTCGTCCTGGAGCGCGCGTGGCCGGGGCGGAAGGTCCAGGCCACGCCACGCCGGCGCAGCAGGCGGCGCACAAAGGCGGCGTCGGACTCGTTGTATTGCATGGTCTGCTCGCGCGGCGGAAACTGGCGCGGGTCGAACAGCGGATCGAGTTCGTAATCGAAGGCACTGGCCAGCACGCTGTTCGACAGGCGCCATTCGTCGAACAGCACCTGCACGATCTCGAGTTCGTTCTGGTAGCGAAACACGCGGCTGTTGATGCGCTTTTCCATGATCGCCAGCGCGTCGCGGATCACCAGCTGGTACACGCCCAGGCCACCGTCGAAATCGCCGGCGCGTGCTTCGGCCACGATGCCGCACACGCCGTGCAAGCCGCCACGATCGGTGACGAGCACGATCTCGGCCGGCAGCGCGATCAGTTCCTTGAGCGGCAGCCGCGGGGTGGACGCAACGCAGGTGACGGTGTATTCGAGGCCGCCGCAAATGGCTTCGCTGCCCGTGACACGCTGTGGCAACAGCACAGCAGCAAGTGGATGATCAGCATGACCCAGACGCAGCCGGATGGGCCGGTGCGCCCCCGATAACGAACGGTCGTTCTGCAACATGCGCAGGAATTCGCTGGCGTTGTCCACGTGAATCTCCTGTCCATCCAATGCGCCTCGGGGAAGCACATCTTGGCACGCCGTACTGATGGCGTTTTGTCAGGTGTCACAGATGCCAGACGCCATTTCGGGAACTTCGCCGGGCCGCCTGGCTAGACGGCGGCGCACAAGGCGGCCAGGCGCGGGATCGCGGCCAGCGAGGCGCGATGGGCAGCGATGCGCACGACATCCGTGCCCACGCCGCGCAATTCGGCCAGCGCCGCGCCGATGCCCGGCAGGTTCTCGGGGCTGTTGCGGCCCGGATGAATCCAGCTGGGGGCGATGTCGGGTGAGTCAGTTTCCAGCACGATCCATTCAAGCGGCAACTCGGTGGCGAGGCGCCGGATCTGCAGTGCGCGGGTAAAGGTCAGGTTGCCGCCAAAGCCCAGGTGCAGCCCGAGGTCGATGAAATTTTGCGCCTGCTGGAAGCTGCCATTGAAGGCATGCGCGATGCCGCTCGGCGGGCGAATCTGGCGCAGGTGCTTGAGCACCTGGTCCTGCGAGCGACGCACATGCGTCATCACGGGCAAGCCAAAGTCGCGCGCGATACGCAACTGCTCGCGGAAGAACCGCGCCTGCTTCTCGCGCATTTCGGGCGTGGTGAGTTCGGGGATGAAGAAATCCAGGCCGATTTCACCGATGCCGACAAAGCGCGGATCGCCCATCGCCGCTTCGACACGCGTGCGCAGGTACGCCAGGTCGTCGTCGCTTGCCTGCGGCACGCACATCGGGTGGATGCCCAGCGCGTAGCAGGCGTTCGGGCTGCCCGCAGCCAGCGCGGCGACCGTATCGAAATTGCCCCGCTCGACCGCCATGATGACGATCATCGAAACGCCGGCCGCTTCGGCCCTGCGCGCCACGCCGGCGCCATCGCCGCCGTATTCGCGGGCATCGAGGTGAACGTGCGTATCGATCCACATGGCGTCAGCCTTCCGCTGCCTGCAGGCCGTGCTCGGTCATGCGCAGCACGCGGTCGCAGCGGCGCGCCAGTTCCATGTCGTGCGTGACGATCACGAACGCGGTGCCGAGGGTGCGCGACAGTTCGAGCATCAGGTCGAAGATGATCTGCGCGGTCGTGTGATCGAGGTTGCCGGTCGGTTCATCGGCCAGCACGCAGGCCGGTTGCGTGACCAGTGCGCGCGCCAGCGCGACCCGCTGGCGCTCGCCGCCGGACAATTCGCCCGGGCGGTGCATGACGCGTTTGCCCAGGCCCACGCGCTCGAGGATGGCCTGCGCCAGCGTCAGCGCCTCGGCGCGCGGCATGCGGCGGATCAAGAGCGGCATCATGACGTTGTCGAGCGCCGTGAATTCGGGCAGCAGGTGGTGGAACTGGTACACAAAGCCGAGCGCCGTGTTGCGCAGCTCGCCGCGCCGCGATTCGGACAGGCTCGCAAAATCCTCGCCGCGCAGGCTCACCGTGCCGCTGCTCGGCGTATCCAGGCCGCCCAGCAAATGCAGCAGCGTCGACTTGCCCGAGCCGGACGCGCCGACAATCGCCACGCGCTCGCCGCGATACACGGCAAAGTCGATGCCGTCGATGACGCGCACGATGGCGTCGCCCTGGTTGAAGGTCTTGCCCAGGCCACGGCAGGCCAGCACGGGTACGTCGTTCGTTTTATTCACGTCGTTCATCGCAGCGTTCATCTCATTACTCTTCACATTATTCATAGCGCAGCGCCTCCGCCGGTTTCACGCGCGAGGCGGCCCAGCTTGGGTAGATCGTGGCCGCAAAGGCCAGCACCACCGACACGATGCCGATGGTGACGACGTCCGGCGTGTACAGCTCGGACGGCACGGTACTGATCAAATAGATATCCTTGGACAGGAACTCCACGCCCAGCAAGCGTTCGATGAACGGGACGATGACGCCGATGTTCTTGCTCACGCCCACGCCCATGGCCACGCCCGCGAGCGTGCCGAGCACACCGACGACGGCGCCCTGCACCATGAAGATTTTCATGATCGAGCCGGGTGAGGCGCCCAGCGTGCGCAGGATCGCGATGTCGGCCTGCTTCTCGGTCACCGTCATCACCAGGCTCGACACCAGATTGAAGGCGGCCACCGCGATGATCAGCGTCAGAATGATGAACATCATCTTTTTTTCGGTCTGCACCGCAGCGTACCAGTTGGCGTTGAGCTTGGGCCAGTCGCGCACGACCAGGTCACCCTTCATCGAGGCCTTCAACTCGGCGGCCACTTGCGGCGCTTCGCGCATGTTCGCGATGCGCAGGCGCAGGCCCGATGGCGCCTGCTGGCGTTCGAGGCGCTGCGCATCCTCGATGTGCACGAACGAGAGCGCCGCATCGAAATCAAAGTGCCCGGCCTCGAAGATGCCGGCCACCGTGAAGCTGCGCGTGCGCGGCACCATGCCGGCTGGCGTCACCTGGCCCTGGGCCAGCACCATCGTGACCTTGTCGCCCATGCCCACGCCCAGAGCGCGCGCCAGCGCATAACCGAGCACGATATTGAAGCTGCCGGGCTTCAAGGCATCGAAGCTGCCGGCGCGAATCTGCTTCGCCACCGTCGACACATTGTCTTCAACGCCCGGCAGCACGCCGCGCACGATCGACGGGCGCATGATCCCGTCGCGCACCAAGAGGCCCTGGGTTTCGACGAACGGCGCCGAGCCCAGGACGGCCGGATTCTGCGCCGCCTCTTTTGCCCTGGCCTGCCAGTCCGGCATGCTGCCCGACGCATCGAACACCTCGATGTGGGCCAGCACCGACAGCATGCGGTCGGTGACCTGCTTCTGGAAGCCGTTCATCACCGACAGCACGATGATCAGGGCCGCAACGCCGAGCGCGATGCCGGCCACGGAAATGAGCGAGATGAACGATATGAAGCTGCTACGCCCGCTGCTCTTGCCGGCGCGCGTGTAGCGCAGGCCGACCTGCCATTCGTACGGCAGTTTGTGGATGATGCTCATGAATTCTCGTGCTTCAGATTGGAATCGGGGCGGACGACGCAGGCGCGGTTACTCATAACGCAGTGCCTCTGCCGGTTTCACGCGCGAGGCGGCCCAGCTTGGGTAGATCGTGGCCAGGAACGACAGCAGCACGGCCACGCCGCCGATCCAGCCAACGTCGGCCCACAGCAGTTCGGACGGCATCTCGCTGATCAGATACACCTCTTGCGACAAAAAATGCACGCCCGAGATGCGCTCGATGGCCGGCACGATGACGTCGACATTGAGCGCCACCAGCACGCCCAGACCCACGCCAAGCAGGCCGCCCAGCAAGCCCACCAGCGTGCCCTGCACCATGAAGATTTTCATGATCGCGCGCGGCGAGGCGCCCAGCGTGCGCAGGATGGCGATGTCGGACTGCTTGTCCTTGACGGTCATGACGAGCGTCGAGACGAGATTGAACGCGGCCACCGCCACGATCATCGTCAGAATAATGAACATCATGTTCTTCTGCGATTGCACGGCCGCGAACCAGACGGTATTGACCTTGGTCCAGTCGCGCATGATCAATTCGCCCGGCATCGACGTTTGCAGTTCATAGGCCACGCGTGGCGCCTGGTGCAGGTCTTGCAGGCGCAGGCGGATGCCCGCCGGTGCCGTGGCGCCCGTGGCCACCTGGGCGTCGTCGATATTGATCAGGGCGAGCGTGGAATCGAACTCGAAGTGGCCGGCCTCGAAAATGCCGGACACGGTCAGCGCGCGCGTGCGCGGAAGCGGGTTCTCGCCCGGCGTGCTCGCGCCACCCAGGATGCCGCTGCTGGCCACGAGCAGCGTCACGCGGTCACCGACATCGACGCCCAACGATTTGGCCAGCGCGCGACCCAGCACGACGTTGAACGAGCCGGCGCGCAGCGACGCGAAGCTGCCGGCCTTCATCTGGCGCGTGATGTCCGATACCTGCGCTTCTTCGACGGGCGCCACGCCGCGCAGCAGCGCCGGCTTCATGACGCCATCGACCAGCAGCATCGATTGCGCGTCGATGAACGGCGCAGCGGCCTTGACTTCGGGGTTGCGCAGCGCCTGCAGGCTGGTGGCGCGCCAGTCGGGCAGCGCGCCGCGGCTGTCAAAAATCTCGACGTGCGCCAGCATCGACAGCATGCGGTTGGTGACTTCCTTCTGGAAGCCGTTCATCACGGAGAGAACGACGATCAGTGCGGCCACGCCGAGGGCGATGCCGGCCACCGAGGCCATCGAAATGAAGGAGATGAAGCTGTTGCGGCCGCTGCGCTTGCCGGCGCGCGTGTAGCGCAGGCCGATCTGCCATTCGTAGGGGAGTTTGTGGGTGATGCTCATGCTGTCCGTGTCGACCGATCCGCTGTGTTTTTTTATTAATGGCGCAGCGCCGGGCTGCATCAGCCCGGCAGTTTGCCAGACAAACCGGGATTGTGGCGCAATTATCAAAAACCCACTAGGGCATTCCAGCGGGCATGCGGGTGGAGAATCGGGCTGGCGCTCCGCTGGTAGCGGCGATTTGCCCTAGAATAGCGGGATGGCTCATATTACGCTCGTCCTGCCGTTCGCTCTGCCGCTTCCCGAATTTGCTCCCGACCTGATCCGCGCGATGAACACGCCGGCGCTTGCGCTGCTGCTCTCACGCACGTCGAGCGCCACCCGCACGCGGACGGCCGAACATACCCATGCCCTGCCCCATGAAACCTGGCTGGCGCGTGCGCTCGGCGTGGGCGCTGTGGGCGGGGTTGCCGTGGCCGTTGCCGCCATGCGCGGCTTCGGGCTGGATCCCGATGGCGGCAACTGGTACATCGTCAGTCCCGGTCACATCCAGATCGCCCGCACCCACCTGACGATGGCCGATACACGCCAGGTCCCGCTGGCCGATGACGACAGCCGCGCGCTGTTCGCCACGGCGGCCGAGCTCTGCGAAAGCATTGGCCACGCGCTGCGCTACGGCGATGCGCAGACGTGGTTCCTGCGCGCCGACGACTGGACCGGTTTCGAGACCGCCACCCCGGACACGGTCGTCAACATGGACCTGACGGATTTCATGCCGAAGGGCCAGCCGGCGCTGGCCTACCGGCGCCTGCAGAACGAAGTGCAGATGGCGTGGCACGCGCATCCGGTGAATGCCGCGCGCGAAACGCAGCGGCTGCCGATCGTGAACGCATTCTGGATGTGGGGTGCAGGCCGGACGGCGTCCGCAGTGACGCGGCCGCTGGCCAGTGTTGCGGTGCCAGGCTGGCTGGGTGCACTTGGCGATCAACGGTTCGACAAGCTCGACCGATTGGCCGATCTGCTGTCAACCGACCGCACGCTGGTGGTCGGCCCGCTGGCCGAAGCGGCGCAGGCCGCCGACTGGGGCGTCTGGCTGCAGGTGATGGGACAGCTCGAAGAGACGCTGTTCGCACCACTGCTGGCTGCCGTGAAGGCTGGCCGCGTGAGCAAGCTGACGCTGGTGCTGAGCAGCCGCGAAGGCCTGCTTGAAACGACGACGAGCGCGCTGGCGCAGCGCAAATTCTGGCGCAGCCCGACACTCGACGCACTGAAGTGAGAACACTGGTGAGCGCACTGACATAACCCGACCGAGACAGACATTGACCCTGAAGACCCGACTTTCTACACGTCCCTGCCCGTTCCGTACCTCTGAACTGCTGCGCCAGGATGGCGTGCACCCCGTGCTGGCGCGCATCTACGCGTCGCGCGGCCTGCTCGATGCGCGTGAGCTTTCGAGCGAGCTGGCGGCCCTGTCGCCGCCGTCCGGCCTGAAGCACATCGACGCCGCCGCCGCGTTTCTGGCCGACGCCATTGGCGCCGGCAAGCGCATGACGATCGTGGCCGACTACGATTGCGATGGCGCCACCGCCTGCGCGGTCGCACTGCGCGGCTTGCGCGCGATGGGCGCGCAGGTCGACTACATCGTCCCGAACCGCTTCGAATACGGCTATGGCCTGACGCCCGAAATCGTGGCGCTCACCGCGCGCGAGAAAGCGCCCGACATCATCGTCACGGTCGACAACGGCATCGCCAGTGTCGACGGCGTGCTGGCGGCGAATGGGCTGGGCATCGACGTCGTCGTCACCGACCACCACCTGCCGGGCGACGTGCTGCCAGCGGCGCGCGTGATCGTCAACCCGAACCAGCCCGAGTGCGGCTTCCCGAGCAAGAACCTGGCCGGTGTGGGCGTGGTGTTCTACGTGCTGCTGGCCCTGCGCGCCGAATTGCGCCGGCGCGGCGTGTTCGATGCGCAAACGCAGCCCAAGCTCGACAGCCTGCTCGACCTGGTCGCGCTGGGCACGGTGGCCGACGTCGTCAAGCTCGATGCCAACAACCGCATCCTCGTTGCGCAGGGCTTGAAGCGTATGCGCGCGGGCCGCATGCATGCCGGTGTGGCCGCGCTGTTCCGGGTGGCCGGGCGTGAAGCGCGCTGCGCCACGCCGTTCGACCTGGGCTTCGCCGTGGGCCCGCGCCTGAACGCCGCCGGCCGCCTGCAGGACATGGCGCTCGGCATCGAGTGCCTGACCACCGACGACGAAGGCCGCGCCTGGGCCATCGCCCAGCAACTGAACGAGATCAACCTCAAGCGCCGCGAAATCGAAGCCGAGATGCAGGACACCGCGCTGCTGCACCTGGACACGTTCGAGCCGACCGGCGCCAGCACGATTACCGTGTTCGACGAAGGCTGGCACCAGGGCGTGATCGGCATCGTCGCCTCGCGTCTCAAAGAGAAATTCTACCGCCCGACATTCACCTTCGCACCGGCCGGTGACGGCATGATCAAGGGCTCGGGCCGCTCGATTCCGGGCTTTCACTTGCGCGACGCGCTGGACCTGGTGTCCAAGCGCGTGCCGGGCCTGATCGACAAGTTCGGTGGCCACGCGATGGCCGCAGGCCTGTCGCTGCGCCACGACAATTTCGACACCTTCTGCCAGGCCTTCGAAGCCGTCGGCCAGGCCTGGCTCAGCGAAGCGCAGCTCGAACGCATCATCGAAACCGACGGCCCGCTCGAAGACGAATTCTACTCGACCCAGTTCATCGAACTGATGGACGGCCAGGTCTGGGGCCAGGGCTTTGCGCCACCTGTCTTCTGCGACGAATTCCGCGTCGTCAGCCAGCGCATCCTCAAAGAGCGCCACCTGAAGCTGCAGCTGGAAAAGAACGGCCGCCGCTACGACGCCATCTGGTTCGGCCACACCGACAGCCTGAGCGACCGCGCCCGCGTCGCCTTCCGCCTCGACGCCAACGAGTACAACGGCGTCACCAAAGTCCAGCTCCTGGTCGAACACGCGGAATCCGCCTGACAGTACAGGACAAGCCCCTGAGCAATTGCAAAACAATTCGACGCTGACCCCAATTGCAGGTCGCTCGAATTGAGGCAATTGCCCAATAATTCGACTCTGACCCTAATTGTTACGTTTGCTGCAGAGGCCGCCTAACAATTAGGGTCAGAGTCGAATTGTTTGATAACTGTTTGCGGGCAGGATACTTACAGGCGACATGATCCTGGCGTGTTCGCTATGATGAGCCGGTTTGCCCGTTGCACCCTCATTTCCTACACGCTGGCTGAACGCCGGCGGGAGCATGCATGTTTTCGATCATTATCAATTTTGTTGGCTCGCTGATGCATTTTTATGTGGCGCATCGCCTGTACGCGCTGGGGCCGGTTCGTGCGCGTGTGCCGGCGCGTGTCTGGTGGGTGGGCGCCGTGGTGTTGTGGGCGTTTTATCTGTGGGGTGTGCAGCTCGGGGATGCGGCGCTCGACTGGCGCTGGTGGCCCGGACAGTTTTCGATGACGTGGCTGGGCGTGCTGTTCTGCATGACGCAGTATCTGCTGCTGGCCGATGTGATCACGGGATGCGGCTTGTGGCTGCGCACCTGGGCGCCGCGCATTCTGGCCCTTGGCGCGCTTGCGGGTGTCTCGGTCAGCGCGTTCGCGATTTTCCAGGCGATGCGTGCGCCGGCCATCGTCGAACAGGAAGTCACGCTCCCCGGCCTGCCCAAGGCGCTCGATGGCACCGTGCTGGTGGCGATCAGCGATACCCATCTCGGGGCCCAGCGCCGCGCAGAATGGCTGGGCGCGCGGGTCGACCAGATCAATGCCCTTGACCCGGATGCCGTCGTGATGCTGGGCGACCAGGTCGAAGACGAGCCCATCAATGACGCCCAGCTCGCCCCTGTCCTCAAACGCCTGCGGCCCGCCATGGGCGTCTGGGCTATCACCGGCAACCATGAATACTACGGCGACGCCGGTGGCACGATCCACGAGTTTGCAGCCGGCGGCGTCAAGTGGCTGCGCGACCAGCACGTCGAGATCGCACCGGGCCTGCACCTGGCGGGCCTGGACGATATCGGGCGTGCCCGACGCGGTTCGCGCGACGTCAATGCCGGCCTCGAACGCATGCTGCCGAAGCCGCTGGACGGCGCGACGATCCTGCTCGCGCACATCCCCGATCCCGGCCTGATCGAGCGCGCCGCGCAAAAAGACATCGACCTGATGCTGTCCGGGCACACCCACGGCGGCCAGGTCTGGCCATTCACCTATCTGGCCCAACGTGAGTTTCCCTACCTGGTGGGTTGGTACCGCATCGGCCACATGCAGCTGGTGGTCAGCCGCGGCGCCGGCGGCTGGGGGCCGCGCATGCGGCTCTGGCAACCGGGCGAGATTCTCAAGCTGACCCTGCGCGCCCAGCCCTGACCCCTGCGCATGACACCGCCGCCACTCACGGCGCGGTGGGTGGCTTGTACGTTTGCCCGTGCCGCATCACGAAGAACGCGTCGTCCGCCACGCCCTGCGCAGCGCGCGCCAGCGCCAGATCGCGCGGCGCCTGATCAAGGCGCTCCTGCCCCATCGGGTAAGTCCCCCAATGCATGCCCACGCTGCGCTTGACGCGCAGCTCACGGTGGATGCGCACCGCCTCGTCGGGGCTCACATGCGAATTGCGGTACCACAGCGGTTGATAGGCCCCGATGCCGATGGCCGCCAGGTCGAAGCCGCCGAAGCGCGCGGCGATGTCGCCGATGTCCTTCGAATAGCCCAGGTCACCCGAGAAGAAGAACGCAAACCCCGGACGCGTGACGGCAAAGCCACCCCACAGCGTTGCATTGCGGTCCCATAGCGAGCGGGCCGACCAGTGATGCACCGGCAGCAGGTGCAGTTCCAGCCCGCGGTACACCGTCTTTTCCCACCAGTCGAGCTTGACGATGCGCGAGCGGTCGCCGCCCGTCACGTTCTTCGCGAGCCAGACGTCCACGCCCAGCGGCGCCACCAGCAGCGGCGGCCCGCCCGGCTGGCGGTACAGCGCGCGCAGAGACGCCTTCGACAGGTGGTCGTAGTGCGAGTGACTGAGCAGGATGACATCGATGCGCGGCAAGTCGGCCAGCAGCACGCCCGGTGCCTGATGGCGTCTGGGCCCCGCGAACGGCAGCGGCGACGCACGCTCGTCGAACACGGGGTCGGTCAGGATGTTCACACCGGTCCCGCTTTGAAACAGGAACGTCGCATGGCCGATCCAGGTCAGCGCCGGCTCGCTGCGGTTGGCATGAATGAAGGCCAGGTCGGGCGCCACCGGCGCGATCGGCGCAAGCGGCGCGCGCACGGCAGCGTCCTCGGTCCAGTTGGCGATCCGCGCGGCCCAGCCCTCGAAGAAGCCGCGCGGCGGCCGTTGATACGCCGGGTTGGATGGATAATTGTTCGCGAAGCCTTCGACCCGATGATGGGTTTTGGCGGCGTCGTAATACGGATTGCGGTGCGCGCAGCCGGTCGCAAACAGCGTGCAGGCAAGGACGGAAACAGTCAGCAAGGGAGTCAGTACGGTGCGCATGCGGCAATGCCCAAAGGGTCAAAAAAGCCAGTATAGGCGGTGTTACCAACGACGCGAGGGATGCGGATCGCTGCATCGGTTCAGCGCGTAACGACGCGTCTTTTATCAGCGGCCAATGTTCTTTCTTGCTGCTTTACGGTAGGATAGCGCCTTTTCCCGGTCACGATCGTACGCTGGCGCCCGCGACATTGGCATGACATTACCGGTGAAAAATTCATTGCCCGAACCCCGTGCGCAACGCACTTGCCGGGTTCTTCGACTGGAAGCGAATGGAGAAGCCCGCGATCCCCCGGCCGCCTAGACATCATGCGATCCTTCTCGGCGGCCTGCTGCTTGCCGTGCTGGCGCTCGTGACCGGCGCGGAAGCGCTGCGCTGGCGCGCCGCGTCCGGCGCTGCCGCCATCGCCGCTGCTGTGCCCACGGTGACCACGACCAGCCCTGGCCGCGTGACGCTCACCGAACTCTCGCACGCCCACATCCCCGCGCCGCGCGGCATGCCATCGGCCCACGCCAGCACGCTCGCCGTCCTGCCAGGCAATCGCATGCTCGCGTTCTGGTGGGCCGGCAGCCGCGAAAGTGGGCCGGATGTCAAAGTCTATGCCTCGACCTGGGCCCATGGTGCGTGGAGCGCGCCAAGGATGGTCGCCAGCCGCGATACGCTGGGCGCCGAACTGGGTTTCGGCGTGCGCCGCATCGGCAACCCCGTCGCCTGGACCGACCGCACGGGCAAGATCCACCTGTATGTAGTGGCCACGGGCCTGGGCGGCTGGGCCGCCGCGCGCATTGCGCACCTGATATCGAACGACCAGGGCGCCACCTTCCACGTGCGCCGCATCCTGCCGACCTCGCCCCTGTTCAACACCAGCGCGCTGGTGCGCACCGCGCCGCTGACGCTGAGCGATGGCGGCTGGTGGCTCCCCGTGTATTTCGAGATCGGCAACAAGTACCCGATGCTGATGGCGTTCGACGCCGACGGCAACCCGACCACGCTGGCGCGCATCGGCAACAGCACCACGACGCTGCAGCCGGCCCTCGTCGCCATCTCGGAGCACGAAGTGCGCGCCCTGATGCGCGACGACAGCGAACAGCAACTGGTCCAGCATGCAACGAGCCTCGATGGCGGCGCCACCTGGCGCGATCTGCCGGCGCTCGACCTGCCCAACTACAGCACGTCGGTCGCCGCCATACGCCTTGTCAGCGGTCAGTTCCTGATGCTGCATAATCACGTTGAAGGCGGCGCGTCGGCGCGCAGCATTCTGCGCCTGTCGATCTCGGACGACATGCGCAGCTGGCGCACGATTGCCGACATTGCCAAGGGACCGGCCGGCGACGAATTTTCGTACCCATCGATGCAGCAGGTGGGCAACGAGCTGCATATCACCTACACCTGGCAACGCCAGGCGATTGCGCACCATCGCTACCGCATTCAACCGGAAGGCAATACCTAGATGACACTGCCGGATCTCGCAAGCCAGATCGTGTATGGCCGCATTGGCTGGGCGATTGTCGCCGCCACCGTGGCCTGCGCGCTGTGGCGCGGCGCGGCGCCGCTGGCGCGCACCGGCGTGGCGGCCATCATGGCCGGCGCACTGGCCCTGATGGCGCTGCCCGGCAACCTGTCGCCCGCATGGTACCTGGGTCTGGCGTTCCAGTATCCGAGCGGCCTGCTGGTGGGCTGCTGCCTGGTACGCCTGACGGAGCGCTGGAACGGCGCCCGCCGCAGCGAAGCCATGCCGCCAGCGCTGGCGGGCATGCTGGTCTTGGCCGGGACGCTGCTGTATCTCGACGCGGTCGGCTTTCTCACGAGCGGTTACTATTACGCCGGTTTCGACAGCGGCCTGACGCCGGTCGTCGCGGTCATCCTGGCCGGCGCCTGCGCACTGGCGATCCTGCGCCATCACGCACGCGGGATGGCGACAGGGGCATTGGGCGCAGTCGTCCTGTTCTCGGTGCTGCGCCTGCCAAGCGGGAACCTGTGGGACGCGCTGCTCGACCCGCTGCTGTATGGCTGGGCCATCGTGGCGCTGCTGGCCGGCGCGCTGCGCCGCACCCGGCGCCGCGCCGCCGACCGCAGCACGACCGGCGATCCCGATCCCGCACCGGGCCCCGCGCTGCAGCCAATCACGGCTGAACATTTTACGTCTCTGAAGGAGCAAGTTGGTGGTCAATAAGTCAGCAGTCAATCATCCCTGGTACAAACATCCGGTCATCGTGTCGGCCACCATCATCAATGCATTCATCCTGCTGCTGGCGCTGGCATGGTCGGGCAATCCGAACGAGCTTTCGCGCCTGCTGGTCGAAGACGGTATCGTCGAGTGGATGCAGTTCCTGGCGTTCTCGCTCACGGCGGGCTTGCTCGGCTACGTGGCAGTCGACCGCTGGAAGAACGGCGGCATGCGGCTCGAAGTGCTCGTGCTGCTTGGCCTGACCGGCCTGGTCGCCGTGGCTGCACTGGAAGAAATCAGCTGGTTCCAGCGCATCCTGCAGATCCAGTCGCCCGACTTCTTCGTGCAGAACAATCGTCAGGCCGAAACCAATCTGCACAACCTTGGCTTCGGTGAGGAGAGCCTGCACAAGGCCGTGCTGCTCAAGATCATCCTGATTTCGGGCCTGATCCACAACCTGTTCTTGCCGCTGCTGGCGCGCAAGCGGCCGGCGGTGCGCACCTTTGTCGAGCGCTTCGGCCTGTACCTGCCGCCGCTGGCCGCCTCGATTCCGTACCTGGTGCTGGTGATCCTGTCGCACCTGCTGATCGACCATCCGCGCAAGGGGGAACTGGGCGAGACGTTCGGCGCCGTGCACTACTTGGCCACCGTGTTCGGCGCGTACTTCGTCGGCGTCGCCTACGACAAGAAGCCGCTGTTTGCCGGCCTGGATGCCCGCCGCGTGTCGGTGTTGTTCACGCTGCTGATGTTCTATCTGCTCATGACGGGCTGGATGCTCAGTGCCGGCGCGGGCGCGATCGTCACCGCCGTGGGCGCCGACTGAATCGGTTGCGCGCCGGGCAACCGGCCGCGCACTACCCCCGCAAGGCTTGCGAGTGATCCTGAATTGGAGTATAAATACTCCAAAACCGGAGAAATTATGAGCCTTGCCTATGCCTACCCAAAAAGCCGCTTCGAGCCGGCGACGCTGGTCGACCTGACCTCGAAGGCCGAGCGCGAGCGGTTGTCGCGCTCGGCCCTGACCGGCTTTTTCCGGCTTGCCGCCGCCTGGGGCCTGCGCGACGACGATGCGCGCGAGCTGCTCGGCGGCCTGTCCTCGTCATCGTTCTACGACTGGAAGAAAAACCCCGACCGGGTGCTTGAAGTCGACCGCATCACGCGCATCTCGTACCTGCTCGGTATCTACAAAAGCCTGCATATCCTGTATGGCGACGAGCTCGCCGACGAATGGGTGCGCCTGCCCAACACCAATCCGATTTTTGCCGGCCGCACGCCGCTCGCCTTCATGCAGGCCGGCGGCCTGCTGGCGATGCAGACCGTGCGCAAGCTGCTCGACGCCAGGCGCGGCGGCCTGTGAGTTCGCACGTCACGCCACGGCTGACGCTGCTGCGCCAGCTCGATACCTGCCGCCTGATCCCGTCGCGCTTCGCCGATATCGAGGACTCGGTGCTCGCGCCCCTTGCCGACAGCGACGATGCACTGCGCGACCTGTTCGATCTCGACAACGCCACCAACGAGCGCCTGCGCGCTGAATCCGGCCAGGCCCCTGGCATCGGCATGGACGAACTGGTGTTCGGCGTGCCCAATTTTCGCATCATCAACGCCGCATTCACGTATGCGCGCCCGGAAGGCAGCCGCTTCAACGATGGCGAGCGTGGCGCCTGGTACTGCGGGTTCGACGCGGCCACGTCGCTGGCCGAAGTCATCTTCCACAAGACCGTCGAATACGCCGAGATCAACCGTTTCGATGACAGCGTCAGCTACCAGTGCCTGCTGGCCGACTTCAGCGCGACCTTCCACGACCTGCGCGGCATCGCTGCTTTCGAGAACTGCCTCGACCCGGCCAGCTATGTCGCGTCGCAGACACTGGCCAACGAGTTGCTGGCGGCCGGTTCGCTCGGCGTGATCTTCCCCAGCGTGCGGCATGCGGGCGGCACGTGCCTGGCGTGCTTCCGCCCGGCGCTGGTGGGCAACGTGCGCAAGGCGCACACCTATCGGTTAACATGGACGGGTTCGCCGCAACCTGCGGTCGAGATTATTTGACCAGATTGACATGCACATGAAGACCAACCCCGAGAAAGACATCGAACTGCACGACAAGATCAACCGCGAGACCGGCCGCGTCGCATGGACCGAGCTGCAGCGCCACTTTGCCAGCGGCAGCGTGGTGTGGGTGTCGGGTGCACTCGACCTGATCGATGTCGCGCTGCGCATCGCGCACGACGACCGTGACAGCATCACACGCTGGATGGGCGATGGCCAGGTGGCCAAGGTCAGCGACGCGCAGGCCCAGGCCTGGCTGGCGACGGATGCGACGCTGTGGGCGTCGGTGGTCAGCCCGTTCGTGCTGGTGCAGGACGAGAAGAAGCCGGTGCACTGAATCGCCAGCTGCGCCTGGTGACTACATGGCTACAACAATTCGGCGCGTATGTTAAGTTATTATTTTGATAGGATTTCGCATGGTTAGCGCATTTTCTCGCGACGACGGTGACGAGTTGGTGAAGGCGAATGGCAGTGTGGGTGTCAAGGCTGGTGGAGAGGTCGAAGGCAGTACCTACAATCCGATGGGCAACCCGGGTGTGGAACACTGGAAGTCCAGTTCGATTTCCCAGGCGGGGTTTGCCAACCAGGACAATATTTTCTTCGCGGCAGTCGAAATGACGCGCATGCCGATGGTCGTGACCGACCCGCGCCAGGAGGACAACCCGATCGTGTTTACCAACGGGGCGTTTCTCGACCTGACCGGCTACACGTCCGACGAGATCCTCGGCCACAATTGCCGTTTTCTGCAAGGGCGCGATACCGACCGCGCCGTGATCGACGAACTGCGCACGGCGCTGGCGCAGCACAAGGCGGTGGCCGTCGATATCCTGAACTACAAGAAGGACGGCACCCCTTTCTGGAACGGCCTGTTCATTGGTCCGGTGTTCGACAAGGACGGTGAACTGCTCTACTTCTTCGCGTCACAGCTCGACATTACGTCGCGCCGCATTACCGAGATGTCGTACACGCAGGCGCAGAAGATGGAAGCGATTGGCCAGCTGACCGCCGGGCTGGCGCACGATTTCAACAACCTGCTGCAAGTGGCCATCGGCAACCAGGAAATCGCGCTCAAGAGCCTGTCCAATCCCGACCTGACCGGCAAGATGCTGGCAAAAAGCCAGGCGGCGCTGCAAAAGGCGACCAAGCTCACGCAGCAGTTGCTGGCGTTCGCGCGCAAGCAGCGCCTCGAGCCGCGCCAAGTCAACCTGAACAGCCAGGTCATCGCATTCAGCGAGATTCTGGTCGGCACGCTGGGCGAACAGATCGAGCTGCGCCTGGATCTGCGCCCCGCGCTGCCGGAGTGCTTCATCGACCCGCACCAGTTCGAAGTGGCTCTGCTCAACACCTTGATCAATGCGCGCGACGCCATGCCACAAGGCGGCACCATCACCATCGGCACCTCGGTACTGCGTGACAAGCAGAAAATCGAAGCCCAACGCCTGCTGGGTGACGAATATGTCGTTATCTGTGTCTCCGACACAGGTGAAGGCATGTCGCGGGACGTCATGGCGCGCGCCACCGAGCCGTTCTTCACCACCAAGGGACCCGGTACCGGCCTTGGTCTGGCCATGGTGCACGGCTTCGCTGAGCAGTCGCATGGGCGGCTGGAACTCGACAGCGAAGTCGGCAAGGGCACCCAGGTACGCATGATTTTTCCGGTGACCAGCAATGTGCGGGACGGCCGGCAAGACGAGAACGACCCTGCGCCTGCCCTGGATGACCAGACGGAAAACGCCGCCCCCAAGCGCATCCTGGTCGTCGACGACAATGTTGACGTGCGCGAAATGTCGGCGGCGTTCCTGTCGTCGCTCGGCTACGAGACGGTGGAGGCGGAAAGCGGCGAAGCGGCCCTGGCACTGCTCGAATCGACCACAGTCGACCTGGTATTTTCAGACGTCATCATGCCGGGCGGGATGAACGGCCTGCAACTGATCGACATTGTCCGACGCACCTACCCCGGCGTCGCCACCCTGGCCGCGACCGGTTACTCCGAGAACGCGCTGGAACGGCCCGATTCGGCACTGGACCTGCAAATCCTGCCAAAGCCGTTCAAGCTGAACGACCTGGCCGAGATGGTGAGCAAGCTGATCCAATAAGGCCGTACAAAATCGCCAAAAAAAATGCCGGCCCTCGGGCCGGCATCCATCGCAATCGAACAGCTTACTTCGACAGCTTACTTCGACAGATCGACCGCGTACAACGCCGTCCCCTTGCCGCTGCCATCATCCGCCTTCACCTGGCTGACATTGCCCAGCCCCGCCTCACGCGCCAGCGCTTCCAGACCTGGCGCCGAATGAAACACCACCTGCCCCTTCGTCTCGGCCCGCGCAAACCGCCAGCTGCGCGCCGCGCCATGCGACGCGCGCGTCAGTTCTTTGGCCGCGCGGATGTGCGCGATCAGGATGTCGCGGTTGTTGTCGGGCGACGCGATGACGACATTGCTGCCATCGAGCCCCGGGAAGCCGCCGCCACCACTGGCCCGGTAGTTGTTGGTCGCCACCAGGAATGCCTGCGTCGGTGCGACTGGCTTGCCCAGATACGTCAGGTTCACGATGCGCTCACCCGGCTTTTTCGTCACATCGATCTCGTAGCTGACATCCTTCGACGTGATCGTGTCGAAGTTAAAACTCGGGAAGCGCGTGTTGACCAGTTCCTGCGGCGCGGCTACCGCCGGGTCGATCGTGTTGAAGCGCTGCGCCGCCGTCTCCAGCCACGCCTTCAGGCCCGCGCCATCGACCTTCACCGCATACAGCGAGTTCGGGAACAGATACAGGTCGGCTGCGTTGTTCAGCGCCAGGTCACCGGCTGGCACGTCGGTGTAATCCGTCACGCTCGGGAAGCCCGCCTTGAACGGCGCCGACACCGACAGCACCGGCAGGCCAGCGTACTGCGGCAGATTGGTCTTGACGTAGTTGCTCACGTACTCGGCCTGCGCGCGGTTGACGACTTCGAGCGCGGACGGATCGCCCACGTCGGCGAAATAACTCGTCATGCGAAACGCCGAGCGGCCAACCGGTGTCTTCACGTAGGCGATCGTCGCTTCGTTCTCGGCGCGTACCAGGGCGGCTACCTCGGCGTCCGGGTCGACGAAGGTCCTGGCGCCCGTCTGCGTGGCGCGCGCCTGCACGACGGTCTTGTCCTTCTGGACTGCCCAGGTCTTGCCGTCGTAAGCCAGGTGCAGCTGGACCACGCCCAGATGCTTGCCCCACTGGCTCGGCATCACGGTCGGCACGCCGTGCACCAGCCCGCGCACCTTGTCCACGCCCGGCAGGTTGAATTGCGGGACCGTGCTCTCGGCGTTCGGGAACAGCTGGTGCGCGTGCCCCATCAGCATGACGTCGATGCCCGGCACCTTCGCCAGGTGCCAGTTCGCGTTTTCCATGGCCGGCGAATACGGGCTGTCGTCCAGGCCACCGTGCGACAGCGCCACGATCAGCTGCGCGCCCTTCCGTCGCATCTCGGGGATGTATTTTTCAGCCGTTTCGCGCACGCCGGCGGTGGCCACGCGGCCTTCCAGCCAGCGCTTGTCCCACGCCATGATGTCCGGCGGCGTGAAGCCGATGATGCCGACTTTTACCAGCGTCTCGACCGGCTTGCCATCAGGGCCGCGCGCCGTGATCTTCTTGTCGATGATCTGGTACGGCGCGAACAGCGGCGCCTTGGTCTGCAGGCTGTTCACGTTGGCCAGCACGATCGGAAACGCCGGTCCGGCGCAGCGCGCGCCCTTGTCGACGCCCTTGACCTGGAACTGACTGCCCGTGATCCGGTTCAGGAACGGCAGGCCGTAGTTGAATTCGTGGTTGCCGACCGTGCCGCCTTCGTAGCCCAGCGCATTCATGATCTTGTAGATGCCCAGCACCTCGTTGCAGGCGGGCGGTTTGACCAGCGCCTGGTAGTCGGCGAACGCGGTGCCCTGGATCGTGTCGCCATTGTCGAGCAATAGCGTGTTGGCGAATTCCTTGCGCGCTGCTTTGATCAGCGTGGCGGTGCGGTCGACGCCGATCGAGGGCTCGGCGGCCAGTTTGTAATAGTCGTAGCCGACGACGTTGGCGTGCAGGTCGGACGTTTCCAGCACGGCCAGCACGGCGGTGGCGCCGGCCGGTGCTTTGGCCGCATACGCGGGAGCATTGAGGACCAATGGAGCGAAGGTGGCGACGAGCGCGGTGCTGATCTGATGACGCAGGGAGCGGTTCATGGGGAATCCGGGTAACAAGACCGCGCGATGGTACCCCTTGCCCTGCGACTGGGCAAGCCATAGCGCTACATTGGGGCTACGCGTCGGGTATAATCCCCGGTTCGATTCAACCCACATTGAGACTGCCGATATCATGGAAGCCGAACGCATCAACGCCATTTCCGCCCTGCTGAACGACCTGACGGGTCGTGAGGCCGAACTTCGGAG
>Ga0308163_10000507_pt1 | contig 67524 bp, 64 predicted proteins | sample PhyTR1_FD_201037 | JGI IMG/M metagenome (GOLD analysis project Ga0308163, IMG submission 201037) | Phyllosphere microbial communities from UC Gill Tract Community Farm, Albany, California, United States - DLSLT.R1 | ecosystem: Host-associated > Plants > Phyllosphere > Unclassified | place: USA...
ATTATCACCCGGTAGCCAGGTCATTTCTGCCGGCAGGCCGACACTGAAAATCGGTACCTCTGCGTAGTCTTTGCAAACGATACGTTAGCGAATCTAAACAGGGGCGGAGCCCGTCGGATCTGATCATCCGGCGGGCTCTCCTCAAGCAATCAACCTTTGCTGTGCTCCTTGGATGTAGGGGGCTCGGCAACACCGCGTGGCCCGGCGATGCCCCAGATGACCAGACCGATCACTGGGAGCGCCAGAATCAAAACGGCCCAACCGACTTTGGTACCGGTTGTTTTAGTCGTATGCCAGACATTCGCGATGGCCCACAGGTCGACCAACAGCACAATCACGGGCAACGCCACCCAGAAAAAAGTCATTTCCATTACACACCTCCAATGTTCGCTACACGGCGGGCACAGCTGCGGTTTCGTCGATTTCGGGTGTGGCGATATTAGTTCCACCCGGTGTCAGGATGACCTTGCGGCAATCTTCCTGTTTCTTGTCAAAGATCTTGTAGCCCTCAGCCGCTTGCTCCAGCGACATGCGGTGAGTAACGATGGCTTCGGGCTCCAGATGACCCATCTCTATGTGCTCAAGCAGTTCCGGGAGGAAGCGCTGAACGTGGGTCTGTCCCATTTTAAACGTCAGTCCCTTATCGAACGCATCCCCGAAAAGGAAGCCGTGGATGAAGCCCGAGTAAACGCCAGGGACGCTGACCACTCCGCCCCGGCGCACTGCCGCGATGCATTGGCGAAGTGCTTTACCGCTACTGCCCTCAAGCTTGAGCGTGGCCAGGACAGTTTCCGTGGTGCTGCCTTTGGCTTCAAACCCTACCGCGTCGACAACGCCATCGACGCCGCGCATGCCGGGTGTCTGACGGATGATCGTGTCGGCAGGGTCGTCGTCCTCATCGAAGTTGATTGGTATCACGACATAAGTCCGCTGCGCATACGCAAGGCGGTAGGCATGGTGGTCAACCATGAAGATACGGTCCGCGCCCAGCATACGAGCGACCGCAGCGCTCAGAAGTCCAACGGGGCCGGCGCCATAGATGGCAATGCTTGAGCCTTGACCAATACCGGTATTCGTCACTGCCTGGTATGCCGTGGGGAGAATGTCGGAAAGGAACAGCACTTTCTCGTCGGCAAGCGTTCCCGGCACTTTGAAAGGCCCAGTGTTCGCTTTTGGCACTCGCACATACTCGGCCTGACCGCCAGGAATGCCGCCATACAGATGGCTGAACCCGAACAGCGCCGCCCCCGGGGGAATCGCCTTTTTATTGATGATCGCGCCACGCCCGGTATTGGTCGTCTCACAGGCAGCAAACAGGTCTTGCTGACAGAAGAAACAGTCACCGCAAGCGATCACGAAGGGAATGACAACCCGGTCACCGGGTTGCACAGCTGTCACCGCAGACCCGGTCTCCTCGACGATGCCCATAAACTCATGGCCGAAAATATCGCCGTGCTCAACGGTCGGTATCTTGCCTCTGTACAGATGCAGATCCGAGCCGCAGATAGCGGTAGCGGTGACGCGCAGGATGATGTCGTCGGCGTCTTGAATCGTGGGATCCGGGACGTTGTCCACTTTCACGTCATGGGCGCCATGGTAAGTCAGTGCTCTCATATCGATCTCCGTAGTTTGAAGGGCCTGTAACCAGCGGAGCCGTCAAGAGCAGCATTAGTTCATGGCGTTTATAGGCAGCGGGGATCAGCGGTAGTGCTTACTGAACTCATCCGGGCACGTAACGTGAGTGAAGCTGTTTAACGGATGAGCTCTCACTGCTGTCGCAAAAACCTCTACCCGCCGGACGTTTGGCACTAGTCGAGCGGTTACTTATTGGGAAGGCGTAAGAGCACATGCGACGTCCCTTTGCGCTATGATCAGTTTCATCTCCTTTTGATGTGTTCGCTCGTTGCAGATTCTTGGTTCGCCACGGACTACCTGAGCTGACCGGCTAGCTCTAGAGGTGACTTCCAATACAGGCGCGACCACGATAGGACTTACGTGATGAACCCCCCATCAGATTCGGGCGCAGATCGTCCTCAGCGACAGGACATCCAACCCAGTCACCTGAATTTTCCAGTCGTAGGCATAGGCGCTTCGGCAGGTGGCCTGCAAGCCGTTCAGCAATTCTTCGAACACATGCCCGCTGACAACGGAATGGCGTTCGTGGTGGTGCTCCACTTGTCGCCCGATCACCAGAGCAGCGCTGGAAAGGTGATCGCTGCACGAACCAAAATGCCGGTCATACAACTGACATCCGCCACGCCTATACAACGTAACCATGTCTACGTGATTTCCCCGGCGCAGCGGCTTGCGATGAATGACGGCTACTTGCGGGGGTTGCCGCCAACGCCCAGGAGCGGTGGTCATGTGACCATCGATTTGTTCTTTCGCGACCTTGCTGACGCTCACAAAGAACGCGCGTTCTGCGTCGTTTTATCGGGCAGCGGATCTGACGGTGCCGTGGGCTTGTCGCGCATCAAGGAGCAGGGCGGGGTAACGCTGGCTCAGCACCCTGAGGATGCCGAGTTCGACGGCATGCCCAAGGCTGCTATCGATACCGGAAAGGTCGATTTCGTTTTGCCCGTTGTGGATGTGCCGCAGAAGATATTGGAGTTATGGCAAAACGCCCAACGCATCCAGTTGCCTGACGCCGCTGACCTGCAGTCTCCTTCCGCCCCTGAGCTCGATGAGCGGGCAACTGAGCACGCCGAGCAGGCATTGTTCGATATTCTCGCCAAATTACGCACGAGCACCGGGCATGACTTCAGGCACTACAAGCGCGCAACGGTTTTGCGACGCATAGAGCGGCGCATGCAGGTGACGACGCAACCTGATCTCCCTGCTTATTTCCGTTACCTGTGCGAACACGTCGACGAAACAAAGGCGCTGCTTGATGACATGCTCATCGGCGTCACGAACTTTTTCCGCGACCGCGAGCCGTTTGAGTCGCTGGAGCGCGCGGTGGTGCCGCGCCTTTTCGATCTTCACCAAACATCCGATGTCGGCCGAGAGATCCGCGTCTGGTCGGCAGGTACATCCACAGGTGAAGAGGCTTACTCGCTCGCAATCCTGCTCAACGACTACAAAGCCGAAACGTCGTCGGATCTGAAGATCCAGGTGTTTGCCAGCGACATCGATGAGCGGGCCATCAGCTCCGGTCGCGCGGGGCTATATCCTGAAGCGATTGTCACCGATGTATCGCCTGCGCGATTGCGTCAGTATTTCGTCAAAGAGGACAGCAACTACCGAGTGCGCAAGGACATACGCGAGCGAGTGCTTTTCGCCAAGCACAGCTTGCTGGCTGATCCGCCTTTTTCGCAGATCGATCTGATCGTCTGCCGTAACCTGCTTATTTATCTAGACCGCGATGTCCAGCGCGAGATACTGCAGATGTTTCATTTTGCGCTTCGAGCCGGTGGCTATCTGTTTCTGGGTACCTCGGAATCAGCCGATGCGTGCCCTGAATTGTTCACAACCGTGGACAAGAAAAACCGGATCTTCCGCGCTCGTAGCGGCCCCAATGCCCACCGGCTGCCCGCGATGCCCAGAGGGGGCTATGCGCGCGCGGTTTCGTTGTCCCAGCCTGGAGACACCCGAGCGGTCAAGAAGCCTTCGACGGTCGAACTGTATCAACGAGCAGCGGAGCGATTCTCCCCGCCCAGCATCGTTGTAAACAGCGAAGCCGATATTCTCTATGTCAGCCGTGGCGCGGGTCGCTACCTGCAACATATGACAGGGGAGATCAGCAATAATCTTTTGTCTCTGGTAAACGGTGATCTACGTCTTGAACTGCGGACTACCATCTTCCAGGCTCAGCAATCCGGACAATCGGTTCGGGCACGGCCGCTCAACCACCAACGTGACGGACAGCATTACCAAGTGCAGATCGAGGTGCACCCGTTTACGGATACTGAGACCGAGTTGAACTGCCTGTATATCGTTTTCAGCGAGCAGGAGATCGATGCACAAAACGTCAGTTCGGATGCGTCTGTGCAATCGGAAAATCAGATGCTCTCCAACCTGGATCGCGAGCTGCAGCGCACCAAGATGCAGCTTCAGGACGTGATTGAGCAGGGAGAAGTTTCCAGCGAGGAGCTGAAAGCTTCCAACGAAGAGATGCAAGCGATCAATGAGGAGCTGCGGTCAGCGTCGGAGGAGTTGGAGACCAGCAAGGAGGAGCTACAGTCAATCAACGAAGAGCTCCTCACCGTCAACCACGAGTTGAAAATCAAAGTCGAGGAAACAGATCAGGTCAATGATTACCTGAGCAACCTGATCAGTTCCACCGACATCGCCACCGTCTTCGTGGATCGCGAGCTGAAGATCAAATGGTTTACGCCGCGTGCCACCGATATCTTCAGCATGCTGTCGGTTGACGCGGGTCGTCCATTGATGGACATCACGCATCGCCTGGAGTACGACGACTTGATCGGCGACGCAATGTCCGTGTTCGAGTCGCTCAAAGGCATCGAACGTGAGATCGCAAGCTCCGATGGTCGTTGGTACATCGTACGCGTCCTGCCCTATCGATCTAACGTAGATCAGATTGGCGGCATCGTGCTGACCTTTGTTGATATCACGTCGCGACGTAAGGCTGAGGAGGAGCTTCGCTTAAGCGAAGAGCGGATGCGTCTTGTCACTGAAAGTACCCACGATTACGCCATTATCGTCATCAACGAAGAGGGGGTCATCACGGATTGGAACAAGGGTGCGCAGCATACCTTTGGCTATAGCAAGGAGGAGGCGGAGGGCCGGCATTTCCGTTTTATCTTTTCACCCGAGGATCAAAGCGCCGGTATACCGGAGATCGAGTTGGCAACAGCCCGTACAACGGGTCGCAGCGATGATGAACGCTGGCATGTGCGCAAGGATGGCAGTCGGTTCTACTGCAGCGGCGAGGTCACGGCCCTGGCCAGCAAGGGCTTCCAGGGTTTCGTCAAGATTGCACGCGACCTGACCGACCATATCAAGTTGCACGAAGAGCAGCAGCAGAGCATCGCTGCTTCTCTAAGCTCCATTCAGCAGAAAGATCAGTTCTTTGCGGTCATGTCGCATGAATTGAAGCACCCACTGAATCTCATTCAACTCAATGCCCAAGTGGCGCGCCGACTTCCCGTGGCGCGCAAGGATCCGACGTTACAGAAAGCAATCGGCACCATCACGGATGCCGTAGCCAGCCAAGCGCGAATTATCGACGATTTAATGGATGTGGCGCGTGTTCGCAATGGCAAGCTTGAGCTGCAATGCAGGACGCTGGATCTGGTAGCGATGCTCAACGAAATCGAGCAGGTTGCACTCAAAGCCGAGCCCGGTTGCAAGATCCATTTCAGCACACCGCCGCAGAGCTTGTTCATTCATGCAGACCCCACCAGGGTCGAGCAAATCATCTGGAACTTGCTCAGTAATGCGATCAAGTTCACGCCGGCTGATGGTTCGGTGGAAGTCACGACAACGAAGCAGAATCAGTCGGTACGAATCGAAGTGATCGACACGGGGCCGGGGATCGAAAAGGGTCAGCTAAAACGCATCTTCGAGATGTTTGGGCAAGCGGATCACCGTCCTTCTGGTCAGCGCCGAGGGGGGTTGGGGATCGGCCTGGCATTGGTCGAGCAATTGGTCGAAAGCCATGGCGGCCGAATCCACGCGCACTCTGAAGGTAAGGGCAAAGGTTCACGTTTTACGGTGGAACTGCCACTGGCCGACGCGCCTGATAAATCTGCCAGTAACGACCCTGAGAACAGTGAAGGTCAACTCGCTGGCGTCCGGACACTGCTCGTTGATGATTCGCCCGAAGTGCTGGAGGCGCTGCAGCTTTTGCTGGAGCTCGAGGACGCGCAAGTTCTGGCATTTGATCACCCTTCCAGAGCGCTCGCGGGTGCGCAGTCGCAAAACGTCGATGTGATCATTTCGGACATCGGGCTGCCGGACATGGACGGTCATGAGTTTCTCATTGCGCTTCGTAAACTTCCGGGATACGCCGATCTGCCGGCAATCGCGCTGACGGGCTTTGGCGCAGGAGACAGTACGCAGTACCAAGGCGAAGGACGCTTTAATGCTGCGCTTGGTAAACCCGTCGTGCTGGAAGATTTGACGAGTCTGATCAGCGAACTGGTTTCGGCGCACAGGTCCAGTCGATCCTGAACCATTGGAACGTGGAACAGAGGCTGGCGGTAACGGTTAGCGACGAGCCATCCAGCAGTCAGATCAGGATTCAGGCAGATCGAAGGGAAGCACGGGCCATGGGGACGTTGGGGCCTGACGATCTGGTGGGTCTGTCCTTGGATCATTCCCCCGTTTTCGTCGCGGTTTCGGGTAAGGGACGTCACCCTGAGTGTGCGCATTTGTGTTGAGGGCATCGCAGTTGATGGGGGGAGGTGGTTGCCTTCTTCGGACTAAACATTCGCTGAATCTTCCTGCAGGACAAGAGTCGACCGTTCATAACAAAAGAGGTAATTGCTATGAACATGTCCCTGCTTGAATTGCGGCACACTATTGAATCCTGCTTCCTCCCACTGCAATGCCGTTGCTTCATGTCGTCTGACAATGAGCTCACGGTTGAAGTAGTGGACCCTGATACGGGAGCCAATGTGATCGTTGGCGGCGTATCTATCGACAGTCTAAATTCCAGTCGCGCCATTGCCACTCTCGTGGCGCAGATGAGAGCGGAGCTGAGTGAACGGGGTAGCAAAGCTAGCCGACGAGCATGACGCCGAAGGCGACCACGCGACGAACTCACAATCAGCGCGTTTGGTGCAGGACGTCGTTGTCTGAAGCCTAACCGGCCGCGCGAGGCTTAATTCGCAGACTCCATCTTTGACACTGTAAGTTTGACCCTTCCGACGGCAGGCAAATGCGGTCGAGTTGTGCGGGTGTCTTCGTATTGAACAAGCGACACCGGTTTGATGCAAAAACCGGCGTCGGTATGGGGTACTCGGCAAAGCTCTTTCGCAGCGTTACTTTGCAGCGTCGCCGCCATGAGCTTTGGCCAACGCTTGCGCCTGGGACAGATGCGCTTTGAGCTTAGGCAGAGTCTCGGTGGCAAAGGCCTTGAGGTCTGCATCTTTGCCGTTGGCAGCTTCTTCCTCGAACAGTTTGATCGTGGCTTCATGCGCTTTGACCTGATTGTTCGCGTAGGCTTGGTCAAAAGACTTCGCGCTTCGCAGTTCCAGGATCATGGCCTTGGCCTTGTCCATTAACTGCGTGTCGTCTGACACCTCAAGGTTCTTGGAGGTTGCCAGTGCTTTGAGCTTCTCGTTCGCTGCGGAGTGATCTTTGATCATCATTTCAGCGAAGCTCTTAACGTCGGCAGCTGTGCCTTTCTCCTGAGCAAGCTTGGCAGCCTCGACTTCCGCTACTCCCTTCGCAGACGCATCTTCTACGAAGTCATCATTGTCTTGAGCTGCATAAGCGCCTTGGCTCGCCATCCCGATCAAGATTGCCAGCACAGAGGTACGTACTAAGTTGGTCATTTGGTCACTCCTTTGCTTTTGAATGTTCGGTGCCCTCGGCACCTAAATCTCGACTGACTGATTTTTTTACGGTTCCAAGAATCTTCGTGAACGGTCATGCGAAATGTCAGCGAACGTCAAAATGTGCATTTCGTCGGGCGATTTTTTAGATGCACGAACGCCTCTCAGCGGAGCAGGGTCGAGTATGTAACTGGCGAGCAGTCGCTCAGTGAACCATCGACTAAACCTTCACTGGATGAGGAAATAATCATGGCAAGAACCACCGTTGACGACCTGTTCATTCACGAACTGTCTGACGTACATAGCGCGGAAAAGCAGATCACTAAGGCGCTTCCACGATTGGCGCGTGCGGCGACTAATCCTAAACTTTCCGAGGCATTCACCTCCCACCTTGAGGAGACCCAAGGGCAGATCGAACGTATCGATCAACTCGTTGAGCAGGCTGGACTTAAGCTCAAACGCATGAAGTGCGTTGCCATGGAGGGGCTGATCGAAGAGAGCAAAGAGCTACTCGACGAAATCGAGAAAGGCGAGGTGTTGGACGCCGCGCTAATTGGTGCCTGCCAGAAAGTTGAGCACTATGAAATTGCCAGCTATGGCACGCTGATCGCGATGGCCAAGCATCTCGGAATGAACGACGCGGCAAATCTTCTGGCCGAAACGCTCGCAGAAGAGAAATCGGCTGATGAGAAGCTTACCGCTATTGCTGAACAGGGCGGGAACCAAGCGGCAACGATGGCCAAGAAGTAGAACTGTTCCGCCGGTTCGACTGCCTTCAGCATTTGGATAGGGTGAATTGGCGTAGCCGTTACACATAAACGTTTTTTGCACTCATTCGTTAACGGTGCCATAGGCGTCTTAAAGAAAGTTCGCGTGCAGCCAGTTGCTTGTAGTTATGCAGCCAGAGTTTGCTCGCCTCGAGAAAAGTTCTGATAGGAGAATCACCCATGTTCCTTCATAACAAAAGACTTCAATACACCGTGCGAGTCGCCGAGCCCAATCCCGGTTTGGCTAATCTGCTTCTTGAGCAATTCGGTGGGGCCCAAGGTGAACTTGCAGCCGCCACCCGCTACTTCACCCAAGCGCTGGCTGAGGAGGATCCAGGCCGTAAGGATCTGTTGCTCGACATCGCCACTGAAGAATTAAGTCATCTTGAAATCATCGGCTCAATTATCGTGATGCTGAACAAGGGGGCCAAAGGCAAGGTGGCAGAGGGCGTTCAGGAGGAGGGCGAGCTGTATAGAGACATCAACGGTGCGGGCAATGACTCTCACATCACCAGCCTGCTCTATGGTGGAGGGGCGCCATTAGTCAATTCTGCAGGCGTTCCCTGGACGGCGGCCTACATCGACACCATCGGTGAACCTACGGCGGATTTCCGCTCGAACATCGCCGCTGAAGCCCGCGCAAAGATCGTCTACGAACGCCTGATGAACGTCACGACCGACCCTGGGATCAAAGATGCGCTTGGCTTCTTGATGACGCGCGAGATCGCGCATCAGTTGTCCTTCGAAAAAGCGCTCCATTCCATCCAGCCGAACTTCCCTCAAGGGAAGCTTCCGGGTATGCCGGAGTTCTCCCGCACTTATTTCAGCATGTCCAATGGCGAGCCGAACGTACGGGGGCCTTGGAACAGCGATGCCGAGTTCGACTACGTCGAGAATCCGCATCCCGCTGTGGACGGAGGCGACGGAACGGCGTCGGTGACGCTGTCGGAAGATGACTCCGTTACGCTCACCATGATGAAAGAGCGAACCAAATCCGACACCGAAAGTGATCCGGTCACGGGTGCCGACCTGGGTTCCGGATTGGCTCAGGGCGCCAAGGAATGACGGGTAATGTCGAAGGTGAAGAGCGTTCCGAGAACGCAGCACAGAGAAACACTGAGGGGGTGAAAGTGATGAGTGCATTGACAAAGACGGGCATTGCGAGCGGCGCTGATCTGTTGGAGCGCCCCTCGTATGATGCCTATTTGAGACGCTTCGAAGCTGAAGCGACAGCGTTCGAACGAGGTTTCAAGACTGCGCTGTTCATTGAACAGTTTAGGGCAGGTTTGCTGCCAAACGCTGGTCGGAAAAGCCAACGCTTGCAGTAGCCGTTCGTCTTTTCTCACGAAATCTGAAACCAAAATGAACGATTAACTCGTCAATTCTATGAGTCTCCCTCTGTGAATCCTCCACGCGCCCGCATCTGATGCGGGCTTTTTTTTGAACGCTGATCTGACTCGCCCCACAGGGCGCGTGGTGTCCAACTCAGCATGCCTGAAGGGATTTCCACGCCTAAAGCGTAGTGTCGGGTTCCCGGGAGAGCGGTATCGGGGCCATTACCCGGTGTGTTGCCGTTTCAACCGACATTCCTCAACGCGCCCCGGATCAGCGAAGCGAAAGCGTCTGTCGCCTCATCCACAGTGTGCCGTCCCCGTACCGATGCGCCTGCAAGCGCTTCGCCGGCGCCTACGAGGCCCGTGCAGCGGCGCTCCAGGTCTACCGTTGGCGAGTCTGTATGAGGTGCAAGCACGGAAACGAACATTTGCACGCAGTTATCCAGCAGCTCCTGAAAAACTGCGGCCTTTTCGTGACTGCCTGCCAGCGCTGCGCCTACGGCATGGAACTCGTCGGTGTTGTCTGCGGCACACTGAATGTAAGCGCTGGCGAGGACCAGGGCCGTCTCTTCCAGGGTGCGGTGGCCGCTGGACATTGCGTCAGTGAAAGCGTTGACCCGCTCGGTGTCGATCCTTTTGTAGAGCTCGATCAACAAACCCGATCGAGTGCCGAAATGGTCATAGACTACCGGCTTTGATACGCCTGCACGCACAGCCAGATGACCCAGGGTCAGCCGGTCTGCGTCTTCCTCGCGCACGATCGCTAATGCCGTTTCGAGCAACTGACGTTTCCGGTCGGCGTTCGAAAGCCGACGCGCAGCTGCGGGATGGGTGGGGGGCTTGATGTGGTGTTCAAGCTACTTTCAGCAGGACCCGAACGCTTCATGATCACTAACTCGTTTTACGAACATCTCGGGCTCGTAGGTGGGTTTCTGCTCGTCGCTTTCGTTGACATGGAAGAGCAAAAACCGTCATGACCCAGGCGTTCTCGGATTTTTTGACCGGCGTGAAATCCTCATCGTTATTGAGCATCTGCTCGTGGACGTAAGCATCTGGCTATCACCAATCCCCGTACGGCGAGGGGCCAGGTATTCACGAGGCGATCGTCCGTGCACCCAGGCGATAAATCGCGAGTTTTCGCACTCGCATTGCTAGTCATAGACGTAACGCAAGCTGCTTGGCGAAGAAATCCGTAACCTTTCTCACCCTTGCGGGAACGAACCTGCGCTGGGGCCAAATCAGGCTTATGTCTCTGGAGGAGGTGACAAAATCATCCAGTACAGTCTTGATATCAGGGTGCTGAAGATCGCCGACCAATGAAGCACTGTTGAACAGCCCAATGCCGACACCCGCCAGCACTCCTGCCAAAATAGTTTCCACGCTATTGGAAGAAAGGTTGCCCTGCACTGGAACTTTGGACAGTCCGTCCGGCCCTTGGAACGGCCACTCCGTCATGCCGCCGTAAATCAGGCAGTTGTGTTGCGCCAGATCTGCTGGGACGGCGGGCGTGCCGTGCCGATCAAAGTAGTTGCGAGCGCCGACGCACACTAACTTTGTGACCGCGACGCGCCTTACCACCGAATCGGGATTGTGGGTGGGACTTAGCCTGATCGCGAGATCGACACCGTCATCAATCAAGTCACGGACGCTGTCGGACAGGCAGACATCCAGCTTGAGATCTGGGTGTAGCTCCAGCAGTTTGGGGATGAGCGCAATGACATGGAGTCGGCCGAACGTTGACGGAGCGGCTATTCGGACCAATCCGCTCACTTGACCGGTGCTACTCGCCAGTTCCCCGTCGGCTTCTTCCATCTCCTCAAGGAGGGGCTTGGTCCGGGCATAGTACCTGCGTCCCTGATCGGTGAGCATGACGCTACGCGTGCTCCGATTGAAAAGCATGACGCCGAGACGTTTCTCCAGCGCGTTGACGTATTTGCTAACGGCGGATTGCGAATCGCCAAGTCGACGGGCAGCAGCAGAAAAGCCCCCTGTTTCGGCAACCGTGACGAAAGCCGTCAGTTCACGAAATCGATCCATCCTAAGTTTCCAGGCTACAAGGGTTGTGAGTGCGTTTGTTCAATTTATTCAAATAGAGAATGGACCCTATCCCTTCTGGCCTGATTATCACCAAATGGCTACCCAATTAATATCTGTCAACCGTTGGCTGCCAGTGCGACGCTATCCAGCGCTCACGAGCCAGACAATGGTTTGACCCTAGGCTGCTGCATAACCGCAGCTGTCGCACACACCATTTTTGCCATTTGATAAGGTAGAGCCATGAGCAACCTTGTGAGCGATCTCACTAAAATTTCCGCACCATCGCTGAGCCTTCAAGGCAAAAAGGTGGTTGTCGTCGGCGGTAAAACCGGAATGGGCCTCGGCATTGCGCAGGCTGCCTATGCGGCTGGTGCATCGGTGACCGTCGCCAGTCGGCGTATCGCATCCATGTCGGAGCGTCCAGATCTCGAAAATTTTGAGCAGATCACCTTGGACATGGGAGACGAAGCCGCTGTGCGCAAGGCTTTCGATAGTATCGGCGCGTTTGATCATCTAGCCGTCACAGCGGCTCCCGACTTCGGCACATGGGGTGCGTTCATGGATTCTGATATGCAGGGAGTACGCAGTTACTTTGACGGTAAATTCCACGGTAGCTGGGCGTGCGCTCGGTACGCCACCCCACACCTGAGGGCTGGAGGCACGATCACTTTTTTCACCGGCGGTGCGGCCGTTCGGCCCAAACTTGGATTTACAGCACCTACGACTGCTTTTGTAGCGGTAGAGGCTTTGTCAGGATCACTTGCGTTGGAACTTGCCCCAGTGCGGGTGAACACGATCCGTCCAGGCTTCGTGGACACAGACATGTGGAGCGTCTTGCCTACAGACGTACGTGACGGCTTGCGAACTAAAGTTCGCGAGAACTTCCCGGCGCGTCGTGCGGGTACGGTCGGCGACATTGCGCATGCAGCACTGTTTCTAATGACCAATCCTTATGTCACTGGCACCGTGATCGAGGTAACGGGCGGAGAAAACCTTGTGCCCAGTGTGATGTAAAGCGCCCTCGGCCGGACGCCCGTCGAAAAGCCACTGCGACGGGCCCGGACCGACGCGACTTCCCTGTGATTCGCCATGAAACGGCCTACCATCATCTCTGATGCGGTGAGGCGATTATCACAAGGCGTCGGAGCACGCACGGCAAGATCCTGTTACAGCGCTTGCGTAACCGAGTCGCTGGGACTGCAGGCGTAACACGCCTCAGCTAACGGCAGCCCAACGATTGGGCAGCACCCGCCCGCGCGGCGAGTCCCGCCTTACCCCATCAAAGCTTCGGCAACTGCCCGATCCGACCCATCATCTCTGTCACGATCTGCAAATCCATCAAGAACTGCCCCGTTGTCTTGAACTCCCCATCCGTATGCCCGGTGTACTTCACGTCGGGCTTCGCCAACCCGAACTGCACGCCGTTTGGCAGTTCATGCACTGACGTCGCGCCGGCGGATGTACCGAACTGATGAGCCATGTCCAGGTTTTCCGTGGCGACGGAGAGCAGGGCTTTTACCCACTCGCCTTCAGGGTTGCGGTACATCGGTTCGGCAACGGAGAGCTCGAAAACCGGCGTGATGTGGCTCTTTCGAGTCCAGGCATCAAGCTTTCCGGCGATGTCGGACTTGAGCGTCTCAGGTGATTTGCCTTTTGGCACGCGCAGGTTGACGGCGAGCTTGAAGGCTTTGTCGTCCATCGCGACGTAAGTCAGCGAGGCGGTCAGCGGGCCCATGAACGCGTCGGAGAAACCGACGCCGAGTTTGCTGCCCAAGTAGTCCAGGCCCCAGTTATCGGCGGCGTATCGCGCGGCGTCGGTGATGTGATTGCGTTTGAGGGCAATGTTGCCGTCAAGGCTGTTGATGAAGTCCAGCATTCTGGCGACCGGATTGACGCCTGATTGCGGCTCTGAAGAGTGGGCGGAAACGCCAGTCACGGTGAGGGTGACGTCGTTGTTTGCGACCTTGGCGTCGATCTGGAAGTTGCCACCGTTGCGTTTCGCGTAGTCTGCGCCAGCTTTTTGCAAGGCCTCGGCCAGTTCGGCAGGTGTGTCGGTGACGAGGTTGGCGACCGACCTCGAGGGAATCTGGTTGGTCGCCAGGCCGCCGGTCATGGACGTGATTTCCGCGCCGCTGCCTTCGGCTTTACGGCGGGCAAACGTGGCCATCACGGTACCGTACCCTTTCTCGGCAATCACCACCGGGTAGCTGCCGTCGAGCGCGAGGTTGTATTCAGGCACCGGGTTGCGCTCGAAGTAGTAGGGGATGGCGTCACCGGCGGTTTCTTCAGTGGTGTCGATCAACAGCTTGAAGTGGCGTGCCAGCGGCAGCTTTTCTTCCTTGATGACTTTCATGGCGTAGAGCGCCACGACGATCCCGTTCTTGTCGTCTTCAGTGCCGCGTCCATACATGCGATCACCGATCAGGGTGACTTTGAACGGGTCAAGTCTGGTGCCGTCCTGGAGCACCCAATTTTCCGGCGTGACGGGAACGACGTCGGCGTGGGCGTGGATGCCGACCACTTCTTTGCCGCTGCCCTCGAGGGACACTTCGTAGACGCGATTGTCGATGTTACGGAAGTCCAGGTTGAACGACTGGGCGAGACTTTTGATCTTGTCGGCGATCTTGAGGAACTCAGGGTTCTCGTGCTGTGGAACGCCATCGGCACGCACGGTGGGTATGGCAACCAGCTCGCGCAGAGTTTCAGTGGCCGCCGCGCCGTATTTCAGCCGTGCGTACAGACCGAGCAGGCGATGGATTTCGTTTTGCTGTTCGGCGGACAACGTCTTGTTGCCCAGGAAGGCACTGATGGAAGGCGCCAAGGCGTCGGTTTTGGCGACATCGCTCTTGGCCACACGGCCGAGAAACTGCCTGAAGTCTTTGACCGATGCGTCGTTGAACGTCGTGAGAATGTCCGCGCTCTGTTGGGCCGTGAGGTTGGCAAATGCCGGGGTGGTGAAGGATGAGAGGCTGGCCAGAACGAGTGTGGCTGCGGCCAGTTTTTTGAGTGAGAAGTCCATTGCTGGAGGCATTCCTTTGCAGGCGGTGGGTGGAAAAATAACTGATCGTTCGATCAGAAAGAATCGCAACCTACCATCACGTGTCGGTGATGTGGAGCCCTGATTCGAGATCCTTTTGCATGAAAAGTTCGTCCGGGCATGGCCCGACGCTGGCGAGCAGGCCTGCACGGCGATTGGTTGTTCACCGAATATGTTTAGGCGTGGTTGCTTGCCAGAAGGGGAGCAAGTCGTTGGTGGCCGGGGGAGGGAGGAGGGGGCATGACCAATGGCCAGAGTCAGGCAGGCACCTGATCTGGCCAGATCATTACTCGGTTGCGCGGTGTTTAACCTCCGCTTGAGCCACTGGTGGAGCTTGAGCCAGCGCCGGACGGGGATTTGTTGCCAGGGCTGGAGTTGCCACCGCTTCCCGCCTCACCACCCGAGCCGGGCAACGCCGTGCCTTTGGTGTTGGCGCCGTTGGTGCCGCTGGGTCTGGACGATTCCCCCGAGCTTGAGGAGCTGCTACCAGAAGACGATGACGGGCCGCTCATGCTGCTGCCGCCTGAGCTGCTCGGGGCTGAGGAGCCGGCCATCGACGGCGCCGAAAGTACGCAGGTGAGACTTGCCACTGCCAGCGCGATGCTTAATTTCTTGTTCATTGGGAATGCCTCTTCATCAAAAAGTCAGAAGGTCACACACGGTCCGAGGACGGGCGGTGTTGCCCGTCCTTGTGAGCGTGTGACTCACCGAGGCACTGGAAAAGTTTGAAAAGATCAGCAACCGGCGATGAACGGTGCTCATTAGACGATGGTGTTTATTGCGCGGTTAACGTTTTGTGCAGAAAACCGTCGATCAGGCTCGCGATTTCATCCGGCTTTTCATCGAGCGCGAAATGCCCCGCCTTCAGCACGTGAATCTCCGCGTTGGGCAGATCACGTCGGTACGCCTGGGCTTCAGCGACATCAAAAGACGGGTCGTATTTGCCCCATACCACCATTGTCGGCGGCTGATGCTCGCGCATCCATACTTGCCACTTCGGGTAGCTGGCGACATTGTTTTGGTAGTCGTAGAACAGGTCGCTCTGCAGATCAGCCTGGCCCGGCTGGTTCAGGAAATTGAATTCGTCGACCCAAAGGTCAGGGTTGAAATGCTCGATGTTCGGGCTTGAACCGACGTGCCGCTGCCGGGTAGTGGCAAACGAAAAGAAACTGGCGCGCAACCCCGCTTCATTGGCTGAACGATTGGCCCAGAACTCGCGCCGTTTCTGCCACAACGGTCCCAGTCCATCTTCGTGTGACACCGCGTTTTGAACGATCAACGCCTGCAGCCTTTCCGGGTGAGCCAATGCCATGCGAAACCCGACAGGGCCGCCATAGTCTTGCATCAACAGCGAATAGTGTTGCAGGCCCAGCGTCTGGGTGAAGTCCTGCATGACAGCGGCCAGATGATCGAAGGTGTAGGCGAAAGTTTTCGAGTCTGGCGAATCACTGTGACCAAAGCCCGGATAGTCCGGCGCCACCAGATGATAACGCTCAGCCAGTCGAGCAAAGAGCGGGTCGTACATGCGCGACGAACTCGGAAAGCCGTGCAGCATCAACAGCGTCGGAGCGTCTGTTCGGCCTGCTTCGCGATAAAAAATATTCAAGCCATCGACGGTGACGGTGCGATAGGCAACCGATGAGCGATTCACTGAATGGCCTTCGGTTTCGGCTGCCTGAGCGGCCCCTGCCATCGGCGCACTCAGCGCGCACATCAGTGTGACGGTGGAAAATAGTTTAAGCATCGATAGCCTTCCAGTTCAGGTCGGTAATGGGCTGGGTCGATGGCGACGGCAGGCGATTCGATCACCGGCCGACAGTCAGTTGATCGCGTTTTGCAAAACGCCACGAACAGCTGGGCCATGTCGAGATGGCCGATTTAATCATGAGGCCGCGCCCGGAAAAGTCTGGGTTTGTATGCGTGTGTAGGGCGCGGTGTCCGGGATACAGTCCTATACAAAAAAAGGGCTGTAAACGTGGAAGGCATTCACGGAAGTGGCCGTTAGCCCAAGCAGTCACCGTGGCCGCGCAGCGCTCGTCGCGCGTAGTAATTGAAGGCCGCGCCGTGACGCTTGGGCGTTGAAATCCAGTCGTGAGCTTCTTTGCCCAGCGTCTCCGGGATCGGGCGGATTTCACCCGCACTCATGGCCAGTAACTGCATCTTGGCCGCTCGCTCAAAAAGCAGCGCCAGTACGCACGCCTCTTCGATGGAGCCACCTGCGATGAGCAGTCCATGGTGAGCAAGCAAAATCGCGCGCTTGTTGCCGATGGCATTGGCGATGATTTCGCCTTCCTCGTTGCCCACGGGAATGCCGGGCCAATCCTTCAGAAACGCACAGTCCTCAAACAGCGGGCAGATGTCCATGTGCGACACCGCAAGGGGCACTTCGAGCATCGACAAGGTCGCGCTGTGCAGCGCGTGGGTGTGGATGATGCAGTTCACATCGGGCCGGGCGCGGTAGAGCCAGCTGTGAAAGCGATTGGCAGGGTTGGCCATGCCTTGGCCATGCAGGACCTTCAGGTCTTCGTCGACCACCAGAAGGCTGGACGCCGTAATCTCATCAAAACCCAGGCCCAGGCGCTGCGTATAATACGTGCCGGGTTCTGGCGCACGGGCAGTGATCTGACCTGCGAGCCCTGAGTCGTGGCCGCCGTCGAACAGAATGCGGCAGGTGAGCGCGAGTTTTTGCCTGGCGCTGTAATCGTTGTCGATCAGGGCGGTCATCATCTGTTGCTCGGCGAGCTTTACCAGCTGATCTTTCGGGAAGTTCAGGGTCGTGGTCACGGTCAGCACCTGTTTGAGAGCCGTTTAAAACATTCACGGGCGCTGCAACGCCATCAAGACACAATGTGATCCTAATGACACATTGTGTCATTATCAAGCTGTGTGTCATGACCTTTCAAGGAACAAGGCGGGATGGCGGTACACCTGAGAATCTTGCGCAAGAAGATGGGCATCACCCTGGAGCAACTGGCCGGCCTGACCGGGTTGACCAAAAGTTACCTGTCCAAAGTGGAGCGGGGCGTGAGTTCGCCGTCGATTGCCGTCGCGCTGAAACTGGCCAAGGCCCTCAATGCCCAGGCCGAGGAATTGTTCAGCACTGAGCCATTACCGCTGGAGGGCTACAGCCTCGTTCGACGTCAGCCGCGCGGCGTATCTGATGGCGTATCTGCGGCTGCCCATGTGCCGTTGGCGCGTCATATCGGGCAAAGGGTGCTGTTGCCTTTTCTGGTGTATCCGCCGCGTTCGTTCGGTCATTCGGCGTTCAAGGAACACGTGGGAGAGGAATTCATCTTCGTGGTGCGCGGGCGCGTCGAAGTGGATTTCGGGGATGAGCGCCAAACCCTGGACGAGGGCGACGCGCTGCATTTCAATGCGCAGAAATCCCATCGGCTGCGCACGGTGTCCGACGAGCAGGCGGAGTTGCTGGTGGTTGTACATAGCACCGACGCGTAATTCGTGACAGCCGAAAACGCCGGAACGCAGTGACGTTCGAGGGCATCGTGTGCCGCTCAAAGCCCCAGGCACACGGCGCCAGCAGCGACTAAAGCGCACACGGTCCAGCGTTTCGCGCTCATGTCTTCGCCCAGGAACACGCGCCCGATCAGCGCGGCGAACACCACGCTGGTTTCGCGCAGCGCCGACACGCCGCCCATGGCGCCCGATTGCATCGCCCAGATCACGATCCCGTAGGCACCGATGGACACCAGCCCGCCTCCCAGCGATGAGCTCACCGAAAGCGGGTGGGTGCGTATCGGGTTCAACAGCGCCGCCCATCCGCGCTTGGCGATGAAGAGCAGCGGCATCGACCAATAGAACATGAACATCCAGGCGGTGTAGGCAAACGCCTGGTCGTTGGACTGACGCACACCAATGCCATCGATCACCGTGTACAGCGCAATGATTACACCTGTGCTGAGTGCTGCGAGCACATCGGCGCGGGACACACGGCGGTCAAGCAACGCCAGCGCAAGAATACCGCCCGATATCATGACGATCCCGAGCACGTGCAGAGGGCTGATCGCCTCCTGAGCGAACAGCGCCGCGCCGAGGGTCACAAGCAGTGGCGATGACCCTCGCGCAATGGCATAGGCCACTGAAAGGTCGCTGCGGCCGTATGAACGGATGAGGCTGATGTTGTAGACGATGTGGACCAAGCCAGAGGCAAGGATATACGGCCATGCCCCGGCGGCGGGCAGCGGCAGGTTCAGGGCGACCAGCGTGGAGACACTGGCGATGACGATGCCCATCCAGGCCATAGACAGATGTCGGTCACGGTTGCCATGCAGCAGGGCGTTCCAGCTGGCATGAAGAATGGCGGCAATCAGTACAAAACCGCCAGTGGCGCTGAGCATGGTGTTGTCTTCCAAATCAAGAGCGTACGGGGCTGCAAAATAGACATCGTCGGCCGAGGTCGGTGTGATCAGCAAAATATCTATCTTGGTGACCCCTGACAAACCAGATAAATTGGCGCTTCACATCAGAAAGGCTATTGCGATGAATAGGGTATTGCCTCCCCTCAATGCGTTGCGCGCCTTCGAGGCGGCTGGCCGGTTGGGCAGTTTCAAGAACGCCGCAGCGGAACTGCATGTCACGCAAGGGGCGGTCAGCCAAAGCGTTCGACTTCTTGAAGACTGGCTCGGCACAGCGTTGTTCGAACGGCACAACCGCCGAGTGGTGCTGACGCCAGCGGCAAGCGCTTACCTGGCCGATGTCGGGCCGCTCTTTGAGCAGTTGTCGCAGGCGACTGCGAGGTTCGGCTTCCCAGCCTCTGCGACGCGTACGTTGTCCGTGAATGCGTCCGCGACGTTCACGCTGCGCTGGCTGGTGCCACGACTGGAAGGACTCCGTGCCCGGTATCCTGGCATCGAGGTGCAGGTTGAGACGTCTAACAGACCAGTGGAAAGTTTGCAGACGGCCTATGACGTCGTCATTCGCGGCGGACCGGACACGCTTTACGGTTATTCGACTCACGTCTTTCTCGGCGAAGAGCGGGTGCCGGTGTGCAGTCCCCTGCTGTTGCAACGTTTGCCGTTGCAAGCACCCGAAGACCTGCGCCAGCACACCTTGCTGCACACCTCAAGCCTTCCGCGGCTCTGGCCGGACTGGCTGGCGAGCGCCCGGATTCCCACCTTGAAACCCGCGGCGGCCGTGGTCTTCGACCATTTCTACCTGACCTTGCAGGCGGCCATTGACGGGGTGGGTATCGCGATGGGGCCTACCGCCCTGGTGTCAAGCGATCTGGAGGCCGGTCGGCTGGTCGTTCCGTTTGCCCAGCCGCGGCTCAAATCCCGCAGTTATTGCGCTTACGTTCAGGATGATAAAGCGGCGGACGAAACCATCGCGCTGTTTTGTGCGTGGCTCGAGGAGGAGGGCAGTCTCAGCGGTCCGACGCTGCCTTAGCCCTCACGGTATAGGGGTCGGGCAGGTGAAGCCTGGGGAAGTGGAGTTTCTTGGCCGCGCATTGGTATCGGGCTGCATCGCTGCTTCAATGAAATCGATGAAGGCGCGCACCTTTGCGTTCAAGGCCGAGCGCTTGGCGAGGTGCGGTCAGCGAGGGACGCCGACGGCGTGATATTCTTCGCGCCTTGCCAATCTTTCCAGTGGAACCTCCGTGAAATTCATTCACCAGCGCGAACACCTCAATGAAGACGACATTGTGGTGATCGAAGCCTCCGGCATCTGCAACATTCGTCTCATGAGCGACGCCAATTTTCGCAGTTTCAAGAACGGTGGACGTCACACCTATCACGGCGGCGCGTTTGATACGTTTCCGGCGAAAATCGTGGTGCCGAGCAGCGGCTTCTGGAACATCACCATCGATACGGTGACCAAACGCGCCATCAGCGTGACCCGCAAACCGACCGTCAAACATTCGATCAAGATCGTCCGCCGGTCCAGCTCGTCCCTGCGCTGAGCGCCTGTACGCATCGCTACCCATCGTCGGCGTCGATAGTCGGCATCATGTCTGTCAAGTTCAGTTCTGGTGCCGGAACTGGACAATGGCCTGTATTGAAGCGCCTGCCAGCAAGGCAGCATTTTTTACAGGAGACCGCCGATGCGTTGTTTATTTTTTTCCGCTGTATTGATGTCCGGCTCGCTCTTGGCGGGCTGTGCGTCCGCGCCCAACGAGCCGACGCTGACTTTGGTCACCCAAAAGTCTCCCGAGCAGTTCAGCGCCTGCGTGATGCCCAAACTGCAAGACGATGCGCTGAGCCCGAGCCTGTCTCAGACCCAGCGGCATTACCGGATTGTGGTCTCAAGTTCCGTCGCCGCCGATAACGTGATCGAAGCCTACAAGGCATCGAACGGCGGCAAGGTGTTTGTGTATGAACGCAGTCTGCTGAGCGTTGGTGTTGGACGAGCGGCGAAAGACTGCGTTTGAGTCAGGCGCAGCGATCTGAGCGACGGGGGCAATCCTGAGACCGGTGAGCCACTGCTAAAACGTGGCTGCCAGATCCGATCTGTGCACGTCGTTGTCATCTAACTGTCACGTAACTGTCTGTGACCTGCCACATCAAGTGAAAACATTCACTGGTATGATCGATGACTTTTTTTAACGGGTCATCTGTCTCATGCGTCGCGCAGTATTCAATCAGACGGGAGGGGTGGGCAAATCCAGCATCGCCTGTAATCTGGCCGCTGTGAGCGCCGCCGAAGGGTATCGGACGCTGTTGGTCGACCTCGATGCACAGGCCAACTCGACGCATTACCTGACCGGTCTCACGGGCGATGACACGCCCGTCGGCATCGCCGATTTTTTCAAACAGACCCTGTCGTCCTCCTCTTCGGGCAAGAAGAACCGGGCCGAGATCGGTGAGACGCGCTACGACAACCTGTTTCTGATCGCGGCCAGCGCGGAGCTCTCCGATCTACAGCCCAAGCTTGAGTCCAAGTTCAAGATCAACAAGCTGCGTCGTTTACTGGTTGAGCTGTCGGGGGATTACGAGCGGATCTACATCGACACGCCGCCCGCGCTGAATTTCTATTCCTACAGCGCGTTGATTGCCGCCGACCGGGTGCTGATCCCGTTCGACTGCGACAGCTTTTCCCGCCAGGCGCTGTACAACGTCATTGCGCAGGTCGCCGAGCTGCAGGCCGATCACAACGAATCCCTGACCGTCGAAGGCATTGTGGTCAATCAGTTCGTCAGCCGCGCCAGCTTGCATCAGAACCTCATCGACGAACTGATCGCAGAAGGCTTGCCCGTGCTGTCGACCTACCTGACCAGTTCGGTGAAGATGCGCGAGTCCCATGAGGCGTCGGTGCCGCTGATTCACCTCGATGCACGGCACAAACTGACGTTGCAGTTCGTGGCGCTGCTCACCGAGTTGGAGCGGGCCGCCTGATCCTCGGCACTCGAAGTCATTTGGCGATCACCGGTTCTTTGGTTAGTCTGCCTGCATCTTCGTGTCGTCTTCCAACGGGAATTACTTCGGGTGATCAAACCGGTAACGCTGCTACGCCGTCGTTTTGCCTCCATGCGCTGGCGCACCCGCGTCACGCTTTGGGTAGCCGCCACGTTGGCCGGCTTGCTCGTCGTGATGTTTGCGCGGCTTGCCGACCTGGCGCTGGCGCAATTCGCCCAGCAGACCAGCGAGCGGCCCTGGCTGCCGTTCATCTACACCCCGTTGGTCGGGATGCTGGTGGTGTGGCTGACCACCCGTTTTTTCGTCGGTGCGCAGGGCAGCGGGATCCCGCAGGTGATTGCTGCGACGCGGCTGGTTCATCAAGGGAAGCCGGTTAACACACTCGTCTCACTGCGTATTGCCTTCGCCAAGATAAGCCTGGGAACGCTGGCACTGACCGGTGGTTTTTCCGCGGGACGCGAAGGGCCGTCGGTTCAGGTCGCAGCGTCGATCATGCATTTTTTCCATCGTTTTTTGCCGAATGCGCGGATCGTTCGTGTCGAGGACCTTATCCTCGCCGGTGGCGCCGCGGGCATTGCTGCGGCCTTCAACACGCCGCTGGCGGGCATCGCCTTCGCGGTGGAGGAACTGGGGCGCAAGCTGGAAACCCGCACCAGCGGCGTGCTGCTCAGCACCATCATTCTGTCGGGTATGGTGGCGATCGCCCTGCAGGGCAATTACAACTATTTCGGCCATTTCGGCGTTCAAGACATCAGCGTCGACATCGTTGTCCCCGCGTTGGCGATCGGCATCGGCTGCGGATTATTGGGCGGTCTGTTCAGCCGGATGCTCTTGTGGCCGCAACGGCACCGACATTTTGTTTTATGGGAGTGGCGCCGCATGCATCCGGTCTGGTTCGCCGGCGCATGCGGGCTGATCGTTGCGATACTGGGTTGGGTCAGCGGCGGAATGTCGTTCGGCAGTGGTTACGGCATCACCTCGCAGGTCATCGCGTCTGAGGTCGGACTGCCCTGGCATGCGCCTGTGACCCGCTTCCTCGCCACGGTCGTGACCTATTTTTCAGGTATTCCCGGCGGCATCTTCGCCCCGTCGCTGGCGGTGGGTGCCGCCGTCGGCAGCAATGCCGCCGAGCTGTTCCATCTTGCACTTCAACCGACCATTGCTCTGTGCATGGTCGGTTTTCTGGCGGCGGTGACCCAGTCGCCGATCACGTCTGCCATCATCGTGATGGAGATGATCGACAGCCACGGCATGGTGATCAGCCTCATGGCCGTTGCCTTGATTGCCAAGGCCGTGAGCTCGCGCATGGGGCCGGAGTTGTACCAGCAATTGGCGCGCGGGTTTTTGCAGGCCGCGCAGACCGACACTGCACCACGCAAAACCGAGGGATGACCCGGTCGGGCGATGCAATGCGCAGCGAGCCCGCTTAGACGCTGCCTTCGCTTTCCACCACCAGAATGCGCGCGACGCCCAGCGGGTGAGCGACGTGCGCGGTGCCGACCGATGCATAAAAGACATCACCGGTTTCGAGGATGGTCGACTGCTCGACACCGTTGTCCTTGAAGTGCATCTCCACACGGCCGTCCAGCACCGCAAAGACTTCCTGACCGTCGTTGACATGCCATTTGTAGGGTTGGTCGGTCCAGTGCAGCCGGGTGGTGATGCCATTCATGTTGGCGATGTCGAGCGCAGCCCAGGCACGTTCGCCGGTGAAGGATTTACTGCGGATGATCTTCACGGTTTGACCTTCTCTTCAGTCGAGTCGGCGACACAGGTAGGCCTGTGTCTGGTACGGAAAGGCGATGGTTTCCTGCCCACGCAGTGCCGGATGCGTGCTGATCAGCTCGCGCAGTTGTTCGGTCACGATGGCTTTGTCTGCGGCGGGCAGGGCGGCGATGAAGCTCACCGACAGAAACCGGTTCATGATCACGGTCTCGGCGTTGCCGATGTGGGCGTAAGGGAAGCAGGTCATGTCGGGCGGAGAAAACGAGGCCCCGTTGAAGGGTCGCCGCCAGTCGCCGGTATGAAAGCGCGGCGTGTCGCCTTCGTAGGGGGTGATGATGCGGGTGATTTCCGCGACCCAGTCGACTGATTCGTCCCGCACGTTCCAGATCAGCCCCAGACGACCACCGGGTTTGAGTACCCGGTGTATTTCCGAGAGCGCCGTTTCCTGGGCAAACCAGTGAAAGGCCTGAGCGCACACCAGGACATCGGCGTCGCCATCGGCCAGCGGCATGGACTGCGCGGTGCCTGGCAAAATCGTCGTGTCGGGCAGATGGGTGGAAAACTCCTGCCGCATGGCGTCGACCGGCTCGATGGCGATCAGGTGTTCGGAAAGAGGTTTGAGTAAGCGGGTGAACTTGCCGGTTCCAGCGCCCAGATCAACGACCGTGGACGTGGACGTGATGCCGAGGGTGTCGCGTAACCACGTGCTGATTTCATTCGGGTAATCCGGCCGGCCTTGGGTGTACGTGCCCGCCTGCGTTGAAAACCCCACCTGAGCCGCTGTGTGAACAACTGTCATCGTCAGCCTTCCTCTGTGTGGAAAATGGCCGACGCATTATGCGTCAGATTCCGGCGATCGAGCGCTCATTTTCACGGCTTCAAACAGGCCCGATTCGTCCACGGCCTTTGTCTGGTCGATTACCGGCAAGGGTTAGCGGTCGCCTGGTTTATTTAACGGGAGAGGTCGCCTGCATCGAGCGCAGCAAAGGTGCGTATTCGACGTGGCTGACGGGGACGATGCCTGTCGCCTCCTGCGATTCGAGGAAGGTCGCCAGTCCAGCCTGATCGCTCAGCATCGCCGTGCGGATACGTTCTTTCAGCGCGCCGCAGAGTGTGCCGCTGAAGACGAAGGGGTCGTAGTAGATCGGCGAGGAGCGCCAGAGGACATTGAAGGTGTCGCGCTCGATCAAGCCCCGTTTCAGGTACTCATCGGCGCGCACGCTGGACACAAACGCGGCATCCGCTTTGCCCGCCAGCAGCGCATCCAGCGATTTGTCGTGGGAGCCGGAATAGGCAATCGAGCCAAAAAAGCGCGCCAATGGCATGCCGACCGTGTCCGAGAACTCGGCGTTGGGAATGATGTTGCCCGACGTGCTGGCCGGGTCGGTCAGCACAACCCGTTTGCCACGAAGCGCCTGAACGTCGCTGGCGACCTCGCGACGCACCAGCAGCAGTGCCTGGTAGTCATGCCCGGCGGGGGTGAAATAGCCGCGGCTGATGGTCAGGCTGGCGAACGGCTCGATGCGTGGGTCGCGCTGGTACGCAAGCAGGTACGAGGCAGGGCCCAGCCACGCGATGTCGACACCGCCCGAGACAATGGCGTCGACCACGCTCTCATAGGAGGACGAAGGGACAATTTCCACTGGAATACCGGTCGCGCGGCTGAGCCGATCGATCAGCGGTTTCTGCTCCTTCAACAGCTCGTCCATGCTTTTCTTGGGAATGACCGCGATACGCAGGCTCTGCTGCGTGCATTGTGCCTGGGCGTTGTCCGCCAGCAGTACAGCGTTGAGCAGCATGGCGCTTAGCATCAGGGTGAAGCGTTTCACTGCACGCATGTGGGTTCCGCATCCATGGAAGGCGCATCGATCAGGGTTGTCTGGGCAAACGGGGGATAGTCGCGCAATTGTTCGGCCGATAACGGGCGGCTGAAGTGATAGCCCTGCGCGACGTCGCAGCCTGCAAGCTTCAGGCACACCACTTGTTCACGGGTCTCGACACCCTCGGCGACCACCTGCAGGCCCAGGCGTTTGGCCAGAATGATGGTCGAGGAGACGATCGGGCTGTCGTCAGGGCTGTTGGACAAAGGCGCGATCAGCGTGCGGTCGATTTTCAGCTTGGTCAGCGGCAGTGATTGCAGGTGCGCGAAGCCTGCGTAGCCCTTGCCGAAGTCGTCGAGGCTGATGTTCATGCCGGCCTCGCGCAGGCGGTGCAAGTGCTCGATGGCCTGACCTTCCTGGTCAAGCAATGTGGTTTCGGTGATCTCCAGCTCCATCCAGTGCGGGGCAATGCCATGGCGCGCCAGTTTGCCCAGCACCCGGCCACTGAAATCCGCTTGGTGCAATTGCATCGCCGAGACGTTGACCGCCAGGCGCAATTCCCGGCCTTGTGACAGCCAGAGTTCCAGGGTTTCGCAGGCACGGCGCAGCACCTCCCAACCCAGCTCGATGATAAAACCACTGCGCTCGGCCAAGGAGATGAACCGGTCCGGGTAGAGCAGGCCGAACTCGGGGTGATGCCAGCGCACGAGCGCTTCGTAGCCGTCCACCTGCATCGAATCCAGGCGAATTTGTGGCTGGTAATGCAGCACGAACTGACGTTCGTTCAAGGCATTGCCGAAGGCTTGTTCGAGGATAAATTCCTCGACATCGGCAACGTTCAGCGACGGGTCGAAAAAACGGAACTGCCCACGACCGGCGCGCTTGGCCGAATACATGGCGGCGTCGGCACTGCGAATCAGGTCCTCGACGTCCTGGCCGTCACGAGGACAGATGCTTACACCAACACTCGGGCTGGTGGTGACTTCGTGATCGCCAAGGGAATAGATCGCTGACAATTTCTGTACCAGGGACCTGACCCAGGCATCGATCTGATCTTCGGTACGCTCACCGGCCAGCAGGACGACAAACTCGTCGCCGCCAAACCGCGCCGCCTCGTCATCCTGCTCGAGCATCCGGCTGATACGGCCGGCGACCGCTTGCAGCAACATGTCGCCGATCTTGTGGCCCAGCGAGTCGTTGATTGACTTGAAGCGGTCCATGTCGATAAACAGAATCGCCATCAGGCGTCGTTTGCCACGTTGGCTGGAGAGGGTGCGTGCCGCGACCTCGAGGAACTGACGGCGGTTGTGCAGCCCGCTGAGGTGATCGGTGGCGGCGGCATGGCTGCTGCGACGATGTTCGTCTTCCAGGCGATCGATCAATTGTTGATTCACCTGCTGCGCCAGCTCCAGCGCATTGAAGGCCTCCTGGCGTTTGCGCAGTACGCGCAGGGTCCAGAACAGGGTGCTGAGGATCAGCAGCGTCATGCACAGGTTCAGCCACAGCTGGCGCTGGTAGGTGAGTCGAGAGGAGGCCAGGATTTCGTCGGTGCTCTGGCTCACCACCACGCTGAAGCCACGCTGTGGCACCCGCAGGTACATGCTCTGATAACCGCCGTTGACCGTGTGCTGGATGAGCATGCCGGTCAGGTCGCCGGTTGTGGGCAGTTCGGGCGTCATCGAGGCGCCGGATACCATTACGCCGCTGTTGCTGATGCGCAGGCGTTCCTGGCCGTCGTTGTCGAGCAATCGCATCATGCCGCTCTGACCCAGGTCGATGTGTTCGAACAGCGCAGCGAGATACCCCACGTCCAGTTGCACCACCAGCACACTGTCCAGTTTGCCGGTTGACGAATCGACCAGCGGCAGCAGGAACGGCAATCGCCAGCTGGGTGATAACACGTTACCCGGCGACAGCGTCGACGCCGGCAGCAGCGCTTTGAACCCGTAATGTTCGGTGTGTTGCTGCAATTGAGTGAGCCACGCGCTTGGCAACTGACGAGGCTCATCGAGGTGGCTGGCAGACAACAGCTCACCATCGCTGCCGTACAGGCTCATGCGTTTGAACACCGGGTCTTCGGCGAGCATGCGCACCAACCCGCGATGACGCTGACCCAAGTCTTCCATGTCGCCACGGGTGACGCGGCTGATGGCTTGCGCCCGGTCGACCAGTTGACGCAGGTTTTCGGCAGCGATGGTGGCCAGGTTCAGGTGTTCGGCGGATTTGGCGGTCAGCGCTTCGTGGTGTGACGTGGCTTTCTGCTGGAAATACAGCGCCCACAGAAACACCAGCGTCGCGGCGCACAGCGTCATGAGCAGCCACTGCAGAAAGCTGAGGGAAGAGAAAGATCGGCGGATCACTGCTTATATTCCTGCCGCGAGATGATGGCAGAATACTACTAGTTTGTTGCGGGTTCGTGACGATCCTGTACCCGTCTTTATCGCGCGGAGGCAGTTCCCACTGATAAGTTCTGTGCATCAATCGATGAAAACATAGCACTTATCGTTTCAAAGTGTGTCGATCAAACTCCCGGTCATAAAGCGCCGAAAGGCTCATTAACAAGATCGCTGGAGAACAATCATGCATGGCTCCCCCCATCCGCGGGCGACGTCCGCCACGTCCAAAGCCGGTGCCGTCTTTCGCGTCACCTCAGGCAACTTCCTCGAACAGTTCGACTTCTTTCTCTTCGGCTTCTACGCCACTCAGATCGCCTCAGCGTTCTTTCCCGCTTCCAGTGAATTCGCCTCATTGATGATGACGTTTGCCGTGTTCGGTGCCGGGTTCCTGATGCGGCCGTTAGGTGCCGTCATTCTCGGGGCGTACATAGATGATGTAGGCCGCCGCAAGGGACTGATCGTCACCCTGTCCATCATGGCCAGCGGGACGTTGCTCATCGTGCTGGTCCCGGGTTATTCGAGCATCGGCTTATGGGCACCGGCACTGGTGTTGGTGGGTCGTCTGCTGCAAGGCTTTTCCGCCGGTGCGGAGCTCGGTGGCGTGTCGGTGTACCTGGCCGAAATGGCCACGCCCGGACGCAAGGGGTTCTACACCAGCTGGCAGTCCGGCAGCCAGCAAGTGGCAATCGTTGTTGCGGCTGGGCTGGGGTTTGTGTTGAATCAATGGATGGCGCCTGCCGTCATCGCGGATTGGGGATGGAGGATTCCCTTCGCCATCGGATGCCTGATCATCCCGTTCATTTTCGTGCTGCGCCGTAGTCTTCAGGAGACCGAAGCGTTCGCCACCCGTACCCACCGGCCCACGATGAAAGAAGTCATCGCCACGTTGTTGCAGAACTGGCGCGTGGTCGTGGCCGGCATGCTGATGGTCGCGATGACCACCGCGGCGTTTTATCTGATCACGGTGTACGCGCCGACCTTTGGCAAAACCGTACTGAACCTGAGCACGGCCGACGCGTTGCTGGTGACCTTGTTGGTGGGCGTTTCGAACTTCATCTGGCTGCCCATCGGCGGGGCCTTGAGTGATCGGTTCGGCCGCAAGCCGCTGCTGATTGCCATGACCGTGTTGACCATCGTCACGGCCTATCCTGCCTTGTCGTTCCTGGCCCAGGCGCCCAGCTTTGGTCACATGCTCGAAGTGTTGCTGTGGTTTTCCTGCCTGTACGGCCTGTACAACGGCGCGATGATTCCTGCGCTCACCGAAATCATGCCGGTGGAGGTGCGTGTCGCCGGCTTCTCGCTGGCGTACAGCCTGGCAACCGCCGTTTTCGGAGGCTTCACGCCTGCCATTTCGACCTGGCTGATTCACCTCACCGGCGATAAAGCCGCGCCCGCTTACTGGATGACGTTCGCCGCCGCCTGCGCCCTGGGTGCAACGTTGATGCTGTACCGGAACCTCTCCGCTCGCCCTCAGTTGGCTGTCTGACCCACTGTTTGAAGTAGAAGGATTTGATATGAAAGCTTTGTTCAATGTTGTGGCTGCGCTGAGCCTTGGTTCGCTGCTGGCGAGCTCCTTTGCCCAGGCCGAAGAACTCACCGTCATGACGTCCGGGGGCTTCACTGCCGCCTATAAATTGCTGGGCCCGCAATACGCCGCCGCCAGCGGCGACACGCTGGAGACGGTCCTCGGTCCATCGATGGGCAAGGCGCCGGAGGCCATTCCCAACCGGTTGGCGCGTGGAGAGCATGCCGACGTGGTGATCATGGTGGGTTATGCGCTGGATGAGCTCATCAAACAGGGCAAGGTCGATCCCGCTTCACGCGTGGAACTGGCAGATTCGCGCATCGGAATGGTGGTCAAACAGGGTGCCGCCAAGCCGGCCATCAGCACCGATGCCGAGCTCAAGGACGTACTGCTCAAGGCCAGATCCGTGGCGTACTCCGACAGCGCCAGTGGCGTGTACATCGAGAATGAGCTGTTCAAAAAACTGGGTGTCCAGGATCAGGTCGGGCCGAAGGGCAAGATGATCGAGCGTATTCCAGTGGCGTCGGTAGTGGCCAAGGGGGATTACGAACTGGGCTTTCAACAGGTCGCCGAACTGTTGCCCGTCCCGGGTGTGACCTTCGTCGGCAAGATTCCGGAAAATGTCCAGTCCGTGACACGCTTCGCCGCCGGCATCCCGCGAAATGCGGAGCATCCGCAGCAGGCAAAAGCGTTGCTCGATTATCTGTCGTCAGCCAAGGCGCAGGCTCAGGTGCAATCCACGGGCCTGGACTCAGTGCCCCGCTGAGCGAGCAGGCATCTGCCTGACCAGTTGTTCCAGCTCGATGGCCGCGGGTGTCAAGGTACGCCCGCGGCGTTTGATCAGCCCGACGTTGCGCAGCACTTCGGGCTCGATCAGCGGGACGCTCACCAGAATAGGGTGACCCGCGGCCGGCATTGCGATGGAGGGCACCGCCGCGACCCCCAGCCCGGCTTCGACCAGACCGATCATGGTCGTCACGTGCCGCGTTTCACAGATGCTGGGCTTTTTGGCGGGCGAGCGCAGCAGCGCCTGATCCAGCACCATTCGGTTGCCTGAGGTCTTGTCCAGGCTGATGTAGTCATATTCGTACATCTCTTCCCAACTGACCTGTTCACGCTCGGCCAGGGGATGGTCGCGTCGGCAGGCGACCACGTAGCGTTCCTGCAGCAGCAATTCGAAATCGACTTCTGCCGCCAGCGTGCCGCTGAAACTCACGCCGAAATCCGCTTCGCCCAAGGCCACCGCACTGTTGACCTCGTTGGCGCTGGCGTCGAGCACCCTGACCTTGATTCTGGGGTATAACCGGTGAAAGGCGTTGATCACTTCTGGCATGAAGTAGTACGCAGCGGAGGGCACGCAGGCGATGGTCACATGCCCCATGCGCGTGGACGCAACCTCACTGATGCTCATCAGCGCGATGTCCAGGTCATCGAGCATGCGCTCGACCTGCGGCAGAAATGCCAGCCCGACCGTGGTGAGACTGACCTTGCGGGTGGTGCGTTCGAACAGTTTGACATTGAGCGCTGACTCGAGCTTTTCGATGCGTCGACTTAGCGCAGGCTGGGTGATCCTGATCGCGTCGGCGGCTTTGCGGAAGCTGCCGTTCTCGACCACCGCCCGAAAAGCCTGCAGGTCATTGAGGTCAAAATTGATACTCATGCGTGACGCCTCGCAACCAGTCGGTGAGCCATGAAGCGGTGATCCGCCGAGAACAACCGCCTGAAGGTCAGCAGGACCGCGCAGACCGTGCCCAGCGCCGAGCCTGCGGCAATCAGGAACATGATCATGATCTGATAGCGGACGGCGCTTTCGGGGTTTTCGCCCGCCAGCACCTGACCGGTCATCATGCCGGGCAGGCTGACGATGCCGACCACGGTCATCTGGTTCAGCGTGGGCATCATGCCCGCGCGAACCGCTTGCCGGGCAGCCGATTGCGCCGCTTCCCAGCGGCTGCCGCCGAGCGCCAGGATCATTTCGATGGTGTTGCGGCCCGACATCAATTCCTGGGTCATGCGCTCCATGCCCAGCGACACCGCCGTCAGCGTGTTGCCTAGGATCATGCCGAGAATCGGGATCGCGTATTGAGGCTCGTACCAGGGCCGGATGCGGATGATCACGAACAGCCCGATGGCCGCGACCAGCCATGAGCTGCTCCAGACCGACACCACGCTGTCGATCAATTGACCGGCGTACGTGCGCTTCCCCCGACTGGCCGCAGAGAAGCCGGCGACCAGCGTCATCAGGCAAATCAGAGGCAGCACCACGTACCAGTCGGCATGGGCGAACACCCAGCCGAGCAGGTAACCGACGGCCAGCAATTGCACGACGGTACGCACGGAAGCCCACAACAACTGGCGCTCCAGCCCGAGCTTCAACATCAGCGACAACGCACCGTTGATAAGGATCAGCGCGGCGGCGATGGACAGGTCGATGGCGGACAGATGCTCGTAATTCATGCTGCGTCTCCCGCGTCCAGCACGCCATTGTTCATCGTCAAGCGTCGGGTGCTCATGCGTCGGGCTTGCTCGGGGTCGTGGGAAATCCAGACATAAGCGCGCGAGCCGGCGCCTGCGTTGAACCAGTGCAGCACCAGTGATTCCACCGCTGCCGCCGACTGCGGGTCGAGCGCCGAGGTGGGTTCATCAAACAGCATCACCTGCGGCTCCAGTTGCAGCGTTCGCACCAACGCGACGATCTGCGCTTCGCCGCCCGAAAGGTCCGCGCCTGACTTGCTCAGAAACGACGCGTCCTTACCGGCCTGCGCGAGCAGATCGGTTGCTCGCTCCAGGTTGAATCTGCGGCCCCGCAAGCTTTTCAGGGTGAAGGGGAACTGCAGGTTGTCGAGCACCGTACCTTCGATCAGCGCGGGGCGTTGCGACAGGTAAGACACGCACGTGCGGTACGCAGGAATGCTGTCATTGGAGAGCGGCGCGTGCTGCCACAGCAGTTCGCCGCTGGAGGGGGCATCGAGCAAGGCCAGCGTGCGCAGGAACACACTTTTGCCCGATCCCGACGCGCCGGTAATCGCGACTTGTGCGCCGGGCATCAGGGTGAAGTCGGTGGGTTTGAGGAGCTGATTGGCACCGCTCTGGTCCAGACGAGTCAACCGCCTGACTTCGAGCAAGGGATCGGACGACGGAGGGGGCGATGGCACATTCGGCGGCACGGTCGTTCCTTTGGGCGGGGTGAAACGCCGTGCATTATTGCCCACTTTGCGGCACCAGGCATCCACGATGAATGAACCTGCGCATTCGTCGGAATGCCGCCCAGACCAGGCTCGCTCCCACAGGTCATGCGTCCGCCGCCGATTCTGGCAACCCCGCAATTCCGGTAGGAGATGTCGACGTTACGAGGTCGCTTCACCTTGCCTTGATGAAGTCCACAAACGCCCGAAGCGGCGAGGGCAGGTAGCGGCGGCCCGAGTAATACAGGAAGGGCCCGCTGAAGCTCTGCCACCATGGCTCCAGCACCGGTTCCAGTGCGCCGCTGTCCAGGTGAGGCCGCAGCCAGTCTTCGAAAAGGAAGACAATGCCGAGCCCGTCGATGGCGGCTTGTACGGAGAGGTCAACAGCGCCGGCGATGTTGACGAGCAACGGGCCGGTCGGGTCGACGCGCAGTGTTTCGCCGTCGCGCTCATACTCCCACAAGGGTATCGCGCCGCTGGGAAACTTGCCGCGCAGGCAGGCGTGTTCGAGCAGGTCGCGAGGGTGCTCCGGGCGTCCTCTGGCGTTCAGGTATGCGGGCGACGCCGCCGTGGCGAAGCGCTGAATCCGTGGCCCGATCGGCACGGCAATCATGTCCTGCTCCAGGCGATCGTCATAACGAATGCCCGCATCGCAACCTGCGGCGAGCATGTCGACGAAGCTTTCTTCAACGATGACTTCCAGGCGGATATCGGGGTGCGCCTGCAAAAAGGGTGTGATGATCGCAGGCAGCACCAGGCGGGCGGCACTGGCGGGCACGTTGAGTTTCAGCGTCCCTGAAGGTCGGTCACGGAAATCGTTCACCACATCCATGGCAGACTCGACTTCGCCCAGCGCCGGTACGATACGCTCCATCAGCCTGGCGCCAGCCTCGGTCGGCACTACGCTGCGCGTGGTCCGGTTGAGCAGGCGCACGCCGAGCCGGGACTCGATGCGTCGCACGGCGTCACTCAGGCTGGACGCCGACTTACCGCTCGTGCGGGCACCCTCACGAAAGCCACCCGCGTTCACCACCGCCACAAAAGCCAACAAGTCTTGAATATCCGCTGCCATTGTTCGTTCACCCGTACGACCTGTGCCGATTGCACCTGATTATCAGGGAAGTGGTCAATGCCTATAGTGGCGGAACACTTGGTGACAGAGGCAAACGGCATGACTGACGCAAACAAGGCAGGCACCTTCCACATCGGCGATCGTAGGGTCAATCGCATGGGTTACGGCGCGATGCAACTGGCCGGGCCGGGCGTGTTCGGTCCGCCCAAAGACCCCAAAGCGGCCATCGCAGTGCTGCGCGAAGCACTGGCGCTGGGCGTCAACCACATCGACACGTCCGACTTCTACGGCCCTCACATCACCAATCAGTTGATCCGCGAAGCGCTGCATCCTTACGCAGACGATCTGGTCATCGTCACCAAAGTCGGTGCCCAGCGGGGGGAAGACGCTTCCTGGAATCCGGCGCAAAGCCCGGCCGAGCTGATCAAGGCCGTGCATGACAATTTGCGCAATCTGGGGGTGGAGGTGCTGGACGTCGTGAACCTGCGCGCCTGGGGCAACGTGCATTCACCGGGCGAGGAGTCCATCGAAGAACAGTTCACCACGCTCGCCGAACTGCAGCGCCAAGGGCTGATTCGCCATCTGGGTTTGAGCAACGTCACGGCGGTACAGGTCAAGCAGGCGCAGTCCATCGCCGATGTCGTGTGCGTGCAGAACCATTACAACCTGTCCCACCGCGACGACGAGCAGCTGATTGCCGACCTGGGCAATCAAGGCATCGCCTACGTGCCGTTTTTCCCGCTGGGCGGCTTTACGCCACTGCAATCGGACGTCCTGTCCAGCGTTGCGACGAGAATGGACGCTTCGCCGCTCCTGGTGGCGCTGGCCTGGCTGCTGCAACGTGCCCCGAACATTCTGCTCATTCCGGGCACGTCGTCGGTCGCGCATCTGCGGGAAAATTTGACCGCCAGTGAACTGACCATCACGGCGCAGATGCTGGCGGAGCTGGATGCCGTGGCGCAGTGACGCCAGGCCGCTGACCACGCGTTCAATTCTTGACAGGACGGGCCCGGAATTTGCCAGCTGCGGGCCGGTCCAGCCGCCGATTCGCTTGGCACTGGCGGTACCCGAGGTAACGTGAAAGTGGTCAGGCCAAATTCAAAAAATGAAAATTGGTCTTGCCACAATTTTCGAGCTCATATAGTTTGGGTGCAGTGATTCTCCAAGCGGGCCATGGCCCTCGATAAAAATAAATGAGAGCGCCACCTTGAACGTTTTGTCTTCTCGGCCTGACGGGCCTGCAGCTGAACCTTTCACGCGTCTTCCTTGTTTGCATCTGGACGGTATCGTCAAGCGCTTCCCTGGCGTGCTCGCGCTCAAGGGCGTCACCCTCGACCTGCAGGCAGGCGAGGTGCATGCGATCTGCGGTGAAAACGGTGCCGGCAAATCCACCTTGATGAAGGTCATTAGCGGTCAACTCTCCCCCGACGAAGGCTGCATTACGTATTTAGGGGAAAAGCGAACGTTCAAATCCGTCAATGATGCGGAGCGGATGGGCATCGCCATCATCCATCAGGAGTTGAACCTGGTGCCGCACCTCTCGGTGGCTGAGAACGTGTACCTGGCCAGAGAACCGGTGACGCTTGGATTTATCAACCGCCGCAAAATGGTCTCCGATACTCAGCATTGCCTGAACCGCCTGGCGGTCAATATCGATCCAATGATGTTGGTCAAAAAGCTTTCGGTTGCTCAGCAGCAGATGGTCGAAATCGCCAAGGCGCTCTCGCTCAATGCCAAAGTGTTGATCCTGGATGAGCCTACTTCGTCCTTGACGGAGACCGAGACAGCGCAGCTTTTCGGCATCATCAAAGAACTCAAGGTGCAGGGTGTGGGCATGCTGTACATCTCCCACCGTTTGGACGAGATGCAGCATATAGTCGACCGGGTTACGGTCATGCGCGACGGAAGTCACGTCTCCACGCGTCCATTCTGCGAAACGTCCGTCGATCAAATCGTTGCCGACATGGTAGGCCGATCACTTGACGAGAAATTCCCTCCCCGAACCTCCGTCCCCACCCAAAAAGTCTTGCTCAAGGTAAACAATTTCGGGCGCAAAGGTGCGTTCCAGTCGATTAATTTCGAGCTGCGCAAGGGCGAAATCCTGGGGTTTGCCGGGCTGATGGGGGCGGGACGGACCGAAATAGCGCGGGCTATATTTGGCGCCGACTCGATAGACACCGGTAGCCTGGAGCTGCAGGGACAAACGCTATCGATCAAAACGCCGCAAGACGCTATTCGTCACGGAGTGGCGTATCTCTCAGAAGACCGCAAGAGTGATGGCCTGGCGCTCAAGATGTCCTTGGCCAGCAATATAACCCTGGCCAATATGGATGCAGTCTGTAACGCCTTTGGGTTCATCAAATTCAAAGAAGAAGAAGCGGCAGCTCATAAATACATTAAAAGTCTCGGCATCCGTACGCCCTCGACACATCAGGTGACTCGGCTTCTTTCAGGCGGTAATCAGCAGAAAGTCGTGATTGGGAAATGGCTGTTCCGTGATTCGAAAATCCTGTTTTTTGATGAGCCTACGCGAGGTATCGACGTGGGCGCCAAATACGCTATTTACGAGTTGATGGACACGTTGGCAGCGCAAGGGATTGGGGTTGTCCTGATCAGTTCCGAGCTTCCCGAACTGCTCGGGATGAGTGATCGGATTTTGGTCTTTCACGAAGGTCGTCTGACTGCCGAGCTAGAAGCACGCGATACATCACAAGAAGAAATCATGCACTTCGCTTCGGGGTACACACAATGAGCGATCTCAGTATCAGTAAGCAGTCGGAACCTGGCGGCGTGGGCTCGGTGAATAAAGAACGGCGCAGGGAGCTTCTACAGAAGTTTGGCGCGTTGGCGAGCCTGTTTGCGCTTGTGATTGTCTTTGCCACCACCAGTCAAGCCTTCCTGTCTATGGGCAATGGGATGAGCGTTGCCCTTCAGGTCACATCAATTGCGTTTCTGGGTTTGGGGGCAACGGCGGTCATCATTACCGGCGGCATCGACCTTTCCGTGGGGTCTGTCCTGGCATTGGCTGGCGTCGCCGATGCCCTGGCTATCAAAGCCGGCGCATCAATTCCGTTAGGGATCCTGGTGGGCCTCACTGTGGGAGGTCTATGCGGGGCAATCAACGGATTATTCATTACTCGTTTGAAGCTCCCGCCATTCATCGCCACCCTCGGGATGATGCTCGTTGCCCGAGGTTTTGCGCTGCGTCTCACCGATGCGCAGCCGGTGTCAGGGCTTGGGCAGGGTTTCGCGACGTTAGGTAACGGGACACTCTTCAGGATTGAAAGCATGGGCGATGACGGTTTTCCGAATGTCATCTTTCCAGGCATCCCTTACCCCGTCGTGATCATGATTGTCCTTGCTGTTGGGCTGTGGCTGGTATTAAGCCGGACTCGGTTAGGGCGGCACATCTATGCGGTCGGCTCGAATGCTGAGGCCGCGCGATTGTCCGGCGTCAATGTCGCTCGCGTGACGCTATTCACTTACGTGTTGTCTGGTGTGCTCGCCGGTTTGACGGGGTGTGTCCTAATGTCCCGATTGGTTACGGCCCAACCCAACGAGGGCGTCATGTATGAACTCGATGCCATTGCCAGCGCGGTCATTGGCGGAACTTCTCTGTCTGGAGGAATCGGGAGCGTCTCGGGCACTGTCATTGGCGCATTCACCATTGGGATCTTGCGCAATGGTCTGAACATGCTGGGCGTGTCGAGTTTTACTCAGCAAATCATTATTGGCGTCGTCATCCTGCTGACGGTGTGTATCGATCAACTCAGAAATCGAAAATCCTGAACTTAATCCATAAAAACAAAATGGACTGTCTAGCATGAAAACTCTGAATATCATCACGCTTGCCTTGGCGGCCTCGCTCACGTCAACATTTTCGATGGCGGCCAATAGTGAAATTGCTGTCATCGTAAAAAGTTCGAACTCCAACTACTGGCAAAACGTGCAGAAGGGAGCCCAGGCAGCCGCTAAGGATTTACCGAATGCCACGGTCACGTTTCAAGGGCCTGCTTCCGAGTCGGCTGTCGCTGATGAAGTGAATATGGTGGTCAACGCGGTGAACCGTGGTGTATCGGGGATTGTCCTGGCCGCTTCCGACCCGGACGCATTGGTGCCCGCTATAAAGCAGGCTTGGGAAGCGCATATCCCCGTCGTTCTTATCGATTCCACCCTTTCTCCGGATGGCGCTGCTTACTATCAATCCTTTCTGTCCACGGATAACACCAAAGCCGGTGAGTTGTGCGCGCAGCGGATGATTGAAAAAGTAGGGAAGACAGGCAAGATCGCGATTATGTCCTATGTGCCCGGAGCTGGGTCGGAAATTGGCCGTGTGGGTGGCTTCACCCGTTATATAAAAGAACATTCTAATTTAACGATCGTTGGGCCTTTTTACTCACAGTCGCAGATGGCTAACGCGCTTAATCAGACAACCGACGTCCTGTCCGCGAATCCAGACCTAAAAGGTATTTATGGCGCCAATGAACCCACTGCCGTCGGGATGGCTAGAGGCATTGCGCAGGCGGGTAAGGCCGGGAAACTTGTCGCCATTGGGTTTGACGGCAATGTGGATCTCCAGAACTTCGTCAAGGACGGCACCCTCGACGCGATTGTGGTTCAAAGCTCTTACAGGATGGGGTTTGATTCTGTGACCTCGGTGGCCAAGGTCATTGCCCGAGCGCAAGTGCCCAAAACAATCGACACCGGTGTGCTGCTGATCGATAAATCAAACATAGAGAGCACCGAGGCGAAAAACGTCTTGTACTAATCTATAAAGGTGGCGGCAGCTATGCAGATCTCTGAAACGCGTTCGCTCTTTAACGGTTCGATTGAAATAGGTGTATTTGGACTCGGCTGCTCGCAAGTTGGAGGGCTTTTTCAAGAGGTTTCGCTTTTAGAGTCGTCTCAAACGCTAGAGGCCGCTTGGGACAGAGGGATCCGATATTTCGATACTGCCCCCTTCTATGGCTACAGCCGTTCCGAACGCCGAGTGGGCACAAGTCTCAGCGAGCATCCTCGTTCAGACTTCATATTGAGCACAAAAGCAGGTCGGCTACTCGTTCCTGATGACTCAGTGCGAAGGGGAGACGATGGCTGGTCCAATCCTTTGCCATTTCGCCCTCGGTACGATTACAGCTATGACGGCATCCGTCGCTCCCACGATGACAGCCTTCAACGTCTTGGGCTCTCCAAAATCGATATTCTTTACGTGCACGACATTGGCCGGATGACTCATGGTGAACTGCATGACCATTACTGGCAGCAGCTCACCAAAGGCGGCGGGTTCCGCGCGCTGGAAGCGCTACGCAAGGATGGCACTGTCGCAGCTGTCGGTTTAGGTGTGAACGAGTGGGAGGTCGTTCAGCACAGCATGAATGAGTGCCAGCTCGACTGCACACTCTTGGCCGGCCGCTACACACTCCTGGAGCAAGAAAGCTTAAAACCTTTGATGAATATTTGCCTGGCCCAAGGCAATTCGATCGTGATCGGAGGGGTCTTCAACTCCGGGATTCTGGCAGGCGGCAAACATTTTGATTATGGCGAGGCGCCTGCTGCTGTCGTCAGGAAAGTCGAGGCGCTCAAGTCCGTTTGTCAGGAGTACGAGGTAGCGCTTCCCGCCGCGGCGCTGCAATTTCCGATGGCTCACCCGGCGGTGGTGTCTTGCGTGGTCGGGACACGCACAGCGCAACAGCTTGATCGCAGTATTCAATGGTTCGAGCAGAGCATTCCTGATGCTTTTTGGAACGCGCTCGTCGAGCAAGGGCTTATAGACCCAGAATCGCCACTGCCCAAGGGGGCTCTATGAGTTTACGCATAGACGCCCACCAGCATTTTTGGCATCTGCATCATGGTTACGGGGATTGGCCACCCTCCGAGCTCACTCGAATCTATCGAGATTTTACCCCGGCTGATCTGGCTGAGCTTTGTCGAGAGTCCCACATTGACGGAACCATCGCCGTGCAGTCAAACCCGCACCCGGGAGACACGGAATACCTGTTGGGATTAGCCAATGAACACGCCAGCATCCTCGGGGTAGTAGGGTGGGTCGACCTTATGGCCGCTGACGCTGCCTCCCAGATCGCTGCCATGGCTCGCCATCCGAGACTCAAGGGTGTGCGCGTAATGCTCCAGGATTTGCCAGCGCACAACTGGATCGAGAGCGATCAGATCCAACCCGCAATACAGGCCCTCATTGCTCACGACCTGAGTCTTGATGCGTTGGTATTACCGCAGCACCTGGTTGGGCTCTACAGGTTTGCCGAGCGCAATCAAGGCTTGCGCGTTGTCATCGATCATGCCGGAAAACCCGATATTGCCAATCGGGTGGCTACCCCGTGGCGGGAAGACCTCCACCGTTTGGCGACGCTTTCCAATGTGCACTGCAAGCTGTCCGGACTGCTCACGGAAGCCGCGCCAAATGATGGCCGAGAGGCGCTACAGCCTTACATGGACGCGATTCTAGAGGCGTTTGGCGTCCAGCGCGTCATATGGGGGAGTGACTGGCCAGTGGTCAATCTGGCCTCCAGCTATCAACAGTGGGTGCGTATCTCGACCGAGTACCTTCGAGAGCATAAAGACCAAGCTGTCCGCGAGGGTGAAGCTTCGATAATGGGGCTTAACGCGAGGCGCTTTTATCGCATTGATCAACCGGTTCGCTGCTAACCCATCCTGATTTTGCCAACCCTATCGACGACCGCGCAGCTTAAACATGCAGGTCTGGAGAATCATCATGCTCACAGTGGTTTGTGAAAAACCGGGATTGCTGACTGCTTTGGAAACCAGCCCTCCAACACGTCGGGACGGGGAGACCCTGGTTCGAATTAAACGTGTAGGGGTTTGCGGCACAGACCTTCATATCTTCACCGGGAACCAGCCTTACCTGGAATATCCCCGGGTCATGGGTCACGAGTTTTCAGGGATTGTCGAAGAGAGCGGTGCCACAAGCGGTTTGAGACCCGGAGACGTTGTGTATGTGATGCCCTACATTTCGTGCGGCGACTGCATCGCGTGCAGGCAGGGCAAGACCAATTGCTGCACACGCATCCAAGTGCTGGGCGTGCATCGGGACGGCGCGTTTACAGAGTACCTGAGCCTGCCCGATGAGTTCATCCACAAGGCTGAAGGCATCACTCTGGACCAAGCCGCGATGATCGAATTCTTGTCCATAGGTGCGCACGCGGTCAGGCGCGCTGATATTCAATCAGGTCAGCGTGCATTGGTTGTAGGCTCCGGGCCCATTGGGATGGCAGCAGCCATATTTGCGCATCTGAAAGGCGCCACTGTCAGCGTGCTTGACACCCGTGCTGACCGCCTCCAATTCTGCCGCGAGCAGCTGCCTGTTGCTGCGACGGTGGAAGTCGGTGTTGGCGATAAGGAGCGGCTGGCAGAGCTCACGCATGGCGAGTTTTTTGACGTGGTATTTGACGCGACCGGAAATCCCAAGGCCATGGAACGCGGCTTCGAGTTCATCGCCCATGGCGGCAAATACGTGATGATCTCGGTGGTTAAAGACACCCTCACTTTCTCTGATCCGGAATTTCACAAGCGGGAAGCCACTTTGTTGGGCAGTCGGAATGCTACGGCAGAAGATTTTCACTATGTTCAGCAATGCCTTCGCGACGGCTTGATCCCTGATGCCGCCCTTAATACTCACCGTATGAGTTTGAGTGACGTGCCGACGCAATTCCCGACGTTGCTGGATCCGGGCCAAGGTGTGGTCAAAGCAATCATTGAATGTTAGGGGCCGCATGGACGCTACAGCGGTTGCCCCCGTCCTTCGATTCGGCACCCGTCGATTTCTTCAAGCGCATGTCGACTTGCCGGCCTTGTGCAACCTCGTCTGAATGACGCCTTATCGAGCGTCCATGAAGTGACGCCTACCTTAGAGAATCCTTAAGATGACTGTCCTTAGCCCTTCATTGATTATTCTGGCAACCGGCGACGATGTGGCTGTTACTCGAAGCACTGTTGCCGAGGGAGAAAGCCTCTGCGTGAACGGCATCAATCTGGTCGCAAAAGAAACGATTCCCTCGGGGCATAAAGTAGCGATCCGTGCTGTTCCCTCAGGTGGCGTGGTGCACAAATACGGACAGGTTATTGGGCAAGCCACACAGGACATCCGCCAAGGCGAGCATGTTCACGTCCACAATCTGGAAATGCCTGTCGGAGGGGCTTTTCACGAATCAAGCCATCTGTATGTACCGACGTCGTTGGTCAATAAGCCGATGACATTTGAAGGTTTCGTGCGCGACGATGGACGAGTGGGCACTCGAAACTTCATAGGTGTCATCTCCAGCGTCAATTGCTCTGCCACGGTCTGCAAGCAGATAGCCGCGGCCTTCCAAGGGGAGGCGCTAAGTGAGTGGCCCGGCGTTGACGGGGTGGTGGCAATCACTCATGGCAGTGGCTGTGGCATGGGGGCCAATGGCGACGGTTTTGACATGCTCAGCCGTACCCTGCGTGGCTATTCAAACCACGTCAATTTTGCCGGAATACTTTTGATAGGGCTGGGCTGTGAGGTCAACCAGCTAACGCCGTTGATGGAGGAGCTCACCCCTCGCTCCAGTACCCTGATGTCGAGCCTGGTGATCCAGGAGCAGGGTGGGACACGGGAAACTATCGAGCACGGTAAATCACGTGTTCGACAGATGTTGCCGATCATCAACGAAGCCAGACGTACACCTCAGTCGCTGCGCCACCTGACAGTGGGTTTGCAGTGCGGCGGGTCGGATGGCTATTCGGGTATCAGTGCGAACCCCGTCCTGGGTGCGGCGGTTGATCTGCTGGTGCGCAACGGTGGTACGGCGATTTTGTCTGAAACCCCTGAGATATATGGTGCTGAGCACTTACTGACTGCGCGCGCCGCTACCCAAGACGTCGCGGCGAGGCTGATGAGCCGCGTGCATTGGTGGGAGGACTATGTTGTGCATAATGGCGGCGACATGAATAACAACCCTTCGCCGGGCAATAAGGCAGGTGGTATTACCACCATCCTTGAAAAGTCGCTTGGTGCCGTTGCAAAAGCCGGGACGAGCGGATTAATGGATGTTTACCAGTATGCTGAACCGGTGACCGCCCAAGGTTTGGTATTTATGGACACTCCCGGCTACGATCCCGTATCGGCAACAGGTCAGGTAGCAGGCGGCGCAAACCTGATCTGTTTCACCACCGGTCGAGGCTCGACATACGGTTGCAAACCGACGCCCTCCATAAAGATCGCGACTAACACTTCACTGTTCGAGCGCATGCCCCTGGACATGGACTTCAATGCTGGCGGCATCATTGATGGCAGCGATTCGATAGAAAGTGCGGGTTATCGGCTGTTTGAGTTCATGGTCGCGACCGCTTCTGGACTTAAAACCTGCAGTGAGCTCAATGGACTGGGCGACAATGAGTTCTTGCCATGGCAGATAGGCGCAGTGATGTGATGGCGACTGTCTCACCATCAGTTGCATTACGGCCTGAATGAAATAAAAGCTTTACGTGGCTCTTTTGATCTTAATGCGCTGTTGAACGCACTGCACACTGAGCTTTAGAGCCCAGAACAGTGAGGGAGCGTGGAAGTGGACGGCAGAACATGTCTCAGGAAAAAGTATCGACCGAGCGTAAAGTCTATCAAATCATTGCTGACCGCCTCCGCGAGCGGATCCGACAAGGGGAGTTCAAGGCCGGCTCACGACTGCCGGCGGAGCGCGAGCTTGTTCAAATATTAGGTGTTTCACGTCCGTCGCTAAGGGAAGCGCTGATAGCCTTGGAAATAGACGGCAGTATCGAAATCAGGATGGGCTCCGGGATCTATGTTTGCCAGAAACTCCTCGATGCCACGCGCCAGACATCCACGTTCGGCGAAAGCCCTACTGAGCTCATGCAAGCCCGCGCGATCGTTGAGGGGGAAACGGTGGTAATGGCCTGTATGAACGCTACCAAGGCAGATTACCGGTATCTTCAGGCCACGATTGACAGCATGCGTGCGGCCGTTGCGAACGGTACCTCCGCGGTGGAAGCTGATCGAAAGTTTCATTACCGTCTGGCTAAGATAGGCGGTAATACTGCGTTGCTAAAGATCATTACAGCGCTTTTTGATGAGAGGCATAGCCCGATCTCGTCTCATATGACAGAGCATGCAGAGAGTGTCAAAACATGGACTGCCGCAATTACAGAACATACGGCCATCCTGGATGCGCTTCAGTCCAAAGATGTCGTCGCAGCTCAAACTGCAATGCGGCATCACTTAAAGACCTCGGAAAAACGCTGGGTAGAAGGCGCGCAGCTTCGGTCATTTGAGGATGAAGCGTCCTATCAATGACTCCGCGCAAATGTTGGCGGAGCTGGATGCCGTTGCCTAGTGACCTTATTCCGGCGTCGATTCCCGACTGAAGGCATTCACCGCTTGCACGAGGCCTTTGGCGGCAAGCTTCACCAGTTCGCCGCCTTTTTCCGGGCTGGCGAGGTCCGGGTCTGAGCCCATGCGACCGTCCGGGAAGCGCGCACGGAAGTCGCGCGCCTCGCGGATCGGGCCGGTGGGTGCAATGCGCGGCGAGTACGCCGCTGACTTGATGGCGTCCGGATACGCCCATTGTGTGACGGCAATCTCCGACGGTGTGGCGTGCGAACCATGGCCCACGGGAAACTGCTCGTGGGCCAGTTGGCCGACGCCTTCCAGATCCCACCAGTTGCACAGCTTCAACGCGAATCCCGCCGGGCGTCTGGCGAAGCTGGCTTCGGCGTACAGCTCGGAAAAGGCGGCCTCAATGGAGGCCACGTTGCCGCCGTGGCCATTGAGGAACAGGATCTTTTCGAAACCGTGTCCGGCCAGCGAGCGAACCCAGTCGCCAATGGCGGCGATGAAGGTCGAAGGGCGCAGCGAAATCGTGCCCGGAAAACCGAGGTGATGCTGCGCCATACCGATGTTGAATGTCGGGGCGATCAGGATATCGGCATCTTTCTGCGCTTCTTCGGCGATGATCTGCGGGCACATCCAGTCCGTGCCCAACAGCCCGGTCGGGCCATGTTGTTCGTTCGAACCGATGGGCACGACGATGGTGCGGCTGCGGGTCAGAAACGCTTCGATCTCGCGCCAGGTCGACAGGTGTAAAAGCATGCTGGATTCTCTCTAGGATTTCGCGGAAACAAGGGCAGGGGTGCGTGGCGGAATCAGCCGTTTCGACCCGGTCGATTCAAACGCGGACGCCAGACGCAGCAGCGTTGAGTCGTCATAGGCGCGACCGGCAAACGTCAGACCGACCGGCATGCCAATGTCAGCCATGACGCCCATGGGCACCGTGACGGTCGGAACGCCCAGATGGCGAATGGCGAGGTTGCCGTTGGCGACCCACACACCATTGCTCCAGGCGATGTCTGCGGACGCAGGATTGACGTCCGAATCAGCGGGCGCGACGTCTGCCACGGTCGGGAACAGCACGGCGTCCAGTCCCTGGGCATCCATCCATTCTTCCAGGTCGATGCGCCGGGTTTTCTCCAGCCCGCGCAGGCCGTCGGCCAAGGTGTCGATTTCCTTCCACGGCGTGATGCCCCGTTCGGCCATGCGCACGTATTCGTCCATGCCTGCCGCCAGATCGCCTTCGCGGTTCGGCAAGGTGCCGGGGTCGTGAGGGAAGATCTTAGGGCCGTCGACATCGACCAGGCGGTTCAGCTTGGGATCGCCGTTTGCCTGCAGGAAATCGTCGAAGGCCCACGCCGTCAGGTCCCACAGTTCATGGTGCAGAAATTCCTTGGAGACGATTCCCCGGTTGAATACGGTCGGCGCGCCAGGGCGATCGCCTTCGCAATTGGACACCAGCGGGAAATCGACTTCGATGACTTCCGCGCCGGCCGCTTCCAGCGCCTGGCGGGCGTCTTGCCACAGCGCGATGACCGAAGGACGGGTGTTGATGCGCTGGCCGGTCGGGCCGCCGATGCCCGGCGCTTCACTGGTGCCTGCCTCAGGGTCGGCGTTGATGTACATGCGCGGGATGCCCAGGCGTTTACCTGCCAGTGCCTCGGCATTGACCGCGAGTTCCGCGTAAGAAACCGGACGCACCGACGCGACCGCAGGGATCGGCACCCAGGGTTGCAGCCGCCACAGGTCGCCGCGTGTGTCGGGATCGTCCGCGACCACCACGTCCAGCACCTCCAGCAGGTCCGCCATGGTGCGGGCGAAGGGCACGACGACGTCCATGGTCGGTGTCAGCGGCCAGTTGCCGCGTACCGAAATCACGCCGCGCGACGGGGTGTACGCACACAGGCCGTTGTTGGACGCCGGGCCGCGACCGCTTGACCAGGTTTCTTCAGCCAGACCGAACGCCGCGAAGCTGGCCGCCGTCGCCGTGCCGGCGCCGTTCGAAGAGCCGGAGGCAAACGGTGCCGTGAGGTAGTCGCCGTTGTAGGGACTCTCGGCGCGTCCGTAAACGCCGCGCTGCATGCCGCCGTTGGCCATGGGCGGCATGTTGGTCTTGCCCAGGCAAATCGCCCCGGCAGCGCGCAGCCGTTCCACGGTGAACGCATCGCGGTACGCAATCAGATCGGCGAACGCAGGGCTGCCGGACGCGGCGGTGAGGCCTTTGACCAGGTAACTGTCTTTGGCGGTGTACGGAATGCCATCGAGTGGGCCGAGCGTCTGACCATTCGCGCGGCGAGCGTCAGAGGCTTCCGCTTCTTTAAGGGCATCAGGGTTGCGGACCACCAGCGCGTTGAGGCGCGTCGTGGTGTCAGGCCCATCATAGGCGTCGATGCGCGCCAGGTACGCCTGGACGAGTTCAACGGCGGTGGTTTCGCCGGACGCCAGCGCATCGCGCAATTGAGCGATGGAAACTTCGGTGACTTCGATCATGCTGCCACCGCCGACGAGTGGGAAAGAGGGGCGTTGCGTGTCTCAAAAAGGCTTTTCATATCGCGTTCCGTTTCGCTGAACTGTCCGACAGGGTCTGAGCGTTCGACCCGGGTGGTGTATTTAACACCAAGTGCAAGGCGCGAGGCACGGGGCCAAATGGCAACAGCGCAAACAAATGATGCGTTCTGTAACATCATCTTAATATCATCCTGATACTGTCCGCGCTTTAGTCTGGCGCGGTAGTACTGGCATGCAGGCGGAACATTTCACATTCATGCGGCCGACGTTGCCACGCGATCACCGTTGCGCGGGCGATCTGTGCAATGAGGTGCCCGGCATTGAATCGGACAGCACCAACCATCGTGTCATGGAAATTTTCAGTGCCCACCGCGAGCGCGCCTGTCTCGCCGTGCTGGAGGGCGATCGACCGATCGGGCTGATTAACCGCAACATTTTCCTGTCGCAGATGAGCAAGCCGTTTCACCGCGAGCTGTATGACAAGAAAAGCTGCATCGCCTTCATGGACAAGGAACCGCTGATCGTCGATGCCGGGATGAGCATCGAGGCGCTGACATTCAAAACCGTCGAATACGGTGAAAAAGCGCTGGCCGACGGCTTCATCGTCACCCGCAACGGCCACTTCGCCGGGTTGGGCAATGGCCTGGAATTGATGGCGGTGGTCGCTGCCATGCAGGCCGAGAAGAACCGCCAGATGATGCAGAGCATCGAGTACGCCAGTGTGATTCAGCGCGCCATGCTGCGGGCGTCCCGCGAGGCGCTGAGTTCGACGCTGGGCGATGCCTCGCTGTTGTGGGAGCCCCGCGATGTGGTGGGCGGCGATTTCTATCACTTCTGCGCCTACGCCGATGGCTGGTTTGGCGCCATCGCCGATTGCACGGGGCACGGCGTTCCCGGGGCGTTCATGACGTTGATTGCGTCGTCATCCCTGACCCAGGCACTGGCGCAACTGGGGCCGCGCAACCCTGCGAGCCTGTTGTCGGCGGTCAACCGCAGCGTCAAAGAGCAATTGGGGCAGGTCAACGGCCTCGATGGCACGCCCGAGTCTGACGACGGTCTGGACGCTTCCTTTTTCTGGTTCGATAACGCCACGCAGGTGCTCAGCTTCGCGGGCGCTAGCATGGCGCTGCATGTGTTGCACCCCGAGGCCGAACAGCTCGAGACCATTGCCGGGCAGCGCATGGGCGTGGGGTACGTCGACAGCCACTTCGATTACCAATGGTCGGTGAGTCGCGTGCAGATGCAGCCGGAAAGCCTGATGTTCATCGCCACCGACGGGTTGATCGACCAGATCGGCGGCCCGAAGCGCATCGCCTTCGGTAAACGCAAAGCCTTCGAGACGATCATTGCGCACCGCAGCCAGTCATCGAGCGCGATCTGTGAAGCCCTTCAAACGGCGCTGGCCGTGTGGCAGGGCGAGCAGGCACGCCGTGACGACTTGACCCTTTTCTGTGCCCGTATTCAGGAATGATGATGTTCACTTCACCCACCGCTCAGCAGGACTGCACGTTTTTCGATCTGGCCCAACAGAGAAACGTGATTTTCTACCACATGGGCTACTTCTCGCATCACATCATCTCGGCGATGGCCGAAGTGGTGAAGCTGCAGCTGGAAATCTCCGGCGTCAGCGGCCCGACGCGACGCAAGCTGTTTTCGTCGTTCGTCGAGCTCTCGCAGAACATCATCCATTACTCCTCCGACGCCTTGAGCGCGACGGTCGCCGAGGCATCTGCGCTGCGGCAGGGCGCCGTCTGCATCAGCACCGACGGGGAGCGGCATTTGATGCTCTGCGCCAACCCTATTGCAACCGCCGATATCGAGCGACTGCGCGAGAAACTCGAGCCGCTGCGCACCATGTCACTGGAAGAGATCAAGCAGGCCTACAAAGTCACGCTGCGCGCCGAAACGCCGCAAGACAGCAAAGGCGCTGGCCTGGGTTTCCTGACCATGGCCCGTGACGCATGCGCGCCGCTGGAATTCGGCTTTCATCCGCGCCCGGACGACCCCGAAACGACCTTGTTTTGCCTTAAAGCCACTATTTGATTGAGCGACGCTTAGCCATGGACAACTTCTACATTGAAGCAACGGCCACTTCGCCGGAAGTCGACTTTCGTTTTGACCAGCATCTTCTGTCGATGAAAGGCGAATCGTACCCGGAAAACGCTGCGGCCTTTTACGCGCCGATCGTGCAGCAGCTGCGTGCGTTTCTGGACGCCAAAGAAGGCGCGACGATCACGGCGAACATCGCACTGGCCTACTTCAACAGCTCCAGCACCAAGATGCTGTTCAGCATTTTCGATGCCCTGGATCAGTCCGCCGAGGCAGGCAACCGGATTGAAGTGAACTGGTACTACGAGGAAGAAGACGAAACCATCTTCGAGTTTGGCGAAGAGCTCAAGGCCGACTTCACCTCGATCATCTTCAACGACCATCCAGTAACCACGTGAACAGGGTGATCAACATGGCAGCTTCTGTCGCGTCGCGGGGCACCTCGCCCGACCCTGCGCCAGACTTGTTCAAAAGCGAGGCCGAGGCACTTGAGCAGGTTCGGTCGATCCTGGCGCTCCCTGACGCCGACGCGCAGGTCTACCGCACATCCTTGTCCGAACTGGCGACGCACTACGAGCGCCTGATGCGTGAGACCCGCCGCCTGATCGGTCGCAGCGACCGCGCTGAGCGAGAGATGAACGCGCTCAATGCCCAACTTCAAACGCTGGCCCGTCAGCTGGAATACCGCGCGACCCACGACGCCCTCACAGGCGTGCTGAACCGCGGCGCAATCATCGACATGACGGCCCAGGCGTTGCTGCACACCGGCGCGGTGATGATCGTTCTGGACATCGACCACTTCAAGAACGTGAACGATGAGTTCGGTCATCCCGCGGGCGACGCTGTGATTCGCGGCATCGTTGATTGCCTGCGGCAGATCGTGGGCGAGGGCGCCGCCATCGGCAGGGTAGGCGGCGAAGAATTCACCGTGCTCATTCCCGGCGGCGAACTGGAACAAGGGGTCAAGCTCGCCGAAGCCATGCGTCAGGCCATCGCTGCCCATGTCTTCGGTGCGCCTGTCGATCGCAGCATCACCGCCAGCTTCGGCGTCAGCGCCAATTCGGCGGGCACCGGTTTCGACACCGCTTATGGGTTGGCGGACACCGCGCTGTACCACGCCAAACGCGCGGGACGGAATCGCGTGGAAGTGGCTGACGATTCGGTTTGAAACAGTGAGGCAACGCAAGTCGCGCACCTGCCGCAGTACGCTCGCTTGCAAGTTATCGGCAGTAACGCCCGACGCCGCGTTTCGTCAGGCATAGCCCATCAGCTGGTTTGACTGCTGCTGCGCAGCAGATCGCGGGACAAGCCACGCTCCTACGCCCTACGGGGCAGAATCAAGAACCTGCCATCCGCCGCTGTGCCTCTGCCGAAGGCGTAGGAGCGCGCTTGCCCGCGATCTGGCGCGAAGCGGCAGTAGGCTCTGCAAACGCGATCTTTAAGGAGCAAGGCTGCGCAGCACCAGGTTGGTGGTTGCGTTCATGCCTCTTTCCAGCTCATCCCAGGTCCGTTGCTCCAGGCACCTTGGATTGGTGTACGGCATGATGACTTCTGCCAGGCCGTCGGCCACTTCATCCAGCGGGGACTTCTTCTCGAACTCGCCGGTCTGGCGGCCTTCTTCCAGAATGCGCTCCAGCATCGAGTAGATCTGCGCCTTGTGCCCGGCAGCGGTGCACCATCCACCCTCGATCGCGGCGACCACCACCTCGTTGACGGCGCTCTCGATGACGAACAGCTCATAGCTCAACTTCAACGCAGTGCGCATGAACAGCCGGAATCGCCGTGTCGGCGACAGGTCCATGTCGACGACTTCCTGCAACTGAGTGTCCAGTTTCTCCAGCGTGTGTGCGCAAATGGCTTCGCCGATGGCCTGCTTGGATTTGAAGAAGCGATAGATATATGCCGTGGAAATCCCCATGGCTTTGCTGAGGTCGGCGACGGACGTCTTGCGGTAGCCGGCCTCACGAAACAAGGCCTCGGCCACGTTGATGATTTGCACTCGACGGTCATGCTCGGCTGGGCCGCGTTGACCGGAGGTGGGAAGGATGACGGGTTCGGATTCGCTTCGCATAGGCCTGATAACTGGGTAGGTTGCGCAAGGGGGCGATTGTACATCAACGGGTTAGCTGCATCTGTGCCCGGTCACGACGGGGCTGTACGCCAAGAGCCCCGGTGGCGCAGTCGCCAGGCGACCACCCCACCGGAGGTATGGGCTCAGCCCGCATCGGCAGGGGGTGCGGCGTGCTTAGCCGCCGCTTGCTTCGTTCCGTTAGCGGGTGGTTTGATCTTGAACCAGATCGCGTAAAGGGCTGGCAGGAACAACAGCGTGAGGACGGTCCCCACCGCCGTGCCGCCGATCAGCGTAAACGCCATCGACCCCCAGAACACCGAGAACGTCAGGGGGATGAACGCCAGCACGGCGGCCACGGCCGTCAGGATCACCGGTCGTGCGCGCTGCACCGTGGCCTCGACCGCTGCGTGATAGGGGTCGAGCCCGTCGGCCTCGTTGGTGTGAATCTGTCCGATCAGAATCAGCGTGTTGCGCATCAAGATCCCTGACAGACCGATCAGGCCCAGGATGGCGTTGAACCCGAACGCCTGATGGAAGATCAGCAGAATCGGCACGGTGCCGACCAGTCCCAGCGGAGCGGTCAGGACGACCATCGCCATGGCGGCGAAGCTGCGCACCTGGACAATGATCACGATCAGGGTGAACAACAGCATCACGGGGAAGATCGGCGCCAGTGCATTGTTCGCCTTCAGTGATTCCTCGATGTTGCCGCCGATCTGGATCTGATACCCCAGCGGGAGGTTGCTGATGATCGGCTTTAGCTGCGCATACACCTCCATCGAGACCTGAGGCGGCTGCATCTGCTCGTCGATGTCACCGCGCACGGTGATCGTCGGTATGCGATTGCGGCGTTTGAGAATCGGGTCCTCCGAACGAATCTCGACGTGGCCGATCTGCCGGATCGGAATCAACTGACCGGTTTTGCTGGTTAACGTCATGTTTTCAATGCGAGCCGGGTCGAGCCTGTCTTCATCCTGAGTGCGGGCCATGACATCGACCGTGCGGATGTCTTCGCGCACCTGGGTCACGGAAATACCGGTCAACAGGAACTGCAATTGCTCCGACGCCTGGGAGGAGGTGAGTCCCATCACCTGCAGGCGATCCTGATCCAGGACGAAATGCAGCGTGGGCTGTTTTTCGCTCCAGTCGGTGTTCACCTGACGCATGCCAGGGTTCTTGCGCATCACCTCGGCAACCTGCTGCGCGATGCCACGCACTTTGTCGGCGTCCGGCCCCATCACGCGAAACTCGACAGGAAAGCGGGTGTACGGCCCGAAAACCAGTTGAGAGACGCGCACCCGTGCTTGCGGAGCGAGTTGCTTCTCCACTTGGGCACGCAGGCGCAGCTTCAGGGCATCCCGTGTGCCTTCGTTCTCGGTCAGTACGATGATTTTTGCGAACGACGGGTCGGGCAGCTCCGGGTTATACGACAGGAAAAAGCGCGGCGCCCCTTGGCCGATGTAACTGGTCACGATCTTCGCTTCCGGCTGGGTTCTAATCCACGCCTCGACTTTTTTCGTGGCCTCGCTGGTGGCGTTGATCGAACTGCCTTCGGGCAACTGCACTTCCACCAGCAACTCGGGACGGTCGGAGCTTGGGAAAAACTGCTGCTTGACCGAGCCCATCCCCACGATCGCCAGCGCGAACAAGGCAAACACGCCGCCGGCGACCCAGTACTTGTAACGTATTGCGGCGCTGATCAACCGCCGCAGACGCTGGAAGTTCGGCGTGGAATATATCCTGTCATGACCGCCCTCGACCTGTTTGATTTCAGGCAACAGCTTGACGCCCAGATACGGCGTGAAGAACACCGCGACCATCCACGAAATGATCAGCGCGAACCCCACGATCCAGAAGATATTCCCGGCGTATTCGCCTGCCGTCGACTGGGCGAACCCCACCGGCATCAGGCCGATGACGGTCACCAACGTGCCCGCCAGCATCGGCGCCGCCGTGTGGCTCCAGGCATAGGACGCCGCCTTGATGCGGGTGTAGCCTTCCTCGAGTTTGACCACCATGATTTCAATGGCAATGATCGCGTCATCGACCAGCAGGCCCAGCCCCAGGATCAAGGCGCCCAGTGTAATGCGGTCAAATACGCGCCCGGTCGCCAGCATCACGATGAGTACCGCAGCCAGGGTCAGGGGCACGGCGGCGGCCACGACAATCCCCACGCGCCAGCCCAGGCTCAGCAGGCTGACGACCATTACCACGGCCAGCGCCACGAAGAACTTGATCATGAACTCGTCGACCGCCTCGGTAATATTCACCGCCTGGTCGGTGATTTTGCTGAAGCTGATGCCTTGCGGCAGGTTCGATGAGATTTTCTGTTGTTCGGCCTGAAGGGCTTTGCCCAGGTCCAGCCCGTTCCAGCCGTCCTTCATGACGACGCTGAGCACCAGTGCTTCTTCACCGTCGTGACGGATGACGAAGGTTGCCGGGTCTTCATAACCCCGCTTCACGTCCGCCACATCACTGAGCTTCAGCGTGCGGCCTTGCGAAGCGGCAATCGGCGTGTTGCGAATCTTCTCGAGATCGTCCAGGGCGCCATCCAGGCGGACGAACACCTGCGGGCCTCTGGCCTCGATGGAGCCGGCGGGCGTGATTGCGTTCTGGTTGTGCAACTGGGCGAAGATGTCTTGGGCATTGACACCCAGATTCGCCAGGCGCGCATAGGAAAACTCGACGAAAATACGCTCCGGACGCTCGCCCAGGATGTCGATTTTTTTCACCCCGGGGACCTGCAGCACATCCTGCCGAATTTCCTCCGCTTGGCGGGTGAGGTAACGGTGGGGCAGACCGGGTGCTTTGAGCGCGTACAACGCGAACGAGACATCCGAGTATTCGTCGTTGACGTACGGGCCCAACACGCCGGAGGGCAATTTGCGGGTTTCGTCGAACAGCTTTTTGCGGGCCTGATAAAACTCGTCGGGGACCTGTTTGGGCGGCGTGGCGTCGAGCAGCGTCAAGGTCATCAATGCCAGGCCCGGACGCGTGATGGTCTCGACCCGGTCGTACCATTTGAGCTCCTGCAGGCGCTTCTCCAGAGGCTCGGCGACCAGGTTCTGCATCTCCTCGGCCGTCGCGCCTGGCCAGACGGCGGTGACGGTCATCACCTTCACCGTGAACGCCGGGTCTTCCGCGCGGCCGAGCTTCATGAAGGCCACGAGCCCGGCCAGCGTAATGGCGATGATCAGAAACAGCGTGACGGCGCGTTCGCGCACCGCCAGCGCTGACAGGTTGAATCCGCTCATGGCGTCACCGCCAGTTCATTGCCCAGGCGAACTTTCTGGTTGGCGTGCAGCAGGTGAGCGCCGAGTGCCACGACGGTATCACCGGGTTTCAGATCGCCGGCCACGCGTGCGGTTTCCAGGCCCAGCGACAACACGTCGACCGCGTGCTCCTGGACGGTCATCGACGCCTGATCGATCACCCAGACGCTGTACTTTTCGCCGCCATTGCGCAGCGCTGTCAGGGGGATAGCCACGGAAGGCTTGTCTGACGGGAGGCTGGACTGAAGCGTGACCTTGATCGTCGCACCGAGCGGTGCGTTCTTGAGTTCGTCGCTGAGCACGTAGCGCGCCGAAAAGGTTCGGGTCACCGGATTGGCGGCTTCGGACAGCTCACGAAGCTTGGCGGGGGCACTGCGCATCGGGGTTCCGTACAAGCGGGCCTGAGCAGTGGATTCAAGCGCCGGCCTCAGTGTTTCAGGCAATTCGACCGCAGCCTCGCGGGGGCCGTCCTTGGCCAGCGCCACCACGGTCTGTCCCGCTGCAACCACTTGGCCGGGTTCGGCCGCCGTGTTCACCACCAACCCATCCGCGTCTGCCTTCAGTTCTGCGTACTGGCTGGCGTTGGCGGCGACCTCTGCCTGCGCCTGCGCGGCATCCAGCTGTGCCTTGGCGCTGTTCAGTGCGGCAATCGCCTGGTCATAGGCCATGGCCGAAATCGCGCCGGCGGCGACAAGGCTGCGCAGTCTCGATTCGTCAGCCTGCGCCTGCACCAACCGGGCTTTCGCCGAGGCCACGGCGCCTTTCTGGTTGGTGATGGCCAGATTCAGGTCGACCGGGTCGATCTTCATCAGCGTCTGCCCCTTGTGAACCCGTTGGCCCACATCGACCAGGCGCTGAATCACCTTGCCGGAGACGCGAAAACCCAGATCGCTCTGCACCCTGGCCGCGACGACGCCGGTAAATGATTGCGTCGTTGAGTGATCAGGCTGAACGACGGCGGTATCGACGACCGGGTCGACGAGGCGTGGGTCGCTTTCCGGAGGATGGCCGCAGGCAGCCAGCAGCAGGGTAGCGGCCGTGATGGAGACAAGTGCAGCAGGACGTATCGACATGGCGACCTCCAGAAAAATTCAGGACGCAATGTTCTTTTATGTTTACGGTTTTGTAAATGCGTAACTTTGAATGGCTGTCATCGCGTGGGTTTATCTACAATCTAAGGCGGTATCCGTTGGGTTTATAGAAATTTACGTGTGACGTATTTAATAAATCGTTGACAAAAAGTTCTGCTCGGAAATAATTGCCGCTCGAGATCACAGGACTTGCCATGAACCTTTTTCCTTTTCGAAGCGCATGGACCGCAAGTTGGTTGCCCGCTGTGTTTCTGGCGGGGTGCGCGGTCGGCCCGGACTACCACGCGCCGGACCTTCCGGCCCAGGCTCCGTTCCGCAACCAGCCACTGCTGGAGCAGCGAACGTCCCGCCTGCCTGCCGCCGACATGGCCACCTGGTGGGCGGGGTTCGGTGACAAGGAACTGGAGACGCTGGTTGACCGCGCGCTGGCGCAGAACCTCGATCTGGCGCAAGCCGTTGCCAAAGTGAACCAGGCCCGTGCCATGACCACGGGTGCCCGTTCGGCACTGTTGCCGTCAGGTGAGCTGAGCGCTCAGGCGAGCAGAAATCATCAGTCGCTTCAGGACCCGATCGGGCAGCTTGCCAGCGCTTCTCCTGGCTTCGATCGCAACAGCAGCCTTTATCAGGTCGATGGCGGTGCGAGCTGGGAGGTCGACATCTTTGGCGGGTTGCGGCGCGGCCTCGAAGCGGCCAATGCCGAGCAGCAGACGGCGGTCGCGCAACAGGCCGCCGTCAGGCTGATTGTTACGTCGTCTGCCGCCAGTGGTTACATCCAGCTGCGTACGTTGCAGGCTCGGCTCGAAGTCGTCGAAAGCCGGGTGAAAACGCAGGCCGATCTGGTCAGGCTGCTGCAACTGCAATACGCCAACGGCGTTGTCGCCCGACTTCAGTTGAAACAGGCCGAGGGCGTCCTGGCGACGGTGTCGGCGCAGGTACCGCCGTTGCGCAGCTCGATTGAAAGCACGATGAACTCGCTCGAAGTCCTCAGTGGCGTGATGCCAGGGACGCTTCACGCAGAGCTCTTAGTGGTGACACCGATACCCGTGGCGCCGGGCATCGATACCGCTGGGGGGCAAGCCGACATGCTCCGTCGCCGCCCCGATGTCATTGCCGCTGAACGCACGCTGGCGGCTGCCAATGCGCGAATCGGCCAGGCGGTCGCTGATTATTACCCCAAGTTTTCGCTCGGCGCGCTGCTGGGCTCAGCTACCCATGCCAGTGGCAACCTCTTCTCCGGCGATGCCGATCAGGCACAGGCGGTCTTCGGATTGCGTTGGCGGTTGTTCGACTTCGGTCGTGTTAAAGCGCAAGTCGAGTTCGCCAAAGGCCGTGATGCGCAGGCGCTGGCCGCCTATCAACAAACACTGCTGCAAGCCACCGCCGACGTCGAAGACGCGATGACCCAACTGGTGCAGAGCGAGAAGCAGAAGGCAGTTCTTGAGGATGGAGTGCGATCGTTGGCCGAGGCGCGAGCGGCAGCCTTTTCTGCGTTTGAGCAAGGCAGTGTGAGTTTTATCGAGGTGCTTGACGCCGACGACCGCTTGCAGCAGGCGCAGGAACAGAAGCTGCTCGCGCAGTCCGCAGCGTCCGTCGCCGCCGTGGACTGCTTCAAGTCGCTCGGCGGAGGCTGGAACGCACCCCGCGCCGACGTCGTGGCGAAGGCGGGACAGTAAATGAGCGCAGAGGCCGCGTTGCTCAGAGAGAGCCTGTTGAGTGAGCTCGATTTGAATCTGCTCCTGACCTTCGCGGTGTTGTACCGCGAGTGCAGCGTCAGCAAAGCCGCCAGGTGCCTGCGCCTGGGGCAGCCGGCGGTCAGCAATGCGCTGGCCAGATTGCGCCTCTATTTCAATGATCCGTTGTTCAAGCGCGGGTATCGCAGGATGAACCCGACCGCCAAGGCGACACGGATCGCCGAGGCAATCTTTCCTGCACTTCAGGGTGTTCAGGAAGCGTTGCGTTGCGCCGGTTCCACGTGTCCTCCGCAGCACTAACGCCAGCGTGCAGGCTATCGGCGATGCCGCGCGTCTCATCCGCGATGGTGAAGCAGACATCGCAGTGTGCGGGGGTGCCGAAGCCGCCATCGACCGGGTGAGCCTGGCGGGGTTCGCCGCCGCGCGAGCGATGTCCGGTGGTTACAACGACACGCCGACGCCCGGAGGTCTGGAAGCGATCTTCACGGTATTGGCGGTGAGGGATCAGAGGGTGCCGGCGACCCTGAATGACACCTGCCGGACGAAGCGGTGGGGGATTGGACATCGTGCATGACGCCGCGCGGCCGTGGGCCATCGAATATGCCTTCCAACGGTTTCGGGTTCGGTGGCGTGAACGCCAGCGTGCTGTTCAGGCGCTGGCAGGGCTGACGAGCTCAGCCTGCGCTGAAGCCAGCAGCCACTCCCTGAACAACTCGGCGGACGGGGACAGCGCGCGATGCTTCACCGACACCAGAAATTCGCCATACCCGGTTCTGCACTCAAAAGCCGTGACCCGCTGGAGTTCGCCTCGGGCCACGGCCTCGTCTCCCATGAACGTCCACGCCAGGCCAATGCCCATGCCTTGTTGCACGGCGCGGAAGGCCAGGGTCAGTTGGTTGAACACCGGCGCATGGTCCGGCGGCGAATAGTCATGACCCAGGCGGTGAAACCACTGATCCCAATCCAGGCAATGCCACGCGGACGTGTCGATCTGGATCAGGTTCGCTTGTGCCAGTTGCTCCAGCGTCTGGATGCCGGAGACATCAAGCGAAGCGTGAGCGGCCGGGTAGACGATCTCCGGCAGCAGGAAATCGCTGTTCAATGAAGCCCACTCACCGGAGCCGTACAACAGACCCAGGTCGTAATCATTGACGCTGGCTTCGTCCATTTCATTGATGGCGTGAACGTGGACGGCAATTTCCGGACAGGCCTTGTTGAACTCGATGAGTTTGGGGAACAGCCAGAACTGCGCGAGGGCATGGGTTGCCAGCACCGACACGGCGTTGGACTGATGGACATTACGAATCCGCGTGACGCTCTGGTACATCGTGGTGAGCATGAGGTTCACCGTCACGAGCAGTTCTTCGCCTGCTGTGGTGAGCGCGACGCCACGGGGTTTGCGCTCGAACAGCGCAACGCCGACGCCGTCTTCCAAGGTACGCATCTGTTTGCTGACGGCGCTCTGGGTCAGAAACAGCTCGGACGCGGCGCCGGTAAAGCTGGCGTGGCGTGCGACGGCTTCGAAGGTGATCAGGGTTTCCAGCGGCGGCAAGGTGCGCAGGTAGCGGTTGATGGTGAATGTCCTCGACATGCCTGTGTGGAATGGGTCGCTGACTTTTTATCGCATGTGGTCGGGGTTTTCCATCGCTAAAATCGACCTTATTCACCTGGCCGAGTCGATGTCATGAACAGCGGGATTGTGTTTGCACTTCTGGCCGGGGCCATTTGGGGCGGGGTCATCGTCGGCCCGTCGTTATTGCCGGAATTCAACGCCGTGCTGATCAGCAGCGTTCGATTCGCCATTTACGGGTTGTTTTCGCTGGCCGTCGCCTTGCCCTTCGCCGCGCGCCTCATTGCGAAGTTGACCCGCACCGACCTGCTGATGCTGTTGCGTCTTTCCTTGACCGGCAACGTGTTGAATTACGCGTTGCTGGGGGCGTCTATTCAGCTCAGCGGGGTTACGGCCGCTGCGCTGATCAACGGCATGATGCCGGTCGCGATCACCTTTCTGGGGCGCAGCGATGCGGGGTCGCTGCCGATCCGAAAACTCAAGTTGCCGTTATTGATGATATTCCTGGGAATCGTAGCGATCAGCCTGGAGCACGCAGCTTCAGCGTCGTCGAACGTGCCGTTGTCCTCGCAACTGCTGGGCCTGGCGTGCGGCTTCTCCGGCGTGCTCAGCTGGTCGTGGTACGCCACACGTAATGCGCGTTATCTCAAAAACAGCGCGTTCAACAGCAGCGAGTGGTCGACGCTGCTGGGCATTGTCACCGGCGTGGTGGCGGTGGTTTTTGGATTGGCCGCCTTGATGCTGTTTCCAAACCTGATACCGGCCAACATTGAGCACAGCCGCTGGATGGATTTCTTCTGGGTCTGCCTGTTCCTCGCCCTGTGCGGCTCATGGCTGGCCAACGGCCTGTGGAACGCCTGCTCGCGCCGGATGGCAACCTCCCTCAGCGGCCAGATGATCGTCTTCGAAACACTGTTTGCCTGCGTGTACGGTTTTGTGTTCAACCAACGAATGCCCGGCCTGATGGAAGTCATCGCCATCACACTGCTTATAGGTGGCGTCGTCTGGGCGGCGAGACGGCATAGGGCGCCGACCGTGAAGCTGGAGCAGTCGATTTTGTGATGCCATCATCGTCGGCATTATCAGGCGGTCCGCATTCACAGGGTTTACTGCCGGTTCCCGGCAGATCGTCCGAGTGCGGCCCAGAGCAAGCGCGCTCCTACGCCCTCCGGGGAGAATCAAAAGCAGAGCAGCAAGCTGCTATTGCGTGCGCCTGCTTCCAGCACTGGCCCTTGATCTTGATCTTTCAACGCGAAAGTCCAGACACCACAAATCGCGACTTGGGTGCAGGCTGAACGCAGGCGGCGCGGAGTGGGCCGAGCGGCATGGATGCCGCGAGAGCCGCCCCCCGCCATGGATGGCGGATGGCGGCGGGCCCACGGAGCGTCGCCGGAGTGAAGGTACCTCGACGAAGTCGAGGCCAAACCGGGAGCCTCAAACCCTTGGTTACTTGGGGTTATCAAGTAACTCGCCGAAGGCGAAACAGTTAGGCCGTTAGAACTAACCCTCAATGCCATCGCAAATAACGGATCAGCACACGAAACCCAGCGCCCTCAGGATTTTTCAAAAAAACCACTAATCATCCCGCTCGCTCAATCGTCTTCTAGATAACGCCGCCCTGCACGCGGCCATTCAACATTGACGAGGTCCACTCATGAGCTTTGACGGCGAAAACACCCAATTCCGCGTAGTCATCAACCACGAAGAACAGTACTCCATCTGGCCCGACTACAAGGCCATCCCCGAAGGCTGGAAAAGCGTCGGCGTCGAAGGCGACAAACAGACCTGCCTCACCTACATTGAAGCCACCTGGACCGACATGCGTCCACTGAGCCTGCGCAAGGCCATGGCCTGAATCACCCTTTTCCCTGCTGCTTCTGGAGCGCCTTGCCCATGAACATGAGCATGCTCACGCCACACCCCCTTGAGCTCGACACCGGTTTTCCACTGCGGATCTGCCCAAGCCAAGCGGGCGCCTCGCTTGGTGCGGAATTTCAAGTCCTGCGCAGCGTGGTCGAACAATCCCTGGAGCGCCACGGCGCGATCCTGTTCAGCGGCTTTGCCAGTGACGGCATCGAAGGCTTTCAGCGATTTGCGGCGGCGTTCGGACACCCACTGCTCAACTACGAATTCGGCTCCACGCCCCGCAGTCAGGTCGATGGAAAGGGGGTTTACACCTCCACCGAATACCCGGCGCACCGCTCGATCCCGCTGCACAACGAACAGGCGTACACCAACGAATGGCCGATGCGCATCTGGTTCTACTGCGCCAAAGCCGCTGCCCGTGGCGGCGAAACGCCGATCGCCGACAGCCGTGAAGTGTTCCGGCGCATCAACCCCGTGCTGCGCAAGCGCTTCGAAGAGAAACGCCTGATGTACGTGCGCAACTACGGCAATGGCCTGGACCTGACCTGGCAACAGGTGTTCAACACCGACCGTCAAAGCGACGTCGAAGACTACTGCCGCAAGCGCGGCATACAGTGCGAATGGAACGAAGACGGCGACCTGCGCACGCGTCAGCGGGTACAGGGTGTGGCGCAACACCCGCGCACCAAGGACTGGGTCTGGTTCAACCAGGCGCACCTGTTCCATCTCTCCAACCTCGATCCGGACATGCAGGAAATCCTGCTGGACACCGTGGGCGAAGAAGGCTTGCCCCGTAACGTGTACTACGGCGACGGCAGCCCGCTGGAAGAGGACGCGCTGGCGGAAATTCGCGCGGTGCTCGCTGACTGCGAAGTGGTGTTCCCCTGGAAGACCGGCGATGTGCTGATGCTCGACAACATGCTCGTCGCCCACTCGCGCAAACCCTTCAGCGGTGAGCGAAAGGTGGTGGTTGCCATGGCCGAAGGCGTTAATGGCGACACGCTGTTCACTCCCAAATGAGTTCGAAACCCATGCAAAAAACCAAACTTGTTTACGTCTGGTCGCTGCGTAACGGCGCGGCGGACAAAGCCGGTCAATACGTCGATTACCACGGCGAGAAGCGCTACATGAAGTCCCCGCTGGAGCACTTGGTCCAGGCGCTGAACGACACGCCACTGGGTGACCACTACGCGTTGGAAGCGGTCATCTGCGACGACAACCCGGCATCGGCCCGTGACCGGGAAAACATCAAGGAATACGGCTTTGGGCCGGGGCAGGGCGAGCACTGGTTCTACCCGACGAACCTGAAGGTGCAGGGCCGTCTGGTGAATGAATTGTTGGAAAACGTACCCTCGACCTACCGCACGTTGCCGTTGGGTGACAGTCTGCGGCCAGCGGGCAAATCCGATTTCGAGCAGCGTCTGGGCGAGCGTCTGCACGCGCTGGAAGCCGACATTGTGGTGCTCGACGGGTTGCTGGTGATCCTCGATGAACTGGTGCGGCCCGGCGCGGATTTCCACCGTCGTGTCGTCAACATCCATCCAGGCATCACCCGACTTGAGTCGCCGTATGAGCGTCGCGGCGCGTACGCCACCCTGGATGCGCTGTACGGGGCGAAGGGCAAAAAGGTGGTCGACTGGGCGACCCGCGAAACCGTCGACATCCCGGTGATGAACATGACCGGCGCGTCGTTCCATTACGTCGACAATGGTATCGATTCCGGCGAGGTGATTTTCGACGTGCTGGACACGCCGATTGCGCCGGACGACACGATCCTCGAACTGCGCTGGAACAACTTCAACAACAGCCTGTTCCCCGCGCTGGAACAGGGGTTGCTGCTGTTGGCGCGGCGTCAGGCTCATTAATACCCTGTCAGAACACGCGGGGCCCGCCAGAGGAGTCAGGCGATGATTCCGGCGCTGGCGCCGTTGTTCATCGCCGACTTTGCGCACTATCGGGACGTCCTGGTGCTGGAGGACGACCCACGTCCTGCCGTGCCACTGCGCACGCTGCTCACGCCCGAAGTTTTCTGTTCGGTATTGGACCGGTTCGGTGCGCAGTACCCCGACAGCGACCGGCGAGGTCTGGCCTCGATCTGGTCCAAGTACTACTTCATTAAACTGATTCCGCCGGTGGTGACGGCGTCATTGATGCTCGGTTACCGCCTGCCGCTGGGGCTCGAGCAATTGCAGGTGATGCTGGACGAGCAGGGGATGCCGCTCGGCTTCAAACTGCCGGATCCCGGCCAGCGCTGGGCCCCCGCGCCAACCGACACTTTCCAGCGTTTCGATGAGCTGATCGAAGGCCACCTGCGCCCCTTCATCGACACTGTGGCAACCCTCACACGCGTGTCCCCCAAGGTGCTGTGGAGCAACGCCGGCAATTACTTCGAATGGCTGCTGGGCTTGCTCGCCAGCGCCATCCCGCAGGCCGACCTGAGCCATGGCCACGCTCTGCTGAATGCGCCAAATCTTGCGCAGGGTCGTCGCAATCCGCTGTATCAACCGGTGCGATATATCCAGGTCGCGGGCCACGCAGCATTGAAGCGTCAGCGGCGGGTGTGCTGCATCCGTTACCGGGTCGGCGGACTGGCCGTTTGCGAGAACTGTCCGCTGCCCAATCCCAAGGGTGGGCATAGCGCTTGACCTGTAGGAGCGCGCTTGCCCGCGAAAGCGTCGTGTCAGTCAGCACAGGCAAACCTGACACAACCCATCGCGGGCAGGCGCTCCTACAACTCATTACAGCACTTGGCTGCGCAGCCCACTCTTCCCATAAAACGCCACCACCACAAAGCATCCCAACGGCAGCAGATACGCCAGCGCGGTCGAGAAGTGATCCGCCACCAGGCCCATGAAGTACGGCATCAGCGCGCCGCCGACGATGGCCATGATCAGGAACGAGCTGCCGCGCTTGGTGTGGGGCCCAAGGTTTTTCACGCCCATGGCGAAGATGGTCGGGAACATGATCGACATGAAGAAAAAAATCGCGATCAGTGCCACCACCGACACGCTTTCGACGCCGCTGACCACCACCGCGCACAGCGCCACGTTGACCCAGGCGTAAACCATCAGCAGCCGTTGCGCCGGAATACGGCCCATCAGCCAGGTGCTGAAGAAACGCCCGCACATGAAGCAGATCATCGCGACTGATAGCAGGTAAGCGGCGGTCTGGCTGGTCATGCTTGCCCAGTGTTCGGTGACGTAATTGATGAAGAACGCGCCGACGCCGACTTGGGCGGCCACATAGAAGAACTGGGTGATCACGCCGCCGACGAATTCGCGGTGCTGCCACAGGGTCTTGCTGTCGCTGCGCTGGATCGTCGATTCCTGTTCCCGCAAATCCGGCATGGGTGTGCGGGCAAAAAGGGCGGCGACCAGCAGCACGATCAGGGCAATGACCACGTAGGTGGTCTGCAGGGAGCTGTTGTCGCTGCCGCCATTGGCATTGCCGAAGAACAGCGCACCACCGAGCAGCGGGCCGACGAACTGGCCGAGCCCGTTGAACGACTGCGCCAGGTTCAGCCGACGCTCGGCGCCTAGCGGGTCACCCAGCACCGTGGCGTAAGGGTTGGCTGCGGTTTCGAGGCAGCCCAGGCCCAAGGCAATGACGAACAGCGCGAACAGGAAAAACGGGAAGCTTGCGGCATTGGCGGCGGGCATGAACAGCAGGGCGCCCGCCGCGTAAAGGCACAGGCCCAACAGGATTCCGGCCTTGTAGCCGAAGCGGTCCATCAGCAGACCGGCGGGCAGGGCGATGATGAAGTAAGCGCCGAAATACGCCGCCTGCAACAGGCCGGACTGCGCCTTGCTGACGTGAAGGGTTTCCTGGAAATGCTTGTTCAACACATCGAGCAGGCCGTACGACAGGCCCCAGAGGAAAAACAGACTGGTCACCAACATCAACGCCACGCGCACCGAAGGCACGGCGGGGCGGTACACCTGGGATTCGACTTTCGTGTCTTTGGTCAACATGACGCTCTCCTTTTGTTTTTGTTGGGGCGTGAAGCTGTCGAGTCAGTAGTTGGGGTGCCACAGGGTTCAAATTGGATGGGGCACTCTGCGGGAGCGAATGTAGTCGCGAAGAAGGGTCCAGGCACGACAAAGGGTTTGGCTGCACCGGCCTCTCGCGAATGAATTCGCCTCCACGGCGGGTATGTATTTCTCCAGCGGAACCGGGTTATCGAGGCTGTTCGGCCAGGCTGAAAATCCGCGCCATCGGCTGCCACTTGTTGCCCGGTTCGGTCCATGGCGTCGGTTTCTGGAAGGCCCACATCAAGTCTTCCCACTCCTGCACCTTGGGGTTCTCGGCCGAGGCGCTGTCCATCGCCTGGGCACTGAAATTCGCCGCAGTTTCCATGACCATGAACAGCCGCGTGCCGAGCCGCCAGATCTGCATGTCGAGCACGCCGACACCGCGCAGGTGATCGGCGATCTCAGGCCAGATGCGCTGGTGCAGTCGTTCGTATTCGGCGATCAATGCGGAGTCGTCGACCAGGTCCAGCGCCAGGCAGTACCGTTGTCGGCTCATGTCAGTGCCCGGTCGAGATGGGTGTAACCGCCGTCCACCACCAGCCATTGCCCGGTGGTGTGCGAGGCGCGGGAGGACAGCAGGAACAGCACGCTGTCGGCGATCTCGGTCGGGGTGGTCATGCGCTGGCCGAGCGGGATTTTCCCGACGATCTTCTCAAGCTTCGCCTTGGGGTCGTCGAAGCTTGAAATCCAGCGTTCATATAGCGGGGTCATGACCTCCGCTGGAATCACCGCGTTTACCCGCACGCCGTCGTCGAGCAACGACGCGGCCCACTCGCGGGTCAGCGACAGTTGCGCGCCTTTGGACGCGGTGTAGCCGCTGGTGCCGCCTTGCCCGGTGAGCGCGGTTTTCGAGCCAATATTGACGATGGCGCCCTGACTCGCCTTCAGCGCATCGACGCACAAATGGGTCATCAAGTAATAGTGGATCAGATTTTTTTCCAGCGATTCGATGAACGCGCTGCGGCCGGCATCCAGGCCAACGTTGTCGTTGACCCCGGCATTGTTCACCAGTCCGTCGATGCGCCCGAAGCGTTCGAGGACTTTGCTGACGGCGGCAGCACATCCGGCTTCGTCGCGCAGCTCCACTTGCAGGAACAGGCTCTGCGGCTGGCGCTTGTCGAGCTCGGCCGCGAGCTCGGCGGGCAACGGCTGGTTGGCGAAGATCACCGGGATCGCGCCTTCCTCGGCCAGCCCCAGGGAAATGGCCGCGCCGATGCCGGAGCCGCCGCCAGTGACGATGATGACCTTGTCTTGCAGATGCAGGTTCATGGGCAGTTTCCTTTCAGGCCATAGAGGCGAATGGCGTTGCCACCGCGGATCGCCGCCTGTTCATCGGCGGAAAGTTCGCGAAGGGCGGATTCGAACAGGCGGTGAACGTCGCTGTAGGTGCCGGCCAGCTGGCACACCGGCCAGTCGGAGCCAAACATCAGCCGCTGCGGGCCAAACAGCTCCAGTGCGAGGTAGAAGTACGGCAACAGCTCGACGGGGCGCCATTGCTGCCAGTCGGCTTCGGTGATCAGGCCCGACAGCTTGCAACTGACGTGGGGCAGGGCGGCGAGTGGGGCGATCCGGTCGGCCCAAGCGATGGGGTCTTCCTGGGAAATGTCAGGTTTGCCCAGATGATCGAGAACGATAATGTGCTCATCGTGGCGTTGGCAGAAGCCAGCGGCGGCCTGATGGTCGGCGTCCTTGATCAACAGGTCATACGTCAGGCCTCGGGCCTGCAGCACACGCACGCCCCGGGCGAATGACGGGTCTTGCATGAACAGCGAAGGCGAGGGTTCGTCCTGAACCAGATGGCGGAGGCCGACCAGCTTCTCGGACTCGGCCCGCCGTTCCAATTGCCGCTCAAGGTCCGGGGCGCGCAGGTCGACCCAGCCAACCACGCCGAGGATCCATGGGTGCCGGGCGGCGAGGGCGAGCAGGGTGTCGGTCTCGTCGAGGCTGTGTCGCGCCTGCACGGCGATGCAGCCGGCGATGCCGTGCTGGTCGAGCAGCGGCTTCAAATCCTCCGGCGTGAAGTCACGTCGCAGGGCGCCGTGCCGATCGTCGATCCACGGGTAATCCTGCGCACGGTAGCGCCAGAAGTGCTGATGGGCGTCCACGCGTAATGTGGCCGACCGACTGCTTGAGTCTTGGGACGACATTGTTGTTGTACTCCGTCCATTGTTGCGGGTCCGACGCTATCCCCCTGTGGGAGCGAATTCATTCGCGAAAAATCGTTCAGCCGACGAGGTGTGTTGATCCGGACGGCCAATCGCGAATGAATTCGCTCCAACAGGGGCGCTGCATGTTCTCGTCGCAGCGGAGGGTCACCCGCGATACGCATACTGTTTGCGCGATGCCTCTTTCATCTGGATCGAGAACCCCGGCGCGATCGGCGGCATGTACGCGGCATCGCGAATCACGCACGGGTCTTCGAAGTGTTCATGCAAGTGATCGACGAACTCCACCACGCGGCCTTCGTGGGTGCCGGCCAGGCACAGGTAGTCGATCATCGACAGGTGCTGCACGTACTCGCACAACCCGACGCCGCCGGCATGCGGGCACACCGGCAGGTGGTACTTGGCTGCCATCAGCATCACGGCCAGCACCTCGTTGACCCCGCCCAGGCGGCAGGCGTCGATCTGCACCACGTCGATGGCTTCGCGCATGATCAGTTGCTTGAAGACGATGCGGTTCTGGCACATTTCGCCGGTGGCGACTTTGACCGGGGTGACACCGAGACGAATCTTGCGATGGCCTTCGACGTCATCCGGGCTGGTGGGTTCTTCAATGAACCACGGCTTGGCGAACGACAGCTCGCGCACCCAGTCGATGGCGGCATCCACTTCCCAGACCTGGTTGGCGTCGATCATCAGGTGACGGTCTGGCCCCAAGACTTCACGGGCGATGCGCACGCGGCGAATGTCATCCTGCAGGTCGCGGCCGACCTTGAGTTTGATGTGCGAGAAGCCGCCGTCCACCGCTTCCTGGCACAGCCGACGCAGCTTGTCGTCGGGGTAGCCCAGCCAGCCGGCCGACGTGGTGTAGCAGGGATAGCCTTCGGCTTGCAGAGCCTGCAGGCGTTCGGTCTTGCCCTTGGCCCGATCGCGCAGCAAGGCCAGCGCTTCGTCCGGGGTGATGCAGTCGGTGATGTAGCGAAAATCGATGCAGCGCACCAGTTGCTCGGGGCTCATGTCGGCCACCAGTTGCCACACCGGTTTGCCCTCGGACTTGGCCCACAGGTCCCAGGTGGCGTTGACCACGGCGCCGGTCGCCAGGTGGATCGCGCCCTTGTCCGGGCCGATCCAGCGCAACTG
>Ga0308163_10000508_pt1 | contig 67468 bp, 58 predicted proteins | sample PhyTR1_FD_201037 | JGI IMG/M metagenome (GOLD analysis project Ga0308163, IMG submission 201037) | Phyllosphere microbial communities from UC Gill Tract Community Farm, Albany, California, United States - DLSLT.R1 | ecosystem: Host-associated > Plants > Phyllosphere > Unclassified | place: USA...
GACCGAAGCGTTGAGCACCGGGTACTTCTTCAGGGCATCGACCGCGGCCTTCACGAAGAAGGACATGAAGCCCAGCTTCACGCCATGGGTCTTGCTGAAGTTGTCCTGGAAACGCTTGCGCAGATCCATCACCGGAGCCATGTTGACTTCGTTGAAGGTGGTCAGGATGGCGTTGGTCGATTGCGACTGCAGCAGGCGCTCGGCGATGCGAGCGCGCAGGCGGCTCATCGGCACGCGCTGTTCCGGGCGCTCGCCCAGGTCGGCAGACTTCGGCGAAGCAACTTGCGCCAGGGCCGGCTTGGGCGCGGCGGCGGGTGCGGGAGCAGCCGCGGGCTTGGTGCCGGAAGACACGGCCGACAGAACGTCGCCCTTGGTCACGCGGCCGTCCTTGCCGGAACCGGACACGTCGCCGGTCGACAGGTTGTTGTCGGCCAGCAGCTTGGCGGCGGCGGGCATGGCGACGTCCGACTTGGCGCCACCGGTGGATGCGGCGGCAGCGGCGGCGGGTGCCGGCGCTGCGGCGGCCGGTGCCGGTGCCGGTGCCGCAGCAGCCGGAGCGGCGGCGGAAGCCGAAGCGGCGCTGTCGATCTTGGCGATGACCTGGCCCGATACGACGGTACCGCCGTCGCCGACGACCAGCTCGGTCAGCACGCCGGCCGACGGTGCCGGCACTTCGAGCACGACCTTGTCGGTCTCGATCTCGATCAGGATTTCGTCGGCGGCGATGGCCTCGCCGACCTTTTTCTTCCAGTTGAGCATGGTGGCTTCGGCCACGGATTCGGACAGCTCTGGGACTTTGACTTCAAAAATTGCCATGGGATTCTTTCGATTTATCTAGCGAAAAGCGGGACGCTGCGTGTGCGCAGGCCCCACTGGTTCTTATTTGGTCAGCACGAAGCCCTTGAGCTTGGAGAAAGCGCCTTCGACCAGCGCCTTCTGCTGCTCCTGGTGGAGGTGCGAGTAACCCACTGCCGGCGATGCCGAAGCCGCCCGGCCGGAATAACCCAGCTTCTGGCCGTCGAGCATGTTCTCGTGGATGTAGTGCTGCACGAAGAACCAGGCGCCCTGGTTCTGCGGCTCGTCCTGCGTCCAGACGATGTCGGTGGCGTTGGGATACTTTTTCAGCTCGGTCGCGAAGGCCTTGTGCGGGAACGGGTACAGCTGCTCGACCCGCAGGATGACGGTGTCGTCGAGGCCCTTCTGCTCCCGGTGCTTGGCCAGGTCGTAATACACCTTGCCCGAGCAGACGACCACACGCTTGACCTTGTCGGCCTTGAGGTCCTTGTTCTCGGCGATGACGGTACGGAAGCTGCCGTTGGTGAACTCGGACACCGGGGAGGTGGCGTCCTTGTTCCGCAGCAGCGACTTGGGCGTCATGATGATCAGCGGCTTGCGCAGGTTGCGCACCATCTGCCGGCGCAGCAGATGGAAGATCTGGCTGGCGGTGGTGGGCTGCACCACTTGCATGTTGGTGTCGGCCGACAGCTGCATGAAGCGCTCCAGGCGCGCCGAGCTGTGCTCCGGGCCCTGGCCTTCGTAGCCGTGCGGCAGCATCAGCGTCAGGCCGTTCACGCGGCCCCACTTCACTTCGCCGGAGGCGATGAACTGGTCGATGACCACTTGCGCACCGTTGGCGAAGTCGCCGAACTGGGCTTCCCAGATCACCAGGGTGTTCGGGTCGTTCGATGCATAGCCGTATTCGAAGCCGAGCACGGCTTCTTCGGACAGGATCGAGTCGATGACGGTGAACGGAGCCTGGTTGTCGGCCACGTTGTTCAGGGGCACGTAGGTGCCTTCGTCGAACTTCTCGCGCTTCTGGTCATGGATGACCGAGTGGCGGTGGGTGAAGGTGCCGCGGCCGCAATCTTCGCCGGAGAGGCGGATCGGGTAGCCGCTGGCCACCAGCGAGGCGTAGGCCATGGTTTCGCCCATGCCCCAGTCGACGTTGATGTCGCCACGGCCCATGGCGGCGCGGTCGTCGTACACCTTCTTGACGAGCTGGTGCGGCGACACGCCCTCAGGGATGGTGGTGACCTTCTCCGACAGGCGTTTCCACTCGCTGTGCGGGATGGAGGTATCGCCGGCGTCGGTCCACTTCTTGCCCAGGTACGGGCTCCAGTCGACCGCGTACTTGCCCTTGAAGTTGGTCAGCACCGGATCGACCGTGTGCTTGCCGGCTTCCATGGCGGCGCGATAGGCCTTGGCCTGGTCGTCGCCCAGCGTATCGCCCAGGCCCTGGGCCGCCAGCTTGTCGGCGTACAGGCGGCGCGTGCCGGGGTGGGCGGCGATCTTCTTGTACATCAGCGGCTGGGTGAGCGAGGGGGTGTCCTGCTCGTTGTGGCCCAGCTTGCGGAAACAGATGATGTCGATGACCACGTCCTTGGCGAATTCCATGCGGAATTCCAGCGCCAGCTGCGTCGCCATGACGACGGCTTCCGGGTCGTCGCCGTTCACGTGCAGCACCGGCGCCTCGATCATCTTGACGATGTCGGTGCAATACAGCGTCGAGCGGCTGTCGCGCGGGTCGCTGGTGGTGAAACCGATCTGGTTGTTGATGACGATGTGGACCGTGCCGCCGGTGTGATAACCGCGGGTTTCGGCCAGCGCCAGGGTTTCCATGATGACGCCCTGGCCGGCGAAGGCCGCGTCGCCGTGCACCAGCACCGGCAGCACTTGTTTGCCTTCCGGATCGCCGCGGCGGTCCATGCGGGCGCGCACCGAGCCTTCGACCACCGGGTTGACGATTTCCAGGTGGGAGGGGTTGAACGCCAGCGACAGGTGGACCGGACCACCGGCCGTGGTCACGTCGGAGCTGAAGCCCTGGTGATACTTGACGTCGCCGGAAGGCAGGTCTTCGGGGGCGGTGTGGTCGAACTCGGCGAACAGGTCGGCGGGCAGCTTGCCCAGCGAGTTGACCAGCACGTTCAGGCGGCCGCGGTGGGCCATGCCGATGACGATTTCCTGCACGCCCTTGGCGCCGGCGTCCTGGATCAGCGCGTCCATCGAGGCGATGAAGCTTTCGCCGCCTTCCAGCGAGAAACGCTTCTGGCCGACGTACTTGGTGTGCAGGAAGCGCTCCAGGCCTTCGGCGGCGGTCAGGCGGCCGAGGATGTGCTTCTTCTGGTCGGTGTTGAAGCTCGGCGTGGCACGGTTGGCCTCGAGCTTCTGCTGCCACCAGCGCTTCTGGTTCTGGTCGGTGGTGTGCATGTACTCGGCACCGACGGTGCCGCAGTACGTTTCACGCAGCGCGTTCAGCAGGTCGCGCAGGGACATGGTGTCCTTGCCGAAGAACGTATTGCTGGTGTTGAAGACGATTTCCTGGTCGGCGTCGGCGAAACCGTAGAAAGACGGCTCCAGTTCCGGGATGGCCGGGCGCTCGGTGCGCTTGAGGGGGTCCAGATCGGCCCAGCGCACACCGACGTTGCGGTACGCGGCGATCAGCTGCTGGACAGCCGTGCGCTTGCGACCCAGTTCGGAGTCGGCGCCGGAGGCGACCACCACGCGGGTGCCGCCCTGCTTGGCGCGCTCGGCGAAAGCATTGACGACCGGCAGGTGGGGGACGTCGCGGGAATTACTGCCGTCGCCGGCAGGCACGTGCTGCAGGGCGTCGAAGTAATCGCGCCAGTTGTCGGGCACGCTGCCGGGATTGGCAAGGTAGTTTTCATACATCTCTTCGACATACGGCGCGTTGCCGCCGAAGAGATAGGTATTGCCTTGATAGGCTTGAAAGACGGATGTCTCACTCATTGGCGCTACTTTCGTTTTCCTCTGGAAAACCTTAGCTGGTTTGAAACCTTCCGCGACACGGCTGAACCGATTGGCGGATGCGACTGTGGCTGGGGAAGGGCCTTGGTACGGGCGGCATTGTGCCACCGATCATTTATCGGGGCCGGGTTCAATGCTGTCACATAGGTTACGAAACAACGCTGGCGTAAAGGTTCCGCGGGAATGCCCGAATTGCCAGCCATCGGGCATTCCGACCGGACCGTTCATCCTCTCGATTCGGTTGCCCGCGACAACTCCTGCCGCAATTGCAGCACCTGCTCGCGGTTATTGAGCATGTGGCGGATCTTGGCGGCCAGCTCTTCCTGGCGATAGGGTTTGCTCAGCAGGGCCACGCCGGCATCGAGCCGGCCGCCGTGCACGATGGCGTTCTCGGTATAGCCGGAGGTGAAAAGCACCTCGATGTCGGGCTGCAGCAGACGCGCCTGCCGCGCCAGGTCGGGGCTGCGCAGGGGGCCGGGCATGACCACGTCGGTGAACAGCATCTCCACCGGCACGCCGCTTTCCAGCACCGTCAGCGCACTTTGGGCGTCGCCCGCCTTCAGCACCCGGTAGCCCAGCCCGCCCAGGGTCTCCACCACCGCCTCGCGCAACTGGGCGTCGTCCTCGACCACCAGGATGGTCTCGCTGCCTCCGAGCGACGGCGCCGGCTCGGCGGCGACCAGCACCTGCTCGGCCTGAAAGGACCGCGGCAGATACATGCGGATCGTGGTGCCCTGGCCGGCCTCGCTGTAGATTTTTACGTGGCCGAGGCTCTGCTTGACGAATCCATACACCATCGACAGGCCCAGGCCGGTCCCCTGCCCTTCAGGCTTGGTCGTAAAGAACGGCTCGAACGCGCGCTGCAGCACTTCGGGGGTCATGCCGCTGCCGGTGTCGGACACGGCGACCATCACGTACTGGCCTGCGGTCACTTCCCCGTGCTGGCTGGCGTAGTGGTCATCCAGGCTGGCGTTGCCCGCCTCGATGGTCAACCGGCCGTTGCCGCCCATCGCATCGCGCGCATTGATGGCCAGGTTGAGCAGTGCGCTCTCGAGAAAATTCGGATCGACCAGCGTGTTCCACAAGCCACCGCTGATCACCGTCTCCAGTTCCACCGAGGCGCCCAGGGCGCGGCGCAGCATGTCGTCCATGCCGCGGATCAGCCGGCCGGGATTCAGCGCCACCGGCGCCAGCGGCTGCTTGCGTGCGAAGGCCAGCAGGTGCGATGCCAGCCGCGCGCCCCGATCCACACCGGCCAGCGCCGACTGGATCCGCCGCACGCTGCGGTCGTCCTGCGCCGTCAGCTTGAGCAACTGCAGATTGCTGGCGATGACCTGCAGCACGTTGTTGAAGTCGTGCGCCACCCCGCCGGTGAGTTTGCCGAGCGATTCCATTTTTTGCGACTGCATCAGCGCCTGCTCCGCCACGTGGCGTTCGCGTTCGCTGTGCCGCAAGGCATCCGTGCGTTCCGTCACCAGTTCCTCGAGCTGCAGACGATGCCGCCGCAACTCGACTTCGGCTCGCTGCAGGTCGGAGACGTCCTGGGTGTGCTGCAACACCAGCCGTACTTCGCCGCGCTCGTCGAGCAGGGGGGTGTGGGTCGCGCTCCAGAAACGCTCCTCGAAGACGCTCCCCTCCGCCGTCTCGCGCGACACGGCGTACCGGATCAGCGGCAGCACGTCGCGCCGGCGCAGCTCGACCGCGCGTTGCAGGGATTGCCGCAGCATGGCGCCGCTTTCGTTCTCGGCGCCGTTCTGGGTGCTGGGAAACGCCTCGAAGATCGTCAAGCCGCGCAACTGCTCGAGCGTGCGCCGGGTCGTCTCGAGATAGGCACGATTCGCGGCCAGGATGGTGAAGTCCGGCGCCATGACCAGGTAAGGGTTGGGCGACAGGTCGAAAAGCGCTTCGAAATTCAGTATCTGCAAACGGGGCTCCGGAAAGTGCCTGCATTTTAGAAAAGAGTGAAACAACTTTAAGCGGAAGGTGTCGAGAGGCGACAATCTCCACATGCCCAAGCCAACGATCAGCGCCTGTGCGCCCCTGCCCGGCATCGAGGTCCGCCACAGCGATATCCACGGACTCGGCGTCTTCGCCCTGGTGAATTTGCCCAAGGGCCGCAGCGTCGGCACCTACGACGGGCGCCGCTACACGGCGCGCCAGATCGCGAAAGTCAGCTGGAACGAAAAGCTGACATACCTTTTCGGGCTGTCCGACGGCACCACGATCGACGGTGGCGAAGGCGGCAACGCCACCCGCCACCTCAATCATGCCTGCGCTCCCAATTGCGAAGCGACAGAAGAAGAGGATGAAAAAGGCAGGCTCACCGTGTGCATCGTGACGCTCAAGCGGGTGCGTGCCGGGCAAGAACTCTTCATCGACTACGCCCTGACGGCGGATGCCAGCGCCTCCCCTGCGGATTACGCCTGTTTTTGTGGCGCGGCGTCTTGCCGCGGCACGATGCTGGGTTTATCTGCACCCGGTGCGGGTTGATCGACCGGTTATTGCACGTCGCGTCGTGTCCGGCGAAAGGCATGTTGCAGGCGCGCATCCGAGAGTCGTCACGTAATAGACGTAATGGATGAATAAATAATGCGCTTTTGAATAGCGCAGAGGCCAACATGGCGGACGGCGTTATTTCGCCCACCCCAACCTTCAGGCCTTGAAATGACACCAACGCATGTTTTAAAAAAGATGGTGTGCGGTGTCGCAAGCGGTATTTATCTGTGGTCGACGCCTGCATTATCTCAAACCCATATCAGCCCACCAGCTCGGACGAGCGCCGACCCGCCCATTGCCGAAGCAATATCGACATCGCCAGAATATAAACCGGGCACCGTGCGCCACATCGTTTTATTCAAGTACTCGGATACGGTCAACAGTGCGCTGCGCGACCGCATCAAAAAGCGCTTTCTCTTTCTGAAGGAGTCGACCCGGGCGGACGGCAACCGCTATATCACGTCAATCGAAACCGGGTCGCAGAGCAGTGGCGAAGGATTATCCGGTGGCTTCGAACAGGCTTTTATCGTTACCTTCAAGTCGGCCGGCGACAGAAACTATTACGTCGGATCGCCCTTCGAGACCGATCCCCGATATTTCGACAAGCAGCACGCGGCCTTCAAGGATTTTGTCGGCCAATACCTGGCAAAGGATTCGCCCGTGCTGATATTCGACTACGCCGTTACCCGTTAATCGCCCAACGTGCCAGGGCCTCGTCGTCTGAAACCCGCGCATCCACCCAGCGGGCGCCATCCGGCGTCGCCTCTTTCTTCCAGAAGGGTGCACCGGTCTTCAGATAATCCATGATGTATTCACAGGCCTGGAAAGATTCGCCCCGGTGCGCGGATGTCACCGCCACCAGGACGATCTGGTCGCACGGCCCCAGCAGTCCGATGCGGTGAACCACCCGAACGCCACGAATATCAAAGCGCGCATGGGCGGCATCGATCATGGCCTCGATGGATTTCTCGGTCATGCCGGGGTAATGCTCCAGTTCCATGGCCGACACCTCGCCCAGGGGGCTGCGGTCGCGCACCGTGCCGACAAAACTGCAGACAGCACCGACCCCGCCGTCTCCCGCGCGTAATGCCGCGATTTCTGCAGACAGATCGAAATCTTCGAACTGAACGACGACACGCGGGGTCTGCATCACTTTCATCCTCCGGTCACGGGCGGAAAAAAAGCAATCTCGGTGCCGTCGGCCAGCACTGCGCTTTCGTCTTGCTGCAAAACCTGGTCGAGCGCCACGCGCACCGCCTTCCCACGCGCCAGGCTGGTGGCCCAGGCGCCGCCGCGCGCGATGATTTCGTCCCGGAGTTCGCCCACCGTATTTGCAGTGGTGACGACGGTTTCGCTGCCGGTTCCGACAGCCTCCCGTACCGAAGCGAAATAACGCACGACGACCGAAATCTGCCGGCTCACGAAAGCAACTCCGAAAAGGACAAAAACTTGACCAGATCGCCCGGAGCGATGGGGGTGCCGGGCGGGTTGTCGACCAGGCCGTCGCCCCACGCCATGGAGGTCAGCACGCCGGAGCCTTGATGGCCGAACAGTTCCAGGCCGCCCGCGGCGTTGCGCGCCACCCGCAGGAATTCGCGGCGCGGGTCTGCTTTCGGCCAGGTGAAGTGCGCCACGGTGGGCAGCGGGTCCGGGGCCAGGCGCGAGGCGCCCTGCAGTTTCAGGACGAAGGGGCGGACCATCATCAGGAAGGTCACGAAACTCGACACCGGATTGCCGGGCAAGCCAATGAAATGCGCCCCGCAAACCTTGCCGTAGGCAAAGGGCTTGCCGGGCTTCATGGCCATCTGCCACAGCGTCAGTTCGCCGAGTGCCTGAACTGCCGGCTTGACGTGGTCTTCCTCGCCGACCGATACGCCCCCGCTGGTAAGCACCAGGTCGTGGCCGTCTGCGGCCCGGCGCAGCGCGGCGACGGTGGCGTCGTAGCTGTCCGGCACGATGCCCAGGTCGGTGACCGCGCAGCCACAACGCTCCAGCAGGCTGCGCAACAGAAAACGGTTGGAGTTGTAGATGGCGCCGGGCGGCATGTCGGCCGGCGCCTTGTCGCCGGGCATCACCAGCTCGTCGCCGGTGGAAAACAAGGCGACGCGCGGCCGCCGGGCGACCGACAGCGTGGCGCGACCGATGCTGGCGGCGAGTCCCAGCGAGGCCGGAGTGAGCCGGGTGCCGGCAGCGACCACGACAGCGCCCAGGGCCACGTCTTCGCCCGCACGGCGGATGGCTTCGCCCGGCGCGGGAACGCGGTCGATGCGCACCCGATCGCCCTCCAGCGCGGTGCAGTGCTCCTGCATTTGCACCGCATCCGCACCGGGGGGGATGGGTGCGCCGGTGAAGATGCGCGCCGCCGAACCGGGCGCCAAAGGCGCGGGCGCCTGGCCGGCGGCGATGCGCTGGGATACCGGCAGCACCACGCCCGCCTGGCCCACGTCGGCCAGCCGCAGCGCATAGCCGTCCATGGCGCTGTTGTCCTGCGGCGGCACCTGCAGTTCGGACGAGAGGTCTTCCGCCAGCACACGGCGATCGGCGTCGAAGGTCGAGATGGTTTCGGACTGCTGCAGCGGCCGGGCGTGGGACAGCAGTTCGGCCAGCGCGTCGTCCAGGGCGGTCAGGGCCTTGCGGGGGTTTCCGCCGGAGAGCGGCTGGGCAGGTGTATTCATGGCGGGGAGAGGCATGGAGCGATTGTCTTCAGCCGGGCGGCAGCCCGGAGCGTGACGTGTAACGAAAGCGTTCGGCATGCTGTCGAAGCCAGTCCACCACGGCGCCCGGCGACGCCCAGTCGAGCACCGGCAGCGTGGTCGCGGCCGGCAGTGCGGATGGCCGATCGGTGCAGATGAGCTGCACCTGAGGATCGTCCGGGTACCGCGCGGGATGGCCGGTGAAATCGGGCGACGGCGCGCGCCAGATCTCGATCTTGGGCAGGTCGCTGCCGCGAAAGCCCTCTACCAGGATCCAGTCGAGAGAGGGATCGAGCTCGGCGATCAGCGCGTGTACCGAAAGCTCCTGCGGCGCCGGAAATTCACGCATCAGCGCCAAGCGGACATCGGACGCCACCAGGACCTCGGTGGCGCCGGCCTTGCGATGGCGCCAGCTGTCCTTGCCCTCGTGGTCGATGTCGAAACGATGGTGCGCGTGCTTGATGACGCCCACACGCTCGCCCGAGCCTGCCAGCAGCGCGATGACCGCTTCGATGAGCGTGGTCTTGCCCGCCCCGGAATAGCCGGCGAAACCGACGACGTTCACGGGCGGATCAGGCGCAGTGCTGGACGATGTAGTCCTGCACGGCACGGGCGTCGGCCGGCAGGATGGTGACCCGCTTCGGCAGTGCCTCGATGCCGTCGAACTGCGGCGGCCGCTCGGGCTCCTGCCCCAGGGCTTCGACGATGGTGGCCGAGAACTTGATCGGCAGCGCCGTTTCCAGCACCAGCATCGGCACGCCGGGCTGCACGAAGGGTCGGGCGACCTTGACGCCATCGGCGGTGTGCGGATCGATCATCACCGCGTGTCGCTTCCAGGTGTCCCGGATGGTGTCCAGGCGATCGGCGTGGCTGCTGCGGCCGCTGGCGAAGCCGTACTTGCCGGACGCGTCGGCGAAGGACTTGTGCTCGTCCAGCGCGAAATACCCTTTGCTCATGAGCTCGTCGCTGAAGAGTCGGCGGGTTTCGGCGCCGTCGCGACCCAGCAGGTCGAACACAAAACGCTCGAAGTTGCTGGCCTTGGAGATGTCCATCGACGGGCTGGAAGTCTCGTGCGTATCGGCACTGCCCCGCACCCGGTAGATGCCGGTGCGGAAGAACTCGTCGAGCACATCGTTCTCGTTGGTGGCGACCACCAGTTTTTCGATCGGCAAACCCATCATGCGGGCCACGTGGCCGGCGCAGACATTGCCGAAGTTGCCGCTGGGCACGCTGAAGCTCACCTTGCGCGGCGCCGCGCCGGCCGGGGTGGCGGGGGTGGCCTGGAAATAGCCGGCGAAGTAATAGACCACCTGTGCGAGCAGGCGTGCCCAGTTGATCGAATTGACCGTGCCGATGCGGTTTTTACGCTTGAATTCCAGGTCGTTGGAGACGGCCTTCACGATGTCCTGGCAGTCGTCGAACACGCCCTCGACAGCGATGTTGTGGATGTTGGCGTCCTGCAGGCTGAACATCTGCGCCTGCTGGAACGGGCTCATGCGGCCGCGGGGGCTGGTCATGAAAACGCGCACTCCGCGTTTGCCGCGCATGGCGTATTCGGCAGCGCTGCCGGTGTCGCCGGAGGTGGCGCCGAGAATGTTCAGCTCCTCGCCGCGACGTGCCAGTTCGTATTCGAACAGGTTGCCGAGCAGCTGCATCGCGATGTCCTTGAAGGCCAGCGTGGGGCCGTTGGACAAGGCTTCGAGATAGAAGGTGTCTTCGAGTTCGCGCAGCGGCACGATCTCGTCGGAGCCGAACACCGCCGAGGTATACGTGCGGTGGCAGATCTTGTGCAGCTCTTCGGCCGGGATGTCGTCGATGTACAGCGACAGGATCTCGAAAGCCAGTTCCGCGTAGCCCTGTTGAGCGTAGACGGCGCGCCATTTCTCGAGCGTTTCGGTATCGACCTGCGGATATGCCTCCGGCAGGTACAGCCCCCCGTCCGGCGCCAGGCCTTCGAGCAGGATTTCACAAAAGCGCTTGCGCTCGGCATGGCCGCGGGTGGAGAGGTATTTCATGCGTTCGGACTAATTAAGTTCCATGTCGGTCACGACGAGGCCATGCGCTGGTGGCGGCCTCCAAAACCATGACCGGATTGAATGGCCTGCGGTGTTACGCCAGCTCTTCCTTGCGGATGCGCACGATCGGAGCCAGAACGGTCGGCAATGCCTGCATCTGCGCGATGGCGGCGTCCATGGTGCCTTCGCGCGTGTCGTGCGTGAGGATGATCAGGTCGGTCTGCGGATTGCCTTCACCGCCGACTTCGTCGGACTCGCGCTGCAGGACGGCGTCGATGCTGATGTCGGCCGCGGCCAGCAGGCCGGTCACCTTGGCCAGCACGCCGGTCTGGTCGGCCACGCGCAGGCGAAGGTAATAGCTGGTGACGACCTCGCTCATCGGCAGCACGGTGAGGTCGCTGAGTTCGTCCGGCTGGAAAGCCAGGTGCGGCACGCGGTTCTCCGGGTCGGCCGTGTGCAGGCGGCAGATGTCGACCAGGTCGGCGACCACCGCGCTGGCTGTCGGCTCGCTGCCGGCGCCCTTGCCGTAGTAGAGCGTCGTCCCGACGGCGTCGCCCTGCACCATGACCGCGTTCATGGCGCCCTCGACATTGGCGATCAGGCGCTTGGTGGGCACCAGGCTCGGGTGCACCCGCAACTCGACACCCGACGACGTACGCTTGGTGATGCCGAGCAGCTTGATGCGGTATCCGAGCTGTTCGGCATAGCGGATGTCGGCGGCGCCCAGTTTGGTGATGCCCTCGACGTGCGCCCGCTCGAACTGCACCGGAATGCCGAAGGCGATGGCCGACATCAGCGTGAGCTTGTGCGCGGCATCGACGCCTTCGATGTCGAAGGTGGGATCGGCCTCGGCGTACCCCAGGCGCTGTGCGTCCTTCAGCACCACGTCGAAATCGAGACCCTTGTCACGCATCTCCGAGAGGATAAAGTTGGTCGTGCCGTTGATGATGCCGGCGATCCATTCGATACGGTTCGCGGTGAGGCCTTCGCGCAGTGCCTTGATGATGGGGATGCCACCCGCCACTGCTGCCTCGAAGGCCACCATGACGCCCTTGCGGTGCGCGGCGGCGAAGATCTCGGTGCCGTGCACGGCCAGCAGCGCCTTGTTCGCGGTCACCACGTGCTTGCCGGCCTCGATGGCTTCCAGCACCAGATCCCTGGCCACCGTGTAGCCGCCGATCAGCTCGACGACGATGTCGATCTCGGGATTGGCCAACACCAGGCGGGCGTCGTCGACCACCGTCACGCCGGGGGCATCGCCGATGGCCGCGCGGGTACGGGCCAGGTCGCGGCCCGCCACCATGGTCACCACGATGCCGCGCCCGGCGCGGCGGCGAATTTCTTCCTGGTTGCGCTGAAGTACCTTGAAAGTGCCGCTGCCGACGACACCACTGCCCAGCAGGCCTACTTGAATCGGTTTCATGAATCTCTTATCTAGGGAAAGGGTCGAGGCCGCAGGGCCTCAGGCATGGCGCCGGCGGTAGCCGTCCAGGAAACGGGCGATGCGCGAGACCGCCTCGCGCAAGTCGTCTTCGTGCGGGAGAAACACGATGCGGAAATGGTGGTTGCCGGGATAGTTGAAGCCCGAGCCCTGCACCAGCATCACGCGGGTTTCGTTGAGCAATTCGAGGAAGAACTGGCGGTCGTCGTCGATGGGATACATCGCCGGATCGAGTCTGGGAAACATGTACAGCGCGGCCTGGGGGCGATTGCAGGTCACCCCGGGAATCGCGGTGATCAACTCGTAGGCCAGGTCGCGCTGGCGGCGTAGCCGGCCGCCGGGGCCGACGAGCTCGTTGATGCTCTGGTATCCGCCCAACGCCGTCTGGATGGCCCATTGCCCGGGGACGTTGGCGCAGAGGCGCATGTTGGAGAGCATCGTGAGGCCCTCGATGTAGTCCTGCGCTCCGCGCTTGTCGCCGGAAATCGTCATCCAGCCGGCGCGATAGCCGCAGGAGCGATAGCTCTTGGAAAGCGAGTTGAAGGTGATCGTCAGGACGTCCTCGCTCAGGGAGGCGATGGCCGTGTGCCTGACGTCGTCGTACAGCACCTTGTCGTACACCTCGTCGGCGAAGATCACCAGGCCGTTTTCGCGGGCGATCCGGACCAGTCCGAGCAGCAGTTCGTCGGAATACAGCGCGCCGGTGGGGTTGTTCGGGTTGATCACCACGATGCCCAGGGTGCGCGGCGTGATCTTGGCGCGGATGTCGTCGAGATCGGGCATCCAGCCGTTGGCTTCATCGCAGCGGTAATGCACCGGCGTGCCGCCCGAGAGGCTGGTACAGGCCGTCCACAGGGGATAGTCGGGCATGGGCACCAGGAGTTCGTCGCCGCTGTCGAGCAACGCGTTGGTGGCGAGCGCGATCAACTCGGAGGCACCGTTGCCCAGGTAGATGTCGTCGAGCGTCACGCCCTTGACGCCTTGCTGCTGGGTGTAGTGCATGACGGCCTTGCGCGCCGCGAAGATGCCCTTGCTGTCGGAGTAGCCCGCCGACTGCGGCAGGTGGCGAATCATGTCCTGCTGAACTTCCTCGGGTGCATCGAAGCCGAACGGCGCCAGGTTGCCGATGTTCAGCTTGATGATCTTCTGGCCCTCTTCCTCCATCTCCTTCGCGCGGTCCATGATGGGACCCCGGATGTCATAGAGAACGTTGGCGAGTTTGGCGGATTTATGAATAGCCTTCAAAGCCCCTCCGGCGATGGACGAAACGCGAGGAAACCTACAATTTGACCACAGTCGCCGCAGCGGCCGGCCGACGATCAACCTCCTCTCCGCGAGTGCGCGCACCATGAAACTTCAGCCCGACCAGTTCGACGTCCAGTCCATCAACGCCCATGGTCCGGGCTGGGTGAAGATCGACGGCGAAACGACCCACGAAAGCCTGGTCATCAGTGCCGGTGGCCAGCGTTTCGAATGGCATTGCACGAGCTTCGATGCACTGCGAGAAGAACATTTCGCCAAACTTGCCGAACTGGACGCAGAGGTGGTCATCTTCGGCAGCGGCCAGCGCCTGCGCTTCCCGCCGGTGGCATGGCTGAAGCCGCTGATCGAGAAGCGCATCGGGCTGGAAACCATGGACACCGCAGCCGCCTGCCGTACCTACAACATCCTGGCCGGCGAGGGGCGCCGCGTCGTGGCCGCCCTGCTACTCGAAGCAGCCTGAGCGCAGCTGCAAAAAACGCGGGTTTAGGGCCATTTGAGGCAAAACTGGAGCCGGCGCTCCGGTCGATGATAAAATCATGGATTGCTGCCGTGCGGAGGAGCACCTTTACAGGGTTTGATCCCCGGTAATACTCGTTAATACCTGGAGTACCTGATAAAGGCGCAGCCGGTCGTCGGCAACCCAGCGGCAGATCCCGTCACAGGAAATAGAACTCACATGGCGATCGTTGTCAACAAGCCCATTCCCGAATTTGAAGCAATCGCAACGAACGGAATCAAGGTGACCAACACCTCGCATGCCGGCCAGACGGTGGTGCTGTATTTTTACCCGAAGGACAACACCCCGGGTTGCACCACGGAAGCGATGCAGTTCCGTGATCGGTACAAGGACTTCATCAAGGCTGGCGCAACCGTTTTCGGCGTCTCTCGCGACAACATGAAGTCGCACGACGAATTCAAGGCCAAGGTCGAACTGCCGTTCGAACTCATTGCCGACACCGAAGAAAAGATGTGCCATATGTTCGGCGTGGTCAAGAACAAGATCATGTACGGCAAGAAGGTCAAGGGCATCGAACGCAGCACCTTCCTCATCGGCCCAGATGGCGTTCTGCGTGCCGAATGGCGCGGTCTGAAGGTGCTCGGCCATGTGGACGAAGTGCTCACCGCCGTCAAGGATCTGAACCGCCAGGCAGCCTGATCGCCAGGCCCCACGACCCCTCCGGCAGCGTGCCGGCGGTCGTGCATAATGAATTCATGCTGCAGGTCATTACCACCGCGCTCATCCACGAAAGCCGTCCGGGTTCACCCGACGGCTTTTTTGTTTTGGTCGATTTACTCCTAGCGAGCTGAACGCACATGCCCCTGCCTCCCGCACCCAACAAGCGCGCCGCCATCCTGCCCGCCGAGGCCTATGCAACCGTCGCAGAGCGACCCGCCACAAAAACCGTACGGAGCACGTCACGTACATCTCTGCCTGAAGAGGACGACCGGGCGGGCCTGCCGGCGGCCGCTCCCGTCGCGCTGCATTCGGTGCCGACGGCGGTGAAGACGGACAAGTCCACCGCACGCCGCAGTCGTGCCGACGCACCGGTCGCCGTGGAAGAAGCCGGTTCCAGCCCCGCTTCCACACAGGTGGCGTCCCTGTTCAAAGCCCAGTCTTCCGCCGCAGCGGCGGCCAATGTCGCCACACCAATAGAAAGCCGCGCGCCGACGCAGCAGCGCTCGCGCACAACCAAATCGGCCGCCGCGGCACCCGTCGCCGCCGCACCGGTCGCCACGACTTCGGCCCGCAAGACACGCAAATCGTCCAGCACGGTGAGCAAGCTGTTCGTGCTCGACACCAACGTGCTGCTCCACGATCCGATGTGCCTGTTCCGATTCGAGGAACACGACATCTACCTGCCGATGATCGTGCTCGAGGAACTCGACGGCCACAAAAAGGGCATGACCGAGGTCGCCCGCAACGGTCGCCAGACCAGCCGCACCCTCGATGCACTGGCTGCGGCGCAAGGCGCGGACATCACGCTGGGCCTCAAGCTCGACACGACCGGCCATCGCGAGGCCGGTGGCAGCCTGTTCTTCCAGACCGAGGCACTCGACTACCCGCTGCCCGCCGCCCTGCCCCAGGGCAAGGCCGACAACCAGATTCTCGGCGTCGTCGCAGCCCTGCGCGCCAAGCTGGCGCCCCGGCCCGTGGTGCTGGTGTCCAAGGACATCAACATGCGCGTCAAGGCGCGCGCACTGGGCCTGGAAGCCGAGGACTACCAGAACGACAAGGTCATCGAGGACGGCGATCTGCTGTACTCCGGCGCCCTGGCGCTTCCGGCCGATTTTTGGGCTCGACACGGCAAGTCGGTCGAGAGCTGGCAGCAAGGCGGCCACACCTATTACCGCATCAGCGGCCCCGTGGTTCCCAGCCTCATGGTCAACCAGTTCGTGTACTTCGAAGCGCCGGGCGAAACCAGCCTTTATGCCCGTGTTTCCGAAATCCGCGAAAAGACGGCCGTGCTCCAGACGCTCAAGGATTACGGCTCTGCCAAGAACAACATCTGGGGCGTCAACACGCGCAATCGCGAGCAGAACTTCGCGATGAACCTGCTGATGGATCCGGAGGTCGACTTCGTCACACTGACCGGCACGGCCGGTACCGGCAAGACGCTGATGGCGCTGGCCGCAGGCCTCACGCAGGTGCTCGACGACCGCCGTTACACCGAGATCATCATGACCCGCGCGACCGTCAGCGTAGGCGAAGACATCGGCTTTTTGCCGGGCACCGAAGAAGAAAAGATGGGCCCCTGGATGGGCGCGCTCGACGACAACCTGGAGTTCCTGGCCAAGGGCGACGGTGGCGGTGCCGGCGAATGGGGGCGTGCCGCCACCAACGAGCTGATCCGCAGCCGCATCAAGGTGAAGAGCCTCAACTTCATGCGCGGACGCACGTTCCTGAACAAATACGTGATCATCGACGAGGCGCAAAACCTGACGCCCAAGCAGATGAAGACGCTCATCACCCGCGCCGGCCCCGGCACCAAGATCGTTTGTATGGGCAACATTGCGCAGATCGACACGCCGTACCTCACCGAGGGATCTTCCGGCCTCACGTTCGCCGTCGACAAATTCAAGGGTTGGCCGCACGGTGGCCATATCACGCTGGCACGCGGCGAGCGTTCGCGTCTGGCCGACTTCGCCAGCGAGGTGCTCTGACGATGTCAGTCTGGCTCACTGCCCTCAAGCTGGTGCCTTGGGACGACGTCCTCAAGCAGACACCCAAGCTGGTCCGCCAGGCCAAAAGCCTGTTCCGCAAGGAGCAGGTCAAGCCTTCGGACAGCCACGAACTGTCTCCCGAAGCCCTCAACGGTCGCGATCCGCAGGCGGTAGCCGCCGTGGTTCGCGAACTGCACCAGCGCGTGGTGGTGCTGGAACGGGAGCAGAGGGAGACCGCAGCGCTGATGGCGTCGCTGGCCGAACAGCAGGAAATGGTGGTGCAGACCCTGGCCGCGCTGAGGGCGCGCGCCAAGCTGCTGACCGCCGCCTGCGGGGTGCTGGCCCTGGCCGTGGTCGGCCTGCTGACCTGGGTCAGCCGGCAGTAGCCGTCAGGCCTGCCCACCTGCCTCGGATCTGGCGGTCAGGCCACGCCAGACGGCGGGCAGTGCCTGGTGAATGGTTCGCCAAATCCGAACGCGTGGCTCGGGGCGCACCTTAATACTGGTCTTCGCCGAAGCCGCCGCTGGCCAGGCTTTCGAATCGCGTCAGCGGCTTCAGGAAGGCGAGCCTGACGGTGCCGGTGGGGCCGTTACGCTGTTTGCCGATGATGACCTCGGCGATGCCCGGGTCCTTGCTGTCCTTGTTGTAGTAGTCGTCGCGGTAGATGAACATGATGATGTCGGCGTCCTGCTCGATGGCGCCGGATTCGCGCAGGTCGGACATCATCGGCCGCTTGTCGGTGCGCTGCTCCACGCTCCGGTTGAGCTGCGAAAGCGCAATCACCGGGCATTGCAGTTCCTTGGCCAGCATCTTCAGCCCGCGGGAGATTTCGCCGAGTTCGGTGGCGCGGTTGTCGGATCCGGACGAGTTGGAACCGCTCATCAGCTGCAGGTAATCGACCACGATCAGGCCCATCTTTCCGCACTGGCGAGCCAGGCGGCGCGCGTTGGCGCGCAGTTCGCTGGGCGTCAGGCCCGGGGTTTCGTCGATATGCAGGGAGATGGTCCGCAGGCGCTCGATCGCTTCGGTGAGACGCGGCCACTCCTCGTCGGACAGCTTGCCGGTGCGCAGGTGGCCCTGGTCGATTCGGCCGATGGAGCCCACGATACGCACCGCCAACTGCGCGGCGCCCATTTCCATCGAGAAGATCGCGACCGGCAGGCCTTCGTTCAGCGCCACGTGTTCGGCGATGTTCACCGCGAACGCGGTCTTGCCCATCGACGGCCGCGCCGCCAGCACCACCATGTCGCCCGCCTGCAGGCCGGAAGTCATGCGGTCCAGGTCGATGAAGCCGGTCGGCACGCCGGTGACGTCGTTGTCGTTGTCGGCCATCTCCTGTACCCGGTCCAGCAGGTCGACCACCAGGGTGTCCATGCTCTGGAAGCCCTGTTTCATGCGCGAGCCTTCCTCGCCGATCTTGAAGATCTTCTGCTCGGCCTGGTCGAGGATCTTGGCAACCGGCATGCCCTGCGGATTGAAGGCCGTGGTGGCAATTTCGTCGCTCGCGCTGATCAGCTTTCGCAAAATGCCGCGCTCACGCACGATTTCGGCGTACCGGCGGATATTGCTGGCGCTGGGCACGTATTGAGCCAAGGCGTTGAGGTAGGCCAGTCCTCCGACCTCCTCGGCCTTGCCTATGGTCTGCAATTGCTCGAATACGGTGATCACGTCGGCCGGCTTCGACGCGTTCACCAGTTGCGCGATGGCGGTGAAGATCAAGCGGTGCTCGTGACGGTAGAAGTCGACATCCTTCAACAGGTCGCCCACCCGGTCCCAGGCGCCGTTGTCCAGCAGCAGCCCGCCCAACACGCTGGATTCGGACTCGATGGAGTGCGGCGGAATCCGCAACTTGGCGACTTCACTGTCGCCGTGGTCGTGGGAGATGTGGGTGGATATATCGGGTACGGCGGACATGGATCTTTCGCTGGGCAACTACGGATGCTAAGGGGTGCAGCCTTGCGCCGTCATCGGATAAGTCTGTGGAAAACCGGTGCGCTACCGGTGGAGCGATCTGTATGGGCGCATGAAAAAAGCCGCCCTGAGGCGGCTTTTTGCGGGACGACAAGAAAACGCTTAAGCGGTTTCGCCGTACACGGTCACGGTGACTTCGACGACCACGTCGGTGTGCAGAGCAACCGACACGGTATTGTCGCCAACGGTCTTGATGGGGCCGTTCGGCAGACGAATCTGCGACTTGGCGACCTTGAAGCCTTCTTTTTCCAGGGAATCAGCGATGTCCTGGTTAGTGACCGAGCCGAACAGGCGGCCATCGACGCCGGCCTTCTGGGTCAGCTTGAAGGTCTTGCCGGCGAGCTTTTCGCCTTGGGCTTGCGATTCGGCCAGCTTGGCAGCCGCAGCCTTTTCGAGCTCGACGCGCTTGGCTTCAAATTCGGCCTTGGCCGAAGCAGTGGCACGACGTGCCTTGCCGCTAGGGATCAGGAAGTTGCGTGCGAAGCCGTCCTTGACCTTGACGATGTCGCCCAGGTTGCCGAGGTTCACGACCTTGTCGAGCAGAATGATTTGCATGACAGGGGCTCCTTAGATCTTGTGCTGGTCGCTGTACGGGACCAGTGCCAGGAAGCGCGCACGCTTGATGGCGGTGTTGAGTTGACGCTGGTAGATCGCGCGGGTGCCGGTCAGGCGCGCGGGAACGATCTTGCCGTTTTCGCCGATGAAGTCACGCAGGGTGTCGACATCCTTGTAGTCGATTTCTTCGACGCCGGCGACGGTGAAGCGGCAGAAGCGCTTGCGGCGGAACAGCAGCGATTGGGTGTTGCGCTTAGGACGCTTGTCCTTGTTGAAACGTTTCGGTCCGGGCATGTTGGACTCCTGAAATTAAATCTGTTGAAAATCCTGAACGTGGAACACGACGGTTCGGACGTTACGCGGGGTGGCGATGAAACCTGTGAACCGCCAGGGGCTGCCGATCTCCTGACCGGCCAGCCTTTCGGCGATGGCACCGATGGCAACTGCCTTGATATCGACCTTCACTTCGCGCTCCTGACCGGATTCGGTGGTGCGCGAGATGTGCTCGAGGCGCATGTCCAGTGCGGGCAGCCCGGCGGGCGTGTAGCGCAATGGTTTGGCTTCGGAGATGCAGGCGGTGATCACAAGGTGGTTGTCCACTCCCTCGTCAAAGTCTCGAATGAATCGTCGTTATCTGCGTCGCTGCTTAGCGGTCACCGCCACGGTCGCCGCGATCGCCGCGGTCGCCACGATCAGGACGCTCGCCGCGTTCGCCGGCAGCGGCGAATTCGGCTTGCTGCTGCTTGCGGGCTTCTTCGCGCTCGACGGTCTTCATCATCGAAGACGGGCCGGTATCGGCCTTCTTGCGCAGCACGGTCAGGTGACGCAGCACGGCATCGTTGAACTTGAAGGCATGCTCCAGTTCGGCCATCACGGCCTGATCGGCCTCGATGTTGATGCACAGGTAGTGCGCCTTGGCCAGCTTGTTGATCAGGTATGCCAGTTGGCGGCGGCCCCAATCTTCGACACGGTGGACCTTGCCACCGCCAGCGGTGATCATGCCCTTGTAGCGCTCCAGCATGGCCGGGACTTGTTCGCTCTGGTCCGGGTGGATCAAGAGGACGATTTCATAATGACGCATAGACTCTCCTTGTGGATTGGACCCCTGCCTGCACATGCCTCATGTGCTGACTTTGCTGATGACAACGGTCCGGGTGACAGTCGCCCGCTGCGTCTAAAAGCGGTACGACAAGGCAAAGCCCACGATTATAGCTGCCATATCGGCTTGCGACAACAAAGTTGAATCCTTTCCACCCAGCGCCCGGCTTTCCGCGAGAAATGCACGACTAATTCGTCGTCGCCTCTTGAAAGCCGGGATCGCATCCTCAGTTCAACGCGCGTGACATTCAATTTCCGCCCTTTTCAGAAAAAGATGAGCGAACAAACCCAAAACCCCAACACGCCCGAAGCCCAGAGCCCGGAAGAAGTCGAAGCCGGCCTGCACGCCAACGCCGCCGACGCGCTGGCCCAGGCACAGGCCGAACTGGCCGCACTGCAGGCCAAGAGTTCCGAACTGGCCGACCAGTTCCTGCGCGCCAAGGCCGAGGCCGAAAACGCCCGGCGCCGTGCCGAGGAAGAAATTTCCAAGGCACGCAAGTTCGGTATCGAGAGCTTCGCCGACAGCCTGCTGCCGGTAGCCGACAGCCTGGATGCAGCCCTGCTGGTGAAGGAAGCGACGCCCGAGCAGTTGCGTGAAGGCGTCGAAGCCACGTTGCGGCAGCTGGTCGCCGCGCTGGAACGCAACAAGGTGCTCACCATCGCCCCGGCGGCGGGCACCAGGTTCGATCCGCATCAGCATCAGGCCATCAGCATGGTGCCTGCCGACCAGGAAGCCAACACGGTCGTGACCGTGCTGCAAAAGGGCTACTCCATCGCCGACCGCGTGCTGCGTCCGGCGCTGGTAACCGTCGCCGCACCCAAGTAATCAGCAGCGCGACACGGATGCCGTCGGGGGACGGCCGCTTTTCGATAGGCCCGGCCTCTTGAATCGCGCAAAGTTATCCACAACTCGACGACAAGCAAATTTTTTAGATCAGGAGAAATTCACATGGGCAAGATCATCGGTATCGACCTGGGCACGACCAATTCGTGCGTCGCCATCATGGAAGGCAACACCACCAAGGTGATCGAGAACGCCGAAGGCGCTCGCACCACGCCTTCCATCATCGCGTACCAGGAAGACGGCGAGATCCTGGTCGGCGCTTCCGCCAAGCGCCAGGCCGTCACCAACCCGCGCAACACCCTGTATGCGATCAAGCGCCTGATCGGCCGCAAGTTCGGCGAAAAGGAAGTGCAGAAGGACATCGACCTGATGCCCTACACCATCGCCGCTGCCGACAACGGCGACGCCTGGGTGCAAGTGCGCGACAACAAGCTGGCGCCGCAACAGGTCTCCGCCGAAATCCTGCGCAAGATGAAGAAGACCGCCGAGGATTACCTGGGCGAGGCCGTCACCGAGGCCGTCATCACCGTACCCGCGTACTTCAACGACGCCCAGCGCCAGGCTACCAAGGACGCGGGCCGCATCGCCGGCCTCGATGTCAAGCGCATCATCAACGAGCCGACCGCGGCGGCGCTGGCCTTCGGTCTCGACAAGAACGAAAAGGGCGACCGCAAGATCGCCGTGTATGACCTGGGTGGCGGCACCTTCGACGTGTCCATCATCGAGATCGCCGACGTCGACGGCGAGAAGCAGTTCGAGGTGCTGTCGACCAACGGCGACACCTTCCTGGGCGGCGAAGACTTCGACCAGCGCATCATCGATTTCATCATCGGCGAGTTCAAGAAGGAACAAGGCGTCGACCTGTCGAAGGACGTGCTCGCACTGCAGCGCCTGAAGGAAGCCGCCGAGAAAGCCAAGATCGAGCTGTCGTCCTCGGCCGCCACCGACATCAACCTGCCCTACATCACTGCAGACGCGTCGGGTCCGAAGCACATGAGCGTCAAGCTGACCCGTGCCAAGCTCGAGAGCCTGGTAGACGAGCTGATCGAGCGCACCATCGCCCCTTGCCGCATGGCCATCAAGGATGCCGGAGTGTCCGTGGGCGACATCCACGACGTGATCCTGGTCGGCGGCATGACCCGCATGCCGAAGGTCCAGGAAAAAGTGAAGGAATTCTTCGGCAAGGAACCCCGCAAGGACGTGAACCCCGACGAAGCCGTGGCCGTCGGCGCCGCCATCCAGGGCCAGGTGCTGTCGGGCGACCGCAAGGACGTGCTGCTGCTGGACGTGACCCCGCTGTCCCTGGGGATCGAAACCCTGGGCGGTGTCATGACCAAGATGATCACCAAGAACACGACCATCCCGACCAAGTTCGCACAGACCTTCTCCACCGCCGACGACAACCAGCCGGCCGTGACGATCAAGGTTTTCCAGGGCGAACGTGAGCTGGCCTCGGCCAACAAGTCGCTGGGCGAGTTCAACCTGGAAGGCATCGCACCCGCACCGCGCGGCCTGCCGCAGATCGAGGTTTCCTTCGACATCGACGCCAACGGCATCCTGCACGTCGGCGCCAAGGACAAGGGCACCGGCAAGGAAAACAAGATCACCATCAAGGCGAACTCCGGCCTGTCCGAAGAAGAGATCCAGAAGATGGTGAAGGACGCCGAGCTGAACGCCGAAGACGACAAGAAAAAGGTCGAACTGGTGCAGGCGCGCAACCAGGGCGAAGGCGCGGTGCACAGCGTGCGCAAGTCGCTCGGCGAGCATGGCGACAAGCTGGAAGCCTCCGAGAAGGAAGCCATCGAAACCGCCATCAAGGACCTGGAAGAAGTCCTGAAGGGCGAGGACAAGGCCGCCATCGACGAGAAAAGCAATGCGCTGATGGCTGCCAGCCAGAAGCTGGGCGAAAAGATCTACGCGTCCGAGCAAGCCACCGCCGGTGCCGCGGGCGAGCAGCCTCAGCAGCAGAACACCGCCACCGCGCCTCCGGCCGATGACGACGTGGTCGACGCCGAAGTCAAGGAAGTCAAGAAGGGCTGATCTGCTCCGAGCAGTCCAAGCCGGCCGGCGGGGAGCTTTTCCTGCCGGCCGGCTTCTGACTTTCAGGCATCGACCCACCCTTCACACCAAACGATGGAACGCTGATGGCGACCAAACGCGATTACTACGAAACGCTCGGCGTGGCGAAAAACGCCAGCGAAGAGGACATCAAGAAGGCCTATCGCAAACTTGCGATGAAGCACCACCCCGACCGCAACCAGGGTGACACGGCCAAGGCTGCCGAAGAGAAATTCAAGGAAGGCAAGGAAGCCTACGAGATGCTCTCCGATGCCCAGAAGCGCGCTGCCTACGACCAGTACGGCCACGCGGGCGTCGACCCCAACATGCGCGGCCCCGGCGGCGCCGGCGGCGAAGGCATGGGCGGCTTCGCGGAAGCCTTCGGCGATATCTTCGGCGACATGTTCGGCCAGGGCGGCGCCCGCGGCGGGCGCCCCGGCGCCGGTGGACGGCAGGTATACCGCGGCGGCGACCTCAGCTACGCCATGGAGATCACGCTGGAAGAAGCCGCGCGCGGCAAGGAAGCCCAGATTCGCATCCCCAGCTGGGAATCCTGCGAGATCTGCCACGGCTCCGGCGCCAAGCCCGGCACCAGTGCCAAGACATGCCACACCTGCAACGGCCAGGGCAGCGTGCAGATGCGCCAGGGGTTCTTCAGCGTGCAGCAAACCTGCCCGACCTGCCACGGCACCGGCAAGGTCATCCCCGAGCCCTGCACCAACTGCCATGGCAAGGGCCAGGTCAAGAAGCAGAAGACGCTCGAGGTGAAGATTCCCGCCGGTATCGACGACGGCATGCGCATCCGCAGCGTCGGCAACGGAGAGCCGGGCACCAACGGCGGCCCGGCGGGCGACCTGTACATCGAGATCCGGGTGCGCAAGCACGACATCTTCGAACGCGACGGAGACGACCTGCATTGCCAGGTGCCGGTGAGCTTCATCACCGCTGCCCTGGGTGGCGAGATCGAGGTGCCGACACTCGCGGGCAAGGCGGCCATCGATATTCCGGAAGGCACCCAGGCCGGCAAGCAGTTCAGGCTGCGCGGCAAGGGTGTGAAGGGCGTGCGGGCCAGCTATCCCGGCGACCTTTACTGCCACATCGCGGTCGAGACGCCGGTCAAGCTGACCGAGCACCAGCGCAAGCTGTTGCGCGAACTTGAAGAATCGCTGAAAAAAGGCGGCTCCAAGCACTCGCCCACCGGCGAAAGCTGGACCGACAAGCTGAAAAACCTCTTCACCTGATCGCCTCGCTCCGACAAAAGCGGCCCTGCCTCCCGGCTCGGTCGCTTTTTTAGTGCCCGCTCAGCGCGAAGACCGAGGCCAGCCATCGCGTTTTGAGATGACGGATCTCGATATTCGGAGGAAAATGGCGATTCCATCGCAGACGACGATGACACGATGAAAAACTCCGAACGCAGCTTTGCCCGCCGAATCGACCTGACGTCGCTCCAGCTCTTTGTCGCTGTCTGCGAGCTGGGCAGCATCGGCCGTGCAGCGGAGCGTGAGTTCATCGCCGCCTCGGCCGTCAGCAAGCGACTGGCCGAACTCGAAACCGCAGTGCAGACTCCCCTGCTCTACCGCCACAGCCGCGGCGTGACACTCACGCCCGCCGGCGAGAACCTGCTGCACCACGCGCGCTCCGTGCTGTTCGGCCTGGAAAAAATGCAGGGCGAACTCAGCGAGTACGCCGAAGGCGTGCGCGGCCATGTGCGCATCCACGCCAATATCTCGGCAATCGTGCAGTTTCTGCCGGAAGACCTGGGCGTCTTCGTGCGGCAGCATGGGCAGGTCAAGATCGATCTCGAGGAACATCTGAGCGCCGACGTATTGCAGGCGGTTCGAGAAGGCGCGGCCGATATCGGCGTGTGCCAGTACACGACCGCCGAAACCGGCCAGGACGCCCTGCAGAGCCTCGCCTACCGCGAAGACCGGCTGGTGCTGGTGGTGCCGCAGGGCCACCGCCTCGCCTCGCGCCAGCAGTGCGATTTTGCCGATGCGCTCGACCAGGACATCGTCGGCCTGCACGCCGGCAGCAGCATCAGCCTGGCCATGCAGCGGGCCGCCGCGCGTGCCGGCAAGACGCTGCGCCAGCGCATCCAGGTGACCGGTCTCGACGCCATGTGCCGGATGATCGACAACGGCCTGGGCATCGGCGTGCTGCCGGACCGCGCCTTCGCCCTGATGCACGGCGTCGGCGCGCTGCGCGCCGTCGTGCTGCAGGACGACTGGGCCCGGCGCGAACTGCGCCTGGTGGCCCGCGATTTCGCCGCCCTGCCGGTCACCGCCCGCATGCTGGTCGAACACCTCACCGCACCGTCGCCGGCCCTCCAGGCCGTCGCCTGACAAAAACCATTTTCCCCACGACAAGAGAGAGCGCCATGGGCCGCACCCTGTACGACAAGATCTGGGACGAACACGTCGTCCACACCGAAGAAGACGGCACCGCCGTGCTGTACATCGACCGCCACCTGGTACACGAAGTCACCAGCCCGCAGGCCTTCGAGGGCCTGCGCCAGACCGGCCGCAAGGTATGGCGCGTCAGCTCCATCGTCGCCACCGCCGACCACAACACGCCGACCACCGGATGGGAGCGCGGCTACGACGGCATCACCGATCCAATCAGCAAGGAGCAGATCACCACGCTGAACGACAACATGGAAAACCTCGGCGCGGCCGCGTTCTTCCCGTTCATGCACAAGCGCCAGGGCATCGTGCACGTGATCGGCCCGGAGACCGGCGCCACCCTGCCGGGCATGACCGTCGTCTGCGGCGACAGCCATACCTCCACCCACGGCGCCTTCGGTGCACTGGCGCACGGCATCGGCACCAGCGAGGTCGAGCACGTCATGGCCACGCAGACGCTGCTGGCCAAGAAGGCCAAGAACCTGCTGATCAAGGTCGAGGGCAAGGTCGCACCCGGCATCACCGCCAAGGACATCGTGCTGGCCATCATCGGCAGAATAGGCACCGCCGGCGGCACCGGCTACACCATCGAGTTCGCAGGCTCGGCCATTCGCGACTTGAGCATGGAAGGTCGCATGACCGTCTGCAACATGGCCATCGAAGGCGGCGCACGCGCCGGCCTGGTGGCGGTGGACCAGAAGACCATCGAATACGTCAAGGGTCGCCCGCTGGCGCCCACCGGCGTGGAATGGGACCAGGCGGTGGCCTACTGGAACACCCTGCACTCCGACGCCGAAGCCGTGTTCGACCGCGTGGTCGAACTCGACGCCACGCAGATCGTGCCGCAGGTCACCTGGGGCACCTCGCCCGAGATGGTGCTGGGTATCGACGCGCGCGTGCCCGATCCCGACAGGGAAAAGGACGCCAGCAAGCGCGACGCCATCGAGCGCGCCTTGAAGTACATGGGCCTGGAACCGGGCAAGCCGCTCAACGACATCACGATCGACAAGGTGTTCATCGGCTCCTGCACCAACAGCCGCATCGAAGACATGCGCGAGGCAGCCGCCGTGGTCAAGAAGCTGGGCCAGAAGGTGGCCCGCAACGTCAAGCTGGCGATGGTCGTGCCGGGCTCGGGCGTGGTGAAGGAACAGGCCGAACGCGAGGGCCTGGACGTCATCTTCCGCGCGGCCGGCTTCGAATGGCGCGAACCCGGCTGCTCGATGTGCCTCGCGATGAACGCCGACCGCCTGGAGCCGGGCGAACGCTGCGCCAGCACCAGCAACCGCAACTTCGAAGGCCGGCAAGGCGCGGGCGGCCGCACCCATCTGGTCAGCCCCGCGATGGCCGCCGCCGCCGCCGTGCACGGCCACTTCATCGACATCCGCCAGTTCGCCTGATCCCCGGAGACATCACCATGCAGAAATTCACCGTGCATCAGGGCCTGGTGGCCCCCATGGACCGCGAGAACGTCGATACCGACGCGATCATTCCCAAGCAGTTCCTGAAGTCGATCCGCAAGACCGGCTTCGGCGTGAACCTGTTCGACGAATGGCGCTACCTCGACCACGGCGAGCCCGGGCAAGACCCTGCCTCGCGCAAACCGAACCCGGACTTCGTGCTGAACCTGCCGCGTTACCTGGGCGCCTCGGTGCTGCTGGCGCGCAAGAACTTCGGCTGCGGATCCAGCCGCGAGCACGCGCCCTGGGCGCTGGACCAGTTCGGCTTCCGCGCCATCCTGGCGCCCAGCTTCGCCGACATCTTCTTCAACAACAGCTTCAAGAACGGCCTGCTGCCGATCGTCCTGCCCGAGGCCACCATCGCCCAGCTGTTCGACGAAGTCGCGGCCTTTCCCGGCTACCAGCTCACGGTCGACCTGGAGCGCCAGGTCATCGTCAAGCCGCAGGGCGAAGAGATCGCCTTCGACGTCAACGCCTTCCGTCGTTATTGCCTGCTGAACGGCTTCGACGACATCGGCCTGACGCTGCGCCACAAAGACAAGATTGCCGCCTTCGAGACCGAGCGACTGGCGAAGAAGCCGTGGCTCGCGCACACCATGGTCGGCGCCTGATTACCTGCACATCCAAAACACATGACCAAAAAAATCGCAATCCTGCCGGGTGACGGCATCGGTCCGGAAATCGTCTCGGAGGCCGTCAAGGTGCTGAAGGCGCTCGACCTCGACCTGACCATGGAAACCGCCCCGGTCGGCGGCGCCGCCTACGAGGCCAGCGGACACCCGCTGCCCGACAGCACGCTGGACCTGGCCAAGGCTTCGGATGCCATCCTGTTCGGCGCCGTCGGCGACTGGAAGTACGACACACTCGACCGCCCGCTGCGCCCGGAGCAGGCCATCCTGGGGCTGCGCAAGAGCCTCGGCCTGTTCGCCAACTTCCGCCCGGCCATCTGCTACGAGCAGCTGGTGAGCGCCTCCAGCCTCAAGCCCGAACTGGTGGCCGGCCTGGACATCCTCATCATCCGCGAGCTGACCGGCGACATCTATTTCGGCCAGCCGCGCGGCCGCCGCAGCGCGCCCGACGGCCATTTCCCCGGCTCCGAGGAGGCCTTCGACACCATGCGCTACAGCCGCCCGGAGATCGAGCGCATCGCCCATGTCGCCTTCAAGGCGGCGCAGAAGCGCGGCGGCCGGGTCACCAGCGTCGACAAGGCCAACGTGCTCGAGACCTTCCAGTTGTGGAAGGACGTCGTCACCGAAATCGGCCAGCAGTACCCGGACGTAAAGCTCGACCACATGTACGTGGACAACGCCGCGATGCAGCTGGTGAAGGAGCCCAAGAAGTTCGACGTGGTGGTCACCGGCAACATGTTCGGCGACATCCTCTCGGACGCCGCCGCCATGCTCACCGGTTCCATCGGCATGCTGCCCTCTGCCTCGCTGAACGACCGCGGCCAGGGCCTGTACGAGCCCAGCCACGGCAGCGCGCCGGACATCGCCGGCAAGGGCGTCGCCAACCCGCTGGCGACCATCCTCAGCGCCGCGATGATGCTGCGCTTCTCGCTGCAGCAGACCGAAGCCGCCGATCGCATCGAAGCCGCGGTTCAGAAGGTGCTGGCGCAGGGCCTGCGCACCGCCGACATCTACTCCGAAGGCACCACCAAAGTGGGCACCGTGCAGATGGGCGATGCCGTGGTGGCGGCGCTGGCCTGATGCTTCAGGCCGGGGCCGAGACCCGGTTGCGACCGGCGTGCTTGGCCCGGTACAAGGCCTGGTCCGCCCCTCGCAACAGCGCGGACACATCGGGCATGTCGGGCACGAAACCGCCCGGCCGCCAGCTGACCACCCCGACGCTGACGGTGACGACGCCCAGCGGCGCATGCGCGTGCGGCAGGCGCAGCGCCTCGACGGCCGCCCGCACGCGCTCGGCCACCTGGCGAGCGCCGTCGTCGTCCGTGGCCGCCAGGACGATCACGAACTCCTCCCCGCCATAACGCCCGACCAGGTCGCCAGGCCGCACCGCGTGCTCACCCAGGGTGATCGCCACCGCGCGCAGGCAGGCGTCGCCGGCCAGGTGCCCCAGGTGATCGTTGTAGGCCTTGAAATGGTCGACGTCGACCATGCAGACGGACAGCGTCTCGCCCTCGCGGCGGGCGCGCAGGATTTCGCCCGCCAGCCGCTCGTCCAGGTAGCGACGGTTGTAGAGGCCCGTCAGGTAATCCTGGCGGGCGTATTGCTCCAGCAGCCGATTGGCCTCGGTGAGTTGTTGCTCGGCCTGCTTGCGCCCGGTGATGTCCAGCCACGCCATCGACATGCCCGCAACCGCACCCAGCGCATCGCGCAAGACGTGCGGCGAGGCATAGAACCAGCGGCCTTGCCACTCGAATTCGTGGGTAGGCAAAGGGCCTTCGACGTCCGCGTCAGCCCGGGCGAAGTCCTGCTGCAGCTGTTGCAGTGCACCCGGCACCAACTCGGGCAGGCGGCAGCCGGCGAGGCCTTCGACCGAACGACCGAGCAGCTGCGCCATCGCCTGGTTGGCCATGGCCACCGACCCCTGCCGGTCGACCGTGCACAGCGCGACCGGCACGGTGTCGTAGACCGCTTCGAGCTGCAGCACCCGCTCGCCCAAGGCCGAAATATCGCGGTCGATGCCCCGGTAGCCGCGCAGCTTGCCCTCCGCGTCGAACAAGGGGATACCGCTGGTCTCCAGCACCACGATGGTTCCGTCCGGTTGCTGGTTGCGATTGACCAGACCGGAAAACGGCCGCGCCGCCGCGACGATGGCGCCGAAGGCCTGGCCGACGCGCGCGGCTTCGGCCGGCGGCATGAAATCGAAGGGTGTCTTGCCCAGCACCTGTTCGGGTGGACGTCCCAGCAAGGCCATCACCATCGCCGAGCAATAGGTGTAGCGACCCTGGGCATCGACCTCCCAGATCCAGTCGCTGTTGTGGTCGAGCAGATCGCGGAGGTGGGCCAGGTCATCCTGGAGGGCGGGAAGACGGCCGGGGGTATCGGGCATGGAAGGCCTGGGGCGGGGGATGAGGGTCCGCGGCGTGCGGTGGACGAAGCCGCCGAAACTATACGCGGGGCATGCAATATCGAAGCTCGATTAATTAGGCTGAGTGACGGATTCGCGACAGGTTCCGCTATAATCCGCGACCATGTTTGCCGCCCGCCCGTTCCTGCTGAACATCGCTCCCGCCGTCCGGCCGAGCGAGGCCGCGCGCGCAATCACCACCAAAACCACGACCATTAAGGGCTGATCCAGCCTGGTTCGTCGTGCGCCCTCCCTGGCCCAGACGAGCCAGGCGGATTCGGTCCGGTCGAATCTGTTTCTTTACTGAGGGCTTCAAAATGAGCAAGTTGGTAGGTCTGGTCGGCTGGCGCGGCATGGTCGGCTCGGTGCTGATCGATCGCATGACCGCGGAAGGTGACTTCGATGTCATCGAGCCGATGTTCTTCTCCACCTCCAACGCCGGCGGCAAGGCCCCGGCCCAGGCCAAGGCCCACACCACCCTCCAGGATGCGCACGACATCGAGGCGCTGAAGCGCTGCGACATCGTCATCACCGCCCAGGGCGGCGACTACACCACCGAGGTGTTTCCCAAGCTGCGCGCCGCCGGCTGGGACGGGTATTGGATCGACGCCGCCTCCACCCTGCGCATGAAGGACGACGCGGTCATCGTGCTCGACCCGGTCAACGACGACGTGATCCAGCGCGCGCTGGCCAAGGGCGTCAAGAACTACATCGGCGGCAACTGCACCAATTCCATCCTGCTGATGGGCCTGGGCGGGCTGTTCAAGGCCGGGCTGGTCGAGTGGGTCAGCTCGATGACCTACCAGGCGGCCTCCGGCGGCGGCGCCAATCACATGCGCGAGTTGCTGAAGGGCATGGGCGTGGTGCACAACGCCGTCGAGGAAGAACTGCGCACGCCGGCTTCGGCCATCCTTGACATCGACCGCAAGGTGGCGGAAACCATCCGCAACGACGTGCCGACCGAGTTCTTCGGCGCCCCGCTGGCCGGCGGCCTGATTCCCTGGATCGACGCACAGCTGGACAACGGCCAGTCCAAGGAAGAATGGAAGGGCCAGGCGGAGGTCAACAAGATCCTGGACACCCCGTCGGTCATCCCGGTCGACGGCCTCTGCGTGCGCATCGGCGCCATGCGCTGCCACAGCCTGGCGCTGACGCTCAAGCTCAAGCAGGACCTGCCGCTGGCCGAGATCGAAGCCATCATCAAGGGCGGCAACCCGTGGGTGAAGTGGGTGCCGAACGAGCGCGCCGTCACGGTCAAGGAACTCACTCCAGCCGCCATCACCGGTGGGCTCGAAGTGGGCGTCGGCCGCGTTCGCAAGCTCAACATGGGGCCGGAATACGTGTCGGCCTTCGTCATCGGCGACCAGCTCCTGTGGGGCGCCGCAGAGCCGCTGCGTCGCATGATGCGCATCCTGCTGGCTGCCTGATCCGGCCTGCGAAACACCGCTGACGTTGTGCTCCGCCAACGTCGGCGGCGAGGCTTCGCATATCTGCGGCGAGCCGCCGTCACGGGGCCCGCCGCTGCCTTGTCACTGTCCCGGATATGGTGCTATGGTTCCTGCGCCCGACCAAGGTCAGATCGACTATATGCCTGCTCCATGACAATAAAGATTCGCACGGCCGACCGCGCCGTTGGGGAAACCAGCAAGCTGCAACGCAGCGCCGTCGCAGCGGCTGCGCTGATGGTCGCCGGCAGCCTGTTCTCGTCGCCCGCCTCTGCCCTGACGCTCGGCGGCATGACCGTCCAGTCGAACCTCGGCGAAGCGCTGCGCGCTGAAGTCCAGGTGTCCGACCTCGCCCCGGCGGAAGCCGCCTCCCTCACGGTACAGCCGGGCACACCCGCCGCCTTTCGCACGGCCGGCGTCGAATACAACGCCGCTCTGGTCGGCATGCAGGTCGCCATCGAGCGCCGCGGCAACGGGCAGGCGGTGTTGCGGCTCACCGGCAACCGGCAGGTGAACGAACCCTTCATCGACGTCTTGCTCGAAGCCAGCTGGGCCGGCGGGCGTCTGTCGCGCACCTACACCGTGCTGCTCGACCCGCCGCCGGCCACGCCGCGCAGCGCGGCCCCTGCGCCGCTGGCGCCTCAATTGCCGCCCGCGCCGCGTCCGCAAGCCTCGGCCTCCCCGACGCCCGCGATCGTGCCGCCGGCCTTGGTGCCGGTGCCGACACCCGCCGTACCGCGAACCGTCCGCCCCGCTCCCGCGCCTGCTGCGCCGAGGGCGGCACCGCCGGCCCCTTCCACTGCTTCGGCCGGCACTCTCACCGTGCGACCCGGCGATACCGCCGGTGCCATCGCCGGCCGGCGCAAGGCTGCCAGCGTCTCACTGGACCAGATGCTGGTCGCCATGCTGCAGGCCAATCCCGATGCGTTCATCAACGGCAACGTGAACCGTCTGCGTGCGGGCGCGGTGCTCGACATGCCGAGTCCGTCGGACGCCGCCGCCATCCCGGCCGGCGAAGCCAGGCAGACGATCGTGGCCCAAAGCCGCGACTTCAACGAGTTCCGTCGCCGCCTCGCCGCCGGCGCACCCGCCGTCGCCGCGGCGGCGCCCCAACGCGAAGCGCGCGGCAGCGTTCAGACCCAGGTCGAAGATCGCCGCCCGGCCGCCACCACACCCGACCGCCTGACCCTCTCCAAAGGTAGCGTCGCCGCACCGGCGGCTGCCGAAGCCGAACGCATCGCCCGTGCCAATCAGGAGCGTGACAGCGCACAGCGCCTTGCGGAGTTGTCGCGCAACGTCGACGAATTGAACCGGCTGGGCGCCACATCCGGCAGCACCGCGACTGCGAAGCCCCCGGCTGCACCTGCACCTGCACCAATACCCGCACCAATACCTGCACCGACACCCGCACCTGCTCCCGCGCCGGTGCCGGCTCCAGCTCCGGCTCCGGCAGAGCCACCTGTCGCCACATCGTCTCCGGAAGCGACGACACCTCCCGCCGCCGAACCCGCACCGTCCCCGGCTCCCCCGGCCGTCGCCGCAGCGCCCGTCCTGCCCGCACCCGCCCCCCCGCCAGCCGCAAGCGACGCCACCGGCTCCTTCCTCGACGACAGCCCCCTGGCCGACCCGAAGATCCTCGGTGTCGTCGGACTGCTGGTTGCGCTCGTGGTGTCGCTGGTGTCCTATCGCACCATCCGTCGTCGGCGCGGCCTGCGCAACGACCAGGGCTTCGCCGACAAGAACGGCCCCGACTCCTTCTTCGGTGCCAGCGGCGGCCAGCAGGTCAACACCCGGGACGGCGGCCCTTCCACCCTCGCCACCTCCTACTCGCCGAGCCAGCTCGATGCCGGCGGCGAAGTCGACCCGATCGCAGAAGCGGACGTCTACCTGGCCTACGGCCGCGATCTGCAGGCCGAAGAAATCCTCAAGGAAGCCCTGCGCAATCATCCGGAGCGCACCGCCCTGCACGCGAAGCTGGCCGAGATCTACGCCAAACGCAAGGATGTCGCCGCCTTCCATGCCCTGGCCGACGACGCCCACAAACTCACCGGAGGTACCGGCGCCGACTGGGACCGCATCCAGGCGCTGGGTGAGGAGCTCGACCCACAGCATCCGCTGTTCCGTACTGCCGCCCTGGCAGCCGCCGCAGCGGCGGCGGGTGCGGCGGGCGTGCTCGCAGCAGAGCCCGAGCCGCTACCCAGATCCGAACCCGAGCCGGTAGCCGACGAGTCCTCTCAAGAGCCCAGTCTCGACGACATCGATTTCGGCTTCGATGCGCCAGAAGAGCCACCGGCGCCGGCCCCGATTGCAGAACCCGAACCCGTACTCGAGCTACCGCCCTCGCTCGACCTCGACTTCGGCGCATTCACTCCCGGTGCGGCTCCGCCCCCCCCGCCCGCCAATTCCGGCACGCCTGCGGCTGCAGACACCGACTCCGATTTCGGTCTGGATTTCAATCTCGACGATTTCGAGTCGCCCTCGGCGCCGCCGCCACCACCGCCAGACGCCGAGCCCATGCCGTCGCTCGACCTCAGCAGCTTCTCGCTCGATCTCGACGATGAGCCGGCACCGGCCGAACCGCGCGCTCCCACTCCGGCTGCGGCAGCCTCGGTGCAGGCGTCCGCGCCCCTCGCATCCGACCTGCCCGAAGTCGCGCCGGACGACGCCCTCGCCACCAAGTTGGCCCTCGCCGACGAGTTCAACGCCATCGGCGACGTGGATGGCGCCCGCCATCTGATCGAGGAAGTCATCGCCGAATCAACCGGCTCGCTGCGCGAACGCGCCCAGCAAATGCTGGACTCGCTGCATTGAACCGCCCGGGACATTCGCCTTGCGCATAGCCCTCGGCATCGCCTACGACGGCCGCGCCTACCAGGGCTGGCAAAGCCAGCCCTCCGGTCTTACCGTGCAAGACAAGCTGGAGGCGGCCCTGTCGGCTTTCGCCACCGTGCCGGTGCAAACCGTCTGCGCAGGCCGTACCGACGCTGGCGTGCACGGCCTCATGCAGGTAGTGCACTTCGACACCGCGCTCGACCGCGCGCCCATGTCCTGGGTGCGCGGTACCAATCGTTTCCTGCCGCCCGATATCGCGGTGCAATGGGCGCAGCCCGTGCCAGACGAGTTTCACGCCCGTTTCATCGCCACCGGCCGCCGCTACGCCTACGTGCTGCTCGAATCCGCCGTGCGGCCCGCGCTCGAGGCGGGCCGCGCCGGCTGGGTGTTCCGGCCGCTCGACGGCGATGCCATGCGTGCGGCCGCCGCCCACCTGATCGGCGAGCACGATTTCACCTCGTTCCGCGCCTCGTCCTGCCAGGCCAGATCGCCCGTCAAGACCCTGACACGGCTCGACATCACCCGCCGGGCGGCCGGCGACAACTCCGCTTACTGGCGCTTCGACTTCGAGGGCAATGCCTTCCTGCACCACATGGTGCGCAACATGATGGGCTGCCTGATCGCCGTCGGCCAGGGAGGCGAGTCGGCCGACTGGGTTCGCGAGGTCATCGATGCGCGGTCTCGCGACGCTGCGGCGCCCACCTTCTCGCCGGACGGTCTGTACTTTCTCGGTCCGGTATACGACGCCCACTGGGGACTGCCAACACGCACGCCCGCCTTCGACTGGATTTCATGATGGCGACCAACGCCCTGCTCCGCACCCGCATCAAGATCTGCGGCCTGACCCGCGAGTCCGATGTCGACGCCGCCATCGATTGCGGTGCCGATGCCGTCGGCTTCGTGATGTACCCGAAAAGCCAGCGGTACCTCACGCCCCGGCGCGCCGGCGAACTGGGGCGCCGCCTGCCGCCGTTCGTCACGCCGGTTCTGCTGTTCGTCAATGCCGCCCCGGCGGAAGTCGCCGCCGCGCTCGACGAAGTCCCCGGCGCGATCCTGCAGTTCCACGGTGACGAGACCCCGGCGGATTGCCTGGAGGCCTCCTGCAACGGCCGCATACCCTTTCTGCGCGCCGCCCGCGTTCCGCTGGGGGCTGGAGCCGTACCGCCCGATCTCGTAAAATACGCTGCCGATTTCGCCCAGGCCCGTGGCCTGCTGCTCGACGCCCATGTCGAGGGTTATGGCGGCGGCGGAAAGACATTCGATTGGTCACTTCTTCCTCCAAGCGTCGACGCTCACCTCGTCTTGAGTGGTGGACTCACGCCTGCAAACGTGGGCGAAGGCATCGCCGCGCTGAGGCCGCGGGGTAAATCCCTGGCGGTTGACGTGAGCTCCGGCGTCGAGGTGTCCAAAGGCATCAAGGACGCCGGCAAGATCCACGATTTCATCGCGGCCGTCCGCCAGGCGGATGCGCGACTTCTCTCTCTTTCATCTTCCTGACCCGACCGTCGGCATGGCTGCACGGTCGGCGCAGACCGAGGCCAACATGTCCACCCACTCCTATCAGCAGCCCGACGCGTCGGGCCATTTCGGCGTCTATGGCGGGACCTTCGCCAGCGAAACCCTGACCCACGCCATCCTCGAACTGCGGGATGCCTACGCAAAGTACCAGCACGACTCGGCCTTCCTGGAAGAATTCCGCTACGAGCTGGCTCACTTCGTGGGCCGCCCGTCGCCGGTCTACCACGCGGCGCGCACCAGCCGCGAAATCGGCGGCGCGCAGATCTACCTGAAGCGGGAAGACCTGAACCACACCGGCGCCCACAAGATCAACAACGTCATCGGCCAGGCCATGCTGGCTCGCCGCATGGGCAAGCCGCGCATCATTGCGGAAACCGGCGCCGGCCAGCACGGCGTGGCCACCGCCACCATCTGCGCACGCTACGGCCTCGAATGCGTGATCTACATGGGCAGCCAGGACGTCAAGCGCCAAAGCCCCAACGTCTACCGCATGAAGCTGCTCGGCGCCACGGTGGTGCCGGTCGATTCCGGCAGCAAGACCTTGAAGGACGCGCTCAACGAGGCCATGCGCGACTGGGTCACCAACGTGGAAAACACCTTCTACATCATCGGTACCGTCGCCGGCCCGCACCCCTACCCGATGATGGTGCGCGACTTCCAGAGCGTCATCGGCAACGAATGCATCGTGCAGATGCCGCAGTTCCTGGACGGCGGCCAGCCCGACGCGGTGGTCGCCTGCGTGGGCGGCGGCAGCAATGCCATGGGCATCTTCCACCCCTACATCCCCTACGAGAAAACGCGCCTCATCGGCGTCGAGGCCGCCGGCGAGGGCCTGGACAGCGGCAAGCATTCGGCCTCCATCCTGCGCGGAAGCCCGGGCGTGCTGCACGGCAACCGCACCTACCTGCTGCAGGACGACAACGGCCAGGTCACCGAAACCCACAGCATCAGCGCCGGCCTCGACTACCCCGGCGTCGGTCCGGAACACGCGCACCTGGCCGACATCGGCCGCGCCGAATACGTCGGCTGCACCGACAAGGAAGCGCTGAGCGCCTTCCACCACCTGTGCCGGACCGAAGGCATCATCCCGGCACTCGAATCCAGCCACGCCCTCGCCCATGCCATGAAGATGGCGGCCGACATGCGGCCGGACCAGTCCATCCTGGTCAACCTTTCGGGCCGGGGCGACAAGGACATCGGCACCGTCGCCGATCTGTCGGGTGAAGATTTCTACGACCGGCCTTCCATGCGCGGCCACGTCGTCAAGGGCGCGCTCGCGGCCGAAACGCCAAACGCCAAGGGCGTGGGAGTCCAGTCATGAGCCGCATCCCCGCAAAGTTCGCCAAGCTGAAATCCGAGGGCCGCAAGGCGCTCATCCCCTACGTGACTGCCGGCTTTCCCTACGCCGACATCACGCCCGAACTGATGCACGGCATGGTTGATGCGGGCTGCGACGTCATCGAGCTCGGCGTGCCCTTCTCCGACCCGATGGCCGACGGCCCGGTCATCCAGCAGGCCGGCGAACGTGCGCTGGCGTTCGGCATCGGAACCACGCAAGTGCTGGAGATGGTCAAGATCTTCCGCACGCAGGACGACACCACGCCCGTCGTGCTGATGGGCTACGCCAACCCGGTCGAGCGCTACGACGGCAGGCACGGCGCCGGCAGTTTCGTACGCGACGCGGCCGCGGCCGGTGTCGACGGCGTGCTGATCGTGGACTACCCACCGGAAGAAGCGGTCGAGTTCGCCGCCCTGCTGCGCGCCCATCGGATGGACCTGATCTTTCTGCTGGCCCCCACCAGCACCGACGCCCGCATGGCGCAGGTCGCCCGCCTGGCCAGCGGCTACGTCTACTACGTGTCGCTCAAGGGCGTGACCGGTGCGGGCCACCTCGATACCGGCGCGGTCGAGGCCATGTTGCCGCGCATCCGCCAGCATGTGTCCACCCCCGTGGGCGTGGGTTTCGGCATTCGCGACGCGGCGAGCGCCAAAGCGGTCGGCCGGGTGGCGGACGCGGTGGTCATCGGCACCCGCCTGATCCAGCTGATCGACAACCAGCCTCGCGAAAACGTGGTGCCTGCGGCCCGGGAATTCCTCGCGGGCATCCGCCAGGCCCTCGACGCGTAAAATCGGCCGATTCCGCAGCGTTTTCACCCGCGCTGCGGCCTTGATTTTTCCAGGGCCGAGGCCCTCGACCGTACCGGAGAAAAGCCCATGAGTTGGCTCGAAAAACTGCTCCCCCCCAAGATCGCCAAGACCGACCCGAACGAGCGCCGCCAGGTGCCCGAAGGCTTGTGGATCAAGTGCCCGAGCTGCGAAACCGTGCTCTACAAGACCGACCTGGAACACAACCAGAACGTCTGCCCGACCTGCGGCCACCACCATCGCATCGGTGCCCGCGCCCGCCTGGATGCCTTCCTGGACCCGGAAGGCCGCTACGAAATCGGCCAGGAAGTCCTGCCGGTAGATGCCCTCAAGTTCAAGGACAGCCGCCGCTACCCCGAGCGCCTCAAGGAGGCGATGGAGAACACCGGAGAGACCGATGCCCTGATCGTCATGGGTGGGGCGGTGCACAGCGTCAATCTGGTGGTCGCGTGCTTCGAGTTCGACTTCATGGGCGGCTCCATGGGCAGCGTCGTCGGCGAGCGATTCGTGCGCGGCGTCGAGACGGCCATCGAGCAGAAAGTGCCTTTCGTCTGCTTTACCGCGACCGGTGGCGCGCGCATGCAGGAGGGACTGCTGTCGCTGATGCAGATGGCCAAGACCAACGCGGCACTGACGCGCCTGGCCAAGAAGGGCCTGCCCTACATCAGCGTGCTGACCGACCCGACCATGGGTGGCGTGTCTGCCGGCTTCGCGTTCGTCGGCGACATCGTGATTGCCGAGCCCCGCGCCCTGATCGGTTTCGCCGGTCCGCGCGTGATCGAATCGACCGTCCGCGTGACGCTGCCGGAGGGTTTCCAGCGCGCCGAGTTCCTGCAGACCAAGGGCGCCGTCGACTTCATCAGCGACCGCCGGCAGTTGCGCAAGACCATCGCCAGTTCGCTGGCCATGTTGCAGCGCCAGCCAGCGGACGCGGTGGACTAATTACCTACCTGCGCACACCGCAAAAAAAGCGGCTCCTTCCTTGCGGAAGGGCCGCTTTTTTCATGTGGCTTCGATGGTGCTCAGAGCATGCCCATGACCTGCGCCTGCAGCGCGCCGATCAGCATGCCCGCCACCTGCAAAATCAGCAGCAGGACGAGCGGCGAGAAGTCGAAGCCGCCCACCTGCGGCAAGGCCCGGCGCAGCGGGTTGAGCAGGGGCGCGCACAGGCGGTCGATCACCGGCATGACCGGCGACTGCGGCTGCACCCAGCTCAGCACGGCGTACACGATCATCAGCGCGGTAAAGACCGAGATCGCCAGCTGCGCGAGGCCGAAGAGCGCCACCAGCGGGATCAGGGCCATCGACGCACTCGCGCCCAGCACCACCCACAGCAGCAGCAGCTTGGTCACCACCAGCAGGTAGGCGGCCAGCAGGCTGGAGGTATCCCAGCCAGCGACGGACGGAACCACCTTGCGCAGCCTGAGCACGATCCAGTCGGTCAGTGCCATCACCAGTCGACCCACCGGATTGCTGAACGGCACCCGTTGCCGTTGCATCGCCAGCCGTACCAGGCAGGCGCCACCGACGATGGAGACGATGGCATTCAACAGGAAGGAGACGATCTGGTACAGCAGCATGAAGAATCCGGATGACAGGGTAGGCCGCGGCCGGCCGGCGGCGGCCGTGGGATGATAGTCGGCTCCAGGCACGCCTTCGGCCCTTCCAGACTCCATGTCCCCCGACCACAGCCTTACCTCCCTGCCGCTATTCCCGCTGTCCACCGTGCTTTTCCCCGGCGGGCTGCTACCGCTGCGGGTGTTCGAAGTGCGTTACCTGGACATGGTTCGGCGCTGCCATGAAAACGGTTCGGTCTTCGGCGTGGTGTCGCTGATCGCCGGCAACGAAGTGCGCCAAGCCGGCGGCGCCGGCGAGGTATTCCACGACGTCGGCACGCTGGCGCGCATCGACACGTTTGAAAGCCCGCAGTCGGGCCTGATCACGGTGAGCTGCACCGGCACCCAGCGCTTTCGCATCACCCGCCGCGAACAGCAACGCCATGGCCTCTGGACGGCAGATGCCCAGACCATCGCCGACGACATCGCCGTCAAGGTGCCGGAAGACCTGGAGTCCGATGCCGCCGCGCTCTTCCAGCTCATCGAGACACTCCAGCAGCGGCTCGACATCCCCGACGCGCCACCCCTGCCCCTCGTCCCACCCTGGCATCTCGACGATTGCGGCTGGGTCGCCAACCGCTGGTGCGAACTGCTGCCCCTGTCCAACGAGCTCAAGCAGCGGCTCATGGCACTCGAGAACCCGGTCGTACGGCTGGAACTGGTCGGCGACATCCTGGCGCGCAACGGCATCGCCTAGCCCCGCCGGCTTTTCAGGCAATTTAGAATCGCGGGCTGGCCCTCTTTCCGGGGCCCTTTCTTTTTCTGCCCGCCCATGTCTGAAAACACCGCCCAGCCCACCGCCCCCGCCCAGGACGAAAACCAGCTCATCGCCGAACGCCGCGAAAAGCTGCGCACCCTGCGCAGCACCCAGGCGGCCGGCGGCGGGGTGGCTTTTCCCAACGATTTCGCACCGGCCGACCGGGCCGTGGCGCTGCAGTCGGCGCATGGCGAGACCGACGCTGAAACGCTGGAGGCCAAGGCCGTCGTCGCCAGCGTCGCCGGCCGCATGATGCTCAAGCGCGTGATGGGCAAGGCCAGCTTCGCCACGCTGCAGGACGCCACCGGTCGCATCCAGCTGTACGTCACCCGCGACGCGCTGGGCGAAGAGGCCTATGCCGACTTCAAGAAAAGCGATCTCGGCGACATCCTGGGCGCCGAAGGCACCCTGTTCAAGACCAAGACCGGCGAACTGTCGGTCAAGGTGAGCAAGCTGCGCATGCTCACCAAGAGCCTGCGCCCGCTGCCCGACAAGTTCCACGGCATGACCGACCAGGAGCAGAAATACCGCCAGCGCTATGTCGACCTGATCATGGACGACGCCGCCCGCACCCGTTTCAAGGCGCGCAGCAAGGCGGTCAGCGCGCTGCGCGACTTCATGGTGTCGCACGACTTCCTGGAAGTCGAGACACCCATGCTGCACCCCATTCCCGGCGGCGCCAACGCCAAGCCTTTCGAGACCCACCACAACGCGCTCGACCAGCAGATGTTCCTGCGCATCGCGCCCGAGCTGTACCTCAAGCGCCTGCTGGTGGGCGGCTTCGAGCGGGTGTTCGAGATCAACCGGAACTTCCGCAACGAAGGCATCTCGGTCCGTCACAACCCCGAGTTCACGATGATGGAGTTCTACGCGGCGTACTGGAACTACCGCGACCTCATGGACTTCACCGAATCCCTGGTGCGCGACGCGGTGCAGAAAGCCTGCGGTTCGCTGCAGATCAGCTACGGCGGCAAGCCGGTCGACGTGTCGCAGCCCTTCGCGCGCCTGACCATCCGCGAGGCCATCCTGGCCCACACCGAAGCCACCGAAGCGCAGGTCGACGATGCCGCCTGGCTGGTGCCCGCGCTCCGCAAACTCGGCCTCAGCGAAGAAAAGAACCGCCTGTCCGGCCGCACCCTGGCCAGCCTGCAGGTGCTGTACTTCGAGGAAACCGTCGAAGAAAAGCTGTGGCAGCCGACCTTCATCATGGAACACCCGACCGAGATCAGCCCGCTGGCCCGCGCCAACGACGAGCGTCCCGAGGTTACCGAGCGCTTCGAGCTCTACATCACCGGCCGCGAGTTCGGCAACGGCTTCTCGGAACTGAACGACGCCGAGGACCAGGCCGCGCGCTTCCAGGCGCAGGTCAGCGCCAAGGACAGCGGCGACGATGAAGCCATGTACTACGACCACGACTTCGTGCGCGCTCTCGAGTACGGCATGCCGCCCGCCGGCGGCTGCGGCATCGGCATCGACCGGCTGATGATGCTGCTGACCGACGCGGCCAGCATCCGCGACGTGATCCTGTTCCCCGCCCTTCGCCGCGAAGGCTGAGCTTCGCCGGGACGAGGGCTCGGTGGCCGGCATGCGCACCCTTGTCATCGTCCTCGGCGACCAGCTCGACCTGGACGCCGCCGCCTTCGACGGCTTCGATGCGGCCCGCGACATCGCCTGGATGGCCGAGGTCGCCGAAGAGAGCACCCATGTGTGGTCGAGCAAGCCGCGCATCGTGATGTTCCTCGCCGCCATGCGGCACTTCGCGCAGGCGCTGCGCGCTGCCGGCAGGTCGCTGCACTACACCGAGCTGGATGCCCCCGGCAACCGCGGAGGCCTCGCGTCGCAGCTGACGCACGACCTGCGGACGCTGCGCCCCGACCGCCTGGTCATGACCGCGCCGGGCGACTGGCGCGTGCTGCAGGCGATCCGTGCCGCCGCGCGCGCCGCGAAGCTGCCCCTGGAAATCAGGCCCGACCGCCATTTTTTCAGCACCGTCCGCGAGTTCGCAGCCCATGCACGCGCCCATGGCGGCGCGCTGCGCATGGAAAACTTCTACCGCGAGCAACGCCTGCGCCACGACATCCTGATGGACCCGGCACGGCCGGGCGAACCCCTTGGCGGCCGGTGGAACTACGACGCCGACAACCGGGAATCCTTCGGCTCCGACGGCCCGGGCACCTTGCCGCGCCGGGCCGCCTTCGCGCCGGATGCGATCACCCGTGAAACCATCGCGGTGGTGGAGGCAAGCTTCGCGTCGCATCCCGGCTCGACACGGTCCTTCGACTGGCCGGTCACCCGCGCGGATGCCCTGATCGCGCTGCAGGCCTTCGTCGCGAAGCGGCTGGCGTACTTCGGTCGCCACCAGGACGCCATGTGGCCCGACGAGCCCTGGCTGTACCACGCGCAGCTGTCGGCGGCGCTCAACCTCAAGTTGCTGAACCCGCGCGAAGTGGTGGAGGCCGCCGTCGCCGCATACCGTGGCGGCGACGCTCCGCTGGCGTCCGTCGAGGGTTTCGTGCGGCAGATCCTGGGATGGCGCGAATACGTGCGCGGGGTCTACTGGACGCAAATGCCGGACTACCAAAACCACAACGCACTCGATGCGCGGCAAGACCTGCCGGCCTGGTACTGGACGGGCGACACCGACATGTCCTGCCTGCGAGACGCCCTTCGCCAGACCCTCGACCACGGCTACGCACACCATATCCAGCGCCTGATGGTCACCGGCCTGTACGCACAACTCCTCGGGGTGGAGCCCCGGCAGGTACACGGCTGGTACCTGTCGGTGTACGTGGATGCGGTCGAGTGGGCGGAAATGCCCAACACCCTCGGCATGAGCCAGTACGCCGACGGTGGCCTGATGGGCAGCAAGCCGTATATCGCGACCGGGCGGTACATCGAGCGCATGAGCCCGTACTGCCGCAATTGCCGCTACGACCCCGGCCTGCGCACCGGCGCCGACGCCTGCCCCTTCACCACCCTGTACTGGGATTTCCTGATGCGCCACCAGGAACGGCTGACGCCGCACCCGCGCGTGGGCCGGCAGGTGTTGCACCTGCAGCGGCTCGACGCGGCGCAACGGCAGGCCGTCGCGGACCGGGCCGCCGACATCCGACGCGGCGGCGGCGCACCTCCGGCATTACCGCCGGCCGAGCCCGAACTGCCTTTTTAGCCGGCGCTCAGACCACCACCGGCTCAGGTTCCAGCCGGATGCCGAAGCGCTCGTAGACACTGGTCTGGATGGCCTTGGCGAGTGTCATCACTTCGCCCCCGGTGGCGGCGCTGGCCGGGTCCGGACCGCCCCGGTTCACCAGCACCAGCGCCTGTTTCTCGTAGACGCCGGCATTGCCGACCGACTTGCCTTTCCAGCCGCAGGCGTCGATCAGCCAGCCCGCCGCCAGCTTGATGCTGCCGTCGGCCATCGGGTAATGCACGATGCGCGGCTCGCGCGCGATGATGTCCGCGCATTGCTCCGCCGACACCGTCGGGTTCTTGAAGAAGCTGCCGGCGTTTCCCACCACCCGCCAATCCGGCAGCTTGGTGCGGCGGATATCGCATACCCAGTCGAAGACCTGCTGCGGCGTGGGATGTTCCACGCCCTCCTCCGCCCGTCGGCGCTCCAGGTCGAGGTAGCCCAGCTCGGCCTTCCAGGGCTTGGGCAGCAGGAAACGCACCCGCAGGATCAGCGCCCTGCCCGCCAGGCCGAAATCGCCCGGAGCGCCGGCCGTGTGCTTGAAAACCGAATCCCGATAACCGAAGGCGCACTGCGCCGCGTCGAGGCTGAACGGCTGGCCCGTCTGCAGGTCGACGGCATCCAGCGAATGAAAGCGGTCCTGTAGCTCCACCCCGTAGGCGCCGATGTTCTGGACCGGCGAACCACCGACCGTGCCGGGGATCAGCGCCAGGTTCTCTAGGCCCGCGAAGCCCTGGGCGACGGTCCAGGCGACGGTCTCGTGCCAGTTCTCGCCGGCGCCGGCCTCGACCACCCAGAGCCTGTCGGTTTCCTCGACCAGGCGGCGTCCGCGCACCTCGACCTTCAGCACCAGCGGCCGCACGTCGCCGGTCAGCACGATATTGCTGCCGCCGCCCAGCACGAACTTCGGTGCAGCGGCCAGTTCGGCGTCTGCCAGCAGCGCGGCCACATCGGCCTCCGACTTCACCCGTGCCAGGCGGTGCGCGCGGGCGACGATGCCGAAGGTGTTGTAGCTCTGCAGAGGGACGTTGTGCTCGATTTCCATCGTCCGATTTTCTCATCCCCACCCCGGCCCACCCGGCGTTCGCCCGAGCGCAAACCCTGTTATTTCTGGCATAACATCGCAGGATTCGGGTTTGCTGTAGCGCCCTTCCCGCTTTGATGTTTTGGAGTATTCATGCCTTCTTTTGACGCCGTTTGCGAAGCCGACCTGGTCGAGGTGCGCAATGCGGTAGATAACGCCGCCAAGGAAATCGGCACCCGCTTCGATTTCAAGGGCACTTCGGCCGCCATCGAGCTGAAAGACAAGGAAATCACCCTTTTCGGCGACGCCGACTTCCAGCTGGACCAGGTCGAGGACCTGCTTCGCAACAAGCTCACCAAACGCAATGTCGATGTGCGTTTTCTCGACAAGGGCAAGGTCGAGAAGATCGGCGGCGACAAGGTGAAGGTGGTGATCAAGGTGCGCAACGGCATCGAGGCCGAGCTTTCCAAGAAGATCCAGCGCCTCATCAAGGACAGCAAGATGAAGGTCCAGGCCTCCATCCAGGGCGACAGCGTGCGTGTCACCGGCGCCAAGCGCGACGACCTGCAGGCGGCCATGGCGCTGCTCAAGAAGGACGTGACCGACGTGCCGTTGTCCTTCAACAACTTCCGCGACTGATCGTCCAGCCTCGTTCCCACGGGCCGAACCCGGCTGATTGCCACCGAATGCCGATCGCGCCGCATCCGACCGCCGTACCGCTTCCGCACGAAGAGGGCAGCGAAGACCTGCTCGGCCTGTGGTCCGACCTGGAAAGCGGCTTGTCGATGGTGCTGGCCGAACCCCAGTCGGTACACGAGTTCCCTCGCAAGATCCTGCAGTACGACCAGTGGATGCAGTCACTGGTGCGCGCCGACGGCGATACGGCGCTTTATCTGCTGTTTCAGTTGGCGTCCACCTCGTCGGTGGGCTACAGCGCTTCGCATGCGCTGGTGTGCGCCACCCTGTGCCACCTGGTGGCGGTAGAAATGCAGCTGCGCCTGCCGGAGCGCGACGCCCTGGTTCGTGCCGCCATGACGATGAACATCGCCATGACCCAGCTCCAGGACGAACTGGCGGTGCAGACCGAGAAGCTCAATGCGGTGCAGCGCTCCATCGTCAATCGCCACACCGAAGACGGCGCGCTGCTGCTGCGCCGGCTGGGCGTGGGCGAAGGCCTCTGGCTGGACCTGATCCGGCGCCACCATGTCGAAGAACCCAACGCGCGTTCGCCCGACTGGAACGTGCTGCCACAAGCGCAACAGCTGCCGCACATCCTGGCGGCCATCGACCGCTACGCCGCCATGATCAGCCCGCGCGCCACCCGGGGCGGCCGCACTGCCAGCGATTCGTTCGGCGCGCTGATGGCGGCGCGAGGCAATGTGTACGTGGCCGCCATCGGGCAATCGCTGCTGCGCGCGGTCGGTCGGTTTCCGCCGGGCAGCTTCGTGCGCCTGGAGGCCGGAGACATCGCCGTGGTGGTGCAGAACGGCGTCCGCTCCGACGCGCCCGCCGTCGCGGTACTGCGCGACGTGGCGGGCACGGTGCTGAAGCAACCGCGCCTGCTTCCGGAAGCCGGCAACATCCGTGAATCGCTCAGCTACGACCAGGCTGCCCTGCCGCACGGCTATCTGCGGCTGCTGCAGATCGGTGTGCGCGCTCGGAAAATCTTCAAGGGTTGAGGACGGCGGACCGGCGTCAGTCGACGGTTGCGTCGAACAGCACCGTGCCGAAACCGCCGGGTGCCAGAGATCCGGTGAAGGTCCACTTGATCGGGCCGGTGCCTCCGGCGCCCCGCAGCGTCGCGCAACTCACCGGGGCGGCGTTGGCCGGGTCGGTCTTGCTGCAGGCAGTCAGGCCTGATGGCGTCACGCCGGCACTCGCACTCACGAACGTCGTGAAATTGGGAGTCGTGTCGTTAATCACCAGATTGGTTATCGGCGACGCGCTGATATTTGAATAGCTGATCCGGTATTGCAGTATCTCGCCGGGCTTGGCCTGGTTGCTCATGCTGAATGCCGTCGCGCCCCGCGTGACGTTGCGCACTTCCTTGAGCAGGTCGAGTGCCTGAATCGAGACGGTCGTGACGTCGTCCAGCACATAATCGGCCGACAGCGCCGGCGAGGCATTGGTAAAGGTAAAACCGGCCTGTAACCTGATTTGATTGCGGCTTGACGGCGGTGCCTGTGGCGGAATCAGCTGCTGCAAGACGACACACACAACCTGCCCCGGCGTGACCGCCAGTGGAAGTGCGGGCGGATACAGCAGGGCGGCACCTGGCTGCAAACGGCCGGTGCAGGCGGTGTCGGCATAGACCCGCTCGATCCAGCCGTTCAGCGTGGGCGTGGACACCGAACCGGGTAACGAGAAGCTCACCTTGCCGACCGTCCCCGCGATGAAGATATGGCCGTAGTTCACCGTACCGCCCGGCGGGCCGGCCTTGATCTCGCCCTGGCCCAGGGTGCTCAGCGGGACGCTGCCGAAGTTGAGGGTTGGCACCGCCGCGGCACCGGCGCCCGGCCAGGCGAAGGCGATTCGGTCATGCGTGACCCCGTGGCTGTAGGTGTAGCCCACCCCGGACACAATACCCACCACACCCGCAGGCAAGACGGTGGCGCCAGCCGACCCGCCGGTCGAAGTGCGGCTGGGCTGGCGAACGGTCTCCACGCACAGGCTGGCGCCGGCGGCGAGGCCCGCCGGCACAGGCAGGTTGTAGTTACCCCCGTCGTCCGTCGAGGCTGAAGCGTGCACCGTCGCACCGCAATCATTGAGTACCAGGGAAACGCCCGCGACTCCGGTTTCGGCTCCATTGATAACGCCGTCGTTGGCTACCCCGCCATTGCTGCCGATGTCGTTGAATACACGCCCCGTCACGCCGGTCTGAAAGGTGTTGATAAAGGTGCAGACGATGGATCTATTACTGGAAACCGCTGCGGCATCCAATAAAAGACTGCCGTCCGCTCCCTGAACCGCCGTACCGCCGACCCCCATGCCGGTACAACTGGCACTCGTTAGCGTAATACCTGGAGGCGCGACTTGAGTAATCGTGGTGATGGCGTCCGGTGCGGCCAGGGCGCCCGGCACACCGGACACCGCGACACCGGACGTCACCGTCGTCATCGTCTGACCGATGAAACCGTTGGTTCCGCTGTAGGTGAATACGCCCGCGACGCCATTCGATATTGTTCTGATGGTCACGACGGACGGCGAACAAAGCGTATTCGTCCTGGTTTGTGCCGACAAGGATGTGAGGTTGGAAGTATCCTCGACATAGACGACCAGGCTATTGCTGCCGGTGCGCCAGCCACTGGACACATTCGCGACGCCCATACTGCGCGGGGAATAAACGCCATTGCCAGAAAACGAATTGATCGTTTCGTTTGCATAGACAGCCTTGACCATATCGTCTGCGTAAAAATCAAGAGCGAGTACGAAACGGGCCGGATCGATTGAACTCGATAGATTGAAATCGTATCGATAATAAACGTGAGTCCCGATATGCGACGCATCGCTTTTTCCGGATATGAAGCGTGCATTTGAAAAGGTCGGAGCCCATATGCCGATCGCGACCTTCGGGAAAACCACGTACGCTGGTTTCCAGGCAGTAACACTGGAGGGGCCGGTCTTGGTGCCGACACCCACTATCCAGTGACTGTCGATCGAACCGACCGGTTTGGCAGCGGTATCGGTGTTGTAAGCGGTATTGAATATTTTGCCACTCGAGCTACAGCTGATGGTCTGCGCAACCGGCAAGGTATAGGGCGACTCCGCTACTTCGATCGCCGCACTTGCGCCGGCGGCATTAGATGCCATATTGGAATACCTGACGGTTCCGGCCGCGATGGTATTGGTGTAATTACCGAGGAACGTGGAGGTGATATCCACCGTCACGGTACAACTGCCCTTGGCCGGCACCGAGCCGCCGGACAAGGTCACGCTGCCGCCGGTATGCACAAACGCGGAACCGAGATCCTGAGTTGTCACAACACCCCCGGCACAGGTCGTGCTCCCGCTGAAGTTATCGCTGTTCAGGATATTGGTGGGATAGCCATGGACAAAATTCGCTCCCAGCGCAGGAACGGAGTTCGGATTGGTCAACGTGATGGTAAGGGTGCTGTAAATGGCACCATACGGCCCGATCGAGGTGGGCGAAAAGCCCATGCCCACGCTTGGCGACGCGAGATTGACGATAGTGGCCGCACTCGCACAGTTAATCGTCGCATTCGTGGTGCAGGTCGCGCCGGGAGCGTATACCGGTGAACCGCTTCCCGTGGCATTGGCAATGGCGTAGTTGGTAAGAAGGGTGCCCTGCGCGACAAACGGCATGGTCGCAGCCAGGGTGAAACCCCTTTTAGCTCCGGGCGCAATACCCGACGGGAGTGTCATGGTGCAGGTCAACAAAGCGCCCGGGGCGCTGGGGAGTGCTCCGCAATTGACGGTATTGACGCCCGTACCAGCCGTGACCCCGGTGGCGATCACGCCGTCCGGAAGTCTGTCCTTGATTACCAGTTCGGTCCCTCCGGCAACAAGGCCGGTATTAGTGATGTCAAGAGCGTATACGACGGACGTGCCGGCGACGGCCGTCGCCGGCCCGCTTTTGGTTAAACTCGTTTTTGCGGCCAAGGTATTAGTGAAAACGCAGTTTATTACTGCACCGTCTACCATTACGTTTGCACGCAGCGTCGCGACATTCGCGGTTAGCGACGCGATGTTGCCAGCACTGTTTCCACTGATGCCGGCATTGGAATCACGGCAGGAAACCGAGGTGGGATTCAGCGGCCAGCCCGACGGGGCGGTCGTTTGCGTGATGGTGGTGATGGCGTCGCGGGTTCCGAGATGGATATTTCCCGTCGCCGCTATTCCGGGCGTCGTGACATTGATATTTTCCGTGCTGCCTGCGACTCCGGTCAGGTTGTAGCCGAAAACACCGGTGCCGCTGTTGGCAATGGTCGCGATGGAAACGGTAGGGGGGAATGCGGTAACGACGATCTGACCCTTGGCTGCGACGCCGGTCGCCGTCGCGTATGTCAGCTTAATCACCGTGTCGCTCGCACATGACGTTCCGGCGGAGCCTGAAACCAGTTGCGGGGTGCTGATCGACCCATAGGCCACACCACCGGCGCCACCAATACAGCCGCCACCGCTGCCGCCGCCCCCGCTTCCATCGTTGAACACCGTGCTGGCACCGCCGGAGAAACTCCCTCCGGTACCGCCCGGCGTACCGAAACCGCCCGAAGCAGTGCCTGCATCGAGCCCGGCCAGCCCGTTCGTTCCTTCCTGACCCCCATTGCCTCCGCCTCCGCCGCCCGCGGCTAACATCAACATTCCAGAACGAAGAAAAGCGGATGCACCGCCCCCGCCGCCGCCTGCGCCGGTCATTCCGACACAGCCCGCATTGCCGCCAAGCCCCCCGTTCTGCCAGCCGGTACCTCCCGCACCGCCACCACTGCAATTGGCGCCAAGACCATCCGAACCGATATTGCCGACATACAGGTTGAAAACCTCGCCTGCGTTGACGGTGATCAGGCCGCTGACGATCGCCCCACGACCGCCGACACCACCTTGGCGCTGATCGTCGCCACCCTTGCCGCCGCCACCGCCCGTGACCGTGACGAGAAGGTGCGTGATGCCAGGGCTGATCGTGTAAGTGCCGCTGGAAGAGAAAGTCACGGTCTCGGCAAACGCTGGCGGAATAACCCAGCAGGAACAAATCAGGATGGCTATCGATGCAGCGCTGCTCGTGAATTCGAGGCTCGCCAGACACCGATTGAAAATAGCCAGAAAATCATTAGCACATGCGTTCAAAAAGCGCCGGCATATTGCTTGAGCAGGCACCGCGACATGAGATAAAAAATTCTTCATTAACGTCCAGCCTCTGATGGTTCAACTTCGCCGCCGGGAGTTAAACACATTTAAGCTGGCCATACTGGGTGGATTAAGGAAAGTTGAGAGCCTTTGCGAGTAAATCCATAACTTATCGATGAGGGCCGAAACCAAGCATGGTATAGAGAGGCCGCTTAAGCTGCGACATATTGCTGACAGAATTATCGAGATGCTGTTATTGAAACAATTATCTCGACTCCCAGTGAAACTGATTCACATAATCGACAGCTTTAATGGCGCTGCGAACGATCAGCAACTTCCGACAACGCTGTCGGCTCCCGGCTGACATCCGGCCTTTTTGTAGGCCACTAAGTTGCGATTTGAATCCGCAGCACAGGAACAGACGCCATGGACGCCGTGATCGAACAAAACAAGCCAAGGGTCCGCGTCGCTGCTCCGGCCGCTACACCGTGTACGTCTGTATTTCTGAATCAGCGCAAGACCGTCACCCCAGCTGAGTTGGTGAGATCGGGAAGCCGGGTGGTGGTGGTGGCCCCGCACCCGGACGACGAGGTTTTGGCGATCGGCGCAACCCTTGCCGCCCTGGCTCGTTCGGGTCATGAAATTCTGGTGGTGGCGGTCACAGACGGGGAAGGCAGCCATCCGGAATCCACTCGATGGGTACCCGAGACGTTGCGCGCGTGCCGCCCCCAGGAAAGTCGCGAAGCGTTGGAATGCCTTGGAGTGCCGGCAGATATCCTGCGCCTCGGTTTGCCCGACGGCGCAGTCGCCCTGCACGAAAAGAGACTCGCCGAGCAGCTGCCTCTGGGTTCATACGATACGGTCTTCGTGCCCTGGCGCCACGATGGTCACGCAGATCACGAGGCTTGCGCACGCGCGGCGCTGGCGGCTTGCCGAATCGTCGGTGCGCGCTGCATCGAATATCCGGTCTGGTCGCTGGTGCCTTCGCACGCGGCGCACGCGAAGCTGAAGCGCCACCAATTGCAGCAGGTCAGCGTCGACCATGCATTCATCGAGGCCAAGCGCCGTGCCATGAATGCGTTTGTCAGCCAGGTGCACCCCGACGGCGAAGCCCCCGCAGTGCTGCAGCCGGATGCGCTCGATACCTGGCGAACTACCAGCGAGTGGCTGATCGCCTGATCGCTTACCGGGCGAAGGAAGCCGAGGGCCGATCCCCGCTTCAACGGTCCCGCTGCGCTCTCAACCGGCTGCAACCGCTGCGATACGCGGCAACCAGACCAGGAAGGTAGCGCCCTCGCCCAGCGTGCTTTCCACGCTGATCCGTCCGCCGTGCGCCTCGACGATCTGGCGCACGATATACAGCCCCAGCCCCAGGCCGGCGGACACCTTGTTGTCCACCGCACGTTCGAACTGCTCGAAGATACGTTGCGTGTCTTGCGGCGCGATGCCACGCCCCTCGTCCCTGACCGAAATCTCCACCCCAGCGTCGTGTTCCCGCACGCACACCGCCACCGGCTTGGCCGGGCCGTAACGGAAGGCATTGGTCAGCAGGTTCGCCACGACCTGCTCGATACGGAATTCGTCCAGCTCTACCGCCAGCGTCTCGGGCGCTTCGAGCGACAAAGGGCATTCCGCGGCAGCGGCCTGCTGGCAGAACGCTTCCACGATGCCCCGCAGCAGCACCGCGATGTCGAAGCGTTTCGGGGTGATCGACAAGGTTCCGCGCTGCAGCCGCGTCACGTCCAGCATGTCGTCGATCAGCCGGATCATGGCCTGGATCTGGCGCTCGTCGCGGTCGACCATGGCCCGCAGCGGCACCGGCTCGAAGGCCTTCAGGTTGTTGCGCGCGAGGTGCATCTTGCGCACCTGCGCCTCCAGGAACAGCGTGTTGAGCGGCGTCCGCATTTCGTGCGAGACCATCGACATGAACTCGTCTCGCATGCGCACCGCGCGCTGCAGTTCGTGCTGTGTCGTCTGCAGTTCTTCGAGCAGCACCTGCTGGCGACGGCGCGCGTCTTCGAGCGCATCCAGTTGCGTACGCACCGCCCGCCGTTGCCGCCACAAATCCACAAAAACCGCGACCTTGCTGCGGACCGCGTGGGGGTCCAGCGGCTTGTGCAGGAAGTCGACCGCGCCCGACTCGTATCCGCGAAACGCGTAGTCCATCTCGCGCCCGGCGGCACTCACGAAGACGATCGGGATATGGCGGGTGCGTTCGGTGCCACGCATCAGCTCGGCCAACTCGAAGCCGTTCATGCCGGGCATCTGCACGTCGAGAATGGCCATCGCGAACTCATGCTGGAGCAGCAGCGCCAGGGCGTTGTCGGCCGACTGGGCCTGGTGCACGGCGATGCCGTCCTGGCGGATCAAGGCATCGAGCGCCAGCAGGTTCTCGGGCAGGTCGTCGACGATGAGGATGCGGGCTTCGGTCAGCATGGGAAAACGGGTTCGGATCACGAAATACGAGGGCTGCCGAGTCCGTCGCCCCGCACGGGCGGCCTGGAAACGGCGTCGAGCGCCAGCAGCAATTGCTGCAGGGCACCAAGGGACAGGATACGGTCTGGCGGCCTGCGGTCGATGGCGGCCTGCGGCATCGTCGGCATCTGGGCTTCCGCGGGATCCTGGACGGCGGTGAAGCCGCCCATCGCGGCGACCGTCGCCAGCCCGGCCGCGCCGTCCTCGCTGGCGCCGGTCAGCAGAAAGGCGGCAAGCCGCTTGCCATAGGCGAAGGCCGCGGTCTCGAACAGCACGTCGATGGAAGGCCGCGAAAACAGCACCGGCGGATCGCAGCTGAGCGAAAAACTCCGGTCCGCTTCGATCTGCAGGTGGTAGCCCGGTGCGGCGAAATACACGGTGCCGCCCTGCAGCGGCATTTTATCGGCGGCCTCCCGGGCAGCGATGGGCAGGCGCATGGCGAACAGTTCGGCCAACCCGCTTTCATGGTCGTCGGGCATGTGCAGCACCACCGCGATGGGAAGCCGGAAGTCCTTGGGAATGACGGAAAACAGGTCAAGCAGCGCGCGAACGCCGCCCGCACTGGCCCCGACGACGAGTGCATCGAAGCGGCGGTCGGCAGGCAGCAGGTCGGTGAGCGGCATCGTCCGGCGGTCAGCGCTTGCGGTAGATGCGCTCCTGGCGCACCACGGCTTCGAAATTGCCGGCTTGCTGGGAGAAATCGAGCGTTTCCTTGCTGCCCAGGCCGAGGAAACCGCGGCGGCACAGCGAATCGTTGAACAAGCCGAAAGCGCGATCCTGAAGCCGCCGGTTGAAATAGATCAGCACGTTGCGGCAGGAGATGAAATGGACTTCCGAAAAGACGCTGTCGGTCGCCAGGCTGTGGTCGGCGAAGGTGATGTGCTCGCGCAGCGAACGATCGAACAACGCGCCGTCGTAGGCAGCGGTGTAGTAGTCGGACAGCCCGCGCCGGCCGCCCGACTGGTGGTAGTTGGCGGTGTAGGCCTTGATGCGCTGCAGCGGAAAGATGCCCTGGCGGGCACTGTCGAGCGAGTGCGGATTGATGTCCGTTGCGTAGAGGATGGTGCGCTCGAGCAGGCCTTCTTCGCGCAACAGGATCGCCATGGAATAGACCTCTTCGCCCGTGCTGCAGCCGGCGATCCACACCTTGATGGACGGATAGGTGCGCAACACCGGCACCACCTGTTCACGCAGCGCCAGGAAGTAAGACGGGTCGCGGAACATTTCGCTGACAGGCACCGTCAGGTACTGCAGCAGACGGCTGAAGGCGTTGGGGTCGTGCAGCACCCGCTCCTGCAGAGCGGACACGGTGGCGCAGTCGAACTGCGTCAGCGCGAAGAGCACCCGGCGGCGCAAGGATGCGCCGGAGTAATCGCGAAAATCGTGGTTGTACTTGAGGTAGATGGCCTCGACCAGCAGGCGCAGTTCGATGTCCACGTCGTGCGGCTGGGCGACGGGTGGTACACCCGGCAGCAAGGCCGTCTCCGGGGTGTTTCCGGTTTCGAAAGCCATCGGCATCAGACCGCGGAGCGTTCCATCTTGGGCATCCAGACGCGCATCAGCGAGAAGAGACGGTCCAGGTCGACGGGTTTGGCGAGGTAGTCGTTGGCACCGGCCTTCAGGCACTGGTCCTGGTCGTCCTTCATGGCCTTGGCGGTCACGGTGATGATCGGCAGCTTGGCCCAGGCGGGGTTCTGGCGGATGCGGCGGGTGGCTTCCAGGCCGTCCATCTCCGGCATCATCACATCCATCAGCACCAGGTCGATGTCGGGCACCTCGGCCAGGCGCTCGAGCGCCTCGCGGCCGTTGCGGCCGACTTCCACGAAGGCGCCCTTGTGTTCGAGCGCGCTGGTCAACGCGAAGATATTGCGCACGTCGTCGTCGACCAGCAGCACCTTGCGGCCCTCGAACACCTTGTCCCGGTTGCGCGCGGTGCGCAGCATGGTCTGGCGTTCGTTGGAAAGGTCCGCTTCCACCTTGTGCAGGAACAGGGTCACCTCGTCGAGCAGGCGCTCGGGCGAGCGGGCGCCCTTGATGATGATGCTGTGCGAGTAGCGCATCAGCTCGGCCTCTTCCTCGCGGGTGAGGTTGCGGCCCGTGTAGACGATCACGGGCGGGAACGAGCAGATTTCCTCGCTCGACATGCGGCGCAGCAGGTCGTTGCCGCTCATGTCGGGCAGCTTCAGGTCGATGATCATGCAGTCGTAGATGTGGTCGCGCAGCAGTTCCATGGCCTTGGCGCCTTCGTCCACCGCGGTGATCTCCACATCGTCGTCGCCGATCAGGTGGGCGATGCTTTCCCGCTGCAGCTTGTCGTCCTCGACCACCAGCACACGCTTGACCTTCTGGGTGAGCTTGTCCTCGAGCTTGATGAAGATCTGCTTCAACTCGTCGCGGCTGGTCGGCTTCATCGCATAGCCGATGGCCCCCATGTGCATGGCCGTCTCGGTCCGGTCCTGCGCCGAAATGACGTGCACCGGGATATGACGGGTCAGCGGGTTTTCCTTCAGGCGCTGCAGCAGCGACAGACCCGGCCCGTCCGGCAGGCTCATGTCGAGCAGGATAGCGTCGGGGGCGTGGTTGGTGGCCAGCTGGAAGCCGTCTTCGAGGCCGTGCGCCACCAGGCAGCGATAGCCCAACTCGTGTGCCAGATCGAACAGGATGTGCGCGAACTTGGTCTCGTCTTCCACCACCAGTACGACGCGGGTGCCGCCACCGCCGGTCACACCTTCGGCGCGATCGTCGGCGAAGCTCGGTGCCGGAACGGGGGATCGGAGAGGTGCCGGGGCCGGCACCGGCACCGGCGGCGGAGCCGGTGCCGAGATGCGTGCCGGCGTGGACTGCGGTGCCTTGGACGTGGCCGTAGAGGCGGACGCCGCCGCGGACGTCGCGGCGGGTGCGACGGCGGCGCTGCTGCCGGGCGACAGCAACGGCGGCTGGTAGCTCGCCGGCAAGGTCAGCGTGAACGTGCTGCCCTGTCCCGGCGTGCTGCGGACCGTAAGCCTGCCGCCCAGCAGGTGGGACAGGTCCCGCGAGATGGTCAGCCCCAGGCCGGTGCCGCCATAGCGGCGGCTGGTGGTGCCATCGGCCTGCCGGAACGCTTCGAAAATGCTCTCCTGGTGGCCGGGATCGATGCCGATGCCGGTGTCGGTGATGTCGATGGTGACGCCGCCGTCCGCGCCCGGCGTCACGGCCAGCGTGACGCTGCCGCGCTCGGTGAACTTGAACGCGTTGGACAGCAGGTTCTTCAGGATCTGCTCGACGCGCTGGCGGTCGGTGTAGAGCGAAGCCGGCGTGCCGGGCTGCACCTCGACCACGAATTCGACGCCCTTCTGCACGGCCACCGGATCGAACATTCCGCGCAAGCCCTCGACCAGGCGCGTCAGGCCGATGTCCTGCGGCCGGACATCCAGCTTGCCCGCCTCGACCTTGGAGATGTCGAGGATGTCGTTGATGAGGTTCAGCAGGTCGTTGCCGGCGCCGTAGATCGACTCGGCGAACTTGACCTGCTCGGCGCTGAGGTTGCCCTTGCCGTTGTCGGCCAGCAGCTTGGCGAGGATGAGCGAGCTGTTGAGCGGCGTGCGCAGTTCATGGCTCATGTTGGCGAGGAATTCGCTCTTGTAGCGGCTGGCGCGCTGCAGCTCGTCGGCGCGCTGTTCCAGCTGGCCGCGCGCTTCGTTCAGTGCGGTGTTGCGTTGGTCGAGGGCACTGGCCTGCTCGGCCAGGCGCAGATTGCTGCGCTCCAGCTCGACTTGCTGAACCTCCAGGCTGGCCTGGGATTCGCGCAGCACGCGCGATTGCTCCTCGAGTTCCTCGTTGGCGGTGCGAAGTTCTTCCTGCTGCACCTGCAGCTCCTCGTTGAGCTGCTGCGTCTCGGCCAGCATGTCCTGGAGGCGCTGGCGAAAACGCGCGGCCTCGGCAGAGGCGCCGACGTTCCCGGCGATGCTTTGCAACAGCTCCACGTCGCGGTCTTCGAGCGGCCGCAGAAAACCGAGCTCGATGACGCCGTTGACATCGCCGTCGCGATCGATCGGTGCCACCACGCCGGACATCGGAAGCCCTTCGCCCAGCCCGGAACTCACCCGCAGATAGTCGGCGGGCACCTGGTCGAGGCGGATCAGCCGATGTTCGTTCGCGGCCTGGCCGACCAATGTCTCGGATTTTTGCAGCAGGGCGTGGCTGGCGTCGAGCTCGCGGCTGAAGCCGTAATTGGCGATGCGGCGCAAGCCGCCGTGGTCGTCGAACACATACATCGCCCCGACCACGCTGCCCAGCCGCTGCGCCAGGTACTCCAGCACGTTGGCACCCAGCACCGGCAGGGCCTGCTGGCCCGTCAGGCGGTTGGAGAGTTCGGTCTGTCCCTCGCGCACCCAGGCCAGTCGTTGCAGCACCGCCGCGTGTTCGGTCTGCTGCGCCAGCACGTCGTCGTAGGTGGACGACAGGCGCAGCAGTTCGCGCCGGCCGAAATAGGCCAGGCCACCGGCCAGGCCCAGGCTGAAAAGCAGGTACAGCACGATGGTGACCACCGCGACGCGCTGCGATGTGTCGGTGCGCTCGCGGAGCAGGGTTTGCTCCATGTCCAGGAAATCGCGCATCTCGTTGCGGATCTCATCGGTGAAACGCTTGCCGCGACCGGAACCGATGACCTTGCGCCAGCCTTCGTCGCTGGTCCGGCGCAGGGTCAGCATCTCTTGTGCGTACTGCAGCCAGTTTTCCTGCAGCGAGCCGACGCGGCGGAGGCGGTCGACCTGGATCGGGTTGTCCGACACCGTGGCCTGCAGGTCGGTCACTTCCCGCGAAAAACGCGCCCTGGCGAGTTCGTAGGGGTCGAGGAAGCGCTCGTCGCCGTTGATGAGAAAACCGCGCAGGCCGGTTTCCATGTCGGCCGACATGGCCGAAAGCTCGTGGGCCCGGCCGATGACCCGATCGGTGTGCTCCACCCACGACATGGCGCGCAGCAGGTAGACGATGAGCAGGACGAAGAACACTGCGCCCAGCACACCCGCAGCCAGGGGCAATACCAGATTGCGCGAAAGGATGCGCTTGAAGGTGCGCTGGTCGATGGAAGCGGGCTTGTTCATGTCTCTCGCGAAAATCGGACGGGGCGGTTCCTGAAGGCCCGGAAGTGTGACAGACCGTGGCAAACGAGACCGTAGGCGAATTTCTCCAGTTTTTAAAAATCGGACCCATCCGCCTGCCATCGCGTGAGCAGTCGAAAACTTCATCCCAGGAAGTCTTCGAGGAGCCTCGCGACGGCTTCCGGCTGGTCATGGTGGAGCATGTGCCCGGCATCGCCCACCGCCGCGATGTGGTGATCGGCAACCGAGCCGAGCCGGCGATGGAAGTCGGCCAGTCTGAAACGGCCTTGCCACCGGCGCTGCAGGGAATCGTCCTCGGCATGTACCGCGAGAACCGGGCAGGCGATGGCGCGGTAGTGCGCCAGTACTTCGTCGGCACGGAAGATTCGGGGAAGCACCACCCGATGGGCCGCATCTCCGCGGATGCGCCAGCGAACGGTGCCGTCGACTCGAGTGTGCGCCGCGGCCCACTCGCCGGCCAGCCACGTGGCCCGGCCGGCGGGCAGCCGCGGGTTGTTGCGCATCAGCCGCTGCGCCACCGCTTGCCGGCTGTCGTAGTCGGACATGGCATTTTCGCCGCGGCGCTGGGCGGCGAGCTCGTCGAGCCACTGCGTGTGGCGGGCTGCCGCCTCGCTCGCAGGTACGTCCGGCATGCCGAAGCCTTCGAGATCGACCAGCCGCCGCACCCGCCCCGGCCGGGCGCCCGCATACAGCATGGCGATGTTGCCGCCCATGCTGTGGCCGGCGATATCCACCGGCGCGCCGGGCCACAGGTGCTCGAGCAGGGCGTCGAGGTCGGCCAGGTAGTCGTCGAACACATGGTGATCGGTGACCGGCCCTTGCGTCAGCCCGAATCCGCGCCAGTCCGGGGCTACCACCTCACGTTCGGACCGCAGGGCGTCGACGACGAATTGCCAGGAAGCACCGACATCCATCCAGCCGTGCAGCAGCACCAGGGCAGGCCGGCCGGCCTGCGCCCTGCCCCAGCGGCGCAGGTGAACCCGCAGTTGGCGAACGGCCACGAAATCACCCTCCGGCAGCCGGCGGGGCGCGTATGCAGAATCTGGCGGAAGCTGCTGTAATTGACGGTCGCCGGTTTGATCCATCTCCCCCTCCATCCTTATCTCCATGCGCTGGCGCACCTGCTGCGACCGGCCGATTGTTGACCATGCACCACGTCACCCTCGGACAAAGCGACCTCAAGGTCACTCCCATCTGCCTCGGCACCATGACCTTCGGCGAACAGGTCGCCCAGCCGCTGGCCCACCAGATCCTGGACCGCGCCGTGGAACGCGGCATCAACTTCATCGACACGGCCGAGATGTACTCGGTGCCGGCCCGCGCCGAGACCTACGGTGCCACCGAAACCATCATCGGCAACTGGTTCGCCTCCCAGCCATCGCGCCGCCAGCAGGTCGTGCTGGCGACCAAGGTCGGCGGCCCCTCGCGCGGCATGCCCTGGCTGCGCGAAGGCGGCGGCATGACGCCGGCCGACATCGTCGCCTCGTGCGAAGGCAGCCTGCGCCGTCTGAAGACCGATGTCATCGACCTGTACCAGATCCACTGGCCCGAGCGCCATGTGCCGATGTTCGGCGGCCTGTACTACGACCCGGCCAAGGAATGCTCCCAGACCCCCATCCACGACCAGCTGGAGGCACTGGCCGGGCTGGTGCGAGCGGGCAAGGTGCGCGCCATCGGGCTGTCCAACGAAACGCCGTATGGCGTGCACGAATTCGTCCGCCTGGCCGAGCAGCACGGCCTGCCGCGGGTGGCCACTGTGCAGAACGTCTACTGCCTGATCGCCCGGGGGCTGGAGAACGCGCTCGACGAGACCCTGCACCGCCTGGGAGTCTCGCTGCTGGCTTATTCGCCGCTGGGGTTCGGCCTGCTGACCGGCAAGTACGATCAGTCCGGCACCAGCGGGCCGGACGCGCCGGCCGACGGCCGGATCGCCCGCTACGAGTCGGTACGCAAGCAACGCTGGGGCCGCCCGGAGGCCCTGGAGGCCGCCCGCCGCTACAACGCACTGGCCAGGGACCACGGCCTGACGCCGACACAACTGGCACTCGCCTTCTGCTACACCAAGTGGCAGGTCGCCAGCACCATCATCGGCGTGACTTCACTGGCGCAGCTCGACGAAGACATCGCGGCCTACGACACCAGGCTGACACCGGAAGTGCTGGCCGAGATCGACAAGATCCGCTGGGTGGACCGCGATTACGCCAACTGATCAGCCGATGGCCCGGAAAAGCGCGCACATCAGCGAAACCCCCGCGACGCAGTGGCTGCGCCGGCACGGTGTCGAGTTCACCGAGCATCCCTACGAATATCTGGAGCACGGCGGCGCACAGCACAGCGCCGCGGTGCTGGGCGAGGACCCTTTCACGGTCGTCAAGACGCTGGTGATGCAGGACCAGGACGCCAGGCCGCTGCTGGTGCTGATGCACGGCAACCGCACGGTGTCCACCAAGAACCTGGCGCGGCAGATCGGAGCGAAGTCGGTCGAACCCTGCAGGCCCGAGGTCGCGAACCGGCACAGCGGCTACCTGGTCGGCGGCACGTCGCCGTTCGGCACGAAGCGCGAGATGCCGGTCTTCGTCGAGTCGTCCATCCTGGACCTGGCACGCATCTGCATCAACGGCGGCCGGCGCGGATATCTCGTCGGGCTCGACCCGCAGGTCTGCATGCAATTGCTCGGCGCGAAGCCGGTGCAGTGCGCGCTGGCAGAATAGCCGCCGCCCCGGCGCCGGGGATTTTTCTTACCCGATACCCCCGACATGTCCCCCCTTCTGCTCACCGCCCTCGCCGCTTTCGCCGCCTATCTCATCGGCTCCCTGTCGTTCGCCGTGCTGGTGAGCCGCTCGATGGGCCTGGCCGATCCGCGCAGCTACGGCAGCGGGAACCCGGGCGCGACCAACGTGCTGCGCTCGGGCAGCAAGAAGGCGGCCATCGCCACGCTGCTGCTGGATGCCGCCAAGGGCTGGCTGCCGGTGTTCGTGGTGCGGGTGTTCGGCCCGGCCTGGGGCCTGGACGACACCGCGGTCGCTGCCGCCGGCCTGGCTGCCTTTCTCGGCCACCTGTATCCGGTGTTCTTTCGCTTCCAGGGCGGCAAGGGTGTCGCCACCGCGCTGGGCGTGCTGCTGGGCATTTCACCGCTGCTCGGGCTGGCGACGCTGCTGACCTGGCTGATCGTGGCCGTGTTCTTTCGATATTCGTCGCTGGCAGCCCTGGTGGCCGCCGTTTTCGCGCCGTTCTACCTGGTGCTGGGCGCGGGCCTCGCCTGGCCGCGTTCGACGGCCGTCATCGCCGCCGTTTCGGTGATGGCACTGTTGCTGGTATGGCGCCACCGGCTCAATATCCGACGTTTGCTGGCGGGCGAAGAATCGCGGCTGGGCAAGCGCAAGTAACGCGCGCCGGCACGCGCGACACACGGGAGCACGAGACAAGGAGGCGGCATGCGCACAGACACCGGTACCGATCCTGACGAGGCCCTCCACGCTGCCATTGCCGAGGCCTCCGCCGCTTCCCTGCGAGCAGCCGCACCCGACCCGGTGACGACCGACTGGGCGCAATCCGCGTTGCGGACCCACTACGGCCTGTCCGGCACAGTCGCGCCCGCCGCCGACCGGAGCGGTCGCTGCTTCGAGCTCGCACTGCCAGACGGCTCACTCGGCGAATTGCATGTGGCGCGGCCGGGTGCCGATCCCGAGGTGATCGATTTCGAGGTGCAGGCGCTGCTGCACATCGCGCGGGTCGATTGCGGCCTGCCGGTACAACGGCCGGTGCCGTCGCAGGATGGCGCACCCTGGCTGATGCTGGCCGACGACCAGGGCCAGCCCCGCGCGGTACGCCTGCTGCGCCGGCCACAAGGCCAGCCGATGGCCCATGGCCGGGCGACATCCCCCGACGCCGTCGCACGGATTCTCGCGCGCCTGGATGGGGCGCTGGCCCGGCTATGGCACGTTGCGGGCGAAAAGAACCTGCCCGGCGACATCCAGCGAGCCGACCGCATCCGTGCCCTGCTCGACCTCGTCCCCGACGCGACCCACCGCGCTTTGGCACACCAGGCGCTGGACGCTTTCGAGCAGCGCGCAAAACCGGTGCTTCCGGCTTTGCGCCGACAGCCCATCCACAATGATCTGGGCGTTCATGCCTTGCTGGTGGACCCCGCCGCCGCTGGCGAGATCGTCGGCATCCTGGACTTCAGCAGCATCGTCGAGGCGCCGCTGGTCTGCAGTCTCGCGGGCACCGCTGCCTGGCAGATCGGAATTGGGCAGCATGACACCGGCGAGGATGCGATCGCGGTCGTCGCCGGTTTCGCGGCGGCCTATCACGCGGTTACGCCACTGCAGGAAATCGAGATGCGCCTGCTGCCCGACCTGACCCGGGCCCGGCTCGCCATGGATCTGGCGATCGGCTGCTGGCGGCTTGCGCGCGATCCAATGAACTCCGGGGAGCTGAAAACGCAAAACACGATTGCCGCGCACCGCCTGCGCCTGATGGCGGCATGCTCGCCCGAAAAAGCTTGCGAGGCTGTACTACAGGCGTGCAGGACGGCTGATGCCGGGTAATGGCGAAACCCGGGCCGGTTGAAGGCCTGCCGGGCTCAGCCACTGCGCCTGAGTAGATAGCAAAGCAGGACAGCGGATAATGTCAGCATGATTATCATTTTCGGATGTTTAATTGAAATCAACGTTCTTTCCGCACCGCCCGCGAATTGAAATGCCTGCAATCATTATTAGAAGCAGTTGAGCCGAACGGCTTTACAAAGCCGATGAAATTACAGACGTGATCCTGCAGGCGCCGACATCCCGAGCACCGGTCCAGCCACCCATGCTGCACCGACGACGAGATAAGCGCATCGATCCAATCAGAATCAGACTGGCGATTTCGGGGCTTCCATTCAAATCGAGATGCCTAATTAATAAATTTGCAGTCCATGTCACGACCTGACTGCAACGTTCCCACGAGCGATGTTCCGCGACAATAGACCGATCGTGCTACCGAGCGCCGCATATCGTTCTAATCACCATTTTTGAAAATATGTAGCGCTTCTTCAACTAGAAGAAATCCGATATTCCCGCACCATGAAAAAAGCTTTTGACGTCACAGACGCATCGGAAATGCGCTCCCGGATGGCAACATCGCAGGCATGAACTCACTTGTTGCCGTGGTCGTCGAGGACGAGCCGCACATCCGTACTTTTGTCCGCACCGCACTGGAGCGTGCCGGATGGACGGTGCACGAAAGCGCCACGGCGGAGCGCGCAATCGTCGAGGTCGGCACACGCCAGCCTGACCTGCTGGTCCTGGACCTCGGCTTGCCGGACGCCGACGGGCTGGATGTCATCCGCGCGGTTCGCGGGTGGTCGGCGGTTCCGATCCTGGTGCTGTCCGCGCGCAGCGACGAGCAGGACAAAATCGGCGCCCTCGATGCCGGCGCGGACGACTACCTGACCAAGCCGTTCGGTATCGGCGAACTGATGGCCCGCCTGCGCGCCATCCTGCGCAGGCCGCGTGCCGGCGCCGGCAGCAGTGCCGAATCCCCGGTTTTGCGGTTCGGCGATATCGAGCTGGACCTGGCCGCGCGGCAGGTGCGCCGCGCGGGTGCCGAGGTTCATCTCACGCCCATCGAGTACCGGCTGCTGACGACCCTGGCCGGCCACGCCGGCCGGGTGCTGACACACCGGCAGCTGCTGGTCGCCGTGTGGGGACCAGCGCATGCCGAGCAGAGTCACTACACCCGCATCTACATGGGAAACCTGCGCAAGAAGCTGGAAGAAGATCCGGCCCGACCTCGACACTTTCTGAGCGAAAACGCCGTCGGGTACCGCCTGGTGCCCTGACGCGCGTGGCGGCTGCGCCACGTCAGCGGACCGCCGGCTCCGCCGAGGCGATTCATGCTTGGACGAAGCACGTTGTCGGCAGGAAAATACGCCCTTTGCGCCCCTCACGAGATCCAGCCTCGCCGCACATGTCCTACGAACTTCCGCCCCTTCCGTCCATCCCCCTGGGCCGCTATCGCCATTACAAGGGCGGCGAGTACGAGGTCGTCGGCGTCGCGCGCCACAGCGAGACCCTGGAAGCGGTCGTTCTGTACCGTCCGCTGTACAACGCCACCGGCATGTGGATCCGGCCCCTGGCCATGTTCCTGGAGCAGGCGGAATTCAACGGCGAATGGCAGCCGCGCTTTCGCTATCTCAGCGGTCACGCGTCCCAAGCCGCGAACGCCGACGACTCCGCGCGCCGCGCGCTGAGCCTGCACTCCTGAGCCCGCCAATCACGTTCCGGTCGCCATCGCCATCGCCAGCAGGACCGGCAATTGCTCGCAAGTCGCCTTATGACCATTGCTGACGACATTCCCCGGCCACACGACCCCCTGCTGTGGAACGATTGGCACCCTGTCGCTTCCACCCAGGATATCGCCCCGGGCGAATCGCGGGCAGTGCGCCTGCTACAGGAAGATATCGTGGTCTGGCGACGCGCGGACGGCAAGCTGCAGGCATGGGACGACCGATGCCCGCACCGCGGCGCAAGCCTGTCGCTGGGCCGGGTCGTGGCCGATACGCTCGTCTGCCCCTACCACGGTTGGCGTTTCGACGGCACCGGCCGGTGTGTGCTCAAGCCGGCGCAGCCGTCCTCCGCGCTTCCGGACCGACCTATGACACGCGCATTCCAGGTCCAGGAACGTCACGGACTGGTATGGGTCTGCCTGGGGACGCCTGCGCGCGACGTGATCCCGTACGAGGAGTTCGACGACCCGCGTTTGCGCAACATCATGGCAGGCCCCTACGAGGTTCAGGCGTGCGCCCCGCGCGTGGTCGAAAATTTCATCGACATGGCGCACTTCTCGTTTGTCCACGAAGGCATCCTGGGCGACGAAGGCGTGACGGAAATTCCGGACTATACGGTCGAGTCGTTCATCGACGGGACCGGTCAGCCAGGCGTGCGCGCCGAAGGCATGCGGGTCCAGCAGCCGCGAGCCAACCTTCAGGCCGTGGGTCCGTCGGACGTCGAATACGGCTACCGCATCTCTCGCCCGTTCGCAGCCATCCTGACAAAGCAGGTCGTCGGCTCGGACGTGACCGAAGCCATCACCCTGTTCATCCAGCCTGTCGCCGAAGACCAGTCCCGGGTGTGGATGGTGTTTTCGGGTATCCGCTCTTCAGAGCCGGACGACGCGGTGCGAGCCTTCCAGGACACGGTGTTCGCCCAGGACAAGCCCATTCTGGAGAGCCAGCGCCCCAAGCGGCTGCCTTTGCAGCTGCAGGTCGACCAGGCACAGCGTGCCGATCTCCTGTCCGCCCACTACCGGCGCTACCTTCGCGAGCAAGGTCTGACTTATGGCGTGAACGCGACCTGATCGGTTACGAGGCTGGTGTTCAAGCCCGAGTGGAGGGGGAGGCGCATGCCCACGCCGCGCCGATCATGGCTGCAAACGGCTGGCTGATCGCAACGTGCGCCGGCCCATACCAGTCTGCCTTGTGCATCAAGGTCACGATGCCGAGGTTGCGGCCCCTCGAACGTACGGGAACGTTGAGCACCGACTCGCAGCCCATGTCGAAAATCGCCTGGGCATCAAAGAAATGCCGCTTTACCGCCTCGGCATTTGCCGAAAGCTCCGGCTCTTCCATGGCTAACAAGTGCTGCAACCAAGGGTCGCCGGCTGTCGGCTTGAGCGCGTGCGGGGGATAAAGATCCGCATGGCTCGAATGCACCCGTTCCAATGAATCGGCACCGGGGGCGACACGCAGGATCGTCATGATCCGGAAGCCACAAAGCTCGGCCAGGGCAGTCTGTATTTCGTTGTACAGCGCAGTGTCGTCAGACGCTGCTCGCGCCAGTCTGGCGGACACCCTGGATAGCCACCTGACCGCGTTCTGCGGATCCGGCAAGGAGGGTCTTGCGTTCAGGCCACGTGCCCCACGTCGGCGATCCAGATAATTCACCAATTTCTGCTCCTGAAATGGCCACCTGCCTGGCTCAAGCCGGCTTTCGTTCTTTACGTGCGGCTTTTTTTGCCGCGCGTTCGGCATCGATCCGCGCGCCCTCGGCCTGCCAGGTGAGGAACTCAGCCGGGGTTTCCAATGTAATCCGCCCCAGCGTGGCCGCGCGGAACTCCTGGATGACGATCTCCGCTGCTTTCTGCAGGTTGATCCGCCCTTTGCCAAGCAAAGCACCTCGCTGACGACCGACGGTCTCCAGCACATCCTCATCCTTGAGAGCAGTAATCTCTTCAATGCTTTCAGGCAAACGAAAGCGGGCCTTTAACAAACCCGCATAAGGCGTCTTCACGTAGTTGAGAAACTCGAGCGCCACCAGTTCCTCGTCATAGGCATTACGCCCGACGGCACCACCTGCTGCAAGGCGATAACCGACCTGCTCTTCAGCTATCCGCGGCCATAGCATCCCCGGTGTGTCCCAAAGATAGAAGTCGTCTGCCAGGACGATGCGCTGTTCCAGCTTGGTAATGCCCGCTTCGTCTCCAGTCTTGGCTTTCTTGACGCCTGTCAGCGTATTGATCAACGTCGACTTGCCGACATTGGGAACACCGCAAATCAGTACCCGCATCGGCTTGGCCATACCTCCGCGGTTCGGGGCCAGTTGATGGCATGCCGAAACGATTTGCTGGGCAGGCGCGCTCTGGCTGGCGTCGAGTGAGATGGCTCGCGTTCGGTCGGCGCCGTTGTAGTGCGCCAGCCAGGACAAGGTGCGTTCAGGATCTGCAACGTCCTGTTTGTTCAGCACCTTCAACGAAGGTTTTCCGGCTGTCAGTTCGGCCAGCAGCGGATTGGCGCTGGAACCGGGCATCCGCGCATCCAGGATCTCGATGACGGCATCGATGTCCTTCACACGCTCGGTAATCGCTTTGCGAGTGAGGTGCATATGACCGGGGAACCACTGGATCGACATATCGCTGAAGGCTTTCTGAAAACGAGAGAGCAGACTGAATTCTGCAGGCAATTAAGATCTGCGGATGGATGTTCCCACCTTGGTCGATGCGGCCTCCGCTCAAATGCTCATCGAAAAACTGCAACAGCACCTTGCCGACAAAGGCCTTGCGGGCTTTAGAGCACCGCCCTTACAACCTACGACCTGCTGTGGTCGCGGTTGCAATGGGTGTGTGTGGGAAGGCTATTTCGATGCCCTCGCTTATTGGCGAGATGAAGCCTTGTTGACAATCGGGACCTGATTGGATTGCGTCAACTAGGCAAACAAAATCCAGGCCCACCAAAGACAAAAGCCCCTCAATCTTTCGACTGAGGGGCTATTTGCGGGCTGTAAGAGCCTGACGATGACCTACTTTCACACGGGAACCCGCACTATCATCGGC
>Ga0308163_10000509_pt1 | contig 67388 bp, 62 predicted proteins | sample PhyTR1_FD_201037 | JGI IMG/M metagenome (GOLD analysis project Ga0308163, IMG submission 201037) | Phyllosphere microbial communities from UC Gill Tract Community Farm, Albany, California, United States - DLSLT.R1 | ecosystem: Host-associated > Plants > Phyllosphere > Unclassified | place: USA...
GCGGCAAGATGCAGGAAATCGCCGCCGCCAGCGCCGAGCAGAGCATCGGCATCGAGCAGGTCAACCAGGCGGTCGGCCAGATGGATGAAGTGACCCAGCAAAATGCCGCGCTGGTCGAGGAAGCGGCGGCCGCCGCCGCGTCGCTGCAGGAACAGGCCGCGCGCCTGACCCGTGCGGTCGCCGTGTTCAGCCTGCAAGGGCAGGGGAGTGCGGCCGTGACGGACGGTGCCCAGCCTGCGGTGCGCATCGGACCGTCCCCTATCAAAAGGCAGGGTTTGCTGACGGCATATTGATTTATGATGCCGTTCGTGCAAGTACTTTCGTCGTCATGGCGGCCGTCCCGGCGCGCCGGCAAGGTACGGCCTGGATGAGGAAGCGATGCGAGGTATCGAGCTGCGGCAACTGCGTTATTTTTCCATCCTGGCCAGCGAGCTGCATTTCCGCAAGGCGGCCGACCTGGCCTTCATCACCCAGCCGGCCCTGAGCCAGCAAATCAGCAAACTCGAGGAAACCGTCGGCACGGCGCTGTTCACGCGCGACGGCCGCAAGGTCGCGCTGACGCCGGCCGGCGCCGTGCTGCACTGCGAAACGTCGAAGATCTTCGAGCAGCTGCAGCGCGCGCTGCGCCTGACGCGCGAAGTGGCCGGCGAACGCGAATTTCGCATCTCGATCGGCCTGGTCGAATACACCAATTTGCCCTTCCTGCCGCCGGCGCTGATGCGCCTGCAGGCGCTGTATCCGGCCTTGAAAGTGCAGCGCCACGAAATGCACTCGGTGCCGCAGATGGAGGCGCTGGAACGCAAGGTCATCGACGTCGGCATCGGCGTGCAGGTCGGCTTGCTGCCGGGCGATGGCAGCATCCGCGCGCAGCCGGTGATGACGGCGCCGTGGGTGGTGCTGATGCGCACGGACCATCGCCTGGCCAGCCTCGACGAACTGTGCCTCGACGACTTGGCCGGCGAGCGCCTGATCTTCTTCGAGCGCGCGGTGATCCCGCAACTGTACGACGGCCTGCTGGCGGCCTGCCGCAAGGCCGGCTTCACGCCCAATTTCGTGTATGAAACGCAGCAGTCGCAAGTGGGCATGGCGATGGTCAGCGAAGGCGTCGGCGCGATGCTGGGCGCGGCGTATATCTTCCATGCGCCGCCGGCCGGCCTCACCACGCGCCCGCTCAGGGACATGGAGCGGCTGGTGGTGCAGCTGTTCTGGCGCAGCGGCGAAGCCGATCCGCTGATTCACGAATTCATGGAGGTCACGCAGGAAGAGGCGCGCCGCCTGCAGATCCGTTTCCAGGCGTAAGTCGGATTAGCTGGAACGGCGTAATCCGACAACATTGTTGGCACCAACGCTGGTGTCGGATTACGCGGCGTGCCGCCGCTAATACGACCTACTCGACATGGACGCTTTTGCTCAGCGCCGACCACAGGCGAAATTCGCGCGCCAGTTCGTCGTTCCTGAATTGTGCGTAGGCCAGCGCATCGCGGCCCAGCAGCAAATGCGCCGGCGCCAGCGGCGCGTCGACCGCCGCCAGGATGGCCAGCGCCGCCTTGTGCGGGTCGCCCGGCTGCTTGCCGTGGCGGGCCAGGCGCGCCTGGCGGATCGCCGCGAACGGCGCCGCATAGTCGGCCAGCCGCTGCTCGCCGCGCAGCATCGAGCGCCCGTCCCAGCCGGTGCGCATCATGCCCGGTTCGACCAGCGTGACCTTCACGCCAAACTCCGCCACTTCGCGCGCCAGCGCGGCGAACATGCCCTCCAGCGCGAACTTGCTGCCGTTGTAGATGCCCAGTCCGGGCAGCGGCACCAGGCCGCCGACCGAGCTGACCGTCAGGATATGGCCGGCACGGCGCGCGCGCATCAGCGGCAGCACCGCCTGCGTCACGGCCAGGGTACCCAGTACATTGACCTCGAACAGGCGCCGCACTTCCGCCAGCGCCGCTTCCTCGACCGGGATTTCATACGCGTAGCCGGCGTTGTTGAGCAGGATGTCGATGGCACCCCAGTGCGCTTGCACTTGCTCCACCACCTGCCTGACCGCGCCATGCTCGGCGATATCGAGCAGCACGCCGCGTGCATCGGGGTGGCGCGCCGCAAATGCCAGCCGCTGCGATTCCTGGCGCACGGTGCCGATGACGCGATCGCCGCGCGCCAGCGCCAGCTCGGCCACCGCCAGTCCCAGCCCGCCGGCCACGCCGGTAATCAACCATGTCTTCATTGCACACCTCTTTGATGTTCCATGTTCTTCATGCCGCACTCACCGCGCGGCGCGCCAGTGCTTGCACCGGCGCCGGCTTGCCGAACAAATAGCCCTGGAACAGGCGGCAACCGCTGCCGGCCAGGAAGTCGCGCTGCGCCTGCGTTTCGACGCCCTCGGCCACCACGTCCAGGCCCAGGCTGCGCGCCAGCGCGATGATGGCGCGCGCGATTGCCGCATCGTTGGCATTGCTCAGCACATCCTGCACGAACGAGCGGTCGATCTTCAGCTGCGACAGCGGCAGCTTTTTCAGATAGGCCAGCGAGGAATAGCCGGTGCCGAAGTCGTCCAGCGAAAAGCCGATGCCTTCGGCGCGCAAGGCCGCCATCCTGGCCGCCACGCTGTCGATGTCGTCGAGCAGCATGCTTTCGGTCAGTTCCAGTTTCAGCTGGCAGGCGTTGGCGCCGCTGTCACGCAGTACTTGCAGCACCTGCTGCACGAAATCGTCCTGGCGAAACTGGCGCGCGCTGACATTGACGGCCATGGTCCAGTGCGCGGTGGCCGCGTTATCGGCCCAGCGCCGCAACTGGCGGCAAGCCTGCTGCAGGACCCACAGGCCGAGCGGCAGGATCAGGCCGGTCTTTTCGGCCAGCGCGATGAACTTGTCCGGGCCGACCATGCCGCGCTGCGGATGCCGCCAGCGCAGCAGTGCCTCGACGCCGCAGATCTCGTGACGCAGGCCGACGATGACCTGGTAATGCAGCACGAACTCGTCGCCGGCCAGCGCGCGACGCAACTCTTCTTCGAGCGAGACCGAGTCGCTGATGCGCTGCTGCATCAGCGGATCGAAAAAGCGCAGCAGGCCGCCGCCACCGGCCTTGGCTTCATACATGGCCAGGTCGGCCTGGCGCAGCAAATCCTCGACGCAATGACCATCGCCGCCGAACAGCGCCGCGCCGATGCTCGAGGTGCTGTAAGCATCGTGGCCTTCCAGCTGGTGTGGCAGGCCCAGGCAGCCGAGAATTTTCGCGCCGATCATGTCGACCTGGCGCCGCGCGCCGGCGGCGTCCGCATCGAGGTCTTCCAGCAGGATGATGAATTCGTCGCCGCCCAGGCGCGCCACCGTGTCGTTTGAACGCGTCACCTCGACCAGGCGCCGCGCCACCGACTGCAGCAGCCGGTCGCCCATCGCATGGCCCAGCGTGTCGTTGAGCTGCTTGAAGTTGTCGAGGTCGAGAAACAGCACCGCGCCATGGCGCCCGCTGCGCGCGGCATGCTGCACCGATTGCGCCAGCCGTTCGAGCAGCAGGCGGCGGTTCGGCAGCGCCGTCAGGCCATCGTAGAACGCCAGGTTGTGGATGCGCGCCTCGGCCAGCTTGCGCCCGCTGATATCCATGCGCGTCCCGACCATGCGCAGCGGCTTGCTGCCGGCATCGCGCTCGACGATCTTGCCGCGGCTGTGCACCCAGATCCAGTGGCCGTCGCGGTGCAGCATGCGAAACTCCGCTTCGTACCACGGCGAGCCGCCGCGCAGATGCAGGCAGACCGCGTCGTGCACGGCGGCCACATCGTCCGCATGCACATGGCGGTAGAACATGGCGATGGAATCGAGTTCGGCCGTCGTATAGCCGAGCATGCCGGCGCCGCGCTCGTCGAGCTGGCGCACGCCGGACGGCAGATGCCAGTCCCACAGGCCAAGGTCGGCGCCGGCCAGCGCCAGTTCGATGCGGGCCGCATGGCGCTGCTTTTCCTGCTGCTGCGACTGCGCCGTTTCGCGCGAGGCGCGGCGGCGGCGCTGCAGTACCAGCAGCATCAGCGCGGCCAGCAGCGCCACCAGCAGCCAGGCGGCAAAATACACCACCGCCAGGCGCAGCCACGGTGCGTTCATGGCCGCCACATCGCGGCTGAGGGTGATCGTCAATTGCTGGTCCAGTCCCAGGCTGGCCGGCGCAAAATGGCGCCGCACCACCAGCCTGGTAACCCCCGGCTCTGCCTCGCCCCGGGCGTTCGGCGGCGCATACAGCAGCACCGCGCCACCGCCCTCGAGAATGGCGCTGCGCATGTCCGGCGCATACAGCACCGAGCGCATGACGACGTCGAAATACGAGGCATCGAGCAGCGCCGTCACCAGCGCCGGCGCGCGCTTGCCGGGCCCATCGCCTGCCGCCATGCGCAGGGTCAGCGCCAGCGCGCCGCCGGCGTGGCTCAGGTACAGCCGCTCCGGATCGGGCGCGCTGACGGCCACGCCATGGCCTTGGGCGCCACTGGCCAGCAGCGTGCGGCCATGCAGATCGCGCACCAGCAAGGCGCGCACACCCGGCATCGCCACCCGCATCGCATCGAGCGACTGCGCATCGACCGCATCGGGCGCACCGGACTGCCAGCTGCGGCGCAGGTTGACCAGCGCGCCGCGCGCGCCTTCTAGCTGGTGGCGCAGGTTTTCATCGATGATGCCGATTTGCGCCTGCAGGCGCCCGACTTCGGCCTGGTGCGCCAGCTTGCGGTCGTTATTGAAAAACGCCGCGCTGACCAGGCAACTGGCGCCCAGCAACAGCACGAAGGACAGCCATTCGATCTGGCCGCGCCGGGGCCGTGCCATCATTGCCAGCCGGATGTTCATTGTGTCCACCTATCGCATGATCGGTCTCCAGTATCGCGGCGCGGCGCACCGGCGGCCAATTGGTTTGAGCCGGTGGCGGCGATAAGCCGTGCTTATCGTTTTATCGCCATGCCGGAAAAAATCAGCACGCTCGTACTTTTTTCGTTTTATAATCGACCGGTGCATCTCCGATCAATCCACCTTCAGCGAGTCCGCCATGGCATTGCCTGCAGCACTGCAAAACCTGTCCCTTCCCGTTATCGCCTCGCCGATGTTCATCGCCAGCGGCCCGGCCCTTGTCGCGGCGCAGTGCAAGGCCGGCATCGTCGGCTCGTTCCCGGCGCTGAACGCGCGCCCGGCCGAGCTGCTCGACACCTGGCTGACCGACCTGCAGGCCGAACTGGCCGCCTTCCAGGCCGCCAATCCCGATAAAAAAGTCGGCCCGATCGCCGTCAACCAGATCGTGCACCAGTCGAACGACCGCCTCGCGCACGATGTGGAGGTGTGCGTCAAACACAAGATCCCCATCATCATTTCGTCGCTGCGCGCGCCACCGAAGGAAATGCTCGACGCCATCCACAGCTATGGCGGCATCGTGCTGCACGACGTGATCTCGATCCGCCACGCGAAAAAGGCGCTGGAAGCAGGTGTCGATGGCCTGATCCTGGTGGCCACCGGCGCCGGCGGCCATGCGGGCACCCTGTCGCCGTTCGCGCTGGTCGGCGAAGTGCGCAAGTTCTTCGACGGCCCGCTGGCGCTGTCCGGTGCGATCGCCACCGGCGACGCCGTGCTGGCCGCCCAGGCGATGGGTGCCGACTTCGCGTATATCGGTTCGCGCTGGCTGGCAACCAAGGAATCGAACGTCAGCGACGGCTACCGCGACGCCATCGTCGATTCCGCCGCGGCCGACATCGTCTACACGAATCTGTTTACGGGCGTGCACGGCAACTACCTGAAAAAATCGATCGAGGCGGCCGGACTGAACCCGGAAGCGCTGCCGGAAGCGGACAAGACGGCGATGAATTTCGGCTCGGGCAGCGCCAAGGCCTGGCGCGATATCTGGGGCGCCGGCCAGGGCGTGGGCTTGATGGACGATGTGCCGACGGTGGCCGAGATGGTGGCGCGCCTGAGCGCCGAATATGAGGCGGCGCGGGCGCGGTTGAAGCTGTAAAACGTGAAGGCTGGGGTCAGATGGGAACGCCGAGTTCCGGCGGGTCTGACCCCGGAATAAGCCATCTTGCAAGATGGCTTATTCCTGCTTCAAATCCTCGGGCTTGATCGCCCACAGCCCCGGCAGGTTGCGCCAGTAGCCGTACGCGTCCATGCCGAAGCCGACCACGAAGCGGTTCGGGATCACCAGGCCGACGATGTCGGCTTGCACCGGCTTTTTCTTGCCGATCGCCTTGTCGGCGAATACCGCCAGGATGACTTCGGCGGCGCCCATGTCGAGCAGGCGCTGCTTGACGTGGGCCAGCGTTTCGCCTTCGTCGAGGATATCGTCGAGCACGATCACGGTGCGGCCCGCCACGTTCGAGCGCGGGATGACTTTCCACACCACTTCGCCACCCTTGTCGTCGTCGCCGTAGCGGCTCACATGAATGTAGTCGAACTCCAGCGGGAAGCTCAGCTGTGGCAGCAGGTTGCCGGTAAAGACCACGGCGCCGCCCATCACGCCCAGCACCAGCGGGAAGTCCTTGGTGCCCTCGGCGTTGTAGCGCGCATTGAGCACATCGGCCATGCGCGTGATCGACGCCTGCACGGCGTCCTGGTCGAACAGGAGCTCCGCGTTCTTGAGCAGATCGCGGGCACGGTTGTGATGAAATTCTTGCATGGACTCTTGCATGGCGATGAACAGGGCTGATGGTTAATGCCGATATTATCCCGCAATTTGGCCCATGCGTGCTATGGCGCTATGTGTAGTCGCGCACGTCGTCGATGATTTTCCCGTCCAGCGGCAAACTGCCGCGTGCCACCAGCCGCACCTCGCCGCGCAGCTTGGTCAATTCGCGGATCGACGCAATAATCTCTTCCACCCCCGCGCCATCGTCCAGCCGCTCCACTTCGCAATGCAGGGTCATCTCGTCATTGGCCATGCGGCCCGACACCACCAGCCGCGCCTTGAGGATCTGCGGATGGCGGCGCGCGATTTCATGCACCTGCGACGGATGCACAAACATGGCGCGCACCTTGGTGGTCTGGTCGGCGCGGCCCATCCAGCCGCGGATGCGTGTATTGGTGCGCCCGCACGGCGAGGCCGGCGCGTCGACCAGCACGGCCGACAAGTCGCCGGTGGCAAAGCGGATCAGCGGGTAGTCGGCGTTGAAAACGGTGACCACCACTTCGCCCACTTCGCCGGGCGCCACGGGGATGCCGCTGCCCGGATGGACGATTTCGAGCAGCACGTTTTCATCGACCACCATGCCGGGATTGAGCTTGCCGTTGCTGGCCGTTTCATAGGCGATGCTGCCGATGTCGGCCGAGGCGTAGGTCTGGAATACATGCGGCACGCCATGCTCGGCAAACCAGCTGCGCAGGGATTCGGGCAGCGCTTCGGCGCCCATCAGCGCCTGCTTGACGCTGCTGATGTCGGCGCCCATTTCGCGCGCCTTTTCAATGATCAGTTTCAGGAACGACGGCGTGCCGACATAGGTGTCCGGTTTCAGGTCGGCCATCGCCTGCACCTGCATTTCGGTCTGGCCGATGCCGGCCGGGATTACGGTGCAGCCGATGCGTGCGGCGCCGCCTTCGACCATGAAGGCGGCCGGCGTGAAGTGATACGAAAAGCAGTTCTGCAGCAGGCCGCCGGCGCGCACGCCGGCCGCATACATGGGCCGCGCAAAGCGCCACCAGTCGGCGCCACGCCCTTCGGGGTCGAAAATCGGGCCGGGCGAGACGAATACGCGCGCCAGGGCATTTTTCGGCGTGGTATTCAAGCCGCCGAACGGCAGTGCGCCCTGCTGCAATTGCTTCAGGTCGGACTTGCGCGTGACGGGCAGGCGCGCCAGCGCCTCGCGGCTGCTGATGCCGGCCGCATCGACGCCGGCCAGGATGCGGGCCCAGCCCGGCGCGCCTTGTGCGCGCGCGATCAGCTGCGGCAGGCCGGCCATCAATTCGCTTTCGCGCGCCTCAACGGTGCGCGTTTCCAGGCTGTCGAGCGTATCGGTCATGTCGGTACTTCTCCAATGTCAGTGCGTGTTGATCCGCGCGCCCGGCGATCCGTGATGGCCGGGCGCGTTGCAGGTGAGGGTTATTTGATCAGGCCAGCCAGCGTTTCCTGCGGCGGTAGAACTTCATGTCGCGAAAGCTCTTGCGCCCGGCGCTGGACACGCCCAGGTAGAATTCCTTGACGTCTTCGTTGCTGGCCAGGTCCTGCGCCTGGCCTTCCATCACCACGCGTCCGTTTTCCAGGATGTAGCCAAAGTCGGCATAGCGCAGCGCCACGTTGGTGTTCTGCTCGGCCAGCAAAAACGACACGTTTTCCTTGTGGTTCAGGTCCTTGACGATGCCGAAGATTTCTTCGACGATCTGCGGCGCGATGCCCATCGATGGTTCGTCCAGCAGTATCATCGACGGCTTGGCCATCAGCGCGCGGCCGATCGCGCACATCTGCTGCTCGCCGCCCGAGGTATAGCCGGCCTGGCTGGTGCGCCGCGTTTTCAGGCGCGGAAAATAGTGGTAGACCTTGTCCAGCGCGTCCTTCAGTTCGCCGCGCGAAATGCTGCGCGTGTAGGCGCCGGTCAGCAGGTTTTCTTCGATCGTCAGGTGGCCGAAGCAGTGGCGCCCTTCCATCACCTGCGACAGGCCGCGCTTCACCAGTTCATTCGGCGTCAGCTGGTCGACCCGCTCGCCCTTGAACTGCACTTCGCCCTTGGTGACGTCGCCGCGCTCGCCGCGCAGCAGGGTCGAGATGGTTTTCAGGGTGGTCGACTTGCCGGCGCCATTCGCCCCCAGCAGGGCGACGATCTTGCCCTGCGGGACCTGCAGCGACACGCCCTTCAGGACCAGGATCACATGGTCGTAGATGACTTCGATATTGTTGACCGACAGGTAAGGCGGCGGGATGTCCGCCTTGACCGGGGCTTGCGTGGCAGTGGATGTCATGGCTGCTTCTTCAAAATGTCAAACAAGGGACCGGCGTGAGTGCCGGTCCGGTTTTTGTGCGCTTACTTCATGCAAGCCGGCGTGATCTTCTTCTCTTCCGCGTACTTGCCTGACGATTCGTCGACCAGCTTGCGCACCAGCGCCTTGTCGCCGACGATCCATTTCGGCGTGATGGCGGTCCATTTCTTGCCGTCCCACTGCTGCACTTTCACCGCGCCCGAACCTTCATGGTCGTCGCAGCTGGTTTTCACGGTGGGGAACATGCCCAGCGCGCCGACGGCTTTCTGGCGCGCGTCGTCGACATTCAGGTTTTCCAGGCCCCAGCGCATCTGCTCGCCGGTGACCGGCTTGCCCTTGCCGAATTTTTCCTGCGCCGTGCGGATCGCTTCGACCCACAGGATGGCGGCCGTCACGCCGCGCATGTGGTACACGGAACCGATGCGCGACTGGTCGGACAGGTTGCCCTTGCCGGACGCGTACAGTTTTTTGCGGATATCGTCGAGCACGGGGTAGTTGCCTGGCGTGTTGAAGCTCATGGCGCTGTAGCCCTTGGCCGCGTCACCGGACGGGATGGTGTCTTCCTCGGAACCGGCCCACCACACGCCGAGCATTTTCTCGCGCGGGAAGCCGTTGCGCTGCGCCGTTTTGATGGCCACCGAATTCATCACGCCCCAGCCCCACAGGATCACGTGATCGGGCTTGGCCTGGCGGATCTGCAGCCACTGCGACTGCTGTTCGCTGCCCGGTGGCGCGACGGGTATCTTGATCAATTCAAAGCCGTACTGTTTCGACAGCGCGTCGAGCACCGGCATCGGCTCCTTGCCGAAGGCCGAGTCGTGGTACAGGTGGACGATTTTCTTGCCCTTGAGCTTGTCCATGCCGCCTTCCTTGTCGCCCAAATACTTGATCATGGCGGCGGCCTGGCTCCAGTAGCTGGAGATCAGGGGGTACACATACGGGAAGACCTTGCCGTTGGCCGCGTCCGAGCGGCCGTAGCCGATCATGGTCATCGGGATCTTGTCCTGCGCCACGCGGTCGAGGATGCCGTAGGCGACGCCGGTCGACAGGGTTTCCACCAGTGTGGCGCCGCCCTGCTTGGTTTTCAGGCGCTCATAGCATTCCACGCCGCGCGAGGGGTTGTATTCGGTCTCGCATTCTTCCCAGCTGATCTTGACGCCATTGACGCCGCCGGCCTGGTTGACCAGGTTGAAGTAATCGATGATGCCGCCGTAAAAGCCCGAACCGCCGGCCGCATACGGCCCCACGCGATACGATGGCAGGGCGATGTACTGCTCCTGGACTTGCGCCTGCGCGGTGCCGGCAATGGTCAATGCGGCGGTGGCAAAGGCGGTGGCCAGCATGAGCGATTTGATGTGTTTCATTGTGTCTCCTCTTGTTTTATTGATTTTCAATTCAACCGACATCGACTGCAAAATCAGTGCGGGAAAGGCCAGAGCCGCAATTTCTCTTTCGCGATCTGCCACAGCCTGGCCAGGCCGTGCGGCTCGACGATCAGGAAGAAGATGATCAGCGCGCCAAACACCATCAGTTCCAGGTTCGAAGCCACGCTGGTGGGCAGCGCCAGGCCATGCGCGACGATGTTCAGGAACACCGGCAGCAGCACGATAAAGGCGGCGCCGAGGAAGGAGCCGAGGATCGAGCCCACGCCGCCGATAATGATCATGAACAGGATGCGGAACGACAGGTCCAGGTTGTACGCTTCCGGCTCCACCGTGCCCAGGTAGGCATAGGCATACAGGGCGCCGGCCACGCCGCAGTAGAACGAACTGACGGCAAACGCCAGCAGCTTGGTGCGCATCAACCGGAAACCGATCACTTCGGCCGCCATGTCCATGTCGCGCACCGCCATCCAGGAGCGGCCCACGTTCGAGCGGATCATGTTCTTGGCCAGCAGCGCCATGCCCGCCACGATGGCCAGCACCAGCAGGTATTTGCTTTGCGGCGTGTCGAACTGGTAGCCGAGGATCTGCATGCCCTGCACCGTCACCACGCCCGAGGAGCTGTAGTTGGTCAGATACGGGATCTTGGTCAGGCACCAGACCACGAAGAACTGCGTCGCCAGGGTCGAGGCGGCCAAATAAAAGCCGCGGATGCGCAGGGAGGGCAGGCCGAAGGCGATGCCGACCATGGCCGCGCACAGGCCGCCCAGGATGAACGACACCAAGAGCGGCAGGCCGGGCAGGCGCGCCATGAAGTTATACGAGGCAAACGCGCCGACGGCCATGAAGGCGGCCGTACCCAGCGACAGCTGGCCGGCGTAGCCCGTCAAAATGTTCAGGCCCAATGCGGCCAGGGCGAAGATCAGGAACGGGATCATGATCGCCGACAGGATGTAGGGCGAGGCGAAATACGGCAGCAGGAACACGGCGGCGATCAGGGTCGCCGTCAGTGCCAGGCGGTCCTGGCGGATCGGGAAGATCTGGTTGTCGTCCTGGTAGCTGGTCTTGAATTGTCCGGCTTCACGGTAGATCATGGGGTGTGTCCTTTGCGGCTGTGGGGGTGTTTGTCGGATTACGCCTTCGGCTAATCCGACCTACGGATCTTTGTATGGGCTTATATTCGGCGGATGATTTTTTCGCCGAACAGGCCTTCCGGGCGCACCAGCAGGAACAGCAGGGCCAGCACATACGGGAACCAGCCTTCGATGCCGCCGCCCACCATCGGGCCGATATACACTTCGGCCAGCTTTTCGGACGCGCCGATGATCAGGCCGCCGACAATCGCGCCCGGCACCGAGGTAAAGCCGCCCAGGATCAGGACCGGCAGCGCTTTCAGGGCGATAAAGGTCAGCGCGAACTGCACCCCGTTGCGCGCGCCCCACAAGAGGCCCGCCACCATCGCCACCAGGCCCGCCACGCCCCACACCACGGCCCAGATGCGCTGCAGCGGAATGCCTACCGCCAGCGCGGCTTGGTGGTCGTCGGCCACCGCGCGCAGGGCGCGGCCCACCTTGGTTTTCGAGAACAGCAGGGCCAGGCAGATCACCAGCAGCGCGCAGATGCCGGCCGCCACCACGTCGAACTGCGAGATGATGATGTTGAAGTTATCCATCAGGAACTGCATCGGCACGTCTTCGATCGGCAGGTCCAGTTTATGAACCTGCGAGCCCCACATCAGCTGCGCCAGGCCCTCGATAAAGAACGCCAGGCCGATGGTGGCCATGAAGAGGGTAATCTCGGGCTGGTTCACCAGCGGGCGCAGCACCACCCGTTCGATCGCCATGCCCAAGACGATCATGGCGACCATCGTCAGCGGAATGGCCAGCCACAGCGACAGGCCGAACTTGTCCATGATGCCGACGCAGGTGAGGGCGGCGAAAAACACCATGGCGCCTTGCGCAAAATTGAACACGCCCGAGGCCTTGTAGATCAGCACGAAGCCGATCGCCACCAGCGCATACATCACGCCCGACAGCAGGCCGCCGATCAGCACTTCAAAGAAAAAATTGATATTCATTGTTATCCCTGGTCTGGTGCTAGTGCGCGACACCTAAGTACGCGTTGATGACATCCTGGTTGCTGCGCACCTCGTCCGGCGTGCCGTCGCCGATCTTGCGGCCGTAGTCGAGCACCACCACCCGGTCCGAGATATCCATCACCACGCCCATGTCGTGCTCGATCAGCACGATGGTGGTACCCAGCTGGTCGTTGACATCGAGGATGAAGCGGCACATGTCCTGTTTTTCTTCCACGTTCATGCCGGCCATCGGTTCGTCGAGCAGCAGGATTTCCGGTTCGGCCACCAGTGCGCGGCCCAGTTCGACGCGCTTTTGCAGGCCGTAGGGCAGGCGCCCCACCGGCGTCTTGCGGATCGCCTGGATTTCCAGGAAATCGATGATTTCCTCGGCCTTCTTGCGGTGCTCGATTTCCTCGCGCCGCGCCGGTCCCCAGTACAGGGCCTGCAGCAAAAAGTTCGATTTCATTTTCAGGTTACGGCCGGTCATGATGTTGTCCAGCACCGTCATGCCCTTGAACAGCGCGATGTTCTGGAAGGTGCGCGCGATGCCGGACTTGGCGGCCTCGTAGCAGTCCATGCCGCGCCGGTGTTCGCCGCGGTAGATGATCTCGCCCTGCTGCGGGCGGTAGACGCCATTGATCACGTTGAGCATCGAGCTCTTGCCGGCGCCGTTCGGGCCGATGATGGCGCGGATCTCATGCTGTTTCACGTCGAAGGAAATGTCTGTCAGCGCCTTGACGCCGCCGAACGACAAGGAGATATTTTTCAGGTCCAGGATCACCGGGCCGGTCTTGCGCTCGGTGCCGAAGTGGACGTCGGGTTCATTCATTAGCATCGTGCCGTGCTCCATCATGCTGCCAGGCCCAGGGCCGGCCAGGTTTTGCTGGTCCAGATCTGCAGGTCGGCGCTGGTGGAACCAGTGCGGCCGTCCTCGAATTTGACCTGGGTCTCGATGAACTGCGAGGTCTTGCCCTCGTACAGGGCGGCGATCAGCACCGCGTATTTTTCGGCGATGAACTTGCGGCGCACCTTGCGCGTGCGGGTCAGCTCGTCGTCATCGGGGTCCAACTCCTTGTGCAGCACCAGGAAGCGGTGCACCTGGGTGCGGTCCATCAGCGGATCGGCCGCCAGTTCCGCATTGACCTGTTCGATGCAGTCGCGGATCAGGCCATAGGTTTCCGCGCGCGCGGCCAGGTCGGTATAGCCGGCGTAGGCGATGCCGCGCCGCTCGGACCAGTTGCCGACCGCCTCGATATCGATATTGATAAAGGCGCAGACCTGGTCGCGGCCATGGCCAAAGGCCACCACTTCCTTGATGAAGGGGAAGAACTTGAGCTTGTTTTCGATATAGTTGGGCGCGAAGATGGCCCCGCAATTCATCTTGCCGACGTCGGCCGCGCGGTCGATGATTTTCAAATGGCCTTCGCTGTCGAACACGCCCGCGTCGCCGGTATGGAAATAGCCGTCGGCGTCGATCACTTCGGCGGTCGCCTCGGGGCGGTGGTAGTAACCGCTCATGGTGGCCGGCGACTTGACCAGCACTTCGCCGTTGGCCGCCAGTTTCACCTCCACGCCGGGCGCCGGCAGGCCGACGCTGTCGAACTTGATATTGCCGTCCGGTTGCAAGCACACATAGGCGCAGGTTTCGGTCGAGCCGTACAGCTGCTTGAGGTTGACGCCGATCGAGCGGTAGAAACGGAACAGGTCGGGGCCGATGGCGGCGCCGGCGGTGTACGCCACGCGCACGCGCGACAGGCCCAGCACGTTTTTCAGCGGGCCGTAGACCAGCACATTGCCCAGCTGGTAGCTGAGGCGGTCCAGCAGCGAGACCGGTTTGCCGTCCAAAATCTGCGCGCCGCAGCGCCTGGCCACGTCCATGAAATGGCTGAAGATACGGCGCTTGATGCTGCTGGCGTCCTCCATCCGTATCATCACGCTGGTGAGCATGTTTTCAAACACGCGCGGCGGCGCAAAGTAGCAGGTGGGGCCGATTTCGCGCATGTCGATCATCACCGTGTCGCCGGACTCCGGGCAGTTGACGGTAAAACCCGCCACCATCGCCTGCGCCAGCGAAAACAGGCAGTCGCCGACCCACGCCATCGGCAGGTAAGACAGGATATCTTCGTCGTCGGTCAGCTGGTCGAAGGCGACGCCGCCTTCGCCGGCCGCCAGCAGGGCCGTGTGGCTCTGGCATACGCCCTTCGGTTTGCCGGTGGTGCCCGAGGTGTACAGAATCACGGCCGAGTCCAGCCCACGGCCCGCTTCGACGGCCGCTTCAAAAAAGCCCGGATGGTCGCGGTCGTACTCGCGGCCCAGCGCCTGCAGGCCGGCGAACGAGATCAGTTCGGGCTGGTGATAATGGCGCATGCCGCGTTCATCGTCATAGGCGATATGAGCCACGTGCGGATACAGCGATTTGAGTTCAAGCAGCTTGTCGACCTGTTCCTGGTCTTCGACGATGGCATACTGGATATGCGCGTCCTGCAGCACATAGGCCATGTCGGCCGCCGGCGCATCCTGGTACAGCGGCACCGGTACGCCGCCCAGGCTTTGCGCGGCCAGCATGGCCCAGTACAGGCGCGGACGGTTGTCGCCGATAATGGCCAGGTTCATGCCGCGCTGGAAACCGATCGCGGCCAGGCCGCAGGCCAGTGCGCGCACCTCGGCGTTGACGTCCCGCCAGGTCCAGGTTTGCCAGATGCCCAGGTATTTTTCGCGAAAGGCAGGTTTGTCGGGACGGACGGCGCCATGCTGCACCAGGCGCCGGGGAAAAGTCGGCATTGCTGTATTGTTTTGCACCAGTGTCTCCTGTTGCGTGTCTCAGGCGCCACCTCGTTGGGTGGCACTCTGTGTTTTTATGTGTAAGGCGTTTGTGCAATGATAGTAGCTTGCGTAGGAATGACGAGTTGTCTTTTCGGGGACATTTGCCCACTTTTCGATGGTGCATCGCACAAATGAAATCAGCCGATATCAGTCTCAAAGAAGCCGTGCGCGCCGCCAACTGGGCGCAGTTGCTTGATGCAGATCAACTGGCGCGCGTGGAAGCCGATACCGTGGAAGCGTTCGTGCCGAAAGGCGGCTTTGTGTGCCGCAAGGGCGAGCCGGCCGAGTACTGGATCGGCGTCATCAGCGGCATGGTCAAGATGAATAATTTTTCCGCGTCCGGCAAGGCCATGACCTTTATCGGCGTGCCGCCCGGCAGCTGGTTTGGCGAAGGGTCCTTGCTGAAAAACGAGATCCGCAAATACGACACCATGGCCTTGCGCGACACGCGCGTGGCGCGCCTGCCGGCGTCCACCTTCCACTGGCTGCTCGATACCAGTTTGCCGTTTACGCGCTTCCTGCTGATGCAGCTGAACGAACGCCTGGGCCAGTTTATCGGCATGGTGGAAAACGACCGCCTGCTGGACCTGAACACGCGCGTGGCGCGCTGCCTGGCGTCGATGTTCAACTCGCATCTGTATCCGGGCGTGGACACCCTGGTGCAGCTGTCGCAGGAAGAGATCGGCCTCCTGTCCGGTTCTTCGCGCCAGCGCGCCAACCAGGCCTTGCAGGTGCTGGAAAAACAGGGCTTGTTGCGCCTCGATTACGGCGGCATCCGCGTGCTCGATCTGGACGGCTTGCGCCGCTACGAGGCCGATGATGCCAGCTGAGTCCATCCGCGCCACGGCCCTGCGCGCGCGCCTCGATGGCGCGGCCGTCGACCACGCGCGTTTCACGGGGCCGCCGGTCGATCTCACCGACTGGACGCCAGAGGAACTGGGTGTGGTCTGGGGCGCGCTGCACCGCGCGGCGCGCTTTGGCCATGACGATATCGAGCGGTTCAAGCTGGGGCGGATCTTGCTGGAACAGGTGACCGGGGCCAATCTGGCGCCGCTGCTCGCTGGCGACCAATTCCTTGACGCACTCGACGCGGCTGGCGAGTACAACGGCGAATGGGAATATGTGCTCGCTTGCCTGGCCTGCCTGCAGGGTGAGATACCGGCCGGCACGGCGGCGCAGGCGCGGCGCATTCTGGGGGAAGCCTCGGGCTGGGCCGAACGGCATTACCAGGCGTATCTGCTGGCGCGCCTGGCCGGCGGCGATGCGCCTGCGCTGTTCATGCAGCAGATGCAGGAGCGCCACGCGCGCTATCCGATGCCGTTGACCTTGCAGGAGCTGGAACTGCTGGCGCAACTGAAACCCGATTCGCTGCTGGCGCTGGCTGGTTCGCGCCACAGCAGCTTCTGGAACCGCGACAGCATCGGCGAGCCGGATCCGGCCGAAGTGCTGGCCGGCGACGCGGCCTATATCGCCTTTGCGCGCGCCATCCTGGAACAGGCGGCCAGCCATATCGCCGCCATCCATGCCGGCCGCGTGCCGTATGCGGCCGACGCCGCCTTTGCCACGGCGGACTCGCCAGTGCTGGCGCGCGCCGCGCGGCTGGCCGCCTACCGCGATGAAGACTGGTACGCACCGGTGATCACTGCCTTGCTGCCGCTCGCGTGCGTCGCGCCCGGCACCGCCAAAAGCGCGCCGTCGCAATCGCTGGCGATGGCCTTGGGCCACGCGGTGGAAACGGTCCCGACGCCGGAAAGCCTGCAGGCCCTGCGCACGGCGCTGGCGCAGGTGCGCCATGCGGGCATCCGGAAAAAATTGGAACGCAATCTGAAGCCGGCCGAACGGGCACTGGCCGAGCGTGCCGATATCGCCTGGCGCCTGGGCCTGCCGGGTCAGCCGGGCAAGCGCCGCCAGGCGATGCTGGCGCGCGCGCTGGAAGCGGGGCTGGCGTCCGAGGTGCGCTGGAAAACAGCCACCTGGCGCGCCTTGCAGATGGACGCCGATGGCGAGATCGTGGCGCGTGCGTTGGTCTGGCGCAGCGACAAGGGTACGGCCTTCATGCTGGAAGGCGAAGGTGCCATCGATGCGCAGGGCGGCGAGGTGGCTTTGCCGGAGGAGGGCGAGGTCACGCTATGGCATCCGCTGCATGGCAGCGAGGCCGAGCGCGTCGCCTGGCAGGCGCGGATATCGAAGCGCCGCCTGCGCCAGCCCGTGCGCCAGGCCTACCGCGAAATCTATCTGCCGCCACAAGATGGCAGCGTGCCATTCGCCGGCCATGCGCTGTCGGTGCGTACCTTGCTGGGACTGGCGCGCCGGGAGGGCTGGCGGCTCGATACCGATGAAGGGCTGTCGCGCCAGTTCGGCGCCTGGCGCGTGTCGCTGCGCCTCGACGGCCGCGTGTATCCGGGCGCGGACGGTGGCTGCACCTCGGACGGGCTGGCAGTGGACCAGCGCGTGGGCAGCCATTGGCAGGCAATCGACGCGAGTCAGATGTCACCGGTAGCCTACTCGGAGGCCTGCCGCGCGATCGACCTGCTGGTCAGCGCCAGCGCGTTTGCATTGGCGGACGATGATCAAGACGAGCGGCGCGGGCAGCGGCTGGCGTACCTGGCTACGCTGGAAACAGGACCGATGGCCGGCATGCGGCGTGCCGTGCTGCAGCAGGTGTTTGCACAGCAGATCGCCGAGGGCCGCATGGCGATCGCGCCGCGTCATTTGATGGTGGGCCGCCATGCGATCCACCTGGCCACCGGCAGGGTCACGCTGGACGGCGCGGAAGTGACGGTGGAGGTGGCGGCGAAAGGCGGCAAGCTGGCGGCCGTGCCCTGGCTGCCGCACGACGAGGCGCTGCTGGACACCATTGCCGGCCTGGCCGGCCAGCTGCTGAACAGCCAGCCCTGATGCGCATCCTGATCCTGGCCGTCGGCAGCGCCGGCGATGTCTACCCCTTCATCGTGATCGGCCAGGCGCTGCGCGCGCGGGGCATGGACGTGACGCTGATGGCCACGGCGAACTTTCGCGATCGCGTCGAGCGCGCCGGCCTGCATTTTGTCTCCGGCCTGAGCCAGCAGGAACTGAACGCCAGCGTGATGGACCCGGATCTGTGGCACCCGGTGAAGGGCTTTGCCACCATCTGGAAGCATATGGCACGCCATCTGCCGGCCGCGTATGCGCAGCAGCTGGCGCTGGTGAAGGAAACGCCAACCCTGATCGTCGCCAGCACCCTGGGCCTGACGGGGCGGCTGCTGCAGGAAGCGCACGGCGTGCCTTTGGTGACGGTGCACCTGGCGCCGTCGTGCTTTTTGACGGCGCACGACACCTCGGTGCGGCGCGGCCTGGACTGGCCACGCTCGCTGCCGCGCCCGGTGGTACGGCCGATATTGAACCTGGTGGAACGCGTGATGCTCGACCCCGTGGTGCGCCCGGCCATCAACCGCCTGCGCGCGACTTTGCATCTCGCGCCCGTGCGGCGCGTGATGAGCCGCTGGCTGCATTCGCCGCAGCAGGTGATCTGCGCCTTTCCCGCCTGGTTTGCCGCGCCGCAGCCGGATTGGCCGCCCCATACCGTCTGCACCGGCTTTCCGCGCATGCCGGCCAGCGAGGGCCAGCTTGATCCCGATTTGCAGCGCTTTATCGACGCGGGCAGCCCGCCCATCGTCGTCACGCCCGGTTCGGCGATGGCGCATGGCGGCCGCTTTATCGCCCGCGCGCTGGCCGCCGCCGCTGCGTTGAATCTGCGCGTGGTGGTGGTCACGCCGTACCGCGAACAGCTGCCCGCCGTGTTGCCGCCCTCCGTGCACCATGCGGCCTATGCGCCGTTCGACCTGCTGGCACCCAGGGCGGCCGCGTTTGTGCATCACGGCGGCATCGGTACCAGCGCCACCGTGCTGGCCGCCGGCAAGCCGCAACTGGTCGTGCCGTTCGCGTTCGACCAGCCCGACAACGCCGCGCGCTTGCGGCGCCTGGGCGTGGCTGCCACCGTGCTGCCCGATGCGCCGCTGCGGGCATGGATCAAGGCCTTGTCGTCGCTGTTGAACCACCCGCAAGTATCCACAGCCTGCGGCGCGCTGGCTGCCGCCATGGCGCTGGAAACGCCGGCGGCCGAACAGATCGCAGACATCATTCTGGAGCAGGCTGCCTGAGTACAGCATTGCCGGCAATCGGAGTATCATGATCCTTTCCCAGCACCGCACCTTGTTTACGCCATGCAGACACCCGTCCACAGTAATCCCGCCTCCCGTTTGACCCTGCTGCGCGCCGCCATGCGCGAGCAGCGGATCGATGCCTTGATCGTGCCGTCGGCCGACCCGCATTTGTCCGAATACCTGCCGGCGCACTGGCAGGGCCGCGAATGGCTGTCCGGCTTTACGGGCTCGGTTGGAACTTTGGTCGTCACGCAGGACTTCGCCGGCGTGTGGACCGATGGCCGTTACTGGGAACAGGCGGAAACCGAACTGGCCGGCAGCGGCATCGCATTGAAAAAAATCCCGTCCGGCGCCAGCGTGCTGTTTATCGACTGGCTGGGCAGCACCATGCAGGCCGGCCAGACGGTGGCGGTCGACGGCGCCGTGCTGGGCCTGGCCAATGCGCGATTGCTGCAGCAGGCGCTGGCGGCGGACGTCACGCTGCGCACCGATATCGATCTGCTGAACGCCGTATGGGCGGATCGCCCGGCGCTGCCGGCCGCCGCCATCTTCGAGCATGGCGCGCCGTATCCGGCCCTGCCGCGCAATGAAAAACTGGCTGCCTTGCGCGCAGCCATGACGGTGCACGGCGCCAGCCACCATGTGATTTCCACCCTCGACGATATCGCGTACCTGTTCAATCTGCGCGGCGCCGACGTCAATTACAACCCCGTGTTCCTGGCCCATGCGCTGGTGGGGCCTGAACGCGCCACGCTGTTTGTCGCCGACGGCAAGCTGCCCGCCGACTTGCGCGCGGTGCTGGAACAGCAGGGCGTGGACGTGGCCGGCTATGCGCAGGCCGCCAATGCGCTGGCCGCCTTGCCGGCCGGCGCCAGCCTGCTGCTCGATCCGCGCCGCGTCACGTACGGCACGCGCCAGGCGGTGGCCGGCGGCGTGCGCGTGATCGAGGCGATCAACCCGACCACCCTGGCCAAGTCGCGCAAGAGCGACAGCGAAGCGGCCCATGTGCGCGCCGCGATGGAGCAGGATGGCGCGGCCCTGTGCGAATTTTTCAGCTGGCTCGATGCCACCCTGGCCGACCCGCAGCGCGCGCCATTGACCGAGATCGGCGTCGACGAACACCTGACGGCATGCCGTGCGCGCCGCGCCGGTTTTGTCAGCCCCAGCTTCGGCACCATTGCCGGCTTCAACCAGCATGGCGCCATCATGCATTACCACGCGCAGGAAGGCAGCGAGGCCACCATCGCAGGCGACGGCCTGCTGCTGATCGACTCGGGCGGCCAGTACCTGGGCGGCACCACCGATATCACGCGCGTGGTGCCAGTCGGCAGCATCACGGCGCAGCACAAGCGTGATTTCACGCTGGTGCTGCGCAGCATGATCGCGCTGTCGCGCGCGCAATTCCCGCGCGGCGTGAAGTCGCCCATGCTGGACGCCATCGCGCGCGCGCCGCTGTGGGCCGAGGGTATCGATTTTGGCCATGGCACCGGCCACGGCGTGGGCTTTTTCCTCAACGTCCATGAAGGGCCGCAGTCGATTTCGCAGTCCGCCATGCCGGAGCCGCAAACGGCGATGGAGCCGGGCATGATCACCTCGGTCGAACCGGGCATCTACCGCCCCGGCCAGTGGGGCATCCGCATCGAGAATCTGGTGCTGAACGTACCGGCCGAACCGACGCAGTTTGGCGAATTTTTGAAATTTGAAACATTGACCCTGTGCCCGATCGACACGCGCTGCATCGAGCGCAGCCTGATGCGCGACGACGAGGCGGCCTGGCTGAACGACTATCACGCCACCGTGCGCGCGCGCCTGGCGCCGCACCTGGCCGGCGACGCTTTGGCGTGGCTGGAACAACGCACGGGAGCCATCTGATGCGATCGACACGCGCCACCTCCGCCATCGAGCGGCTCAAGGAACGCACCGGCAACCGCCTGTACACCATGGCGCGCACCGGCGACGAATTGTTTTTCCTGACCGAAGGTCCGGGCCTGCCGCCCTTGTGCCAGCCGCTGGAACTGGACGCCTTTGTGGCCTTTGTTAACGCGCTGGGGCCGCAAAAGGCGCGCCGGGTCAGCAAGCTCGATGTGGCGTTTGAAAAGCAGCTGACCAAGAAACCGTAATTGATGCCGACCATCGACTTCCTGCGCGCCTACTGGTCGCCGGCCGAGCTGGCGACCAATGGCGTGATCCTGCTGAACCTGCTCGGTGCGCTGGCGCTGGGCCTGTTGGTGGGCTATGAGCGCTCGTATCACGGCCGTGCGGCGGGCATGCGCACCTACAGCCTGGTGTGCATGGCCTCGGCCGCGCTGACGGTGCTGGGCGGCTACCCCGAGTTCTGGTACGGCGGCCATGGCAGCATCGTCGGCAGCGACCCCACGCGCGTGATCCAGGGCATCGTCACCGGCGTGGGTTTCCTGGGCGCCGGCGTGATCATGCGCGAAGGCTTCAATATCAGCGGCCTGACGACGGCCGCCTCGATCTGGGCCTCGTCGGTAATCGGCATCATGGTCGGCATCGGCTTTTACCTGTCGGCCATGGGCCTCGCCTTTTTGTGCGCGATGGCGATGATTTTTCTGTCAAAATTGGAGAACTGGCTGCCCTCGCGCCATGCCGTGGCCATTACCATGCGCTTCAAGCGCGACTTCGTGCCACGCGAAGATGCGCTGCGGCGCATGGCCGCCAAGCGCGGCTACGACATCGCGGGCGGCTCGCTGACCATCGGCAGCACCGACGGCATGCAGGAGTGGCGTTTCGTCGCCATCGCCCACGGCAAGAACACGGGCGCCAGCCTGTCCGCCATGTCGGCCGAGCTGGCCGCTTTCGACGGCATCGCCGGCTTCCAGCTGTCGCATGCCCGCAACTAAGACAAGGTAAATACATGATCATGGATGCACAGGCACAAGCCGTACTCGATTTCTGGTTTCTCGCCCCCGACAACCCCGGCCACGGCCAGTCGCGCGCCGAATGGTTCCGCAAGGACGACGCGTTCGACGCGCAGATCCGCGAGCGCTTCGGCGCCCTGATCGACACCGCCATCGATGGCGGCCTGCGCGACTGGGCCGCCACACCGCGCGGCGCGCTGGCGCAGATTTTGGTGCTCGACCAGTTTACGCGCAATGTGTACCGCGACACGCCGCGCGCGTTTGCCGGCGATCCGCAGGCCCTGGCATTGGCCATCGCGCTCACGCAAAACGGCCAGGACCAGGAACTGGAACCGACCTTGCGCGCCTTCGTCTACATGCCTTTCGAGCACGCGGAAGACCTGGCCATGCAGGCGCGCGCGGTGGAACTGTTCCAGCTGCTGACGCAGTCGCGCGAGGGCTTCGAAAGCATGCTCGACTATGCCCAGCGCCACCAGGAAGTGATTGCTCGCTTCGGCCGCTTCCCGCACCGTAACGCCATCCTCGGCCGCGACTCCACTCCCGAGGAAGCCGCTTTCCTGCAGCAGCCGGGCTCCCGCTTCTAAGCCAGCATGAACGTCACCTTGAACATCATCGGCGCCGGCCATGTGGGCCCGGTGCTGGGCCGCCTGTTCGCTGGCGTGGAGGGTATCGCGGTGCAGGACGTGCTGACGCGCTCGATGGATTCGGCGCGCGCCGCGGTCGGCTTTATCGGCGCGGGGCGGCCGGTCGATAGCTACGCCGCCTTGCGCCGCGCCGACGTCACCATGCTGGCTGTCTCGGACGACCAGATCGTGCCGGCCTGCGCCGCGCTGGTGGCCGAAGGGCGTCAGGCCGGCGCCATCGTGTTTCACTGCAGCGGCGCGCTGGCGTCGAACCTGCTGCGGGTGGCCACGCAGGCCGGCGCCTCGGTCGCCAGCGTGCATCCGATCCGCAGCTTTGCCGACCCAGACCAGGTGGCCGGCAGTTTCGACGGCACCTATTGCGGCGTCGAAGGCGATGCGCTGGCGATGACGTTCCTGACGCCGGCCTTGATCGCCATCGGCGCGCGCCCGGTGCCGATCGACGCCGCCGCCAAGACCCTGTATCACGCGGCTGCCGTATTTGCCAGCAATTACCTGGTGACGGTGCTCGACGCCTCGCTGCGCGCCTGGCAGGCGGCCGGCATCCCGGAAGCGGTGGCGCGCGAGCTGGCAGGTCCCTTGGTGACGGAAACCGTGGCCAATGTGCTGCGCCTGGGCGCCGCGCCGGCGCTTACCGGTCCGGTCGCGCGCGGCGACATGGCCACCGTGGCGCGCCAGCAGCAGGCGGTGGCGCAGTGGGATGCGGCCACCGGCGACTTGTATGCGGCGCTGGTGGCGCCTACCGAGGAGCTGGCCCGGCGCAAGCGTGGGCAGTAGGCAGTAATCAGGCCGTCAGGCCGTTACCACGCGGTTGCGGCCGGCCTCCTTGGCACGGTACAAGGCGCTGTCGGCGCGTGAAAAAAAGGCCGATTCGCTGTCGTCGTGCCGGTATTCGGTCACGCCCAGGCTGATGGTGACCGGCACTTGCGGCTCGGGCAGGCCGAAATCGTGGCTGGCGACGGCCGCGCGCAAGGCGTCGGCCACTTGCACCGCCTGCGCCAGGCTGCAATTGTTCAGCAGCACCAGGTATTCCTCGCCGCCCCAGCGCGTGATGACGTCGCTCTCGCGCACGCTGGCGCGCGCCACATCGGCCACGCCCAGGATCACCTTGTCGCCCCACAAATGGCCATGGGTGTCGTTCACGCGCTTGAAGAAATCGATATCGAACAGAATGGCCGACATCGGCTGGGCCGTGCGTTTGGACAGCAGCATGGCGCGCTGGAACAGCAGTTCCAGCGATTTGCGGTTCAGCAGCCCCGTCAGCGCGTCGGTGGAGGCGATGCGCTCGATGCGCTGCTGGTAGCGGTTCACCGTCAGCAACGTGAGCAGCAGCACCAGCAGGGTCACGCCAAAGCTGATGGCCAGGTTCAGGATGAACACGCTTTGCAGCGACTTGACTTCATCGCTGACATTTTGTTCGACCACCAGATACCAGCCCAGTTCCGGGATATGGCGCGAGTTGACGAGGATTTGCGCGTGCTCGAACTGGTACGACAAGTGCGTGGGTTCGGTCTGCTGGTTGAGGATCTGGCCGGCGATATCGCGCACCCCTAGCAGGCTGCGGATATTGCCCTGGCCACTGTGGCTGTCGCGCATGCTCTTGCCGGCCAGCACGATGGCGCCCTTGCCATCGACAAAATAGATATTGCGGTGAAAGCGCGCCTGGTAGCGGTCGATGATATGGCTCATGGTGGCCAGGGTCAGGCCGATGCCGGTGGCGCCGATAAAGCGTCCGTCGTAGTCATACACGCGGTGGTTGATGAAGATCGTCATGCTGTCGCGGTTGGCCATGTCGATATCGACATTGGTTTCATAGTCGCTGCCGGTCATGTTGCGCACGCGGTAGTACCAGATGTCGCGCTCGGCTTTCGGACTGACCGATTTGAGCGTGCCTTCGGCGTAATAATATTTGCTGGTCTTGTCGGAAATCAGGAAGCTGGTGATGGCGCCGTATTTCTTTTTCACTTCGGCCAGGTAACGCACGATTTGCCGGCTGTCGTTTTCGCCGGCCAGTATCCAGTCACGCACAAAGGTGTCGTGCGCCATCAGCGACGAGATGAAGACAGGGCGCAACATGTCTTTCTGGATCTCGGAATAGATATTGTCACCCGTCAGCGGCAAGGTCTGGTCGGCGATGCCGTGTTCGATGGCCTTGCGCGACGCCAGGTAACTGGCCAGGCTGGTGGCAACGAAGCCGGCCGCCAGGATCAAGGTCAGGAGAAGGAGCAAACGGTATTTGTTCGACAAGAGACGCATGAAAGTTCTGAAAGATCGGGCTGGCGCGCGCAAGGCGAAAGTATGCAGCAGCCCTTGTCTTGGTGCAATATTAACAGGCGATCTGGAAAGGAAGAACAGTCAATCAGCGGCCAGATAACCACAACTTACCAAATAAAAGCGCGGGGTTGTCGACAAAGATGCTGATTGGAAATAACATTTGAGGCTGGGAATCAAGCGCACCGCCCCAGTCATGGCGCCGGCTTCAGGCGCGAGACTGCACGCGCAGGGAGTATTCCATGTTATTTTTAAAGACGACCTCAAGCAGCAAGGCACCCGGCGTCTATGACGTCGATATCGCCGCCAAGCCACCCGGCAAGACCTTCGGCGTCTTTCTCGCCACCAATCCCGAGCAGGCGCCGCAAGCCTTGCTCGATCAGTTGACGGCACTGGGCTTTGAAAATACCTACAGTTCCGCGTATCTGCACAAGGATGGCTGCAAGGTACTGGACCTGCATTTCCAGAAAGACGGCACCGATATCTTCAAGGGCTGGAAAAGCGAGGAATGCACGCAGAATCTGGCCGCCATCAGCGAGTTGTTCGCACAGCATGGCATCGTGGTAACACCCAGGGTCATGTCGATGGCCGAAGCCTATGCCTGAATAAGACTTCTCTTAAGTTTCGCTTAAGTTAGCCTAACTTTGCTCATCTCTACCTTATTGTCAGTTTGACTGCCTGGCTTACATCTCGTCACATTTCTTACGGAATGGAGACGGACGTGTGTTTTTCACAGTGATATCGTGACTACATCGCATTTCGCTGAACTGCGAACCCAGGCAATTCAACTTATTCAAGAGGTAACATGATGAAAAAGATCCTGTTTGCAATGATCGCTTCCGTATCCGCCCTGTCCGCCATGAGCGCGGCCCGTGCCGAAGGCCCTTACGTCGGTGTCGGCGTGACCGCCAACCGTTATGATTTCAGTGTTCCTGGCGCCACCAGCGCCGACAACCACAGCGGCGCCAAGGCCGGCGGCAAGGTCTTTGCCGGTTACGACCTGAACCAGACCTGGGCGGTCGAGGGTGGTTATGCCGACTTCGGCAGCAAGGACTACAGCTACGTCAATGGCGCCGGCGCCGGCGGCAATGTGAAAAGCGATTCGCACGGCTACTACCTGGCCGGCAAGGTCACCATGCCCGTCAATGAAAAAGTCGGCGTGTTCGGCAAGCTCGGTGTCGCCCGCGTTGACAACAGCCTGAGCGGCTCGGGCCTGTCGACCGGCATCCGCGGCGAGAACAAGACCGGCGTGTACGCCTCGCTGGGCGCGCAGTACGCCATCAACGAGAAAGTCTCGCTGACGGCGGAAGTGGAACACTTCGGCAAGAGCGCCGACCAGGGCCATAAAGCCACGGGTCTGGCAGTCGGCGCCCGCTACAATTTTTAAGCTGTAGCGATATGCTGAAAAAAAAGGCAGTCACCGCGAGGTGACTGCCTTTTTGCATTGCTGCGTGGATAAAACTTACACGGTCAGCGGCTTGTAGCGGATGCGTTTCGGCTTGGCGCCTTCTTCGCCCAGGCGTTTTTTCTTGTCGGCTTCATATTCCTGATAGTTGCCGTCGAAGAATTTCACTTGCGAATCGCCTTCGAAGGCCAGGATATGCGTGGCGATCCGGTCGAGGAACCAGCGATCGTGGGAAATGACCATCACGCTGCCGGCAAATTCCAGCAGGGCATCTTCCAGCGCGCGCAGGGTTTCCACGTCCAAGTCGTTCGACGGTTCATCGAGCAGCAGGACGTTGCCGCCCATCAAGAGCGTTTTCGCCAGGTGCAGACGGCCGCGTTCACCGCCCGACAGGTTGCCGACGATTTTTTGCTGGTCGCCACCTTTGAAGTTGAAGCGGCCCAGGTAGGCGCGCGACGGCATTTCAAAGCGGCCCACGGTCAGCATGTCGGCGCCGCCGCAGACATCCTGGAATACGGTTTTGTTGTCCGACAGCGAGTCGCCGCGATTCTGGTCGACAATCGACACGCGCGCCGTCTGGCCGATCGCCACTTCGCCGCTGTCCGGCTGTTCCGTGCCGGTGATCATCTTGAACAGGGTCGATTTACCGGCGCCGTTGGGGCCGATAATGCCGACGATGGCGCCGGCCGGGATCGTGAAGCTCAGGTCGTCGATCAGCAGGCGGTCGCCGAACGCTTTCGACACGTTCTTGAACTCGATCACTTCATTGCCCAAGCGCTCGGCCACGGGAATGAAGATCTCCTGGGTTTCATTGCGCTTCTGGTATTCGTGCTCGGACAGCTCGTTGAAGCGGGCCAGGCGGGCTTTCGACTTGGCCTGGCGCGCTTTCGGATTCTGGCGCGACCATTCCAGTTCTTTCTGCAGCGCTTTCTGGCGCGCCGATTCGGTCGCCTCTTCCTGCTTCAGGCGGGCTTGCTTCTGTTCCAGCCAGGTCGAGTAATTACCCTTCCATGGAATGCCGCTGCCACGGTCCAGTTCCAGGATCCACTCGGCCGCGTTGTCGAGGAAGTAGCGATCGTGGGTGATGGCCACCACGGTGCCCGGGAAGCGCAGCAGGAATTGTTCCAGCCAGTCGACCGATTCCGCATCCAGGTGATTGGTTGGTTCGTCGAGCAGCAGCATGTCCGGTTTCGACAGCAGCAGCTTGCACAGCGCCACGCGGCGCTTCTCACCGCCGGACAGCACGCCGATCCTGGCGTCCCATGGCGGCAGGCGCAGCGCGTCGGCGGCCATTTCCAGTTGCAGATTCAGGTTGCCGCCGTCGGAGGTCGAAATGATCGCTTCCAGGCGCGCCTGCTCATTGGCCAGGGCGTCGAAATCGGCGTCTTCCTCGGCATAGGCGGCATACACGGCTTCGAGCTTGGCTTGGGCTTCGAACACTTCGCCCAGGCCCGATTCGACTTCCTGGCGCACGGTTTTTTCCGGATCGAGCTGCGGTTCCTGCGGCAGGTAGCCGATGTTCAGGCCCGGCATCGGCACGGCTTCGCCCTGGATGTCGGTATCGATGCCGGCCATGATTTTCAGCAGGGTCGATTTACCGGAACCGTTCAGGCCCAGTACGCCGATCTTGGCGCCCGGGAAGAACGACAGGGAAATATCTTTCAGGATCTGGCGCTTGGGCGGGACGATCTTGCCCACGCGATTCATGGTGTAGACGTAATTAGCCATTAGAAATCTCGGGTGTTATACAAAGACGAACAGGATACGGTAAACGCCCGCTTCCGGCCAGCGTTGGATCGTGCGTCAGGCTGACAGGCGGGCCCGGCGGGTCACCCATAGCCCTTCGCACGCATACAGCGCCAGCGCGGCCCAGATCACCATGAAGCCCAGCATGCGTTCCTGGGTGAATGATTCATGGAAGACCCACACGCCGATCAGCAGCTGGCCGGTCGGCGCGATATATTGCAGCAGGCCCAGCACGGCCAGCGGCAGGCGCCGCGCGCCGGCCGCGAACATCAGCAGCGGAATCGCCGTGATCGGCCCGGAGGCCAGCAGCAGGGCGCGCGTGGCGCCGGACTCGGTATTGACGAAGCCGCTCTGGCCGTGCCAGGTCAGCCACAGCATATACGCCAGTGCCAGCGGAAACAGAATCATGGTTTCGAACGACAGGCCTTCCAGCGCCCCCAGCGCGGCCGTCTTGCGCAGCAGGCCGTAGCCGCCGAAGGTGGCGGCCAGCAGCAGCGCGATCCACGGCACTTGCCCGGCCTGCCAGGTCAGCCAGGCCACGCCGCAGGCGGCCAGCGCGATGGCCAGCCACTGCGCCCGGCGCAGGCGTTCGTGCAGCAGCAAAAAGCCCAGCATCACATTGATCAGCGGCGTAATGAAATAGCCGAGGCTGGCGTCGACCACATGGCCGTTGTTGACGGCCCAGATATAGATGAACCAGTTGGCCGACAGCAGGAACGCGCTGGCCACGAAACCGGCCACCACCTTCGGCTGGCTGGTCAGGGTGCGCAGCCAGCCCCACTGGCGGCGGATGGTCAGCACGATGCCGAGGAACAGCAGCGACCAGACCATGCGGTGCGCCAGGATTTCCTGCGGTGCGACTTCTTCCAGGGCATGGAAGTACAGTGGAAACAGGCCCCAGCACAAAAAAGCGAGGGAGGCGTACAACATGCCTGGATTCATGATGGGCTTCACAAAGAGAGTAGACAGTCTGTCATTATCGCTGAAATCAATATGGCCTGCCGGGCGGCACTGGGGCAGCGTAGAATGGCAACAAATCGAGGGCCGCGACGCCGCGCACAAGTGCGCCGGGGCCAAAAACAAACGACCTTGGGGCAGCTGCGGAATCATGCAAAAATACTCTTGCTATTTGCTAATACCTATCATATTGTGCGATGCAACAAAACAAAAATGGGTGCAACCTTGACGTCGGAACATAAAAAAAGCGGCCTGGCCGGCATGACGCTGGCGGCCGTGGGCATCGTTTACGGCGATATCGGCACCAGTCCGCTGTACACCCTGAAAACCGTGTTCGACCCGGCCCACGGCCTGGCGCTGACCCACAACAACCTGCTGGGCATCGTCTCGCTGATCTTCTGGGGCCTGACCCTGATCGTCTCCCTCAAGTACGTGACCCTGGTGCTGCGCGCCGACAACCGCGGCGAGGGCGGCATCATGGCCTTGATGGCGCTGGTGCTGTCGTCGGTCAGCAAGCTGTCGCGCTGGCATTTTCCGCTGATGGTCATCGGCGTCTTCGGCGCCACCCTGTTCTATGGCGACAGCGTGATCACGCCGGCCATTTCGGTGCTGTCGGCGATCGAGGGCCTGGAAGTGGCCACGCCCGCCTTCAGTCCGTATGTGGTGCCGCTGACGATGGTGGTGCTGGTGGCCCTGTACTCCGTGCAATCGCACGGTACGGCCGGCATCGGCCGCTATTTCGCGCCCATCATGGTGCTGTGGTTTGCCGCGCTGGCCATCATGGGTGTGCTCAACATCATCAAGTCGCCGCACGTGCTGGCGGCGCTGAACCCCATGCACGCGGCCACCTTCCTGATGGAAAACGGTTTTGTCGCGTTTGTCGCGCTGGGCGCGGTGGTGCTGGCGCTGACGGGCGCCGAGGCGCTTTACGCCGACATGGGCCACTTCGGCAAGAAGCCGATCCGCCTGGCCTGGTTCCTGATCGCCTTTCCGGCGCTGGCGCTGAACTACCTGGGCCAGGGCGGCCTGCTGCTGGCGCATCCGGAAGCGGTGTCGAATCCGTTCTACCAGCAGCTTGGCTCCTGGAGCGTGTACCCGCTGGTGATCCTGTCGACCATGGCCACCGTGATCGCCTCGCAGGCGACCATTTCCGGCACTTTCTCAATGACCAAGCAGGCCATCGCGCTGGGCTTTTTGCCGCGCATGCGCGTGCGCCATACCTCCGAGAGCGAAATCGGCCAGATCTACATCCCGGCCGTCAACTGGCTGCAGCTGTTCGTGGTGCTGCTGGCCGTGGTCGGTTTCGGTTCCTCGGAAAACCTGGCCGCCGCGTATGGCATCGCGGTCACCGCCACCATGCTGTGCACCACCATCTTGACGTTCTTCGTGATCCGCTACCGCTGGAAGATGAACCTGGCGCTGTGCTGGGCCGCGACCGGCTTTTTCCTGATCATCGACGTCAACCTGGTGTCGGCCAGCGCCTTGAAACTGTTCCATGGCGGCTGGTTCCCGCTGCTGCTGGGCTCGATCCTGTTCATCGTCATGCTGACCTGGAAGCGCGGCCGCCAGCTGGTGTTCGACAACCTGGAAAAACATGCGATTCCGCTCGACGATTTCCTCGCCTCGCTGTTCATCGCGCCGCCGCTGCGGGTGCCGGGCACGGCGATCTTCCTGCGCGGCGAAAGCGACGGCGTGCCGCATGCGCTGCTGCACAACCTGCTGCACAACAAGGTGCTGCACGAGCGCGTGATCTTCTTGACGGTCTTCATGCATGAAGAGCCGTGGGTGCCGCGAAACGAACAGGTCAATGTGCTCGACCTGGGCCACCAGTGCTACCAGGTCAATGTGCATTACGGCTTCAAGGATGAACCGGACATTCCCGCCGCGCTGGCGCTGGCACAAGGCGAGGCGGGCGAGTTCACCTTTGAAATGATGGAAACCTCGTTCTTTATCGCCCGCCAGACCATCATCTCGACGCCGGGCGCCGGCATGATGCCGTGGCGCGAGCACCTGTTCGTCACCATGTCGCGCAATGCGCGCACGGCGGCCGACTACTACCAGATCCCCAGCAACCGGGTGATCGAACTGGGGACGCAGGTGGAAATCTGAGGGCAAGGGCACATCTTGCCAGCTTGACAGTGTTGCGGGAACCACGCATTTGCCGGCCTGCTTACGTCTGCTTACAAGTTGCCCTTGTTACTCCTGTTAAACTGCAGCCCGCACGGTCCGCATCGTACGGGCTTCAGTCACACTCCAATATTTAAAGGGAAACCATGAAATCGGTATTTCAGTTGATCGCTTCTGTCGCTTGTGCCTTTGCCTTGACCGCTTGCGGCAGCGCCGCGAACGAAAAAAAGGATCCCGTCATCGATCCGGCCACGCAGGTGAAGGAATTGATCATCACTGACCTGACGGTGGGCACGGGCGCGGCAGCGGCCGTCGGCGACACCCTGATCGTCACCTACACCGGCTGGCTGTACAACTCGGGCAAGACCGACAACAAGGGCACCCAGTTCGACGCCACCGCGCCTGGCTCCGGGTTTTCGGTCGTGCTGGGCAAGGGCCGCGTCATTCCGGGCTGGGACCAGGGCCTGGTCGGCATGAAGGTGGGCGGCACGCGCCGCCTGACGATTCCGTCGGACCTGGCCTACGGCCCGACCGGCAGCCTGCCGACCATCCCCGCCTATGCCGGCCTGGTATTCGACGTCAGCCTGGTCACCGTCACCAAGCCTTGATGTAGCGGCTGTTGGGCAAGCAACAACGGGCGGCCTGCGGGCCGCCCGTTTTGCATTCCGAGCCAGGCTTGCCACGCTTCAAGCGGGCGCCAGCTCCTGGAAATAATAGGTGGCGCCGCCGAGGTCCTGCGGCGCATCGTAGCGCAGCACCTGCGTGCGCTGCAGCGCCACCGGCGCGCTGAAGGCCGGGCCGTCGTAGACAAAGGTGTGGAACTCGCCATTCTCGCCGCAGGCATCCACGCCGGGCGGCAGGTCTGCCAGGAAGGCCGCGTCGAATTCGCGGCCGCAAAAGTCCGGCGGCAGATGGTTGCCGTTGATGCACACGACAATCGCCTTGAAGCCGGCGGCCAGGAATTCCTCGACCAGCGCCAGGCGGTTTTCTCCCCACAGCGGCAGATGGGCCTGCAGGCCGGCGACTGCGCAGACTTTTTCTTCCCAGTCGCGGTGCGGCTGCAGGTCGATATCGCCAAACAGCGCGTGATCGATACCGTCGGCCTTGGCCGCGCGCAGCATGGCGATGAATTGTTCCTCGTAGCTGGCCCAGCTGGCGTGATAGCGCTGCAGGCGCGCGCCCAGGCTGGCCGCCTGTGCTTCGAGCAGCTCGGGCGGCACGCCGTGCGAACGCGACTTGCGCCCGTCCTCATCCATGGCCGTGATCAGCAGCGGCACGCGGATGCCGGCGGCGCGCGCGCGCCACAGGGCCAGGCAGGAATCCTTGCCGCCGCTCCAGGAAATCAAGGCTAGCGTCATACGGTTTGCGCCGCGCGCAGCATGTCGATATGCTGGATGCCGTCTTCATCGTAGGGCGCGCTGACGGTGACGAAACCGAACGACTGGTAAAAGCGCTCCAGGTACTGCTGCGCACCGATGCGGATCGCATGGCCGGCATGCAGGCGCACGGCGCGCGCGATCCCTTCCGCCAGCAGCAGCTTGCCGGCGCCGCTGGTGCGCGCCTCGGGCGCCGTCAGCACGCGGCCCAGCGACATCTCGACATACTTGGCGCCCGGCGCCAGCACGCGCAGGTAGGCCGCCAGTTGCCGCTGGCCATTGACCTCGTGCCAGCCCAGCAGATGCATGGCGGCCTGGTCATGGCCGTCCAGGTCAGCATACAGGCACTGCTGTTCCAGCACGAACACGCGCTGGCGCAGCGCCAGCACCGCATACAGGGAGTGGGGGCCGAGTTCGTCGAAGGTTTGCCATTGCCAGGTGATCATCGCTAGTCCAGGTTGTCGGGGAAAGAGCGCCATTTTAAAGCGGCAGACGAAAAAAAACCGCGCTGCCTTTCGGGCAGCGTGGCTTTTGATGTGTAAACCTCTGGCTTACCGCGCCTGACAGAAGCGTAGCGAGCGGCAGTGATTTGTGGCCGAGAAGCGCAACCGTGCTGGAGCACGGTGAGCATCGCCGGCCGCAAAGCGCGACGCGCAGTAGCTTATGTCAGGTGCCATCACACGATCGTCAGGGTGACGTCAATATTGCCGCGGGTGGCGTTCGAGTACGGGCACACGATATGGGCGGCGGCGACCAGCGCTTCGGCGGCGGCGCGTTCCACGCCCGGCAGCGAGATTTTCAGTTCCACTTCGATGCCGAAGCCGGTTTCGATGGCGCCGATACCGACCGTGCCGGTGATCGACAGGTCCGCTGGCAGGGCGATCTTGTCGCGGCCGGCGACGAATTTCATGGCGCCGATAAAGCAGGCCGAGTAGCCGGCGGCGAACAGTTGTTCCGGGTTGGTGCCGACGGCGCCATTGCCGCCCAGTTCTTTCGGCGTGGTCAGTTTCACGTCGAGCACGTTATCGGACGATACGGCGCGGCCTTCGCGGCCTCCGGTGGCGGTAGCTTGGGCGCGGTACAGGACTTGTTGAATCGACATGGTAGTGCTCCTTGAATTAAATAGTTAACGACTAAATAGTGTGCTACTTTTTTGTTGGGTAATTACCCGGGAAGCCCATCTGAATCATCTGCAATGCGGCGTCCATGTACACAATATATATCGCGTGCTATTTAATTGCAAGCTATTTTATTTCATGATTTTTACCGGACTGCAGCGGGCCGCGTGAACTTGGCCCTGCGGCACCTGTCCAAGCGGTAAAGCGCGATGAAAGGAGGGCCATATGACCGAGCCATTATTGGCGCGCAAATTGTGCCGCGAGGCGCGGCCCATCGCTGGCGCTGCGGATCTTGATGCGCTCATCGGGCTGTGCGGCAGCGCGCGCTATGTGCTGCTGGGCGAAGCGACCCATGGCACGCGCGAGTTCTATCGCCTGCGTGCCGAAATCAGCCGGCGCCTGATCACCGAACAGGGCTTCGACGCCATCGCCGTCGAGGCCGACTGGCCGGACGCCTTGCAGGCCAGCCGCTATGTCCAGCATGCCGGCAGCGACCGTACCGCCGACCATGCGCTGTCCGGTTTCGAGCGCTTTCCGCAATGGATGTGGCGCAATGTCGAAATGATCGCCTTGCTCGACTGGCTGCGCGCGCATAACGGGCGCAACGAACAGCCCCCGGTCGGCTTTTACGGCATCGACCTGTACAGCCTGCGCAAGTCGATCTACGCCGTCATCGACTACCTGGAAACGGCCGACCCGGTCGCCGCACGGCGCGCCCGCGCCCGCTATGCCTGCTTTGACCATATCGCGGTCGATACGCAGCAATATGGCGTTGCCACCTCGCTGGGCATGCAGCACGATTGCGAACAGCAGGTGATACGCCAGCTTGCCGAACTGAGCCAGCTTGCTGCGGGCCATGTGCGCGAGAGCGGTGACGGCTTGGTGCCCGACGACCTGTTTTACGCCCAGCAAAATGCGCGCGTGGTGCAAAACGCCGAAAGCTATTACCGCGTGATGTTCAGCAGCCGCGACCAGTCGTGGAACCAGCGCGACAGCCATATGGCCGATACGCTGGAACAGCTGCAGGCGCACCTGAGCGCCAAGCTCCAGCGCCCGGCCCGCATCGTGGTGTGGGCGCACAATTCCCACCTCGGCGACGCCCGCCATACCGAAATGGGCTGGGACGGCCAGTTGAACGTGGGCCAGCTGATGCGCGAGCGCTGCGGCGAGGAGCAGGTCTTCATCCTCGGCTTTACCACCCACAGCGGCACGGTCAGCGCGGCCAGCGCGTGGGACGCGCCGGTCAAGCTCAAGACGGTGTTGCCGGCGCCGCCCGACAGCATCGAAGGCCTGCTGCACGAAGTGGCCGTCATGCTGCGCAGCAATTGTCTGCTGCTGCCATTGCGCGCACGCCACAGTGCGCTGGCCGAGCTGGGCACGCCGCTGCTCGAGCGCGCCATTGGCGTCATCTACCGGCCCCAAACCGAGCGGCTCAGCCATTATTTCCAGGCCCACCCGGCCCGCCAGTTCGACGCCATCGTGCACGTCGACCAGTCCAGCGCGCTGCAGCCGCTCGAGTATTCAGTACGCTGGCGCCCGGGCGAGGTTGAGGAAGCCTATCCGTCAGGGCTGTGACGGCTGATCGAGCCGCAGTATCTCTACCCCCATCGCCGGCAAGCTGACGCTGCCCTGATGCGTGGCGCCATCGAGCGCGCTGACATAAGCGCGCGGCGCCAAAGCTACCACCTGCGCCTGCTTGCCGAGGTTGAGCACGAACAGCAGCTTGCCGGCCGGGCCGCCGCGCACCGACAGTTCCACGCCGGGCGGCAGGTCGGGTGTGTGGTCGATATCGAGTTCCGCCACGATCTTGCGCAGCAGCATGGCATACGCCTGGTCGTCCAGCACCGTGCCCAGGTAATAGGCGGCGCCCTGGCCGTGGCTGTTTTTCGTCACCGCCGCGCGGCCGGCGAAATAGTCGCTGGCGTAGGTCGCCACCGTGTGCGCGGTGGTCGGCGTCAGCAGGTCGCACCACTGGCCGCAGGCAAATTCGCCATCGGCGCCGAAATCGATGCGCTGCGCGTCGCGCCCGACCGGATCGTATTCGTCGACTTCGACCCCGGCCAGTGTACTCAGCAGGCCAGGCAGGCGCTCGCTCTGGCAGACGTTCTGCATGGTCTTCACGCCGCTGCGGGTGGTGAGTATCACCGTGCCGCCGGCGGCGGCGAAGCGCTGCAGCTTGTCGGCAATGCCTGGCTCCATCAGGAACAGATACGGCGCCACCACCAGGCGGTAGCCGTCGATGTCGGCGCGCCAGTTGATCACATCGGTGCCGACGCCCAGCCGCACAAAACCGCGATGCAGACGCTTGAAGTTGGCCAGGTAGTCAAAACCGTCCGACTGCGGCTGGATGCGTAGCGCGTTGAGCTGTTCGTGCGAGAACAGCAGCGCCACGTCGTTCCTGATGCTGCTGCCGTCGAGCAGCGGCGCCAGCTTTGCTACTTCGCGGCTGAAGCCGGTGAATTCCTCAAAGCGGCGGCCCGGCTGGCCGTGGTGGTCGTGCAGGCCGTGCCAGAACTGTTCCGCGCCCACGCGCGCCGTGCGCCAGCGGAAATGCACGATGGTGTCGGCGCCGCGGGCGATGCTTTGCCAGGCGTGCGCGCGTATCATGCCCGGCTGCGGCGTGCGCGACATCGGATGCCAGCAGCCGGGCGTGCCGCTCAGTTGCTCCATCACCCAGAAGTTGGCGCGTTTCACGCCGCGCGTCAGGTCCAGGGTCAGCGCGCCGTGGTAGATGTTCGCCTTGGCGTCACTGTTCAGGTCGGTGCTCGGGTAATAGTCGACCGAGACGAAATCCATGCTGTCGAACAGGTCGTAATAATCGTTGATGACCGGATAGCCCCACAGATTGTGGGTCACGAACTGGTTCGGGCAGTTGGCGCGTATCAGTCCCGCCTGGAAGCGGTTGAAGTCGGCCACCGAGTCGGAGCAGAAACGCTGGAAGTCGAGCTGGTATGACGGGTTCAGGTGCGGCGAGCCGCCCAGCGGCGTCATGACCTGCGACCAGGCGCTGTATTCGCCGCTCCACACCACCGTGCCCCAGGCCGCGTTCAGGGTGGCCAGGTCGCCATAGCGCTGCTGCAGCCAGCGGCGGAAGTCCTGCGTGGCGCCGTCGCTATGGCTTTCATGGCCGATCATTTCATTGTCGGTCTGCCAGCCGATCACGTTCGGATGCCGGCCGTAGTGCCGTGTCAGGCGCTCGACGATCAGCTCGGTATGACGGCGCAGCGAAGGGCTGTTGTAGCAGCGGTGCAGGCGCACGCCCGGATACATGGGCTGGCGCTGGGCGTTCAGCGGCAGCACGTCCGGGCATTTTTCCACCAGCCAGTTCGGCGGCGTGGCCGTCGGCGTGCCGAGCACCACCTGCACGCCGTGACGGCCCAGGGTCTCGATGGCCTGATCCAGCCAGGCGAAATCGTATTGTCCTTCCACCGGTTCCAGCCGCGACCAAGCAAACTCGGCCAGCCGCGCCAGGGTGATGCCGGCCGCCTGCATGCGGCGCGCATCGTCTTCCCATACGGCCACGTCCCAATGTTCGGGGTAATAATCGACACCAATTTTCATCTTGTTTTCCTTCAAGGTTGTTAGTTGGAATTAACCTTTTGTCGCGCCGAACGTCAGGCCAGCGACAAAATGTTTTTGCATCGCAAAGAAGATCAGCACCGAGGGCAGGGCCGCCAGCAGCGAGCCGGCCGAGACCAGGTTCCAGGAGGTGGTCCATTGGCCCTTCAGGCCGGCCACGCCCACCGTCAGCGGCGCGGCCGCGTCGCCCTGGGTCAGGCACAGGGCCCAGAAGTAATCGTTCCAGACAAAGGTGAACACCAGCACCGCCAGCGCCGCCAGCGCGGGGCGGATCAAGGGCAGCACCACCTTGTGGAACAGCTGCCATTCGGTGGCGCCTTCGACCCGCGCCGCTTCGATCAGTTCATACGGCAGCTCCTTGATGAAGTTGCGCAGGAACAGGGTGCAAAAGCCCGTCTGGAACGACAGGTGAAACAGGATCAGGCCGCTGACGCTGTTGAACAGGCCCAGCTGCAAGGTCAGTTCGCGCACCGGGATCATCAGGATCTGGATCGGCACGAAGTTGCCCGCCACAAAGGTCGCCAGCACCAGGGTGTTGCCGCGAAACGGGTAGGTGGCCAGCGCAAAGCCGGCCATCGCCGACAGCACGATGGCGCCCAGCACCGACGGGAAGGTGATCAGGCAGCTGTTCCAGGCGTAGTGCAGCATCGGCGAATCGAGCAGCACGGTGCGGTAGTTGTCCCAGGCGCCGAACTCGCGCGGCCAGCCCCAGTAATTGCCCTGCACCAGCTCGGCCGAAGTGCGCACCGAGGTCAGCATTACGGCCAGCAGGGGCAGCAGCCAGATCAGCAGGGCCACCGGCAGGGAGAGCTTGTACAGCAGGCGGTTGCCTGGTTTCCATTGAGTAATGGGCATCGGATACATGGTTTTCCCTTCTCAGTGTTCGGCGCGCAGCAAACGGCGCAATTGGTAGACGATGAAGACCAGCATGCACAGGAACAGCACCACCGCGATGGCGGCCGAATAGCCGAAACGGAAGTATTTGATCGCCTGGTCGTACATGAAATAGGCCAGCACGGTCGAGCTGTCGTACGGCCCGCCGCCCGTCATCACGGCGATCAGGTCGAAGCTGCGCAGGGCGCCCACCACCGTCAGGGTGACGGCCATGAACGAGACAGAATTGAGCTGCGGCAGCACGACATGGCGCAGCAGCTGCCAGCCTTTCGCCCCTTCGAGCCGGCCCGCCTCGATGATTTCCGGGTTCAGGCTGGTCAGCCCGGTCAGGAACAGGATCATGCAGAACGGTACTTGCGGCCACAGCGCGGCGGCGATGATGCCGAAGGTGGCCATCGACTCCTCGCCCAGCACCGGGATGCCATGGCCGATGATTACTTTCAGCAGGCCGAAGGCGGGGTCGTAGAACCAGCTGAAGACCAGGCCGATGACCACGCCGGAGACGACGAAGGGCGCGAAAAACAGCGATTTCACCAGGCGGATGCCGCGCACCGCCTGGTTCAGATACAGCGCGAACAGCAGGCCGACCGGCGGCGCCAGCAGGAACAGCACCAGCCACAGCACATTGTTTTTCAGGGCCGTATAAAAGGTTTCGGAGGCGGCCAGTTCACGGTAGTTGGCCAGGCCGACAAAGGTGCGCGCGCCGACGCCGTCCCAGTCGTAAAAGCTGAGCACGATGCTGCTCAGGATGGGGTAGATCACATACACGGCGAACATGGTGCAGGCCGGCAGCAGGAACCACAGGGCGGCACGCCGCCGGCGCCGCGCCAGCGGAGCATTGAAGGTTGCGGACATAGATGCTTTCGGAAAGGCGCGCCGCCAACTGGCCGGCGCGCCATGACAAGGTCTTTATTTGCGATAGATGCGCTTGCGGGCCGCTTCCATGCGCGCCAGGATGTCGTTCAGCTTGGACGGGTCGCTGATAAAGCGCTGCATGCCCTTCATGCCCTCGTCGGCCATTTCCTTGTTCATGTCGCGGTCATAGAACTGGGCGATGCCGCCCGGGCTGCTGGTCAGGATCGCCAGGCCGGTTTTCGCGATCGGGTCGTCGGGAAGCGCCGCCTGGTTGTTGGCCGGCAGCGAGCCGAAGGTCTGCGCCAGGCGCGCGTTGACCTCGGGCGTGCTGACAAAGGCCAGGAAGCGGCGCGCATCGGCCTTGTTCTTGGCCCGCGCCGGGATATTGAGCGAGTCGGTCGAACCGTCTTCGGCCAGCGCCACCTTCGGGTCGATCACGGGGAAACGGAAGTAGCCGGTCTGGGCGCGGGTGGGCTCGGGCAGGCCGCCGGAAATGAAGGTACCCATCAGCATCATCGCCGCCTTGCCCTGGGTCAGCAGGGGCTGGGCCGAGTCGAGGCTGTACGACAGCGGCGCCTCGATAAAGTATTTGTTGTCGATCAAGATCTGCCACGCCTCATAGACTTTTTTCACGCGCGCATCGGTGTAGGCGACGTCGCCATTCATCAGCTGCATGTGGAAGGCGTGGCCGTTCAGGCGCAGGTTCAAATAATCGAACCAGACTGCCAGGGTCCAGGAGTCGCGCCCGCCGACGCTGATCGGCGCGATGCCGGCCGCCTTGAGTTTCTTGCAGGCCTCCAGAAATTCGGTCCAGGTGGCCGGCTCGCCCTTGATGCCCACCTTGGCGAACAGGTCCTTGCGGTAGAACACGCCCCAGGAAAAATAATCGGTCGGCAGCGAGTACTTCTTGCCATTGAAACTGGCCGCGTCGGCCAGCGCCGCATACGATTTGTCCCAGCCATTTTTCTGCCAGTCGGCCGACAAATCTTCCAGCAGGCCGCGCTGGGCGTAATAGCGGATGCGCTCGCCCTCGTGCCACTTGATGATGTCGGGCGCCTCGCTGGTCAGCCAGCCCGGCAGCTGTACCTTATAGGCTTCCTCCTCGATAAAGGCGGCTTTGACCTTGACGTCCGGGTTGGCCTTTTGAAAGGCGGCGATGGTCTGGTCCCAGAAGGCGCGCTGGTTGGCGCCCTTGAAGGCCAGGTTGACGGCGATTTCGCCGGCCTGGGCGGCGCCACCGAATAACAAGGCGGCGCACAGGGCGGACAGGCGCAGCGGGTTCAGCATGGTTTTCATTGTGTCTCCTGATTATAGTTTTTGAGGTGGGGTACGGCCATGCCGTCGGCGCCGAATACATGGCAGCAATCGGCATCGATCTGCAGGCTGACGGTGGCGCCGGCGCGCACCGGCGTATCGCCCTGCACCTTGGCCAGCAGGGTGTGCCGGCCATCGGCCTGCAAGTGCAGATAACTCTGTTCGCCCAGGCGTTCGGTCAGGGTGACCAGGCGCGTCAGGCAGTTCGGTGCTGCCGCGTCGTCGCAGGGCAGGAAGTGCTCTGGGCGCACGCCCAGGGTCACCGCATCGCCGACGCTCAGGCCACCGCCATCGACATGGGCCAGCACCAGCGCGGCGGGACCATTGCCCTCCACCCGTAGCTGCACGCCTTGCGCATCGATCGTGTCGACCGTAGCGGCCAGGAAATTCATGCGCGGCGAGCCGATAAAGCCGGCCACGAACAGGCTGTTGGGGCGGTGGTACAGCTCCAGCGGCGCGCCCACCTGGGCCACGCTGCCCTGCTGCGCGTCGGCGCCGGTGCGCAGCAGCACGATCTTGTCGGCCAGGGTCATCGCCTCGATCTGGTCGTGCGTCACGTAGACGGTGCTCGATTTGGCGAAGCGCTGGTGCACATGGGCGATCTCGACGCGGGTCTGGCCGCGCAGGGTGGCGTCGAGGTTCGACAGCGGTTCGTCGAACAGGAACACGCCCGGCTCACGCACGATGGCGCGGCCGATCGCCACGCGCTGGCGCTGGCCGCCGGACAGGGCGCGCGGCTTGCGCTCGAGCAGCGGTTCGAGCTGCAGCACCTTGGCCGCATCGGCCACGCGGCTCCGCACTTCAGCCTTGTCGACCTTGGCCAGGGTCAGGCCAAAACCGATGTTTTCAGCCACCGTCATGTGCGGGAACAGGGCGTAGCTCTGGAACACCATCGCCACGCCGCGCTCGGCCGGCGGCACCGCGTTGACGATCTTGCTACCGATGGAAATGTCGCCGCCGCTGGGGTCTTCCAGGCCGGCGATGATGCGCAGCAGGGTCGACTTGCCGCAGCCCGAGGGGCCCAGAAAAACGCAGAATTCATGTTCGCCGATCTCGAGATCGACGTTGCGCAGTACCGGTGCGTGCGCACCGTATGCCTTGGAAATGCCCCGCAGGGTAATCGCTGCCACTGTGTCTCCTCAAATTGATTTAACGTTAAATCAAATTCACTCGAAAAACGGCCCGAAGGCCGACACGAAACGGTGAATATTTATTTTTGTGCCTGAACATTAACACCGTGCGGTACCATTGGCAACAAATTTATTGTCGTGTGCAACAACGCCGGCGGTGCCATGCCGCGGCCAGATAAGGATCGATATGAGCAAGCGCCGGGGCCAGATGTTGACCATCAAGGATGTCGCCGAACTGGCTGGCGTGACGCCGATGACGGTGTCGAATGTGTTGCGCGGCAAAGGCAGGGTTGGCGAAAAAACGCGTGAAAAAGTCATGCAGGTGGTCGACGCCAACGGCTACCGGCCCAACCTGACGGCGCGCGCGCTGGTCGAGCGGCGCGCGCCCACCCTGGCGCTGCTCCTGGGCTGCATCACCAATCCGTTTTATCCGGAATTTACCTTGCAGGCCACGCATGCGGCGCGCCGCCACGGCCGCTATCTGCTGGTCTGCAATACCGATTACGAAGAAGACGGCGGCGCGCGTTTTCTTGGGGAAGTGGCCGGCTCGCTGTCGGACGGCATCCTGGTGGCCAACAATGGCGACCTGCGCATCGACGAGCTGCTGGCGATCCAGGCTGGCGGCACGCCGGTGGTGGTCGCCGTGTGGGAGTTTCCCGATGCGCCGCCGCCGATCCCGTGCGTGGCTTTCGATTCGCGCATGGCCGGACGCCTGGCCACCGAACATTTGCTGGAACTGGGCCATCGCCGCATCGGCGCGATTATCGCCAGCGAAAAGGGCGGCATCCACAATGGCCGCTACGACGGCTACCGCGAGGCCTTGCAGAGCGCGCAGCTGCGCCCGGTACAGGCGAACGTGCGCTTTTGTAGCGACGCCTACCAGAGTGGCTACGACGCCGCGCTGGCGCTGCTGGGGCAGCGGCCGAATTTGACGGCGCTGTTCGTGTCGAACGATTTGCCGGCGCTTGGCGTATTGAACGCGGTGGCGGCGCTGGGCCTGCGCGTGCCGGAAGATATTTCGGTGGTCAGCATCACCGATATCGAACTGGCCAGCCAGACCCGCCCGGCGCTGACGACGGTGGCGATTCCGTCGGCCGAAATGGCCGAGCAGGGCATCGATCTGCTGCTGAAACTGATAGAGCAGGCGCCCGATGCGCCGCAGGTGATCCGCAGCCGCGATCCGGTGCTGGTCACGCGCGCGTCGACGGCGCCACCCCGGGCATCAACTGACAGGTAAAACCACGCTTTCGTCGGCGCTGCATGCCTTTCGTCGCATCGCCGCCACGGGTGCGCGGACCGATTGATATTCTTGGCTCACTTCAACGCCCCCAGGACACCATCATGACCAGCTTCTTCTTCATCTTCCGCCTTGCGCTGGCGAGCCTCGCCGCCTATGCCCTGATCGCCTCGATCGTGCTCAATGGCCTGCTGCCGCATGGTGCCCACTTTGAAGGTTTCGTGGTTGGCACGGCCAGCCTGCTGGGCGCCTTTGCCGCCCTGAATGCGTTTTCGCATGTGCGCCGCGTGCGCCTGATCGCCGGCCAGGTCAATGGCGCCACCCTGTCCTGCCGCCAGCGGCGCCAGATCGAAGTACCGTTCGAGGCCGGCGAAACGTTCGACCTGATCGACGCGGCGATTCGCGAACTGCCGGGCAGCGAGATGCAGGAAAGCGCGCGCGACAGCCTGCAGGTGCAGGCCCGCGTGCGCCGTCCGGCACCGTACACCAACACCGGTTCGCCGCGCTGGCATCTGCTCAATTTTCTCGAGCCGCGGCCGAACCAGATCCTGGCCACCGTCACGCCGAACGGCGAAGCGGGCAGCGTGACCCTGATCTGCGAGCCGGCCCGCACGGCCTGGACCGACTGGTTCCTGGCCGACCATGGCACCAACCTGGAAAACGCGGAAGCGGTGACGCGGGCGATCACGCGCCGGGTGGCGCAGCGCCGCCGCGGCGAGCAGGCCGAGGCGCGCCAGACGGTGACGGAAAAGGAACTGACGGTGGCCAAACTGAGCCTGCTGCACGCCCAGGTCGAGCCGCATTTTCTGTACAACACGCTGGCCAGCGCCCAGCTGCTGACGCGCTCCGACCCGGCGCGCGCCGACGAGATGCTGGGCAATCTGATCGAATACCTGCGCCACTCCCTGCCGCGCACCGAGAACGCCATGTCGACCATCGGCATCGAGCTGGAGAGGGCGCGCGCCTATCTCGATATTTTGAAAATCCGCATGGGCAGCCGGCTCAATTTGCAGATCGAAGTGCCGCAATACCTGAAGCAGGTGGAGCTGCCGCCGATGATGTTGCAGACCCTGGTGGAAAACGCCATCAAGCACGGGCTGGAGCCGAAAAGCGGCGGCGGCACCGTGTGGATACTGGCGCGCGCCGGCGAGGGCACGGTGGCCATCACGGTGGCCGACGACGGCCAGGGCTTCAGCGACCATGGCGGCGGCACCGGCATCGGCCTGCGCAATGTGCGCGAACGGCTGCGCCTGACGTATGGCGACGCGGCCCTGTTCAGCATCGTGTCGAATTTCCCCGGTGGCGTGGCCGCCACCATCACCGTGCCGGACAGCTCGGCAAGAGGAGCGGCATATGCCTGACGCATTTGGCAAACCCGTGACCTGTGTCGTCGCCGAAGACGAAACCCTGCTGCGCGAAGCGCTGCTGACCCTGCTGTCCGAAGTGTGGCCCGAGCTGCGCGTGGTGGCCGCCTGCGACGACGGCGGCACGGCGCTCGAAGCGATCGCCACCTTCCAGCCCGACGTGGCGTTTCTCGACATCCGCATGCCGGGCTTGAGTGGCCTGGAAGTGGCGGCCGGCGCGCTGGACGCCAGCCCCGGCACGCAAGTGGTGTTCATCACCGCCTACGACCAGTATGCGATCGCCGCCTTTGACAAGGGCGCCGTCGATTATCTGCTGAAACCGGTGGCGCGGCCGCGCCTGCAGGCTTGCCGCGAGCGTATCGAGGCGCGCGCCGTGAAAGGAGTGGCGCCGGATGCCACGCTGGCGGCGCTGTTGCAGCAGTTGACGGGCGCCCTGCCATCGGTGGCCAAGGCGCCGCCGCTGGTATGGCTGACGGCCAGCAGCGGCAAGGACACCAAATTGATCATGGTCGACGATATCGCCTATTTCCAGTCCGACACCAAATACACGGCGGTGATGACGGCGGACGGCGAATCGCTGCTGCGCAAACCGATACGCGAACTGCTCGACACGCTCGACCCGGCCGTCTTCAAGCAGATCCACCGCTCGACCATCGTCAACATGAAGGCGGTGGCGTCGGTGTCGCGCGACGAGATGGGGCGCGGCGTATTGCGCCTGAAAACGCGGCCGGAAACGCTGGTGGTGAGCCAGCCGTTCATGAGCTTGTTTCGAAATATGTGACCCCGTTAAAGCCGGGGTCAGACCCTCAATGCCGCTAACGCAAAGGTCATTGCCAACAGTGACGGGGGTCTGACCCCAGATTTACTCCGCCGTCTCGAACCCTTCGAGCACATTCACCACATTGATGCCCAGCTCCTTCACCGCATACCCGCCTTCGAGGATAAACGCGGTCGGCAGGTTCAGATAGGCCAGCCGTTCGCCCAGGCGCAGGTAATCGCCGCTTTGCAGGGTGAAGCGCGACAGCGGGTCGCCGGCATAGGTGTCCACGCCCAGGGACACCACCAGCGCGTCGGGGGCGTACATATTGATGCGCAGACAGGCCGTTTCCAGCGTGGTGAACCACTGCGTGGTGGGGCAGCCGGCCGGCAGCGGCAGGTTGACGTTGTAGCCGAGGCCCGCATCGATTCCGGTCTCGTCGGCGTGGCCGAGATAAAACGGATATTCCTGGCGCGGGTCGGCGTGCAGGGAGACGAACAGCACGTCGTTGCGCGCATAGAAAATGCTCTGGGTGCCGTTGCCGTGGTGGTAATCGAGGTCGAGGATGGCGACCCGGCGCGCGCCGTCGTCGAGCAGGTGCTGCGCCGCCAGCGCGGCGTTGTTCAGGAAACAGTAGCCGCCAAAAAAATCGGCGCCGGCATGGTGGCCCGGCGGGCGCGTCAGGGCAAACGTGGCCCGTTCGCCCAGGCGCAGCGCATGGGCCGCGTTGACGGCGCAGTCGGCGCCGGTCTTGGCGGCGGTCCAGGTGCCGCTGGTGAGCGGCGTGCCGTTGTCCATCGAATACAGGCCCAGCTTGGCCGTGAAGTTGTCGGGTTCGATATCGCTGCGCAAGGTGCGCACCGGCCAGACCGACGGCACGGCGTCGCGGTTGGCGTTGTCCGGGTCGAGCGCCAGCCAGTCGTGCCAGGCGTGGCGCAAAAAATGCAGGTAGCGCGGCGTGTGGATGCGTTCGAGCGAGGTCAGCGGCACGCCGTGTGGCGTGACGATGCGGCCCAGGTTGCGCCGCCCCAGTTCGGCCACCACCATGTCGGCCCGTTCCGGCACTTCGAAGCAGGGCACCAGTTCGCCGCGGAACATTTCGTAGCGGGCCCGATGCTGGCTGTGCAGTTCATTATAGAAGGTCAGCATCGGGCGCTTTGCAGGAGGTTAAGGAATCAGGAGTGCGGACACAGGGTGCTGGCGCGGTAGGACGCCACGTAGTCGTCGAAGCTGGCCTGTGGCGCCGCTTCCATGGCGCGCTGTTCGGCCAGCGAATCAAACGCCAGCTGGTCGAAGTATGCGCTCTGTTCGGCCGTTGGCGGCTGCTCGCGGAAAAACGCCGCATGGCGTTCGCTTTGTTGCAGGCCGAAGGCGGCAAACGAGCCGCCGTTGGCGCGCAGTTCGCGCAGCACGCGCGCCGACGGCGTGGCGTCCGGATCCAGCAGTTTCGCCGCTTGCGCCGCCAGGCTGTCGGCGTGTTCGGTGCCGCCATGGCGTGCGTCGAGCAAGGCGGCCACCGGTGCGATGCGCGCCAGCAGTTCCTGGCCCCAGGCTTGCAGGCCGATTTCCTCGCCGTCGCGGCGCAGGGTCAAACCGGGCTTGCGGCCTTCCTTGACGGTGCGCGCAAAGTTGGCGGTGTAGCAGGCGCTCTGTTCGCTTGAAATCGGTGCGCTCTCGTCGAGCGCGCAGAACAGCAGAAAGGCGTCGAGGAAGCGGCCGGTCGGCAGGCTGATGCCGACCGGTTCGAACGGGTCGACATCCATGCAGCGCACTTCGATATATTGCACGCCGCGCAGGCACAGCGCCTGGATCGGGCGCTCGCCGGTGCGGATCACGCGCTTGGGGCGAATGGTCGAATAGTATTCGTTTTCGATCTGCAGCACGTTGGTCGACAGCTGTATCCATTCGCCGTCCTTCCTGGTGCCCAGTGCTTCATAGGGCGCATACGGATCGTTGACGGCGTGGGTCAGCGCGTTGACGTAGTCGTCGAGGCTGTTTTCATGCGGACGCAGGCCCGACTGGGCGTCGTTCTGGTAGCCCAGGTCGCTCATGCGCAGGCTGGTGGCGTACGGCAAATACAGTGTGTCGTCGGACAAGGTATCGAGCTTGTGCGGGCGGCCGCGCAAGAAGCCGGACGCCAGCGCCGGCGAGGCACCGAACAGATACATCAGCAGCCAGCTGTAGCGGCGGAAATTGCGGATCGTCGCCAGATAGCTTTCCGATTGCACGTCTTTTGCCGATGCGTTGTTGCTTGACTCATGTTTGGCCAGCAACTGCCACAGGCCTTCGTCCAGCGAATAATTGTAGTGGATGCCGGCGATGCATTGCATGGCCTTGCCATAGCGCAGCGCCAGGCCGCGCCGGTAGACATGCTTGAGCATGCCCATGTTCGAGCTGCCGTAGTTGGCGATCGCTATATGGTCTTCGTCGGGCAGCTGGCCCGGCATCGACTGGCTCCACAGCAGTTCGTCGCCCAGGCGGCTGTAGGCATGGCGGTGCACGGTGTCGAGTTGTTTGAGCGTGACGGCGATGTCGGCTTCGGCCGGGGTGATGAATTCGAGCAGCGCTTCGGCGTAGTCGGTGGTGATTTCAGGGTGGGTCAGCGCCGAACCCAGGGCAGCGGGATGGGGCGTGGAAGCCAGATGGCCGGCGTGGTCGACGCGCAGGGTTTCACGTTCGATGCCGCGCAATCCGCCCAGCAGCGCGCGGTTGGCATCTTCGGTCAGCAATGCCAGGCGGCGAGTCAACAGGTTGGGCAATTTGAGCTTCCTTTCTTGTACAGCAAATAAAAATGTGGTGCTGAGATTAACCGAAAATGCGCAACTGCGTCGGCGGCCTCCCAAAAAGCGCCGCGCCGCCCGCTTGGCTCCCGGGGAAACAGGTGCGGGCGGGCTCAGGAATCGCTTGATATTTTAACAAACTGGGCGCTCAACGGCGCGTCGCGCGGTCAAGCGGGTGACAAGGTGTGGAAAATATGTCAGCCGTGGCGGGCGCCGGAGACGCGCTCGATATCGGCCAGGTCGCGCCAGCTTTGCGACTGGTTGAAGCCGGCGTTGCTCAGTAGCTGGCGCACCGAGGCGGCCTGGTCGTAGCCATGCTCCATCAGCAGCCAGGCCTTGGGCGCCAGGTGGCGCGCGGCGCCGGCGACGATGGTGCGCAGCGCCGACAGGCCGTCGGCATGGTCGGTCAGGGCGCCGGAAGGCTCGAAACGCAAATCGCCTTCGGCCAGGTGGCGGTCGCCGCTGGCGATATACGGCGGATTGGAAACGATCAAATCGAATTTTTCGGTGCCCAGCGCGCTGAACCAGTCGCTGGCCATGAAGGTGATATTGACGCCGTTGGCGCTGGCGTTGCGGCGCGCCACGGCCAGCGCCGCGCTGCTGACGTCCAGCGCTGTCACCACCGCGTCGGGCCGGGTATGGGCCAGCGCGACGGCGATGGCGCCGCTGCCGGTGCCCATGTCGAGCACGCGCCCGCCCGGCGGCAAGCGGTCCAGCGCCAGTTCCACCAGCACTTCGGTGTCGGGGCGCGGTATCAGCACGGCGTCGCTGACGGCAAACGGCAGGCCGAAAAATTCGCGCTGGCCGACGATATACGCCACCGGTTCGCCGCGCAAACGGCGTTCCATCAAGTTTGACAAGCGCTGCGCCTCATCGCCGGTCAGCACGCGTTCGGACTGCGTGATCAGGCCCACGCGCGACAGGCCCAGCGCGTGGCTGAGCAGGATGCGGTTATCGACCGCGTCGAGTAGCGGACGCTGCTGCAAGGCGCCGACGGTGCTGCCGGCGGGAATCAATGTTTCAGACATGGTGCTTTCGTTTATTTTTTGCGGCGCAGCAAGGTCCACAACAGGCCGAGCGCGAAGATGGCAAACCAGACGAACGCCCATTGCGGAATCGACAGGCCGACGAAGGCCTCGCCCGCATTTTCGCAGGCGCCGTACGATTCAAACATGAAAGGCATGGTTTGCGCCGTGAAAATCTTGTTCAGCACGGTTTCCACCGGATCGATGCCGCAGGAATAGCCCGGATTGGCCAGCACATACAAATGCTTGCCGGCCACGCCCAGACCGCCCAGCGACGCCAGCAGGCCGATCGCCGCGCCGATCGTCGGTGTTTTCGAGGCCGCGCCGATCAGGCAGCCAATCGCGATCGCGATGAACAGATAGCGCTGGATCACGCACAGCGGACAGGGCGCCATGTTCATCACATGCTGCAGATACATGGCCACGCCCAGCATGGCACAACACAGGGCGGCGATAAAGAGTAAGACAGTGCGTGAGTTTTTCATGGGCGACACGGTGAGGTGGATGGAATTTTAGCCATGCATTTTCGCACAGGCGGAAAAATTTATTGCTTAGCCGCTACTTAAACCCCGGGGTCAGACCCTCAATGCCGCCAACTCAGAGGCTTGCGCCGCCGGGCGAGGGGGTCTGACCCCAGCCTTCCGTTGCTAATCCCCCAGCGCCGCCAGCAATTCAGCCTGATGTTCCGCCGCCAGCGCATTGGTCAACTCCGTCAAATCCCCATCCATGATGAAATCGAGCTTGTACAAGGTCAGGTTGATGCGGTGATCCGTCATGCGCCCTTGCGGGAAGTTATAAGTACGGATGCGCTCGCTGCGGTCGCCCGAGCCGATCAGGCTCTTGCGGGTGGCCGCTTCTTTCGACTGCTGTTCGCGCAGCTGCACGTCCTTGATGCGCGCGGCCAGCACTTTCATGGCCTGCGCCTTGTTCTTGTGCTGGCTGCGGTCGTCCTGGCATTCGACCACGATACCGGTCGGCAAGTGGGTAATCCTCACGGCCGAGTCGGTCTTGTTGATGTGCTGGCCGCCGGCGCCCGAGGCGCGGTAGGTGTCGATGCGCAGGTCGGCCGGGTTGATATTGACATCTTCCACTTCGTCCGCTTCCGGCATCACGGCCACGGTGCAGGCCGAGGTGTGGATGCGGCCCTGCGTTTCGGTGGCCGGCACGCGCTGCACGCGGTGGCCGCCGGACTCGAATTTCAGCTTGGAATAGGCGCCATTGCCGACCAGGCGCACGATCACTTCGCGGTAGCCGCCCAGGTCGGAGTCCGAGGCCGACACCAGTTCCACCTGCCAGCGGTTGCGTTCGGCAAAGCGCGTGTACATGCGCAGCAGGTCGCCGGCGAACAGGGCCGACTCGTCGCCGCCGGTGCCGGCGCGAATTTCCAGGAAAATATTGCGCTCGTCGTTCGCGTCCTTCGGCAGCAGCATGGTCTGCAGCTCGCGTTCGAGCTGCGTCATGGTGGTTTTTGCCGCCTCGATTTCTTCCTGGGCGAATTCCTTCATGTCGGGGTCGGCCAGCATCTCCTGCGCCGTGACGATGTCGTTGCCCGCTTCCTGGTAGGAATGGTACAGCGCCACCAGCGGGCCCAGCTCGGCATGCTCGCGCGTCATCTTGCGGTAGCTGTCCATATTCGAGGTGGCGTCCTGGTGCATCAACAGTTCGTCGAGTTCAACCAGGCGGTTCGCCAGTTGATCGAGCTTGGACAGCATGGATGGTTTCATAGCAATTCGGGATAAAGGTGAACGAGTAGAAGGAGGAGCACGCACCGTGGGCGCGCCTGGAAAGCCGGGCCGGGAGACGGCCAGCGCTCTGCGCTAACGGCGCGGACGGAACAGTTTCGGCAGCAGGGTGGCCAGTTGCTTGCGCTCGTCGCCTTGCGCGCGGTGCAGGGCCTGTTGCGGGCCGTGCATGAACTTGGCGGTCAGGCCTTTCGACAGCGCTTCGAGCACGGCGTCGATATCGGCGCCCTTGGCCAGCATCTTGCGCGCGCGTTCGACTTCCATCTGGCGCAGGGTTTCGCTGCTTTCATGCAGATCCTGAATCACCGGCACCATGGCGCGGTCGTCGACCCAGGTCATGAACGATTGCACGCGCGTCTCGATGATGGCTTCGGCTTGCGCCACCGCCGCCTGGCGGCTTTCCAGGCCGGTCTGCACCACTTTGCCCAGGTCGTCGACGGTGTACAGGAACACGTCGTTCAGGCGGCCGACTTCCGTTTCGATATCGCGCGGCACGGCCAGGTCGACCATGAACATGGGCTTGTGGCGGCGCGCCTTGATGGCGCGCTCGACCAGGCCCAGGCCCAGCAATGGCAGGGACGATGCGGTGCACGAGATGACGATGTCGAACTGGTGCAGTTTTTCCGGCAGGTCGGCCAGGCGGATCGCCTTGCCGTTGAAACGGTGGGCCAGCGCCTCGCCCCGTTCCATGGTGCGGTTGGCGATCGTGATGCTGTTCGGATTCTGCGCCGCAAAGTGCGTGGCGCACAGCTCGATCATTTCGCCGGCGCCGATGAACAGCACGTTCTGTTCGGCGATCTTGTCGAAGATGCGCTGCGACAATCGCACGGCGGCCGCCGCCATCGACACGCTGTGGGCGCCGATCTCGGTGGTGCTGCGCACTTCCTTGGCGACCGAAAAACTGCGCTGGAACAACTGGTGCAGATAGGTGCCCAGGCCGCCCACTTCGTCGGCGGTGCGGATCGCGTCCTTGATCTGGCCCAGGATCTGCGTTTCGCCCAGCACCATCGAATCGAGTCCGGAGGCGACGCGGAAGGTGTGGCGCACGGCGTCGTGCTGCGGCAGCATGTACAGGTGCGGCCGCAGCTCGCTGTAGCTGAGCTTGTGATAATCGGCCAGGAAATGCGCGCCGGCGTCGAGCGGGTTCGGCACCCGGCTGGCCGCATACAGCTCGGTGCGGTTACAAGTCGACAGGATTGCCGCTTCGTCATTGTCACGCAAGTCGATGCGCTGGAACCAGGTGCGCGCCGCGACCACGGCCTGACCCAGATGCTCAGGCGAAAACGCCAGCTGTTCGCGGAGCGACACTGGTGCGGTGGTGTGATTGAGGCCGACGGCTAACAGTTGCATGTGAGGGCAGTGGGATGACTTATGCCGACATTATAGCGCTTTGTGCCCGCCGATTGAGCAGGCCCGCCGCGGCTCAGGCATTTGCCGGCTGGGCGTTCAGTTTTTCCAGGCGGTAACCGTAGCTGTAGACGGGCACCAGCCGGTAGCCGTGCTCGGGTTTCAGTTGCAGCTTGTTGCGCACGCGCGAAACGTGGGTATCCATGGTGCGCGACGGCAGGGCCGTTTCGCGTTGCCATACGGCTTCATGGATATAGGCGCGCGACAAAGGCCTGCCCAGGTTGCGGAAAAACAGCAGCGCCAGGGCAAATTCCTTGTGCGTCACGTCGAGCGGCTCGCCATCCATCAGCAGCCGGCCGGCGCGCGTTTCAAAGGTGTAATTGCCAAATTGCAGTTGCTCGGCGCTATTTTGGGTAGGATAGGCCATCCGCAGCAGGGCCTGGGCGCGCAACGCCAGTTCGCTGCGCCGCAGCGGTTTGACCAGGTAGTCGTCGGCGCCCGCCTTGATGCCGGCGACGATATCGTCTTCGCCCGAGCTGTTGGTCATAAACAACACCGGCGCCTTGGGCGCCAGTTTTTCGCGTGCACGGCGCAATACTTCGGCGCCATCGAGATCGCTGACCTGCCAGTCGAGGATCAGCATGTCGCAGCTGTCCTTGCGCAGTTGCCCCAGCATGTCCTTGGCGCTCTGGAATTCATGGCAAGCATGTCCCGCCGCAGTGAGCACCTGGCAGATCAGTTCTGCCTGGCTATGGTCGCTATCGAGTACGGCAATTCGCATATTTGGCTGGAATGTGTAACAACAAACAGACGGGCAGCGCTGCTTATCGTAATGTTAAGGAATGCTCTCATGAAATATAACAGAGATTGCAACTGTGTCCAGTGAAATCGAAAGGGCGCCCCTTTCCGCTACACTTGGGTTTGCCTTTACCGCGTGGAGAAACCGTATGCCAGACAATACCGTCACCGATTGGAATCTGATCCCGGGCACCCTGGCCGAAATCGAGCAGGCGCGCGAGCGCTGCCGCCGCCTGGTGGGCCGCCGCGCCCTGATGTCGGCCGGCACCTCGGCCATTCCGATCCCCGGCATCGACCTGATGTCGGACGTCGGCCTGCTGTCGATGCTGATCAACGATATCAACCATGAATTCGGCCTGACGCCGGAGCAGATCGAAAAACTCAACCCGCAGTTCAAGCTGATGGCCTATCGCGTGGCGATCGGCATGGGTGGCATGCTGGTAGGGAAATTGGTGACGCGCGAGCTGATCATCCACCTGCTCAAGCGCAGCGGCGTCAAGCTGGCCAGCAAGCAGGTGGCGCGCTTCGTGCCATTCGCCGGCCAGGCCGTGGCGGCCGCGCTCGGCTACGCCGTGTTCCGCCAGATCGGCAACCAGCACGTCAGCGCCTGCGCCGCAGTGGCGCAGGAACTGATTACTGTACGGCCGAGCTGATCGCATCATATAGGCATCAAGGTGTGCCTGATGGCCGTTGAAAAGGGGAGATTCTCGATCGCGGCCAGTTCGTCCTCGTATAGTTTCTTACATTCATCCGGCGTCAACTCGCCCGACGCCACCATCTGCATGACTTCCAGTCCCTGGTCGACATACGATGCGATGGCGCTGTGTCGCATTGCGCGCAACACGCCATTCAGATTGAAAATACGAATCGTCTCGTTTGCGCGTCTTGTCTCCACGGCCGTCAATCCTGCCCGCACCGCCACGCTGCCATCGCTGACAAACACGAAAAAATGCTCGGGGTCGTCCTCATCGGGTTTGATCAGGTCGACGGGATTATACGGCGGCAATTTATCCTTGTATGTGCCACAGTTCTCCACCCGATTGCAGGAGCCGAACAGGTTGGACCAAAGGAAGGTAGGCTTGATATCGCGTACCCTCTGGCGAAAATGCTCGATATGCCGCTTTTTACCACGAATGTTGCCTTCGCAATAGGCGCAGCGTTGATGTTGCATGTTGTCGAGTTTCTGCCAAATTTCTTTTCTGTCGTCGGCAGTGAGGTCATTCCAGTTATTCGCCCCATGCCGATACTTGGACAGGCAGGTTGGCGCCGGACCGCGTTCCAGCTTACGCATCGCCCGTCTCGCGCAGCGGCAATGTACGCTTGAACGCTTGCAGGCGAATCAGACGGTCGCAATCGAGCATCTTCGGATGGTCCGGCCCAAAATGCTCATGGAGTTCTTCCCGCAGTTGCCTGCCCTCTGGTTCTTCATGCAGATTCTGCTGAATCAGTGCCAGATAGCGGCTAAGTTGCCTTGCCGGCTCGACATCGGGCACCGGATCGATACCCATCACGTTGGCCAGCACATCCGAGCTGGCCACGCCCATGGTTTGCTGGTCGACGGAATTGACCACCATCCGTTTGCGCCCGCTGTCTTCGTCGCTTTCCCAATCGAGCCGGCGTATGCAGCTGGCGGCGATGCTGCTCAGCACTTGCGGGCTGTGGGTGGTGACGATGAACTGAATATTCGGAAAGGCCCGTTGCAAGTCGGGCAGCACGGTTTGCTGCCACTCGGGATGCAAGTGCATGTCGATTTCATCGATCATGACGATGCCATGCGTCAGCAAAGCCGCCTGGTCGCCATGGTGGGCATTGAGCTTGTAGCAGCGGTAGGCAATATCGCCGACCAGCGCCAGCATATTGCGGATGCCGTCGCTCAGCTGGTTCACCTTCAGCTTGCCCTGCTCCGCATGTTCGAGCACCAGCTCGTCGTGTTCCGCGCTGTATTCCAGCGCATGCCAGCCCGTATGGGCTTCCAGGATGGTGTCGATGGCCTGCTGCACCGCGCGGACCGGTGCGATCAGGTCGCTGGCAATAGCGGCATCGGGGCGCAGATTCTTTTCCAGATTGCGGATCTGTGCATCGCGCAGGGACTTGAAGACGCGCGTGTACCACTGGGCAAAATCGGTATAGCTTGACGAGGGCGCCAGGCAATCGCGATAAGCCCAGGTGCGCGATAGCGATGCCTGGTCCAGTTTTTCAGATTTGCCGGCCAGTTTTTTCTGGCTCCACAGGCGGCCAGTGCCGTAGTAGCCCAGCATGGGCAGATTGTCTTTCTCGACTTGGCCGTTGGCGAATATGCGTTCCTCCAGCATCTGCGCATGACCATATAGCATTACCTCATTAGAAAAAGCCAAATTCCTTGTTTTGGTGGCTTTTTTGACACTGTCGCGTAGACGCCTTCCATGCCAGTATAGATTTGTTCTATCTCTCTGATCTACAGGCGGCTCAATTGAGCCATCTGCATCTATTACACAAGGCAAGCGCCATTCCATCTGGTGCGCTGCAATTTTCTCGCGCAACACGTCGTCAATATTGATGCCGGTGGTATCGAGCGTCATGCTGCCCAGATCAAAACCGGCAATATACGGCCACAAGGCAATCTTGATCGCGTCGAGCAAGGACGATTTGCCTTGGCCATTGCGCGCCACGATTACCGTCAGTTGGCGATCGAAAGCAAGCTGCACATTTTCAAAGCAACGGAAATTCTGGATCGTGATCCGTTCGATTTTCAATGTTGGCTCCAGTGCGGCATGAATGAATGGCGTCGGCGACAACGCGAAAAGGGCTGACTCAGCGCCAACCCTTTGATTATAGAACTGTTTCTGGCGACAGCTTGCCGCCCGTTCTTACGCGTCCGGCAGCACCACGTTCACGTCGAGCACTTCCAGGTTGCCCTGGCGGTCGAGCGAGATCTTGATGTCTTCGGCGTTGACCTTGGTGTATTTGGAAATGACCTCGATCAATTCCTTGTGCAGGGCCGGCAGGAAGTCGGGGCCGTCGCGGCCGCTGCGTTCACGCGCGATGATGATCTGCAGGCGTTCCTTGGCCGCGCTGGCCGTTTTCGGTTTGGGGGGGAACAGGAAAGAAAGCAAGGCCATGTCACTTCGTCCCAAAAATGCGCTGGAGCAGACCAGGCTTTTCATAGTTGGTGAAGCGCAGCGGCACTTCTTCGCCGAGGAAGCGCGAGACCACGTCTTCGTAGGCTTGCGCCACGTCGGTGCCCTTGAAGTGGATCGCCGGGTTGCCCTGGTTCGAGGCGGCCAGTACCTGTTCCGATTCCGGAATGATGCCGACCAGCGGGATGCGCAGGATTTCCTGCACGTCCTGGTAGGACAGCATTTCTTCCGATTCCACCCGTTTCGGCGCGTAGCGGGTGATCAACAGGTGTTCCTTGACCGGCTCGGCGCCGGTCTGCGCGCGGCGCGACTTGGCTTGCAAAATGCCCAGGATGCGGTCCGAATCGCGTACCGATGACACTTCCGGATTGGTGACGATGATGGCTTCGTCGGCGAATGTCAGCGCCATCAGCGCGCCATGTTCGATGCCGGCCGGCGAATCGCAGATGATGAACTCGAAGCCCATGTTGATCAGGTCGTTCAACACGCGTTCCACGCCTTCCTCGGTCAGCGCGTCCTTGTCGCGCGTTTGCGAGGCGGGCAGGATGAACAGGTTGTCGCAGTGCTTGTCCTTGATCAGCGCCTGGTTCAGGGTCGCTTCTTTATTGATCACATTGATCAGGTCATAGACCACGCGGCGTTCGCAACCCATGATCAGGTCGAGATTGCGCAGGCCCACGTCGAAGTCGAGCACGGCTGTCTTGTGGCCGCGCAGGGCCAGGCCAGTGGAAAAACTGGCGCTGGAGGTGGTTTTACCGACACCGCCCTTGCCGGACGTCACAACAATAATTCTTGCCACAAATAATCCTTTTCAGATATCTCTCGGAGTTGTCCAGCTCAAGAGCGGTTGACGGGGGTGACCGGTTTCACAGAGTGTATCTCGATTCTGTCGCCAGCCAAGCGAATTTGCGCCGGTCCGCCCTTCATCTCCGGCGTAAAGCCATCCTCGAAGGTACGGTATACGCCAGCGATCGACACCAGTTCCGGCTCCATCGCCAGCGCGAAGATGCGCGCCTGCGGATTGCCGGAGGCGCCGGCCAGCGCGCGCCCGTACAGCGAGGAATACACATGGATGCTGCCGTCGGCGATGATCTCGGCGCCATTGTTGACGACCGCCGTGATGATCAGGTCGCAGCCGCGCGCATAGATGCGCTGGCCGGCGCGCACCGGCGTGTCGATCACCATCACCTGCGCTTCGGCGCCGGACTCGGCGGCCAGGGTCGGGCCGTCCTTGGCTGGCGCATCCTCGCGCGTCTTCCCGCTGTCCAGGCTCAGGCCTTGCGCCAGGATGGCGTCGTGCATCGCGGGCGCGGCATTGCGCACGGCAACCGCGTTCAAACGGTATTTTTTCAGCAGTGCCACCAGCGCGCCCCAGTCGACCGGGCTGTCGCCGGGCGCCAGGTCGGCCACGTCGAGCACCGCCAGGTCGTCCTCGAAAAAGTCGGCCACCCCGCCCGTCATGTCGTGCAGGGCCGCATCGAGCGCCTGCGTATCGGCGCCATGCACGATGGCCGAGACGGCAACGACGGTGGAAATCTTGATTTCAATCGGCTTCTGCGGCAGGCTTTTGGACATAAACGTTGTTCAGAGTGAAACTGCGGAAGGCCCGGTGACCGATAGGTGCACATGGAAAGCAGTAAATTTCTTGCATTCTACTGCAAAAAAATCGCCGTCAGGGGCCGCACGGATGCTATTCCGTAGAGCAACATGTGCTTGATGTCAAAAAACAAGGGCGACGTCGGGAAAACCCGTGGTGTCGCCCTGAAAGCAGCCGTGCATGCGGCTCAACGATGTTTGGCCAGCGCCAGCGCGTCGAGCAGGTTTTGCTGCCATTCGGCCACCAGGCGGGCGATGCCCAGGCGTCGTCTCCAGCACCGCAGTTCGGTCGCATGGTAGCGTTGGCGCGCATCGGGCCATCCGATGTTATATGCGTAAACCAAATGATAAAAACGTGTTTTTATGCGGTTTTTGATTTGGGCGTTTCACAGGGGGTGATGCAGGCGGGGATGGCGTGCATTGCTGCGGTCATGCTTGCGGGGCCGGTTCTGCAGCTATGGCGACGCTGGGAAGATGATCTTCTCTGGCCGGGCCGCCGTGGCAGGCTGGAAACGCACATTTCAGGCATGTGATTCTGAGCAGGAATCTTCAGAAAGCGGTGGCTGCAAAAGAAAAAGACAGGACATGATCAAGAAATCAATCTTATGTATATTGTTATTTTCAATGATCAACAGCGCATGGTCAGGCGATATTGAGATTGTTGCGTTCAAGACTGCTATTTCCGATGCGGGACCGGAATTGAATTTTATCGTGAAAAATAATTCTCATAAAAAAAGAAAGATTATATTTTTATCTGATCAGAATTATACAAAATATGAGTGCGATCTTGAGTTTGGAGATACGCCAATAGGCGAAGGTGCGAGCATCATCAACTCTTCTGCATCCATAAATGCTGATAATATACTGGAGTTGAGCAGGTATATGGCCGATATCGAGGCTGAATCCATGATGGCTTCTTATATCACCTTTGATTATAAAAATGGTGTCACCAGGCTCCCATGCGATATCCGCTATAGATTGTTTGGCGAAGATCGAAATATCATATCCAGCAACATCTATCGCATGGAGCGGCCGGTCAAGGCTGATCAGAAAAATGGTGCGAAACTCCGCGATTTCAAAATTTCAACAAGTGTACAGTTAGTCAAGGAAAGAAAAAACATGACTGCGGTTGTATTGCTGAGTAATTTGAGCAATCAATCGGCAAATATAGTGGTCAAGGAAAAAAAATTAACCGGTTGCAATGCCTCTATCTCCGATGAGAAAATCCGATCTGGCATGCAGGGCGGTGGCAGAATCGAGATAAAAGGCTATCTACCCGTGTATACATCGTTGACGTTCAAGCGCCTGGACGAAATTGGAAAGTGCAAGCTGAAATTAAAATTGATGAATATGGATGATATGGAGGATGAGTTGGAAATAAATATTCCCATCGTAAAAAATGCTGTTTATAAAGATCATCGGTATAAAGATCCAAAAAGCAACAGGCACTCCATGTTTTAATATTCAAAATCGATGATATATTTTGGTCTGGATTTGTGATTTTATTGTGGGGCCAAACAACTGATAAAAGATGATCATGGAATTATGTTGATCGTTGTGCCATGGTCGGCTACGGTTATGGAGTCGCCACAGGATATATGATGCAAGCCATGAATAACAAAATATGGGAATAATGACAATATGAAAAACAAAAATACTCAGCGTGGACTTGCGGTTATGTATGGCGGGGTGTTTTTCACTATTTTTTTTGTTGTTTTGGTTATGGAAACTGACTCGGATGGAAAAGTGGAATTGTTTTTAAATCTTTTTGCAAAAATTGGTTTTGCAGTAACTTTTTTTGGGGCGGTTGTATATTTTTACAGTTTGTTGAAAAAGTAATATAATTGCAATAGATAAGTTAGTGATTGTATTTTAATATTCTGCTGAAAAATGGATTGTTATAAGAATTAAAAATTTTGGTGCCTGAATTTTTCGACATTTCTTGATATAATTATTTTTTGCAATATTTAAAATAAAAATGAATGGGTAAATTATTTAAAATGGAAAAAAATATTATCGGATTTGTCCTGATGTTGATTTTTATGTCTTTTCTGTGGTTTAACGAAAGAAACAGGCCGCCGTCGACGAAGAATTTTTATATTTTACTGAAGATAAAAGGGACGTCATTGCAAAAGTATATGGTTGACTGCGGTGGCACAAGTGGTGGTGTCATTTCCGAGACATGTCTTTTAAGCGAAAAGCCGGAGATAGCGGAGATCGATGAGGCATTGAAAAACACCGGCTGGTCGGATTTTTCGGGAAACCGGGATGCCTTGTATGATTTCCGTGGATGGTGCAGAGACCACGGGAGAATATTGAGCGGGCAAGGAAAAAAAGGCTGGCAAATCACCTATTTATTTGACATGAAGTTCGACTGTCCTGGTTAATGGCGATGCAGGGCAATATTTTCATGTAATTTCAGGTAACGAGGATGCTTGCCGCCAGCCCCGGTTTCCTGTTGCTGGTTTAATTGCTGACGGCTGAAACCTGCTGCTGGAATGATCCGGTGCGCATCTGTCTGGCCGCCTGCACCATATTGGCCAAGGCCGCTTCGGTTTCCTGCCAGCCCGCGTTTTCAGGCCGCAATCGGGGTTGATCCACAGGTCCGAGCGTCTGGTTTCGATCGTGATCACGTCGGCGTCCATGGCGGCGATCTGCGGCAGGATGTCGCTGATTGCGCATGGCACATGCGCGTATGGATCTGCGTGCTGTCGCCCACGCTGGAGGCCGCGATGCGAAACGCGCGCGTGGCCAGTCGAGGCAGGCGCCCTACTGGCCGCAGCGCAGCGACAGGCCTTCGCGGATGGCCGGCTCGTCGATCTGGATAATGCCGATGCCGGCCGTTTCCAGGTCGGAGACTTCCTTGCGGATGGCCAGCGCGATCCGCAGCGTGGTGCGGGCGCGCGGCTGGTCGTCGCGCACGAACGACTATTGCAAGATGCTGACCGGGCCCGCCAGCATGCCTTTCATCGGTTTATTGGTCAGGCTTTGCGCATCACCGTCCAGGCCACCGTCATGGCGGCGGGGCGCTGCACGTCGCCATAGATGACGGGCGGCTTGACGCAGCGCGAACCGTACGATTGCACCCAGCCGTAGCGGGTAAACAATAAGCCGTCGAACTGCTCGCCAAAATATTCCACCATGTCATTGCGTTCGGCTTTGCCATGCACCGGCTCGTCCAGTCGCGGCGATTGCACGCGCTCGCTGGCGCGGCGGCCAGCCAGAGCCAGGCGCGAGATGGCCAGCGCGGTGCCGTCGCCATGGCCGGCCAGCGCGTCTTTCAACAGCCTCCGACACCTCGCCACGGCTATGGCCTTCCAGCACAAATTTCAGTTCGCGTTGGGCACCGATACGGGGAAAACCAAGGATGTGGCAGTGGATCGTCATGATGTCATCGAGATTTAATGTTGATAGGCTAGAGTGTGCGGCAATCTGATTTATAATAAAAAAGAAACCTTTTGACGATTAACATGAAAATAATTCACCATAACAAGGGCCCATGCTGGAAATTCGCCATCTGCGCACTTTGAGCGCCTTGCGCTCGTCCGGCAGCCTGGTGCGCGCCGCGCAATTGCTGAACCTGACCCAATCGGCGCTGTCGCACCAGATCCGCCTGCTGGAGGATCGCTACCAGGCGCCGCTGTTCGAGCGCAAGTCGATGCCGATCGCGTTTACGGCCACCGGCAGCCGCCTCTTGGCCCTGGCCGACAAGCTGCTGCCCGAGATCGAACTGGCCGAGCGCGACGTGGCGCGCCTGTCGCAGGGCGATACCGGCCAGTTGCGCGTGGCGCTCGAATGCCATACCTGTTTCGACTGGCTGATGCCGGTAATGGATGCGTTTCGCCAGCGCTGGCCGGAAGTGGAAATCGACCTGGTGTCGGGCTTTCACAGCGAACCGGCCGAGCTGCTGCGTTCGGGCGAGGCCGACTTGGTGATCGGCTCGCCATATGGCCCCGACTTCACCGTGTTTCCGTTGTTCCGCTTTGAAATACTGGTGGTGATGGCGCAGAAGCACCGGCTGCAGGCGCAGCGCCGGCTGGCGCCCGACGATTTCAGCGGTGAAACCTTGATCACCTACCCGGTACCGGAAGAGCGCATCGACCTGATCCGTGAGGTGCTGCGCCCGAACGGCATCGCTTTCGAGCGCCGCACGGCCGAGCTGACGGTGGCGGTGCTGCAACTGGTGGCCAGCCGGCGCGGCATTGCCGCTCTGCCGAACTGGGCCATCAAGAATTACGTCGATTACGATTATGTGGTGGCGCGGCCGGTGGGCGAGCATGGCTTGTGGAGCGACCTGTTTGTGTCCGTGCCGCCGGCGCTGCAGGACAAGGCCTATGTGCGCGATTTTGTCAGCGTGATACGTGAACAGTGCGCGGCCTCGCTGGACGGTATCAAGTTGCTGTCCTGACGATCGTTCGCTTGGAAACAATCCAACAGAGAGCTTGAGCCAGATCAAAGGATTGCAAGGCGGCGCCGCTTAAAGTTGAGCACTGTGCGGCGCAACATGCACCGCTGTCATTTGAGGAGGTATGCAATGTTTTCATTTTCCGAACAGCTGTCCCAAGCCGGCAAGGCCATCTACGCCGCCCAGGTGAGCAGCGCCCAGGCCCTGGCCGAAGCGGCGTTTCAAGGCGGCGCCAGGCTGATCGACCTGCAGCTCGATGCCGCCCGCTCGTCGCTCGCTGCCAGCACGGTAGCGGCGCAGCAATTGCTGTCGGCGCGCGACCCTAAAACGCTGTTGGAATTGTCGCGCACGCAGTCGCAACTGGCCATGGAACGCATCGGTTCCTATGGGCGCCAGGCAAAGGAAGTTGCCCAAGAAAACCAGGAAAATTTCACCGCCGTGACAAAGGGTGAGTTTGCTGCATCGCGTCAAAAATTCGGTGAACTGTTGCAGGCGGTGAAGGAGACACCGTTCCCTCTGATAAACCCGTTCAATAATTTTCTAAAAAGCCCTTTCGGCGCTGCCGATGAAGGGTATGATAAAAACACGCGTCCTGATCATTGACAGGAACCGCGCGGCCCGGCAGCGGCTATCCGCCGCGCCAGGCCGCCCGCCATCACCGCCAGGCCGGCCGCCATCTATTGCCGGCCACGCCAGTGGTGCGACTGAAGCAAAAACGCAGGTAGTGATGCAGCTGGCTGCGTCTTCCCGGATTCATCAACACCTTGGCCGTCATGGCCAGCATATCGGAGAAATAAATGGATGATGTCGTAATCGTGGCCGCCGGCCGTACCGCAGTGGGCAAGTTCGGTGGCAGCCTGGCCAAGATTCCTGCGTCCGAACTGGGCGCACACGTAATCAAGGGCTTGCTGGCGCAAACCGGCATCGACCCGAACCTGATCAGCGAAGCGATCCTGGGCCAGGTACTGACGGCCGGCGTCGGTCAGAACGCCGCGCGCCAGGCCGTCATCAAGGCCGGCCTGCCGAGCGCCATTCCCGCCTTCACCATCAACAAGGTCTGCGGCAGCGGCCTGAAAGCGACCCACCTGGCGGCGCAAGCCATCAAGTGCGGCGACGCCAGCATCATCATCGCCGGCGGCCAGGAAAACATGAGCGCCTCGCCACACGTGATGAACGGTTCGCGCGATGGTTTCCGCATGGGCGACTTCAAGATGACCGACACCATGATCGTCGATGGCCTGTGGGACGTCTACAACCAGTACCACATGGGCATCACGGCGGAAAACGTCGCCAAGAAATACGAAGTGTCGCGTGCCGAGCAGGACGAATTCGCGCTGCAATCGCAACTGAAGGCCGAAGCGGCGCAAAAAGCGGGCAAGTTCAAGGATGAAATCCTGCCGCTGGAAATCGCCAACAAAAAAGGCACGGTCGTGTTCGACAGCGACGAATACATCAAGCCGGGCTCGACCCTGGAATCGCTGGCCGGCCTGCGTCCCGCGTTCTCCAAGGAAGGCAGCGTCACCGCCGGTAACGCCTCGGGCCTGAACGACGGCGCCGCCGCCGTCATCATGATGTCCGCCTCGGCCGCCAAGGAACTGGGCCTGAAACCGCTGGCACGCATCAAGGCCTATGCCTCGTCGGGCCTGGATCCGGCCGTGATGGGCATGGGCCCGGTATCGGCTTCGCGCCTGTGCCTGAAAAAAGCCGGCTGGACGCATGAAGAGCTGGACCTGATGGAAATCAACGAAGCATTTGCCGCGCAGGCGATTGCCGTCAACAAGGAAATGGGCTGGGATACCAGCAAGATCAACGTGAACGGCGGCGCGATCGCCATCGGCCACCCGATCGGCGCCTCGGGCGCGCGCATCCTGGTCACTTTGATCCACGAAATGATACGCCGTGACGCGAAAAAAGGCCTGGCGGCCTTGTGCATCGGCGGCGGCATGGGTGTCGCACTCGCCATCGAGCGCGACTAGGAGGCATCGAACAGAACCTACTGCGCGTCGTGATTTGCGGTCTGCGATGCTCACTGTGCTATAGCACAGTTGCGCTTCTCGACCGCAACTGACTTCCGCTCGCTACGGTTTTGTTCGAAGCTGTAAAGCCGCGTGTTCGATGAATTAAAAAGATCAATCTTTAGCAATAGAACGACATTGAGGGGATGAAAATGGCAAGAGTTGCATTAGTAACCGGCGGCATGGGTGGTCTGGGCGAAGCGGTGTGCTTCAAGTTGGCGGCGCTGGGCTATCGCGTGGTGACCACGTATTCGCCAGGCAACACCAAGGTCGATGAATGGCTGGCGACCACCAAGGACCAGGGCTATGACTTCAAGGCCTATCCTTGCGACGTGGCGGACTACGATTCGGCGGCCGCTTGCGTGGCGACGGTGGAAAAGGAAATCGGCCCGGTCGACGTGCTGGTCAATAACGCCGGCATCACGCGCGACATGACCTTCAAGAAGATGGACAAGCCGAACTGGGACGCCGTGATGGGCACCAACCTCGACTCCGTTTTCAACATGACCAAACCGGTCTGCGACGGCATGGTCGAGCGCGGCTGGGGCCGCATCATCAATATCTCGTCGGTGAACGGCCAGAAGGGCGCTTTCGGCCAGACCAACTATTCGGCCGCCAAGGCCGGCATGCATGGTTTCACCAAGTCGCTGGCGCTGGAAGTGGCGCGCAAGAACGTTACCGTCAACACCATTTCGCCAGGTTATATCGGCACCAAGATGGTGATGGCGATTCCACAGGAAGTGCTGGACAGCAAAATCATCCCGCAAATCCCGATGGCGCGCCTGGGCAAGCCGGAAGAAGTGGCCGGCCTGGTGGCCTACCTGGCATCCGATGAGGCGGCCTTTGTGACGGGCGCCAATATTTCGATCAACGGCGGCCAGCACATGTCCTGAGCATTACGCTACAGTATCAAAAAAGGCGGCCTCGGCTGCCTTTTTTGTTGTGTGGTCAACCCATCACCAGCCGCCCCGCCAGCAGCATGAACACGGTCGGCAGCACGAATTTTCCGTAAGGCGAAGGCTTACCGCGCAGGCGCCGCGCCAGGCGCGCGGCCAGCACGGCGTAGACGGCGTCGAACAGCAGGCCGACCAGCACCAGGGCGGCACCCAGGCGCAGGTATTGCAGGCCCATGCTTTCGCCACTGGCGACGACGAATTGCGGCAGGAACATGCTGCAAAACAGCAGTGCCTTGGGATTGAGCAAATTGGTGAGAAACCCGCGCACGAAGCTGGCGCGCGCGCTGTGCGCCGTGGCCGGCGCCGCCGTCTCTTGCAGCGCCTGCTTGGACAGTGCCGCTTGCAGCAGCCGCACCGCCAGGTAGAACAGATACGCGGCGCCGGCCCATTTGACCCACCGCAGCGCTTCCGGATGCGTGACCATCAGCGCAGCCAGGCCGGCGCCGGACAGGGCCACGTGCATGGCGCGCGCGCCGGCGATGCCCAGTGCCGTCACCAGGGCGGTGGCCACGCCGCGCGCCGCGCCGGTCGCCAGCACCAGCGCCATGTCGGGGCCGGGCAATAAAAATGCGCCGGCCAGTGCCAGCAGGTACATCAAAAAGGTAGAATCGGACATGGTGGCGGCAGGCAATCAAGTGAACAGGGGCGCGGTACCGGCAGCGGTGTGCGCACGCCGCCATTATGTTCTTGCCTGTTTGAAATGTGCTTGCTATTGCTGCCTGCCATGTTCTAGTATCTGGGTAGATTCCACCCGTAATAAAACAATAAATAGATGAAAATTTCAGAAGTAAGCCTGGATGCCACGGATTTGCAGATACTCAGGCTGTTGCAGGAAGAGGGACGGTTGTCGAATGCGCGCCTGGCCGATCGCCTGAAGCTCAGTGAAACGCCGGTCTGGCGCCGCTTGCGCCGGCTGGAAGAAGAGGGTTTCATTACCGGCTACCAGGCGCTGCTCAACCGCAAGAAGCTGGGCATCGGCCTGGTGGCGTTCGTGCGCATCGTGTTTGCCAACCATGGCAATGAACAGCCGTCGCAGTTCGAGCAGGCGATCGCGTCCATTCCTGAAATTTTGTCGTGCCACAATGTGGCGGGTGAAGCCGATTATTTCTTGCAAGTGGTGGCGCGCGACCTGGAAGCGTATGGCGAATTCGTCTCCAACGTCTTGCGCCGCCTGCCCGGCGTGGCGGAAATCCAGTCCAGCCTGTCGATGCGCGAGATCAAGTCGTCGAACCGGCTGCCCTTGCCGCTGGCCTGAGGCCGGTCCAACATAGTGAGTACTGCCATGCCCGATACCTTGTCACCGTTGTTTCCCGCCTTGCTGCCGAACCGGCACGGCATGCTGGCCGTCGATGCGCTGCACACCATTTACTGGGAAGAGTGCGGTAACCCGGACGGTATTCCCGTGCTGTTTCTGCATGGCGGCCCGGGTGCCGGCCTGTCGCCGCAGCACCGCCGCTTTTTCGACCCGCAGCGCTACCGCGTGATCCTGTTCGACCAGCGCGGCGCCGGCAAGTCAACGCCGCTGGGCGAATGGCGCAACAACACCACGCAGCTGCTGATCGACGACATTGAAACATTGCGCGCCCAGTTCGGCATCGCGCAATGGCTGGTGTTCGGCGGCTCGTGGGGCTCGACCCTGGCGCTCGCTTACGGCGAGGCCCATCCCGAGGCTTGCTTGGGTTTCGTGCTGCGCGGCATCTTCCTGTGCACGCAGGCCGAGATCGACTGGTTCATCGAAGGCGTGCGCTGGTTTTATCCGGAACTGTACGAAGAATTTGCCGCCCTGATACCCGAGGATGAACGCGGCGACCTGCTGGCCGCCTATGTGAAACGCATCCTCAGCGGCGACCCCGAGGTCTATTGGCCAGCCGCGCGCGCCTGGAGCCGCTTCGAAGGGCGCCGCGTCTACCTGATGCCGCAACCGGAGGATAGCCCCAACGATGCGCTGGACCTGGGCGTGGGCAGGCTGGAATCGCACTATATGGCCAACCTGGGTTTCCTCGAGGAAGACCAGCTGATCCGGCAATTGCAGCGTATCGCGCATTTGCCGGCCGTCATCGTGCAGGGCCGCTACGACGCCATCTGCCCGCCGCTGTCGGCGTACCGTTTGCACCAGGCCTGGCCCGGTTCGCAGCTGGAGATGATCCCGGATGCGGGCCATGGCGCGCTGGAACGGGGCATTGCCTCGGCGCTGGTGAACGCCACGCAACGTTTCCAGCCGGGCCGCGGCTTCGTGCAAGTAACCCCCAATAAATTCTTGTGATTTCTGACTTCCATCACCGGCGCTCTGCTGTGTTGCCAACTGCTAGCAGTGCTCGCACTGCGTCGCAGTCGGCGCCTTGCATAGCATCCGGTTCTGTTCGTCATAACTTCACAATAATTTCCTGACGATTACTTAGCCGGCACGGGCGCGGCAGCCTACCGTTGCAACGCCCGCGCCTGCTACACTAGCGCCTGTGCCGGCACCGGCGTCGGCGGCAGCCTGAACCATTACCTTTATCCATGAACATACAGATCGGCGACATTGGCCACATCATCCAGCTGGCGATTGCGCCTGTATTCCTGCTGACCGGCATCGGCACCATGCTGGTGGTGCTGACCAACCGCCTGGGCCGCATCATC